>WUUC01067938.1_pt1 | contig 15438 bp, 23 predicted proteins | sample 6278441 | NCBI WGS metagenome assembly WUUC01 (sample SAMN13675441, study PRJNA597444) | soil metagenome | isolation source: soil | place: USA: Washington | collected 2017-10
ACGCCCACCGCCGTCGGGTCGGTGCCGGTCGAGCAGGTCGCCCAGTGGCTGGCCACCGAGTCCGCTCACCCGCGCTACGCCGGTGAGCGGTGGCGGATGCTGCTGGACGACCAGGTCAACGCCGAGCACGCCTTCAAGGCCGCTGCGGCCCGCAAGATCGTGCCGCCGGCGCAACTGAGGAGCTGGCTCGCCAGGGTCGTCGGCTACCACCGAACTCGAGAATCTGCGCGACACACCGCAAAAAGTGTCTAGCTCGGCGTAGCGCTCGGTAGCGTGTCCCCTACTGTCATTCGGGGACATCCCACGAAGGAGAAAAACGTGATCGGCACGACAGGTTCGGCGCGGCGTCACGCCGCTGGGGAGTACACCATGTCGCCCTGACAAAACGGCGGCGGCGGCCGGGATGGGAGTCCCGTGCCGCCGCCAAGTACCGCATCACCGCTCCGCACCAAGGAGCGGCCCTTCACTTCGCCTCGAACCAAGAGGGGCCATGTCTGGACCCCAGAGGAGAAACCAACATGCACATGCTACCGAATACGCGCACGTCCGCATACGGCGACGCGCGCTTTGATCGCCTCCCTTCGTTCCCTGCCCTCGCCGAGGGGGTGCTCACGTGAGCACCGCAGCGCTGTGCTGGACGTTCAACCTGGCGCCGGTACCCACCGACAAGAACGGCAAGCCGAACTCGGCGTGCGCGTTCGTGCTGGCCGGGCTCGCCAAGCACGCCCACGCCGACGGCCGCAACGCCATCCCCGGCGTGGCGACCCTGGTGCGCTACACCCGCCTGTGCGAGCGGACCGTGCGGGTGGCGCTGGACCGCCTGGCCGCCGCGCGGATCATCGTGCCCGGCGACCCGGACATCGCCGCCGCGCTGATCCGGCGCGGGGACAGGCGCCCGCAGATCTGGGATCTGAACCTGGACCTGGTCCGCGATGACCTGACCGAGGACGACCTCGACGCGATCGCCCGCAGCGACGCTCTGCTGCGCCCGCTGATCGACCGCTACCGAGCGCGCCGCGCCGCCGCCGCCGCAGCGGCTGCTGCCGCCGAGGACACCGACACCGAAGATGACGTGCCGCCGCCCGACGATGTCGTCCACACCGACGATGCACAGGCTGTGAGCAGCCAGGACACCGACGGGGTGCAGCCGTTGCCGCCCGCTGTGGACAACGAGGGCGCCCAGGTGCAGCCGTTGCACCCCGTGGGGGCCGACGGGGTGCAACCGGCGACACCGCGGGGTGCATCTGCTGCACCCGAACACTCCTTTGAACCCTCCCAAACAACAACTGCTGCTGGCCGGGCGTCGCGTCCATCCGCCCAGTGCGCCCCACGGCCCGGCAGCAGCAGGACCACACCTGTCGATGAGGACCGGATCGCCGAGGCGATCGACGTGCTGCGGTCGCTGCCCGCGCCGTGGACCCCCAACCGGGGTACCTGCGTGCGGTTCGCGGGCCTGGTCGCCGCTCGACTGGCCGCCGGATGGACCCCCGAGGGGCTGGTCGCGGCGCTGACACCGGAGTCCCCGGTCGGCGTGCACAACCCGGTCGGGCTGATCGTGACTAGGCTGCGCGACCTGGCGCCCACCCCGCCCCGCCGCTACACCCCCGAGGCGATGCCGCCGTGGTGCGGGGACATGGAGAATCGGGGCTGCTCGGACCGTTACCGGTGGATCGACGACGATCAGGGCCTGCCGATGAAGTGTCCGCACTGTCACCCGGTGGTCCGAGTGCTGGCGGCCGTCTGCTGAGCGACCTAAGCCACGTGGCGGTGTCATCATCCGCCCGTGAGCACTCCGACACCCCCCGGCACCGTCCCGAACCTGGCTGTGTCGATGCACGCCTGGGATCCGTACTGGGTCAACCCCGGCGGCAACGAGACGCCCTCGGCGCGTTTGCTTGCCCACCTGGACGCGCTCGCCCGGCTGCACAACGCGCTGCCCGGCGGGCTCGCGCGGGTGCGGGTGGACGTGGGCTGGTCCACCAGCCAACCCAAGGACACCGAGCCCGACCCCGACCACTACTACCACCGTCGGCTGCGGTGGCTGTTCGGCGAACTCACCGCGATCGGGGTACGCCCCTACGCGGTGATCCACCAGAGTCCGGTCTGGGCTCGCGCCGCCGGCGCGCCGGCCAAGGTGCTGCCGGTCAAGGCGACGTCGATCACCGGCTGGGCGCGCTGGTTCGCCGAGCACTACGCCCCGTGGATCGGGGAGATCGAGGTGTGGAACGAACCGAACCTGACCGCGTTCGCCGGAACCCGCACCGCGACCCCGGCCGCGTACACCCCGGTCCTCAAGGCGTTCAGCGCCGGTGCCCGGCAGGGCAACAGCGAGGTCAAGCTGATCGGCGGCAACGTCGCCCAGTGCGACTGGGCCTTCCTCGACGGGTGCTTCAAACTCGGGATGGCCGAGGCGATCGACATCCTCGGCGTGCACCCCTACCAGGGCAACCAGGCGATCGCCCCGGCGTCGGTCGACGTCTCGGGCATCAACAAGAAGTCCGCCGGGTGGGAGAAGTCGCGGATCAGCGTCGGTCTGCCGCGGATCGCGAAGGTCATGGACGCCCACGGGGCGGGGTCGATGCCGGTCTGGGCCACCGAGGTCGGTTGGTCGGCGTCCACGACGGGGGTGGGCAGCGCGGGAGTGCCGTCGCGCTGGCCGGATCTGCACCTCAAGTCCGCCGCCTACATCCGCGACATGCTCGAGATGTTCACTGCCTGCCGCGACGACAGCGGCTCGCAGCCCGCCTATGGGCGGGTGCGTCTGGTGACGATCTACGAACTGTTCGACCCGTTGTCGCGCAGCGCCCATCAGAAGGGCTTCGAGATCATCACCGAGCGGGGCGCGCACCGGCCCGCCGCGACCGCGATGATCGCGTTCGGCCTGGCGACCGGAGCCGCGCGGCGGCGCCTGTACTGACTTCGCGGCGGGCGACACAAGCCGGTCGGTGTGGGCACCCTGCCCGGCGTGCTCATCACCGGCGGTACCCCGACCGAACGTTGGCGCCTCATCGGGCACCTGCTGGCCTGCCGATCCGGGCAGTGCTGCGAGTCCTGCGGCAAGGCGCTGGTGCCCGGCTCCCGAGAGCTGTCCATCCATCACCGGCAGGCGCGTGGCATGGGCGGCACGCCGAGGGTGGAGATCCACGACCTGTCCAACCTGCTGCTGCTGTGCGCGGGGCGGTCGCGGCGGCTGGCCGGGGTGCTCGGCTGCCACGGCCGCGCCGAGGCACATCTGGGTGACCCGGTCGGCCGTGGCCTGATCGTGCCGTGGCCAGCGGACCCGGTCCAGACCGTCGTGGTGCTGGCCTCGGGCCGACGGGTGCTGCTCGACCCCGATGCCCCGGCCTACCTGCCCCCGCCGGACGGCTTGCCCTACGCCGTCTGAGGTCACAGCACCACCCGGTCGTCGTTGCGCTGCTCGCACTCCTCACACAGCCCGCTATCGGGTTCGACCTCGGCGGGCTGGCGACATCGCTCGCAGATCACGACAGGTACTCGCGCAGGTACTTGTCGATCTCGGCCGGGTGGGCCAGGGCCACGGCCAGCACCGCGTCGTGGATCACGCCCTTGTCCACCCGCCCACCGGCGCGCTTGCGGTGCTTGCGTTGCAGCGTCAGCGTCAGGTCTTCGAGCTTGTCTTTGAGGGCGGCGTCCGGGTAGATGGTGTGCTTGTCCGGCTGACGGCGTCGTGGACGCGCCACGGCCTGCTCAACGGCTGGGCTGGCCGTCTCTGCGGTCGTGCCCTGCGTCGCCTTGGCGGGCTCGGTCGCCTCGGGCTCAGCGTCGGCGGGCGGCTCCGGCTCGGGTGGGACGATGGGCACCGGGTCGGGCACGGCGGCTAGCGGCGCGGCGGGTGCATCCGGCGGTGGGTCGGGTACCGCAGCGGGCGGGGTCGCGCCCGAGAACGTCATCTCACCGGCGCGCCGGGGTGCCCTGGCCATCAGCCCGCGTCCGGGCTGGTCAGTTCGTCGAGTACGTCGAGGTAGTCGGCCGGGTCAACCTCGGCGTGGCCGAAGTCGCGGTAGTAGCGCTTGGCCTGCTTGACGTAGGAACCCATGTACGGCATGCCGCTCTCGTCGAACAGGACTCGGGCGCTTCGGGCGTCCAAGTCGTTGTCCCCGGCCTCCACGCGCACCAGCAGTACCTGCGCCAGCACCGGTGAGATCGCATCGACCTTCGCCGCCAAGGTGAACGTGGCGGGCAGTCGGCGGACCTCCACCGGCGAGGCCATCACGGGCACGAGCAGGAAGTCTGTGACCAGTAGCGCCTGGGCCAGGATCTCCTCGGCGGCGACGTGGCCCCCGGTGTCGATCACGATGTGGCCGTAGTCGGCCTCGACGGCCTTCACACGCCGAGCGAGGTCGGTGACGGGCCACGCCACGACGGTCACGCCGGGCGGCCAGTCGGCCGCTTGGGTGGACCAGTCGAGCACGGTCTGGGAGTTGGCGTCGGCGTCGATGAGCAGCACCCGCTTGCCCGTCAGGGCGTGCAGCATCAGCGCGAGGTAGACGGCGCTGGTGGACTTGCCGACGCCGCCCTTGAGGTTGCCGATGGTGATCTTGAGGCGTTCGTCGGCCAGCCGGGCGACGAGGCTGTCCCACAGGCCCTTCTCGCGGGCCTCGGCTGCCCCTCGCATGTAGGCGACGAGCGAGTCGAGCTGCTGTGGCTCGGTGGTGGCGGCGGCCACGGACATCGGTGCGCCCCTTCGCGATAGGTCGGTGCGTGGGCGCTCACGCTAGCAGATATGCGCTCCGGTTTGTACGCACGTCCGCACGTGAGTCCGCACGCAGGCACGAACGCACCGACGGACAGACAGACGGACGCGCCCACCGACCTATGTGCGCACGCCTGTACGTCCCTCGGCACCGACGTACTTGCCTGCGCACCCACGGACGCACGGATGAACCGACGTACTGACGTACCGACGGACGTCCGCACATAGGTGTGGACGTCCGCACTTACGCACCTAAGTACGTCGACACCTACGCACGCACTGACGCGCGTGCTCACGTTGGCACCGACGGACGGACTGACGTGAGTGCGAACGCACGCACAGAAGAACGCACCGACGGACGTAAGAACCCACTCCCGCGCAGACGTGCGCACTGACTTACCTACGAACGCACAGACGGACAGACGGACGCACGCAGGCACGCACCCACCGACGTGCGCACACACGTACTTCTGTACTTCAGTACGTACCGAAACACTGAGACACCGATCTCGGTACTTCGGTGTTTCGGTATTTCGGTGTGTGGGGCGGGGTGAGGCGTCCGGCCTAGTAGGACGGAGTGTGCCGGTTACGCTCTATCCGATACTGGTGCCCGGACCCGGAGCACCACTCTCGGTTCCCCCGCACCCGGAAAGGGCTGTTGACATGGCAAAGAAGCAGCGTGTGCCCGTCCCTGCGAGCCCGCCTACGCGGCCGGGCGCGCGGATGGCGTTCTACCGCCACCAGCACCGCCCGACCAAGCTCAGCCAGCAGTTGTGCGCCGACGTGATGGGCGTGTCGGTGAGTCTGTGGCGCCAGTGGGAGTACGGGACGCGGACCCCGGACGTGGAGCAGTGGCTCGGGATCGCGGACCTTCTCGGCCAGCCCGTGAAGCGGTTCATCGGTCCTGGCGCGATCGGTGTGGACCTGGCCCAGCCGGCCGGATCGGCTGCGGTGAAGGCTGTGCGGGACGCGCTGTACGGGATCGGCCCGCAGTCTTCGGCGGTGGCCGCCGCGGTGCTCGCCGCCGACGTGGCGGCGCTGTGGGGCCAGTGGCAGGGCAACGCGGCGGGCCGCTACGCCTCGGTCGGGGCGCAGTTGCCCGCGCTGATCGCCACGGCCGAGGCGACGGTGCGCTCACTCGACGGCGACGAGCGGCGCGCCGCGCACCGCTCGGCCAGCACGCTCTACCAACTCGTGTGGGCCTACGCGCGGGCACGCGGGGCGCACAACTGGGCGTTGCTGGCGGCGGACAAGTCGCGGGTGCACGCCGAGAACGCCGACGATCCGGAGTCGCTGATCACCGCGACGTGGGGTTCGGCGGCGATGCTGTCCACGACCCACGACGCTGACGCCAGTTACTCGCTGCTACGTGGGGCGATCGGCCGGTTGGAGTCGGGAATCGCCGATGCCAGCGCCGTGGAGGTCGCGCTGATCGGCCAGATGAACCTGCTCAGCGCGGTGCAGGCGGTGCGGTTGCGGCGCCCGGACGAGGCGCTGGCGGCATTGGACGTGGCCGGGCGGATCGCGCGGCTGCTCGTCGAGCGGGGGAACCCGCCGTGGACCATCACCGCGTTCGACGAGACGAACGTGATGATCCACCGGGCGACGGTCGAGCTCGAACGTTCCCGCTACCCGCAGGCGGTGCGACTCGGGGAACTGGTGGACCTGACGGCCTGCCGCAGCGTCGAGCGTCGGGTGGCCCACCTGGTGCACATGGCGCACTCCTACCGGCGGGCCGGGCAGGACATGGCGGCCGTCACGATGCTGGTCCAGGCGGTCGAGGACTCGGCCGAGGAGACGGGCAGCTTGATCTTGGCCAGGGAGACCGTTCACCAGTTGGCCCGCAAGCCCCGTCCGGCATACGCGCCGCAGCTTCGGCGCGTGTTGGAGACCCTCGACATGGCCAGTTGAGACGTCCGGCATGTCCCCCCGCAACCCCGGTCCTCCCGTAGAGTCCGGTTCGCCGCCCCTGGTGAAAGGGGCAACCCTTTAGTGCCGTAACGAAAGGCTCACCGTCGTGAACATGGTCGGACTCGTGAACGTCTTCATCAACAAGATCTCGATCCTGTCGCACTCGCACGACTTCCTGAACGTGCTCAGCGTCATCAGCTAGTACCAACCCAGCAAGCCCCGACGGCGCCCCGGCGCCCCGCCCACCAGCGGGGACCGGGGCGCCGTCGCGTCCGCAGTGGACGCCGCTCCGGTTACCGGAGTGACACACATTGTGGAACTTCCACATCAGGTGGCAGAGATCCGCTGTGGACGGTCCTAACGTTCTTATCTGACAGAACGACACCGATCAGACGGGCCGAAAGGGGCACGCCGTGGGGATGACCGCAAGGCAGCGACGGCGTGCCGAGCTGGCGACATCGCTGCTGGGAGACGTGGAAGTGGGGCCAGACCTCCCGCCGGTGCCGCTGCCGAGGCGGGTGCCGGGAACGACGCAGTTCCCGGCACCCGCTCCGGAGGACGACGACACGCTGTGCGGGGAGGGCTTCCACGAGTTCCTCACGGCCGCGCAGGCGGCCTCTGAACGCCAGCGCCGGGCCCGCGAACTCAACGAGGGAGTGCATGTGCGTGACGCACCACCGCCCACCGGGCCGACCGACCTCGCCCACCCGCCCGCCACGGGCACCCAGGATGCCGATCGAAACCGAGCCCCTGGGCTTACAGCCGCCCCCAACGGTGCTCACGAGCCCGAGGACGGACCCGACTCCCCGTAGGCGTTGTGCATGGGCCGCGCTGGCGGGTGACAAGGGCCGGAGTGGGCGGGTAGAGATCCCGGTGCCCGCCCACTTCGGCCCCCGCCGCCGGTCATGGCTGTGCGGACGCTAGGGCGCGCGGTCGGCACGGCGTCGGTGCCCGCAGCCGCCGTCGTCGCGGCGGAGTTCGAGCGCGCCGCGATCGTCGCGGCGGAGTTCCAGCGTGCCACCACACTCGTCCAGGCCGAACACGTCGCGGCGTTGCACACCAGCGTCAGGGACGAGACCGGCGCGCTCGTGTGCCGGCACTGCCTGCCGACCGACACCCGCTGGCCCTGCTCGCCGCTGTACTCGGCGCAGGCGGTGATCCGTGTCCTGACGTCACCACCGAAGGCGACCTGGATCCACGGCGACGAGTACCTGATCGCCGCGCTCGAACCCGGCCGATCTGCAAATGGCCATCAAATGACCGACGGAGACTCGTTCCCGCAGGTCAGCGACATGATCTGCCCCCCAGAATGCGCCGCGACGACCCACTGAGCACGTCGCGGCGCAAATGAGAACGGCGCGGTCTGGCCCCTGTCCCCGTGGGGGCCAGGCCGCGTCCTGTTTTCGCGAAAGGCGTGCGCAAAAAGGGACCAGCAGTGTCCCCCCGGCGATGCGCGTGTTGCAACGGCACACCCAGGTCACGGCGGGTTAACGTCCCAAGAATGTCCAGCTATGGCGCGTGCCTCCCGTGAGGCCCGCTGACGTCCTCGCTCACCGGCGCATCCTCCGCGATCTGGCGACCGAGGTGCTGCGATCCGCCGACGACACGATCGCGGGGATGGCCGAAGACGAACGGGACACAGCCGAGGGCTTCACGGAGGTCTTCGGCGAGATCCGCGACATCACCTCCGACTGCGAGAACTACCTCGTCACCACGGACATGACGGCGGTCGCCCGCAGCGCAGCGAAGACGATGCCGTCCCAGCTACTCCGGCGCGACGACCTGCCGAGCAACAGCGGGTTCATGCTCTACGCCTCACCCGTCGGGACGATCGACCGTCCCGAGCGCAGCCCCGTGCCCGTCATGGGGTTCATGTGGGCGCTGGAAGGCCCCTACCCCACGTGGGACATCCGGCCCGACGACGACGACGAGGACCGGCCACCCACGGGCGAGTACCAGGGCGTGACGATCTACCCGCTGACACCAAACGGCCGGGGTGCGCTGATCCCTGACGCCGAGATCGGCTACGTGCTGCGGTGGGAGATCGGCGACGAGCCCGTCAACGATGACCACGATCTGGCGTCCAGCCTGCTCGCCACCTGGACGCTCATGCAGCAGTCCCTCACGGTGTCCGAGCGGGCGCCCATCGACCGCGCCGAACGGCGGCGCAGCGCCCGCGCCGGGCTCCCGTCCGATCTGCTGGTCGTGCGACTCCGCCGGAAGTCTCTCGACTCCCCGCCCGCCGAGGAGAGCACCGACGTGCACTGGTCGCACCGCTGGCTGGTGTCCGGCCACTGGCGCAACCAGTGGCTGCCCTCACGCGAGTGCCACCGTTTGCAGTGGATCAACGGCTACGTCAAGGGGCCGGATTCTGCGCCGCTCGTGGTCAAGGACCGGGTCACGGCCTGGGTTCGCTTACCTCGCCGCCGGGTCGACGCAACGCTGTCGGCTAGGGCAGGCTGGGTGTCGGGCGGACGGGGCCACGCGAGACCCGTTCGCCGCGACCAGCGGCGCCACCGCGCGAAGGGTGCCGCCGGTCGCGTTCGGGGGTACCGCGCCGCTTGGCAAGTCCTTGATGGAGGCCCGGATGGACGCTCCGGGTGGGCGGGGCACTCCCCGCCGCTGCGTCTCCACCGGCGCGGCCCCCGAACAACAGGTGTTCACGGCGACGCGACACTAACCCAGCCGGCTGGGCATCGTGCCCGCCGTGGCCCCCGCAGCCCTTCCCGCCCCGCACCACGCCGACGAGCAGGTCACCGTCTACCACGGTGACTGCCTCGACGTGCTCGCCGCCCTGCCCCACGCCAGCGTCGATGCCGTGGTGACCGACCCTCCCTACGGACTCGAGTTCATGGGCAAGGACTGGGACTCCTTCGGCCGCGAGACCGGCAACGGGTACCGGGAGAAGCCCCGCTGGACCAGCGACCACATGGGTAAGGGCTTCGACCAGCTACCGAACCACTTCACCGCTGGTGCGCCGTTCCAGCGCTGGTGCGAGTTGTGGACGGCCGAGTGTCTGCGCGTGCTGAAACCTGGTGGCCACCTGCTCGCGTTCGGTGGTGCCCGCACCTGGCACCGGATGGTCGTCGCGGTCGAGGACGCGGGGTTCGAGATCCGGGACTCGATCACCTGGTTGTACGGGTCGGGGTTCCCGAAGTCGCTGGATGTGTCCAAGGCGATCGACCGGGCCGCCGGCGCGACGCGACCGGTGGTGGGCTTCGACGCTGCGCGGGAACGCCCGAACCGGCTGTATGAGTCCGGCGCGATCGGCAACGTCGGCGGCACGGGCCGCGTCAGCGACCGCACCGACAACGGGGCGACGATCACCGCCCCGGCCACGGACGCCGCTGCGCAGTGGTCGGGCTGGGGTACCGCGCTCAAGCCCGCCAGCGAGCCGATCGTCGTGGCCCGCAAGCCGCTCGTGGGCACCGTCGCGGCGAACGTCCAGACCTACGGCACGGGTGCGCTGAACATCGACGCCTGCCGCACGAGCGTCACCGATGCCCTGTACGCGAAGAACTGCTCAGGTGATCGCGGCCACGGGGACAACCGAACCCGAGACATGCGGTTCGGGATGACGGCCGGGTCGGCGAACGCCACCGGCCGCTGGCCGGCGAACGTCGTCCTGTCGCACGCCGTGGCCTGCGCCGACGCCTGCGCCCCTGGCTGCCCGGTCGCCGAACTCGACGCCCAGACCGGGACGCTGCGATCGGGTGCACCCGGCCGCCATCGCCTCGGGGAGAACCGGGGCGCGGCCTACGGCACCGAGTCACGGCCGCCGGGCGAGCCGATGACCGGCTACGGCGACACCGGCACCGCGTCCCGCTTCTTCCCGACCTTCCGCTACCAGGCCAAGGCTCCCAGCGCCGAGCGACCCAAGGCTGACGGTGTCGCGCACCCGACAGTCAAGCCGTTGGCGCTCATGCGGTGGCTCGTTCGCCTGGTCGCCCCACCCGGCGGCATCGTCCTCGAGCCGTTCGCCGGTTCGGGCACGACCGTGGAGGCGTGCCTGCTCGAGAGCGTGCGCTGCGTCGCGGTCGAACGCGACGCGACGTACCTGCCGCTGATCGACGCCCGGCTGGCGCGGGCGCGGGCGCAGCTCGCGGCGGACGCGGCCACACCGCAGCCCCTGGCGCTGTTCGAGTGAGCAGCCCATCGGTGCAGGCGCAGGTCCGGGCCGACCTCGTGCAGCGCGAAGCGCTCGGCACGCAGCGCTACGGCACCGCCCTGTACCCGCACAACGGCCGGGACGCCCTACAGGACGCCTACGAGGAAGCCCTCGACCTTGCGTGCTACCTCAAGCAGGCGATGCTCGAACGCGACGCCGCAGCGCAGTAGACGCAGGGTGGGGCGGGCGGCGCCTTGCGGGCCTGATGGACACCGGCGTCTTTCAGGCCATCCGCTGCACTTCACCCCGCACGCAGGGCGCAGGGGAGTAGCCGGTTAGCGATCTTCGGGGCGCCGCCCAGCGGTAGACAGTACCGGTTCGTCGGACAACGCGACACAAGCCGCGCCGCAGGCTCACCATCGCGGGCATGCCCAGACGCCGACCACGCCGCCGACCCGGGCGACCGACGCTGCTGAGCCCCGACGTGGAAGAAGCGATCCTCGGCTCCCTCCGCGAAGGCTCCCCCATCACCGCAGCAGCCGCCGCCGCAGGCATCCATCCCGCGACCTACTTCGACTGGATACGCCGCGGAGAGGACGCCGCCGCCCTGGCACGAGAAACCGGGGAACCACCACCAGAGTCCGACCGGCCGTTCGTCGAGTTTGCCGAGCGTTGTTCACGCGCGCGCGCGCGAGGCGCGGTGACGGCGGTGGAGTTGATCCAGCGGTGTGCTCGTGGTGGTGCTGTGGTGCGGGAGATCACGCGCCGGTATCGGGATCCGGAGACGGGGGAGCTGGTCACCGAGGCCGAGAAGGTGTACTCGGCGCCGGATTGGCGGGCTGCGGCGTGGTGGCTTGAGCGGGCGCATCGGGCGGAGTTCGGGCGATCGGCTGAACCGGATGGCTTCGGTGGGTATGGGCCGGCGGGTCCGCCGCCGGGGGCGGGTGTGTCGGCGAATGCCTTCGACGAGCTCGCGTCGCGGGTGCGGGCGAACCTGGCGCGGGTGGCGGAGATCGGGGTGGGGTCGTCGATGGTGGTCGAGGGGGAAGTGGTGGAGCGTGCGTAGCGTCGCCCGGGTGGGGCGGGGTGGGGCGTTGGCGCGGTCGGTGCCGGTTCGTCGGACGATCCGCCAGTCTGTTGCGGTGGTGTCGGACGAACCGCAGGCGGCTGCGGTACCGCTGGCGGGCGCTACGGGGGCCGCGCCGGTGGCTCTGGCGGGCAGGGTCGCGGCGGCGGTGGTCGGTGGTGCGCTGTCGTGGGCGGCGGTGGGTCGGGCGGCGGGCTGCTCGCCGACGTGGGCGCGGGTGCTGGCGGGGCGGGCTGGTCTGGTGTTGGCGGGGGCGGGTGCCCGGCGGGACGTGCGGCTGTCGATCCGGGTGCGGGGTTCGGGGGCGGCGCGGTTGGACGCCGAGGCTGCGGCCGAGGGGGTGACGCGCTCGGAGATGGGCAGGCGGCTGATCGCCGAGGCGCTGACCGCCCGCGATCGGGCGGGGCGCCTCGGCGGTCCCTAGCCGGGGGTGGTGTGTTCGCCGAGGCCGGGTTCAGTCCAGGTCGAGAGCGACGCGCAGGGCGGAGTCGATGTCGGCCATCGTGTCGTCGTCGATCTGGCCGACGGGCTCGCCGAGGCGGGCGGTGGCGAAGTAGCCGAGGCGGTCGGCGCGGGCCGCACCGCCGCAGCCGAAGTCGCGGTAATACTCCGCCAGCGGGACCGACAGCAGCCCGCGCGTGCCCTCCGGGGCCTTGTCGACGAGTTCGATCATGAGGGCCGTCCCGGCGTCGGTGAGCGCGTCGGCCGACACCAGGAGCAGTCGGCGGTGGGGGGCCGACGGGTGGGCGAAGACCTCCCCGCGCCTCACTTGCCTTCCTCGCGTGCCCGGACCAGTTCACGCTCGGCCTCGTCGTCGATCTCGTCCTGCGGGTCGCGGTGGATGCGGTCCCAGTCGGCGAGGGCACGGCATTCCTGGCGCAGGAGTTCGTTGCGGGCGACCCGGGTGAGCCACGCAGACACGTTGTCCTTCCCGGCGACGTCGCGGACACGCTCGGCGAGGGCGTCAGGCATGCTGACGGAGAGTCTTGTCATACTCGCGATCATAACCGGCGTAACACTACCGACGCCACCAAGGTTGGCATAGCATGGGGGTGTAGCGCGGGAAGCACCCCGCCCTCACCCGAGAGGAACCCCTGATGGAGTTCGAGCGGACACCGGGCGGCACGCTGCTGCCCAAGGAGCGGACGTTCACCGTGACCGGCGTGGTCGCCGGTGACCAGTTGCACGTGGCGGCGGTCCTGGACGGGCACGTCAAGCCCGTGGTGGTGCGGGCACCGCGCAAGTACCCGCACGTGGTGATGCACGTGGGCGCGAGCGACGCGCTGGCGGCCTTCCACAAGGCGCGCACGATCTGGCACGAGCAGATGTTGGAGGAAGCGGCCGAGGCGATCGACGCTTTCCAGTCGCGCGGCGACGCCGAGGAGAGCAACGACTACGACGAGGACGTGGCCGAACTGGTGACGTTCGTCGCGCGGTTGGAGGCCAACCCGCCGACGGTCACCGATGCCGACGCCACCGAGTGGCCGACCGCTGGACCGGAAGCGTTGCGGCGGGTGGCCTCGTGAACCCCGACGGCACGCCAGTGGACCCGTCGCTGTATGAGCCGGGCGTGGTGGTGGTGCCCGCCGACCCGTACACGGTCGAGGCTGGCCCGTCGGTCGGTGACAACATCGGCTGGATCATCTTCTGGGCGGTGGTGATCATGTGCATCGCGCGGGCGATGAGCAGTGTGATGGGGCGCAAATGAGCGGCGACATGCTCGGCGCGGTCCTGTTGCTGCTCGGCATCGCAGTCGTGTCAACGCTGGCGGTATTCCTCGCGCCGATCCTGCTCGTCGTCGGTGCGATCGTGCTGCCGATCGTGCTCACGTGGTGGGCGGTCCGGCTCTCACGCAGGGTCGAACTCAAGACCATCTACCGCCGGGCGCAGGACACCGACGCCGAAGCGATCCGCAACGGCGCGATCGCCCGCCACTACGCCGACCACTACTACGCCCTGATGGCGCCGACGCGGGAAGCCGGGAACGCCGCCCTGGCGGCCAAGAACATCGACGAGGCGCGCGCGAAGTTCGCCGAGGCCGAGCAGTGCTACGAACTGTGGCAACGCTACTCGGACTGGTCCACCTACTACGCCTACCAGCGACGCGACATCTGGCAGGGCGCGTCGGCGGCGATAGAGAACGCGCAACGCGCCCACGGCTGAACATGCCCCGAGGGTCACCACAAACGGTGATCTTCGGGGCATGATGCTGCGGTGACCGAACCGCCCCCGCCTCCCGGCCCGCCGCTCGTCCCGCAGGTCGGCGACGCCGTGCTGCCCCCGGAGTATCCCGACGGCACGATGCTGCACCTGCCGGACCTGCACGGCACGGGCTACACCGACGTGCTGCTGCGCGATGACGCCGAGGGCCACAACGACCACCCCAAGCCCGATCGGCACTGGTGGTCCTACCACCGCCGCGAGTACATCGACTGGCCCACCGCCGTGCGCCTGGGCGCCGCCTCGGCCGAAGCCCACGTGCTCATGCGCGCCGGGGCCGCCTACGACCCGTGGGCCGTCGCTGGTCACCCCAACCCGTCGCCGTCGATCCCCGTCGATCAGCGCGTGGCCAAGCTGATCCGCGACCACGAGGAGTGCGCCGAGCACGGTTGCGACTACGGCAAACTGGTCGCCGACTTGCTGCACTGGCGCGACCTCGCGCGCGTCAGCGAACCGTATGAGTCGGTCGGGGCCGCCTGGACCAGCACTCGACGACGTGGCCGCCACCGTCCCGAGCTACGCAAGGAGATCGTCGACGCGCTACGCACCGACATCTGGGCCGAGCGGCACTTCGGGATCTACGCCCACGCCGACGACGTCGCCTCCACCGTCCTGACCGCCCTGGCTCCCCACCTGGACCGCGCCGACCGCGCGGCCCGGCTCATCGAGATGCACTCCATCCGCGCCTCGGCCGCCGATACCCTCGCCCAGGCGTGGGAGAACCGCGCCGGCGCGGCGATGGGCGCCGTGCTGGACCTGCGCGACCTCGCCGAGACCCTGATCACCGCTGGCCGCCACGACGGCGCCGCGCAGCGCCTCAAACAGATCAGCGACCGGCTCGAGGCAGCCCCGTGAGCCCTGTCGACCGCGAACGCATCGTCCGGGCGGTGTTCGCCCGCGCCGGTACCCCCGTCGACCCAGGGACCGACGCCCTGGACTTCCGGCTGGCCTGTATGGCAGCCGAGGGCGCCCAGTTGTTCATCCGCGCACTCGAGGAGGACGACACGTTGCCCCTGCCGCTGCTGACCGATCTGCTGACCGTCGTCGATGCGCTGCGGGAGGTACTGGGCTTCACCCGCACGCCGGTCAACGCCGAGGTGATCTTCGCCGGGCTGGTGGGCCGCGCCGACAACGGCGGGGTGCTGCGGTGAGCACCGACCGGGTACCTGGGCTGCTCGACCACATCGACACACTCGCCGCCGATCTGGCCGCAGCCCGGCTGAGGTTCGACCGCGTGCGGGCGGCGCTCTACCGGCTCAAACACGAAGCCCTCCACGCCCGCGAGGAGTACGACGCCGACAACGCCGTGGCCGACTTCGACGAACTGCTCACCATCCTGACCACCGATCCCGCCGCCGCCGAGGAGTCCCGTGGCTAGGCCCCGACAGCGACCGCGGC
>WUUC01129992.1_pt1 | contig 15435 bp, 9 predicted proteins | sample 6278441 | NCBI WGS metagenome assembly WUUC01 (sample SAMN13675441, study PRJNA597444) | soil metagenome | isolation source: soil | place: USA: Washington | collected 2017-10
ACTGGCGCCGCTACAGGATTGGCGTGCGTTAACGGCTTTTGTACCTCAATCGTTTTTTGCGGCACCGACTTGGTGGCGGCGGGCTTTGGCTCAGCCGGCTTAACTGGTGCGGGCGGTGGAGGCGGTGGTGGAGGTGGTAGCGCATCCACGACGAAGGCCATCATGCTCGGCGGGTCGGGCAGCTCGTCGCTTGCGTACAAAATCGGCAAGCCAACCGCCAACCCGAGCACGACGACATGGGCAGCGGCCGAAACGGTCGCGGTCATGTATTTCGGCTTGCTGGGTTTCTCAACGGGCTTATCGACAACGTAATCAAACATTTCAACTCTCCGATATGAATAGGGCCGGGCGCTGTTTCAGCTCCGGCCCTCGACCGGCCGACACATATGGTTGTGCCGGATCGGGCTCACTCGGAATTAGTGCAAGATACGGACCCCGACATCGGCCGCTAGAATGGTGCACCGTAAGGAGTTTCTTGGCTCAGCCGCCGATCACTGCCGCGCATCCCCGGGTTAAGCAGTACCGCCGCCTCCGTCAGCGTCTGCGACCGCGAGTCGCCACCGACCCGCGGCATCGGCCCCCGAAAGGCCTCATGCCCTTCTGGACCCGCGCGCGGCGGTTGTTCTGGTCGTGGTGGCCGTGGGCGTTTGGCAGCATCTGGTTCGCCTCGCAAGGCCGTGAAGGGTGGGCCATTGGCCTGGCGCTGATGGCGCTCTTCAGCTATTTGTCGGCACCAGTCGAAACGCCGCCGCGTTACGGGTTGGACCACGAGCTCACCGTCGACTCGCACGAATTCCTCACCACCATCGCAGGCGCCACGGGCGTGCCGTTTCTATCGGGCAACCGGCTGGATGTGCTCAATAACGGCGACGAGTTTTATCCAGCCATGCTGCAGGGCATCCAGGAAGCAGAGGCGTCGATCACGATCGAGGCTTACATCTACTGGGACGGCGAAATCGGCAAGACCTTTGCGCGCGCGCTCGCCGACAAGGCGCGTGAAGGTGTGCGTGTGAAGATCCTGCTCGACGCGTTTGGCTCGGCGAGCATCGGCGATGACATCGTGCAAACGCTCGAGTCCGGCGGTTGCCAGATTGCGTGGTACAACCCGCTCCGGTGGTACACGCTCGGTCGCTACAACCACCGTACGCACCGTAAGTCGCTCATCATCGATGGCCGCATCGGCTTTACCGGCGGCGCCGGCATTGCCGACAAGTGGCTTGGTCACGCGCAGGACGCCGATCACTGGCGCGATATCCAAATCCGGCTCGAAGGCCCCGGCGTCATACCGCTGCAGACCGGATTCGCGCAGAACTGGTTGGAGAGTACGAGCGAGCTACTCTCAGGGCCTCTCTACTATCCACTGATTGAATCGGTAGGGCCGTTGAGCGTCCTCACCAATATGAGTTCGCCAGTGACCGGCGCCTCGACTGTCCGGATTATTTTTTACCTCTCCATCGCATCAGCGCGCCGGTCGATCTATCTGGCGACGCCTTATTTCGTTCCCGATCCACCCGCGATCGACACCCTCATCGAAGCCAAGCAGCGCGGCGTTGACGTCAGGATCATGGTCGCCGGCGACCCCAACGACAACTGGCTGTCGCGGCGCAACGGCATTCGTCTCTACGGACGGTTGCTTGAAGCGGGCGTCGAGATACTCGAATATCAGCACACGCTTCTCCATCACAAAACGATTGTGGTCGACGGCGTGTGGGTCTCGATTGGCACCAGCAACTTCGATAGCCGCTCGTTCGCGCACAACGAAGAGAACCTCGTGTGCGTACACGACGTCGAACTGGCCCGGCGCTTTCACGCCATCTTCTTTGAAGATCTCAAGTTTTGTGAGCGGATTACGTTCGAGGGATGGAAGCGTCGAGGCTTGAACGCACGAGCACAAGAGGTGCTGGCGTCGTTCCTTCAGGAACAGGCGTGAGGGGACACGAAAGAAGAAAGAAGAAAGAAGAAAGAAGAAAGAAGAAAGACGAAACACAAAACAAAAGACAAAACAAAAAACACCAAAGACGAAAGACGACGAACAAGAAACGATTGGCGGCTGCGCCGCTCAGTGCGAGGTACCGTCACCAATACGACCAGAAAGCGCGTGCAGCAGCTCTCGGAGCGCGGCCTTCTCTTCGGTGGACAAGTGCAGGGGCCGCAATTCGGCATCCAGAAGCGGATTGGCACGACCGCCCTGATCGTAAAAGCCGATTACGTCCTCGAGCGTCAAGATGCTGCCGTCATGCATATAAGGCGCGGTGCGAGCGACCTCTCGTAACGTCGGTGTTTTGAAAGCTCCTTGGTGCTCGCTGCGGCCGGTTATCGCCGCACGGCCCACATCATTGAAGGCTCGCCCATCCCACGCAACGCCAGTGTTATGGAATTTCTCGTCGGAAAAGTTTGGCCCGACATGACAGGCGGTGCAATTCGCTCTCCCGCGGAAGAGAGCGAGACCTGCACGCGCCGTGACTGACAGGGCATCCACTTTTCCCTCGGCGAAGCGGTCGAATGGGGCATCGCCGGAATAGATTGTCCTGACGTAGCTTGCCAGCGCTTTCGCAACATCGCGCTCGTTGATGCCGGCGTCAAACGCTTCGCGGAAGGCGGCAACATAAGTCGAGTCTCGCTGTAAGCGCGCGACTACCTCCCCGCGGGTCATACCCAGTTCTTTGGGGTTCTCGATGGGCGCGAGCACCTGTTCTTCCAATGTCGCAGCACGGCCATCCCAGAAAAACACCTTGCCGTAGCCGCGATTGACCAGCGTGGGTGCACCACGCTGTCCGACGCGACTAAAGACGCCGATCGCGACCGGCCGATCGTCTGCGAAGGCACGAGTGGCGTTGTGGCAGGTCGCGCACGAAAGGGATCCGTCTGCCGACAACGTGCGGTCGTGAAAGAGCCGCGCGCCGAGCTTCACCTTCGCCGCGGTCAGCGCATTGTCAGGCGGTACGGGCATGTAGAGGTCAAGCCCGCGGGGAATGATTCGCGTGTACGGCTCGCGAGCCGCGAGTTGCGCGTACACGAAGGCAGGCAGGAGCAGCAAGAACAACCCGTGCTGCATCCTGCCCGGATGAATATTCACCGTCGGATCCCCGAGCGCATTACCGGCTTTGCCGCGGCGCCTGGCACATTCTCGAGCGCCCACACTTCGAACTTCGGCACTCCGGCACTAATCGCTAGCGTTTTCCCGTCCGGATGGACGCTGATGCGCTGAATCCGCGGCAACGCGATCCCGGTGCGCTGTGCCGACCCGCCCGCTACGGGAACTCGCCACACTTCGGTGCTGGGGTCCAATCCCTTGGTGAAGAAGATGAACCTCCCGTCGGCGCTCCATGCGATTGCACCCCCGGAGAAGAGATCGTCGGTAACCGTCAGCAACGTTCGTGCTTCGCCGCTGCCAATCGCGACCAATCGAATTTCCGCGAGGACGCTGCCTCCATCCGGCAGCGACCTCGCTTGCAGCTTGATCGCCAGCGTTTGACCATCCGGTGACACCGAAAAGCGCCCACCACCGGGGGGCGCATAAACGATTCGTTGTTGCGCTGCGGTTAAATCGCGCGCAGCAATTTCCAAACTCCTGCCCGTCGCGTTTGGCTGTTCAAAAAACAGGATGCTTTTTCCGTCTCGGCCGGAAGCTGGCTGCAGTCGGCCCTCGTCCGTAATCCTGCTCATTGTGCCGGACGCGATATCGATGCGGTGCAAGCCGCCGCGGCCTTTGAAATCGGGCCCTTGCACGATGATGCTGTCGCCGTCATCCGACCACATGGGCCATTGCACATACTCCAACGGCGGCGGCAGGATTTGTTCAGATCCAGTTTTGAGATTGAGAATCCCGAGCAATCGAGGATTGCCGCCGACACGTTCTGTGGAATGCATGCTGTAGAGCAAACGCTGGCCGTCGGGGGACCACATGGCTTGCAACTTTTCTCCGGGGGATCGGTGACTCAACGGCTTTGCCGTATCCAGCGCTTTGCCGCTCGCCGGGTCAATCGCGGCGGTAAACACGTCTAGCATCCCCATCCGCGCGTAATAGTAAAAATCGCCGGCATCACTGAAGCCTAGCGGAAGGATGCGACCCACATCGGCCTTGATCAGTTCTGGAGCGCCGACGGCGATGCCGTCTTTGACCAGTAGTGCCCAAGCGCCCATACTGCCTCCACGGTCGCTGCCAAACAACAAGCGGTCGCCGGAGCGGAACCATCCCAGAAGCGTATCGTGTGCCGCATGAGTGACCACAGCTGTCTCTCGACTGCCGTCGACGGCCATCACATACAGATCGCGCTGGCTCGAGGTCTCATCGGGCGGGAAATCGTAGGCCAGGTAACGGCCGTCAGGGGAGAACGCGATGGTGTCTGGTGTTCGCCAATCCGTTGTTTTCAACACCCGTACCGATCCGTCCGCGACGGTGACAAGGACGATCTGGTTCGTCCGATCAACTCTCGCGAACACTGCGGCCACCAGCTTGCCGTCCGGACTCCACGCATGCGGCTGCACCCACTCGACGTCACGGTTGCGGTACAACATGCGTGGCTGCCCACCCCTCGTCTCGACTACTCGCAGTTCGTACCATTGGTCTTTGCCGTACCACGCGTAGGCAACCTGGCTGCCATCGCGCGACATGGCCGAAAACTCGGAGAACTCGCGGGAGGGAGTATTCGATCCGGCGTCCTTGTTCGTGAGCCGACGCTGTTCTCCCGTGACCAGATCACGAATGGCCAGATCAGCTCCGCCGTTTTCTTGCCGATCAGCAAATGACAGGTAGCGGCCGTCCCCCGTTATCGATCCCATCAGGCCGACGTTGGTGCCCCCCCAGACTTGCACCGTCGACAGGGGGCGGCGGGTGGCGCGCCGTGTGGCCGCGTTGGGCGGCGGGATTTCAAGCGCCGCCATCCGCGTACGCGCTTCCGCAAACACTTGCGGCTGGTCGGCAAACTCGCTGATAACACGGGCATACACCGCGCGCGCTTCGGCGCTTCCAAGCTTCTCGTAGGCCCCACCTAGCTGCACCAACGCCCGGGCCGTCAACGCACGATCGGCGGCAAATTCCTTGATGATCCGCTGATAGAGCGCGATGGCTTCCTTCACCTTTCCTTCAACTTGCTCCTTCGACACCGCCTGCTGTAACAGGTCGTAGCCGCTTTGCGCACGAATGCCCGTCGCCAAAGCCAGCAGGAATACGCATGGAATCACGAGACGCTTCATGTCAATCTCCTCGACGCAAACGATAGCGGCGCTGCCGATCCGCTTTGTGAGGCGCGCGTCGCGGAATTGCGCGGTAGCTCGTAAATGTTTGTCAAGTTCCTGTCAATCCACCCACTTGTAACCCACGCCGTGGATCGTCTGCAGATGACGGGGACGCGAGGGGTCCACCTCCAGCTTCGCTCGAAGCGATGCAATGTGCGTATCGACCGTACGCGTCGTCGAGGAGGATTCGTAGCCCCACACTTCGTTCAACAAGTCGTCGCGCGTCACGACAGCGCCCGCTCGCGACGCCAGCAGACGGAGGACGCCGAACTCCTTACGCGTCAGCTCGAGCTGTTCGCTGCTGCCGCGGCGCGCGTCATAGCGACGGAAATCGATGACCACATCGTCGAAACGTAATTCATCGGGTTGTGTCTTCAGGGGCTGGCTACGGCGGAGCAATGCGCGTACACGCGCCAATAGTTCGCCGATCGAAAATGGCTTGGTTAAGTAATCGTCGGCGCCGAGATCGAGCCCGACGATTCGGTCGGCCTCTTCGCCACGCGCGGTGAGCATGACGATCGGCGTGCTCACCCCTTCGGCTCGCAGTTTACGGCACACCTCATAGCCGCTCATGCGCGGCAACATTACGTCGAGGATGATCACATCCGGCCGCTCATCTCGGGCGAGGCGATAGCCGGTTTCCCCATCGCCGGCGGTAATGACAGCGTGTGATTCGAGCCGGAGGTTGTCCGCAAGCCCTCGAAGAATTGCCGGGTCGTCTTCAACAACGAGCACTTTGCCCATCGACGTCAGCGCAGCAATGCCACGAACACGGGATTGCTTTCGATAAACAAAATGCGTCTCACGCGGCGACGCCTTTCAGCGGCAGGTGAATGGAAAAGGTGCTCCCTTGGCCAGGAGCGCTCTCGAGGCGCACTGTTCCGCCATGCGCCTTCACTATGTGGTCGACCAGCGTGAGACCCAACCCCGTTCCGGGAATGCGCGAAATCTCGGCAGTCGGAACGCGGTAGAACTTTTCGAAAATGCGGTGTCGCTCATGTGCCGGAATGCCGGGCCCGCGGTCGGCGACTGAAATAACCGCGTCTCCTGCGCCTCCGGCCGTCAGCCGCAAGTCAATTTCACGACCATCTCCTGAGTATTTCATTGCGTTTGTCAGCAAGTTCAGAATGGCCTGCTGCAGCGCGTCGCTATCCACGCGGACTGGTGGCAGCGAATCGTCTACCTGCAATTTGAGCGCGAAGCCATGCTGCTCGAGCGGATACGCCATAGCGCGCGCGGCGATGTTCAAGATCTCCGTCAGCGATCGCATCTCGAAGCGATAAGCCTTACGTCCCTGCTCAATCTGGGAGAAATCGAGCACGTTGTTCAGCAGTCGTGTCAAGCGCTCGCTTTCATTGACGATGGTGTCGAGATATTCGTCCCGCGTGGCGGTGTTGACGCCGCCGCGACGCATCGTCTCGGCAAACATGCGGATTGCGGTAAGCGGAGTGCGCAACTCGTGCGACACGCTTGACACGAACTGCGAGCGCAGCTCCGCGAGGCGGCTGTCACGCTGGACGTCGCGCCAGAGCAAGAAGCCACCGAGCAGGGTCACCGACAAGACCACCCCCAGTGCCCCGGCAAAAAACCCGCGATGCCACACTTGCGGCGCTCGACCGATTCGGTCGCTGGTAGCCACCTTTACGCCGGGAAACGCATCGCCGAGCCACTCGCCTTTCGACGTGGTTGGCGCAACCGTCAGGCCGGCCAGGTGCGGGTGCGCGACGTGAACACTCGCCACGAGACGGTCCACTCGGACGGCAACCGCGCGCTGGTGACCGGTAACCGGTGTCGCGGTTCCAACAAGCCAAGGGCGAGCGCCGTAAGGCAGCCACGTGCGCTCAGATGCGCGCAGAACACCGGCGAAGCTGCCGAATTCCCGTTGTAACGCCAGAGCCTGTTCGATATCCGCGAGGCGTTCGTCGATGACTGTGCTGAGGGTGAGCGCTTGCGCGCCCGTCGCACCGGCCCGGAGCCCACGTGCAGCCGATCGCAAGAGATACCAGCCGACCGGCGGCAGGGGAGTTGCGGAGTCCGCCGCGCTGGTGAGCAGCGATTGGACCGCGCTCGCGGTGTCTGGCAACCGACCCGCCGACGCGAGTCGCTCCGCGGCGTACAGAGCAAACGGCACGCCCATGCCATCAGTTGTCATGAGCGGCTCTTCCAGCAACTCGCGATAAGTGCGTTCTGCTTCCGTGTCCCGCCGAGTCTTCGCTAGCAGTCTCGCAAGCACCAACTTGGCTCGCGAGCGCTGCGCTGGATTAGCGGCAACAGTTAGTGCCCCTCGCGCGCCTGACAACGCGCGCTCCGTCGAGTCGCGATACTCGTCGGCTTCCGCGACTGAAAGCGCGGCGTCAAACCGAGGGTCGAACTTCGGGGTGACTGGAGCGAAATCCCATGGGAACAGCAACCGGCCGTCGGCGATAAGCCCCACAGCCGCAACAAGGTCCCCCGATGGATTCTGCGTGAGTCCCGTCAGCGCTACCGACAAGGCGCGTTCGAATTGATTCAGCCGCAACCGCGCGTCATCGGCCGCGTACTTCAGCGCGAGTTCCTCCTGCTGCGCGGCCATGCCTATCCCAAGCGCCAACAGGACGCTGCAGGGCACGGCCATCGTCACAGCAAACAGCGCAAGACGTCGAACCGCAGAGCGTGGCGGGATCAGCGCGGGCCGATACAAAGCGCCCGAATTCTAGAATGCGGCCGGCGCAAAAGTGTTAGGGAAACGTCAAATCCTCGAAGCGTTTTTGCCAAATAAAAAAGGCGGGACCAGAGTCCCGCCTTTTTAGGCGATTAGTTAGCGGGCTGTTTTAGCAGACCACGCACTTGTTGCTGTTCTTCGAACCAAGCTTCATCAGCAACGCGACGGTCTCGGGAATCGGTGAGAGACGCTGCACGGGGCTGTTTGCCATATCCGCGGTGGTCTGCCCGCTGCGGGCAACGGCCTTTGGATCGGCACCCTTGGACACGAGGTAGAGGATCACTTCGTTGTCGCCACGCGCGGCGGCGTGATGCAGTGGCGTGTAGCCGTCGTTGTCACGCGCGTTGACGTCGGCACCGAGTTCTTCAACCAAGTACTTGATCGCCGGCAGCCAACCGCCGGGCGCATGACGATGGGCGTTGCCCGCGAAGCCTTCGCCGTATTCGACGCCGGCGGCTGCGTGGATGGGAAACGCGCCAGGACCACCATATGGAACGGGCGGTGCGACGTAGCGTTCTTGATCTGCGTCGGGTGTTGGCGGCACGGCGCCACCGGCGCCCACGTCACGCGCAACCAGACCAGGTGTTGCACCCGGCAACGCAGCCGGTGCGGTTCCGGGGCCAGCCTGAGTGCCCGGCCCGGTACCCGGTGTACCTGGCGCACCGGCGGCGGGAGCCGCTGCGGGTGGCGGTCCGCCACCACCGCGACGCACGGCTTGACGCGGTGCCATCGACGGGATGTTCGGATCGGCGCCGTACTTGACCAGCAACTTCATTGCGTCGACATCGACCGAATACGCGGCGCGCCAGAACGGCGACGAGCCCGACGTGTCGGCCAGGCCGCAGTTGCGATTACCGCAGCCCGTGTAGACCATGAACCAGGGATGCGACTCGATACGCGTGTTCGGGTCGGCGCCAGCCTTGAGCAGCGCTTCCATCACTTCCAGATAAGGCGTCTTCTGCTGCTCCATGTTCTGGGGCTGCGGGAAGCGCGTGCGCGGCTGCCACTGCGTGTTAATCGTGGCCCACAGAGGCGTGATCGAACCCTTGGCCGCACGGTTTGGATCGGCGCCCTTTTCGATCAATAGCTTGGCGATGTCGAACTGACCGTTGATGGCCGCCATCACCAGCGGGGTGCTGCCATCGCCAGCCATCGGCTGATTGATGTCGGCGCCACCGGCGATGAGGGCATCGGTCGCTGCGTAGTGGCCCTGACGCACCGCATGATGCAATGCCGTCAATCCACCCTTGGAGTTCTGCGCGGGGTTCACTTCTTCGGGGTTGAAGTTGCGCTCCTGCTGCTGCGCATTCGGGTCTGGCGGCGGCACCTTGCCGGAAAGGAGCAGTTCGCGTGCGGCCTGCACCGCAGCCTGCACCTGGCTTGCAGTCGCCTTCTGACCCTTGGGAACGATCGTCTCGAGAATCTTGGTCTGCAACCCTCGGGCGGCGCGATCGAGCTGGCCTTCTTTGCCGAGGTCGAGCGCTTTGGTGGTGATCTTCGGGTCGGCGCCGCGCGCCAGCAACACCTTAATCACGTCAACGCGATTGGCCGACGCCGCAAAAATCAGCGGGGTCTGACCCCATTCCGGCTCCTTGACGTTCGGATCGGCTTTCTTGTCGAGCAGTGCGGTCACGATTTCGGCGTTGCCCGACGCAGCCGCCAGATGGAGCGCCGTGACACCGCTCGGCGATGTCTTGGCGGTGACGTCTGCCCCAGCGGCAATCAGGGCCTTGACGACGGCCGCGTTTCCATTGCGCGCGGCAATGTGGAGTGGCGTGTACTGGCCGATGCGCGTGACCGACGAGGTATTGGCACCGGCGAAAATCAGCACGTTGGCGAGTTCGACGTCTCCGCGCTCGGCGGCCCAGTGGAGCCCCGACATGCCGTCACCGAGCGGCGCATTGACATCGGCGCCGTCTTTCAACAGGGCCCGCAACGTTTCGAGATCGCCGCGACGGGCCGCATCGGCCACCGGGGCGTTGACGGCGGCGCCCAGCGACGACGCCAGGAACATCGCGACAAGCACGACCAAACTCAGACGACGTTTCATAACAGAGTCTCCGCTTTGAGAAGGCGAATTGTAGGGGCGAGGCAGTGACCTCGCCCTACCGATGCGCTTTTCCGTCCCGTGCAATCGTCAATAACGCCTTAGGCAACCGTCGGTGACGCCGGCGCGAGTGAGAACTCGCCCGTGCTGTCGCCGAACGACTGCAGGTCGTCGAGGCCCATGTTGTGCATGAGCGTCAGGAACACGTTCGCCATCGGCGTGGCGTCGGCGGCCTTGAGGTGGAGATTGCCCTTGAGCATGCCGTTGGCGTGACCGAACAACACCAGCGGGCAGCGGCGATGATTGTGGATGTTGGCATCGGCCATCGGCGAGCCGAAGATGACCAGCGTCTTGTCGAGCAAGCTGCTGTCGCCTTCCATCGTGTTCTTCATGCGATCGAGGAAGTACGCCATCTGCGAGACGCGGTACTTGCAGATCTTGTTGAATTCCATGATCCGGTCTTCGCGGTTGCCATGGTGCGACGCCGGGTGGAACGGCTGGTTCGATCCGCTTTCCGGGAACACGCGGTTCTGTGCGTCGCGGCCGGTCTTGAACGAGACGACGCGGGTCATGTCGGATTCCATCGCCAGCACCTGCAAGTCGAACATCAACTTGATGTGCTCGGAGTAGGAGTCGGGCACGCCTGCGGGGGCGTCCGGCAGATCGCGCGGCTCGCCGCTGCTGTTGCGCGCTTCGACCGCCTGAATGCGGCGCTCGATTTCGCGCACGTTATCCAGGTAGCGATCGAGACGGGTGCGGTCGCTGGCGCCCAATTCGCTGCGCATCGCGGTGACTTCGCCGGAGATCCAGTCGAGGATGCTGCGACGCGAGGTGCGGCGGATTTTGCGCTCGGCTTCGGTATGACCGGCGCCGAAGAGCATGTCGAACGCGACGCGCGGGTCGCGAATCATCGGCAGCGGTTCGTTGGGTGACGCCCAGCTCAGTGAGTCGGTGTAGGCGCACGAGTAGTTGTAGGTGCAGCCGCCGGCCTGGTCGAGGTTCTCGATACAGAACTGCATCGAGGGGAGCGGCGTGCCCTGACCAAAGCGCTTGGCGTAGATCTGGTCGAGCGAGGTGCCGGCGTGAATGTCAGAGCCCTGCGTCTGCTTCGGCTTGGCCTGGGTGAGGAACACCGCCGTCGAGCGGAAGTGGTCGCCACCGATTTCGGGCAGCGCAAAGGCTTCGGCGTTGCGAACGTCGGTATTGCTGACGATCGTCATGTAATTGCGATAGCTCTCGAGCGTGCTGAGCGGATTGTCCGGCACGATCGTGAAGTTCGAGCCGGTCTGCTCGGGAGCGAACAGGTGCTTGGTCGCCGCCCAGTTGTTGCAACCGGCGAGCCCATGGACCTCCTCGATGCACACCAGACGCGTGCGGTCGGCGGCCGGGGCCTTGGCGAACACGCGGCCCGCGGGGACCATCGCGTCTAGGAATGGCAATGCCACGGTGGCACCCACACCGCGAAGGAACGTGCGGCGGGGTAAGTGCTTTCCTGTAATGAAGGACATCGTCTGCGTCTCCTCGACTGTGATGGTTACGTGATCCCCAAACTACTTCGCGGCGGTCTTCGAATCGTCCGTCGCAACTGCCGTATCTATGCGCTTCATCCGGAACGCATCACTCTTGATGACGCCCAGAATGAAGGAGGACATACGGTAATTCTCGGCTTCCGCTTTCTTGATGATCTGACGGAGCGCTGGCTGGTCGTAGTATTCCACGCGCCGGCCGAGCGCATACGCCATCAGATTCTCGGTGAACGTGCGCACGAGCGGCCTGGGCCGCTTCAAGAGCGCCGCGATCAACTCGTTGGCATTGGTGACGGGCGTGCCGTCGTAGAAATCGCCCTTGGTGTCGAGGTCGCTGCCGAACTCGCGGTTGCGCCACTTGCCGGTGACGTCGAAGTTGTCGAGCGCCAACCCGATCGGATCCATGAAGCGGTGGCACGCGTTGCACGTCGGATTCGAGCGATGAATCTCCATGCGCTCGCGCGTGGTCAACATGCGGCCTTCCTTGGCTTCGCCCGCGGCCTCGAGGTCGGGCACGTCGGGTGGCGGTGGTGGCGGCGGCGTGCCCATGAGCACTTCCATCACCCACTTGCCACGCAGCACCGGCGAGGTGCGGTTGGCGAGCGAGGTCTGCACCAGCATGCTGCCCTGTCCGAGGACGCCGCGGCGCGTCGAGTCGGGATACTGTACGCGCCGGAAGTGATTACCGGCAACGCCGGGGATGCCGTAATGCAGCGCCAGGCGCTCGTTCAAGAAGGTGAAATCGGCGCGGTAGAGATCGAGGAGGCTGCGGTCTTCTTTCACCAAATGATTGAAGAACAGTTCAGTCTCTTCGCGCATCATCCCCGCGAGATTGTCGTCGAAATTGGGATAGAAGTTCGGGTCGGGATGAACCTTGGTGATGTCCTGCAGGCGCAGCCACTGCCCGGCAAACCGTGAGCCGAGAGCTTCGGCGCGCGAGTCGGCCAGCATGCGCTTGACCTGGCGGTCGAGCGTTGTCGGATTCGAGAGCTGTCCGGCGGAGGCGACTTTGATCAGTTCCTGGTCCGGCGACGAGCCCCACAAGAAAAACGACAGCCGTGACGCCAGGTCAATATCGCTGATCCGCACCGCGCCCGCGGCGCGCGCGGGGCTGCTTTCGCGCTCGAGCCTGAAGATGAAGCTCGGGCTGGCAAGAATCGCTTCGAGAGCACCCGCGATACCGCCCTCAAAGCCGCCATTCTTCACGCCGGCCTGGTAGAAGGGCATCAGTCGATCGGTCTCGCGCAGCGTGACCGGGCGACGATAGGCCTCGGTGGCCAATCGGGTGATGATCTCGCGCGCGCACTTGACTTCTTCGTCGTGTGAAGTTGGACGGCAGGAGAAGATCTTGGCGCGGCTCGGTGTCTGCGAGACACCGGTGGTCTTGTAGGGCCCGCGGATGATCAGGTCGCGCAGATGCGGCAACGTCGTGATACCACCGCCGCCGGAGCCGCCGCCCGCAAAGGACCAATCGTGTGGACGAATGAGGTCTTCGTAGGGACCTTCCGTGCGACGCACGAAAGCTGCCGACACTTTGTACTGACCCGCCTTGATGAACACCGGCTCGGTCATCACCGGCGTGGCGCCGCGGCCATCCGCACCGCCGGCAGGACCGGCCTCGTAAGCGAGCATCGCCACCGGTTCGGTGTTGAGCGAGATGTCGATGTTTTCGTAGCGCGCGTTGTCACCCGCGTTGAGCGTCACTTCGAAGATGTACTCGCCGTCGGCGGGAAACACGTGATCGACCACCATGCCGCCGCGCGTGCCATAGGGCGCACCCTCGACATGATCCCAGGGATGCTGAGACATGTAGCTCGGATTGGTGTAGGTGTGATCGATGCCACGGGCGTTGCGATCGCCGACCGCCATGCGGCTGATCTCGCTGGCTGCGTTCAGATACGCTTCGAGCAAGGTCGGCGACATCGACTGTTCGTCGGCAATGTTGTCGAAGTTGGCGCTCATCGTGTCGAGAGGCAGCCACTTGCCAGCATCGACATCCAGGTTGAGCAGCTCGCGGACGGCGGCACGGTATTCGGCGCGATTGAGGCGCGGGAACGTGCGACGGCCAGGATTCGGCTTGGCGGCGGCCGCCGTATCCACGTTGGTTGTAATGGCGTTGATGAGGGCGGCATACGTCGCCGCATCCGGACGGCGCGACGCAGGCGGCGGCATCATCCCGGCTTCGAGCTTGACCAGAATCTTCTCGGCGATGTCGGCGTGATCCGCGGCGCGTGCGACGTCAAACTTTTCGAGAGCGAGGCCGCCGATCTTGGACCGTTCGTTGTGGCAGCCGACGCAGTACTGCTTGAGCACGGCGTTGTGATCCTGAGTGGGTGCGCTCCGCACCATCTTGGGCGCGGGCTGTGCGATCGCAGGCGTGGTCGGTTTTGACGGGGCTGGCTTCGGGCCAGGCGCTTGCTGCGCACCCGCAACCAGGCCCAGGCACACAACGCTCGTACCCAGGAAAATCAAATGACGACTGTTCATCCTTAAAAGCTCCCGCCGCGGTCCCCTCGGCGTCGACTTCGCTCGGGCCGCCCTGAGGGGGGCGGATGGGCGAAGCGGACCTAATACGAATCCGGGCCAGTATACGCCGATTTCGGCCATATTTGCCCGGCTGTGACAATAAATGACGTCGGTAGACAACGGCAGCGAAGCGGCGTGAATCGGCGACGTTTTAGCGAGTTCTGCCGGGTGCGGGGTGCACCCGCACCCTTGGAACCTTGGAACCTTGGAACCTTGGAACCCTGGAACCCTGGAACCCTCGAACCCTGGATCCCTCGTTGACAGTCCTGGGGCCTAGCTGTAGCGTGAGCCTCGCCATGATCATCTACGCCGCGATCGGCGCGGTCGGCTTCCTCCTCCTCATCGTCATGCTGGTCATGGGCGAGTTCGGGGACGGGGACCACGAAGTCAGCGCCCACGAGGGCGTGCTCGAGCACGCCGACTCGCTCGATCCGGGCGGCCCCAGCATTTTCAGCGTGCGCATCATGGCGGCGTTTCTGACGGCGTTCGGCGTTGGCGGCGTGGTTGGGCGCTACTACGGCTTCTCGCACCCCGCCTCGTCTGGCGTGGGCGTCGTCGCCGGTATCGTCATGGCCGGCATGGTCTACCAATTCGCCAAGATGCTGTTCATGCAGCAGGCGTCGAGTGAAGTGCGCGTCAGCACACTGGTTGGGCGGAGGGCCGAAGTGTCGGTCGCCATCCCCGAGGGTGGTGTCGGGCAAATTGCGCTGGTCGCCTCGGGCGAACGCATGGAGCACATCGCACGATCGGCCGGCGGTCACCCCGTTCCGCGTGGCGCAGAGGTGGTGGTGACGGGGTTGCGCGGAGATTCGCTGATTGTGGCGCCTGCGAACTCGCAGCTGCCGGGAGGTGCGCGATGAGTTTGCTGGGCATCGAGTTGTCGGCTATCGCCGTGGCGCTCGCCATTCTGCTGGGGCTGCTCGGCGTCTTTGCCGCGATGGCGCTCTTCGCGCGCAACTACATCAAAGTGCCGCCGTCCATGGTCGCGATCTTCTATGGACGCAAGCACACCCTCGTCGACGAGCACGGTAATCGCTCCGTTGTCGGTTTCCGCGTTGTGCGCGGCGGCGCGGCGCTGCGCGTGCCGGTGCTCGAAAAGGTCGAATACCTCTCGCTCAACATCATTTCCATCCCGCTCAAAATCTCGCGCGCGTACACCAAAGAGGGCGTCGCGGTAACGGTGGAAGCGGTAGCGAACGTCAAAATCGCGAGCGACGATGCGTCGCTGCGCGGGGCGTCGGAGCGCTTCCTGGGGATGAGCACCGATCAGATCAAGAGCGTCATTTTTCAAACGCTCGAAGGTCACCTGCGCGCGATTCTGGGCACGCTCACCGTCGAAGAGATCAACGCGGATCGCCAGGCATTCGCCCAGAAGATGACCGATGAGGCCGCCGTCG
>WUUC01002392.1_pt1 | contig 15434 bp, 21 predicted proteins | sample 6278441 | NCBI WGS metagenome assembly WUUC01 (sample SAMN13675441, study PRJNA597444) | soil metagenome | isolation source: soil | place: USA: Washington | collected 2017-10
CCGAGGCGTGCTGTTCAACGAGATACGAACCAAGGCCCCGACTGTGCCCGCGCTGCTCCAGTCCGGTCGACTGACTGAGAAGCAGAGCCAGGACACCGACTACTTCACGTACCTCCGTGCCATCAAGAAGCTCGGGCAGGACCCGGCGGACTACGCCGACACGCTGCGCCGACTGCGTGCCCAACCCGACCGCTTCTTCCGACGCACGCGCTTGCCCCGCGACCGCCCCGTCACACGCCAAATGATGCAGGAGCTGGTGATGACGGCGCGGGAGATACAGCGGGCAGAGAAGTCCGGCTCGTTCCCACGCACGCCGGAGAAGGCATGCACCTGGGACTGTGAGTTCCTCGAGCCGTGCATGGTCCAGCTACAAGGAGGAGACATCGACCCGATCATCAAGCACAGTTTCCGCAAGCGAGACAGAGAGGAGAGGAATGGCCCGACGGAAAGCTCTTGACCCCGACGCGATAGAGAGCCGCATCGTGCCGTTCAGTGAGGCGCAGCCGCACGTGAAGGTGCTCGTGTACGGGCGCAACGGAGCAGGCAAGACGCGGTTCGCCGCGACTGCTCCCAACGTGCTCATCATCGACATCAATGAGAAGGGGACGCGCAGCGCTCGGCGTTACCCGGGTCACGTGCTGCCGATCACCCACTGGGAGGACATAGGCGGCGCGTACTGGTACCTGAGGAAAGGAGACCACGAGTTCAAGTCCGTGGCGATCGACACGCTGACCACCATGCAGGATGCGTGCATGCGTTACGTGCTGAAGGAGCAGGCGGACCTGGACCCGACCAAGGACCCCAGCATGCCGAGCAAGCGCGACTGGGGCAAGACCAGCCAGCTCATGAAGCGGTGGATGCTCCAGTTTCGCAACCTCCCCATGAACGTGATCTTCCTCGCACAGGAGCGCACAATCGAGGACGAGGACAGCGGAGAGATAACGCTCCACACCTGTGACCTGCCAGCTGGGGCACGGGGTACGGCGCTGGGGTCGGTGGAAGTCATCGGCCGCCTGTACCAACGGGAGGTGAAGCTCAAGAAGAACAGGGCCAAGTGGGAGACCCGCATGCTCGTGGGTCCTCACGACGCCTACGACACGAAGGACCGCACCGGCTCGCTGGGGCGGATCGTACGTAACCCATCGGTGCCCGGGATCATCGAGGCATCGTTCGACGAGGAGGACTAAGTGGCACGCACCAAGAGCAGTGACAGCGCAAGCGCAGTTCGTGTGGATTGGGACCAGTCCGAAGGCAGCTGGGGAGGGGGCGGCGGCAAGCGGTTCCCCGAGGGAACGTACACGGCGAAGGTCGTGTCCGCCAAGCGGGGCACGTCGCCCGAGAAGGGCTCGCCCCGGGTGGAGGTGAAGCTGAAGTTCACCGACGGCCCGAAGAAGGTCAAGGGCGAGGAGCTGACCGACTACATCTACCTCAGCAGCAAGGCCCTGCCGCGGGCGATGTTCTTCCTCGAGCAGCTGGACCCGACCGGCAAGCTGGCGAAGGCTGCCAAGGACAAGGGGGTGTTCCCCATCAAGGCCATCATCGGCAAGGAGGTAGGCGTCGACGTTGGCGACGAGGAGTACGAGGGCAAGCTGCGCTCACGGGTGCAGAACTTCGTGCCCGCCGACGAGGTGGGGGACGAGGACCAAGAGGAGGAGCTGAAAGAGGACGAGCTGGACGAGGACGACGATGACGACGACGGCGAGGACCTGGACGAGATGGACCGGGCCGAGCTGAAGGCGTACATCAAGGAGAACGACCTTGACGTGCGCGTCAAGAAGTCGATGGACGAGGACGACATTCGCGAAGCCATCCGCGAGGAGGAGGGCGACGAGGATGACGACGAGGAAGAGGACAAGGACGAGCTGGAGGACCTCAATCTCGACGACCTCTAAGCCAACCCGCTGTCGGCCAGCGCTGCTCGGACAGGGCGCTGGCCACAGCTGAAAGGACTCCATGCCGCAGAAGCCCGAGTCACGGCTACAGAAAAAGATGGTGGACCACATGCGCTCGCATGGAGCGTGGGCGCAGAAGACGCACGGCAACCGCTTCAGCTCAGGGCTGCCGGACATCATCGGCGTCCACATGGGAGTGGGCTTCGGCGTCGAGGTCAAGACCCCTGACAACAAGAGCGGGCTGACTGTGCTCCAGCGCCGCACGCTGCAGGACATCAAGCGTGCTGGTGGGGTGGCAGGGGAAGCACGCACGCTGGCCCACGTGGAGCGCGTGCTGGTGCTGTGCGAGCAGAAGGCTGGACTACGTTGAAGCGGGGTATGTCATATGCGCGCTCTCGGCGGGCTCTAAGGGCCTCAAAGCTGTCCGAGCTGGGCAGCGGTAGGGTCGGGGTTGCCGAGGTCCTTAGATCGCCTCCCAGCGCGCTGGCTAGCTGCGACGTGTGGGACGTGCTGCTCGCGTGCCCACGCGTCGGGCGCTCGCAAGCACGCACCATCTGCGAGCGCGCTCAGGTGTGGCCGCACACACGGCTCAGCGAGCTGATGAAGCGCGAGCGGCTAGCGCTGATCCGCGCCCTGCCCAAGCGCCTGCAAGGTTAGGACCCCCGGCCAGCAGCGGGGAAGCTACTGACCGGGGGCGGAGGACGGAGCGAGCGGGAGGGAAAGCTCACTCGCCCCTTGGCCGCGCACCAGGCGACCTGCCTCCCCGGCGTCCTGCCGGGAAGCTCGTGGGCAGCGGACGCTTGAACGCGATCCACGCGACGCGGTCCGCTACGTACCTAAGGAGAAGCAGCGCAATCGTAGGCAAGGTTCGCATCGGGATCAGTGCATACGTAGGTGACTCCTCCGAACGTGAACGTGAACGAAGCCATGGCCGGACCGGGCGGCCCAGCTGGACCAGCAGCACCCGTTGGTCCGGGCGGTCCACCTGGAGTACCGGGCGGCCCCTGAGCACCCTCAGGACCGGGTGGACCCTCCGGACCTTCAGCCCCGCGTTCGCCGTCTTCACCATTGCGTCCATCAGTACCATCCTCCCCAGGTGGACCCACTGGACCGATCGGACCGAGCGGGCCGACGGGACCGGTGATCGATCGACCGGGTGGACCCATCAACCCGAGCGGTCCGGGTGCGCCCACGATCCCACGTGCGCCGGGTACGCCTCCGAGTCCGCGCTCACCGCGCAGGTACCCAAGCACAGCGTCTGTCTTCTTCTGAGCGTCCATGATGCGCTTGCGGTTGTCCTTGGAACGCTGCTCGGCGGTATCCGCGTCGCTCTTGATTGTCTTGCGCTCCTCGCCCCAGTCGTACGCGATGAGCCACACCGCAATCAGAATAGTGACGGCGACGACGATGAGCGCGATTAGTTGTCTGCGGCTCATCACCCGCCTGCCCGCGTTGCGACGCCGACGATGACGGCGACTAGCCCACCGCCCGCCAACGAGCCGATAGCTGCGTAGAACGCGAGCTTGGTCTTGAGCGTTGCCAGCTCGATGTGAATCGCAGCTATCTCCTTGGCCGACTTCTCGTTGGTTGCTGCTAGCCGATCGATGGACCCGTTGATAGCTGCTAGGTGACGGTCGTGCTCGGAGAAGTGTGACTCGGTTTCAGCCTGCTCGCGTCCGCGCTCCTGCGCTAGCCCAAGCGCCTTCTCGCTCGCCTCGCGCTCCAGCCGGTTCGCTTCAATCCTGCGAGTCTCCTCGACCTCCCGAGCCCGTGCTCGTCGTTCCCACTCCAACTCGCGCTCCTGCTCCCTGTCGTCATCGGCCATCAACCCACCTCCAATCCTGGTTCCACGTAGAAGGGAAACTGTATGCCGCTGAATGACAACCACACCTCGTTTGGGAAGACAGCGCCGAACGGGATACCAACCAGCCCGTTGCCGTACACGTAGTCATGTTCCTTGAAGACGATGATCCTTCCGCCTTGCTCGGTCGGACAGAAGAAGCTCATGAGGTACTCCGGCCGGTACGTAGCGGGCAAGTCGAAGATGGGCCACACGTCGCCCGTCAGCACGAACAGGGAGTCGTCCTCGACCTTGACTGCGCCTCGCAGGATTGTCGTCCCATTGAGCGGATGCCGGGTGTACTCCAACGGCTGGTGTCCATCGGCATTGTCCCATCCCGGGCGCAGGTCCGCAGGCAGCCACACCAAGTCGCGGTTCTTTGAGTTGCGAGCGTTGACGATTGCCGAGTAGCGAATGGCGTCAGCGACTCCCGGCATGCCCGTAAGGAAGTTCGTGCGCTGCGGTACGACGCCCATCAGCCAGCCCAGTAAGAAGTGCCGTCGAGCCACAACGTGACGATGGGCGGCGGAGCAGTACCAAGGATCGTGATAGCGACGACGCCTGACGGGTAGACAGCCAGCCCATTCACCAGCTCATCAGTCCCTTGGTCCTCACCGAACAGGCCGATCACCACCACCTCCTCGGGTCGGTAGTTCACAGGCATGGTCCACAGCGTTTGCTGACCGACCGGCGACCCGGTGCCCGGTGAGTTGGAGATGGTCCCGCTGATGTGAACGAACCCCATGTTGTCCTTGCGGAACTTCGCCGTGCCGTAGGTGAGAGGAGCGCTGTTGTACCAGTCGTTCTGCAACGTCGGCTCGCCAGGATCACCAAGTACGTGCCACACCTCGAGCGGACCCCGCATCCGCAAGGCGTTGTCCAGCTGCGCGGCGCGTGCTGCTGACGCCAGCGAGCGGAGGTCATCGATGGACGTGCGAGAGGGAGTGCGCATCACGTCACCCCGGCTGCGCTCACGGTTGGGCTCGCGGTTAGCTCGACCTGCACGTTGCCTGCATCGTCAGCCTCGACGAATGAGCCTTCGGTGATGCGGCCCATGATGCTTCCGTTGAGGTGTCCGCGCCGCACAGTTGCCTTCACGATGTCGCCCAGCCAGAAGTCCGACCAGTCGGCACCCGGCGGGCCGAAGCGAGGAGGCGTCCCGTACTGCCCTTCGTCCCACTCGGTGCGCGGCACAATGTCGAAGAAGTCCACTGGGAACCCGCCGACCGCTGCGGCCTCCTGTGCGTGCTCCTCGACAGTGACAGCGGTGCCAATGTCGGGGCGGCCCTCGAAGCCCTCCCACGTCCCGTACGAGGTGATGGACTCAGGCTGCGTGCTCACGTAGTAGGGCGGCGCGTTGCCTCCCTCGAACTGGCCCAAGCTCGTGAAGCGGTTGGTGACGCCCAGTCCGTCCGGGTCGTACGTGATCCGTGCGTTGTCCGAGCCGAGCCCATCTTCGAACGACACCTCACCGGAGCGGTCGCTGCCCTGTGACTCGTACACGTTCAGCTGGCACACGACGCCGTCAGTGCGGTTCAGCGGCTCCAGCTCGAAGTCCGGCCCCGCAATCACGTTGGCTAGCTCAGTCATGGCTGCCCATATCTGCTTGCCTGGCTCGTAGCTGCGGTCGCGCTTGATGGTGACCGGGATGACTCCCTCCACGATTCCATGCTGCGGCGCGTCGGGTGCCCACGCTGCAGGGTCGCCCGAGGGTGGGTGCTGTACGAGTGCGAGCAGGATCAGGCCCTGATCCACATTCGTCCGCACGAAGCCGTAGTTGCCCCACGGAGCCGGAACCTGAATGTAGGAGCGCTCCAGCTGGTGCCCGGGGTCCAGCGCGTTGATGGTGCAGGTATCGTCGGCGAACTTGGGAGTCTGCACCGTGCCGTTGAAGATGATGTGTCCGTCGTTGAAAACCTTGAGGCGCGTGGACAGCGGGTACACCTGCGTGATCGCCGGGTCCTCGAGGCTGATGCCCACCTTCGCACGACGGATGGCGTTGATGCCCACGTCCACCCGTCGCTCACCCTTCCGGTCGCGAAGCTCAGCGAGCGGAACTCCCTGCAGGTTGGTGAGTACCCATTGGAGTGACATCAGTCGTTGGAACCGGAGGCCCTTACCTCTTCACGAATCTCCATCTGAATCGGCCACGCTGCTGTCGCCAGGATCACTTGGTTGGTGGACGTTCCCTTGTACTGCCAGTCGAACAGGTGACTGCCCGCAGCTGGTGCGTCCAGGGTGTACTCAGCGGCGACCAGCTCGGTGGCGAGGTTGGCGTAGCTGACGTTCAGGAACTCAGGCGCGCCGGGAAGGTCCGCGCCGTCCATGCGCGGCTTGAGTCCGAGCGCCGCACCGGCGGTGGGGTTGTACGCCATGACGACGAGCTTCAGCTTGATCGGCAGGCCGCTGCACTCCACCCGCGTGGCAAGCGTTGCGTCCAGCTGCTGGTACGACGCGGTGCCGGTCTTGGTGCCGCTGGTCACCTTCTTGTGGACGAACACTCCTCGCGACCACTTGCGCCGATCGCGCACGGTCACCGCACCCGCTACGTCCACGAGCACGTCGGCCAGGAGCAGCGCGCTGGCGGGGAGGGCTGGTGCTCCGGTGCGGTTGTCGAGGGTCGCGCCCACCGTGTTCGTTCCCTTGATGACTTCCAGCTGCCACTTGCGCTGCCCGCTCGCGTCGTGAGTGTGGTCGTACACCCGAGCGACGATCAGGTCCAGGCGCGGGTTGGCTTCCTGGACAGCGATCCCACCGAGTGCGAACGCGGCGCTGTTCTTCGCCAGGTCCGACCGGCAACGGTACAGGCCCTGGTCTGTCACAGCGTCACCCTGCACGAGTGCCACACCGGCGGCAACGTCCACCGTGCGACCAGCTCCGACCGTCACCTTGAGGTCGGCTGGCGCGAGCACTCCCTCGAGCAGTGGGGCGAACGCGCCTCGCATCTCCAGGGCACTGGTGTCGACGGCCTCCAAGAACTGTGGCTCTAGCTCGGTCATGCTCCTCTCCTTACGTGGTTGCGGGGTAGAACGTGATGACTGCTCGGGCGGGGTCGGCTGCGTTCTCCCCACGGAAGCGGATGGTGTTGAGTCCCGGCGTCAGTCCGGGCACGTCCGTGTCCCACCAGTCGCTGACCTCTAGGTTCAGCTTCCCACGGAAGTCGCTCACGCCGTCGAGCAGCACCGTACGGTCTCGGAAGTTGACCCGGAGGAACGAGCCTGCGGCCACGGTGATGTCCTGGAAGATGAGGTCCTTGTCCAGCGTGTCGTTCCTGACCTCCGGGTTGGTCACCGGCCCGTACACGTCGATGATCGGATCGGCGTCCACGTCGCCGGTGTTGTCCACAGCGACTGTGCCCGAGCTGGACCCAGGCGCGGACAGCGTGACCGGGAACTGCCACGGGAGGGATTGGCCTGTGCCGCTGGCGAGCAGCGATGTCTCGAAGGGTCCGAGCTGGGTGGTCTGGTAGAAGCGAGGGTCGGGCATCCGCAGGTTGAGCGTGAACGGACGCTCGTATCCGTACGACGCACGTCCACGGGGCGTGACCAGCTCCTCCGGTATCTCTAGCCCCAGAGGGCGCGCCTCGAACGTCAGCGGTCCGTATTGCACTCCGGGCAGCAGGACCGGTGCAAAGGACGGGTGCGGCGTGATGACCATCTGCTTGCGGACCACCGGCTCGAACGCGTGGCGGAGCGCAGCGCCCGCCATCTCCAGCTCAGGAATGGAGCGCCCGACAATGCGGCCCACGTACACCATCGTCTTGCCGCGTCGGACAGCACGCCGCTCTATCTCCCCACGCCGCGCGGTAGCTGCGTCTCGGTGGTCCTCGACGTCAGCGAGCGAGTGCAAGCCGTCGATGCGCTTGAGCCTGTACTGCGGCCACACGTCCGGGTCGTTGAGCGTGACTACTCCGTCCCATGTGTGCCGTGCCTCGAGGCCCGGTACCAGGATCACCTCAGGCCTCCTCTGTCTCGAATCAATGTCTCCAGCGCGTTGACTGCTTCACGCGCTTGCGACCCGCCGCCTCCGGTGCCGGAGGACCACGGGCCTTGGAAGTTGTAGGTGGGTGATGCGGCTGCGGCCATCACAGGCTGCTGCGCTCGCGCGATGCCCGTAGCGGGCGTGCTCATCTGCGCCTGCGCGGATACGACCGCCTTGCCCGCGACCCCGCTCAGCTCGCTGGCCAAGTCGCCGCCAGCGGAGCGGATGCCCTCGGCGAGGTTGCCGACGATTGCAGCGCCGCGCTTGCGCAGGCCGACGAGCGGCGAGCTCTTGTCCCTCGGCTCCGAGCCAGGGAGGAGACTCTTCGCACCCTCGATGACTCCCTTCACCGCATCGACCGCAGCGCTCGCCATCGACTTGATGCCACCGATGAGCCGCTCGATAATCATCTTGCCTGCACTGAAGAATGCACCGGCAAGGCCCTTGATTAGGTTGAGCGCTCCGGTGATGGCGTCACCGATTGCATCCTTGATCGCGTTCCACGCGGAGGTCGCTGCCGACTTGATGCTGTTCCAGATCGCAGTGACTGCAGACTTGATCCCGTTCCACGCCGAGCGGACAGCGGAGCCAGTCGCGCTGACCGCGCTCGTGACTGCCGACTTGATGGCATTCCACACTGAGGTAGCTGCGGACTTCAACGCGTTCCAGACTGCGGTGACCGCGCCCTTAGCCGCATTCCACAAGTCTACAACGGCCTTGACCGTAGCGTTGACTGCGGACATGACTGCCGACTTGAGTGCGTTCCAGGATGCAACCGCAGCGGCCTTGATTGCATTCCACACCGCGACGACTGCACCCTTGAGCCAGTTCCACGCAGCGACAATCGCAGCGACCGCAGCAGACACGCCTACCTTGATTGCGTTCCAGACCGTGACAGCTACTCCCGCCAGCCACGTGAACGCTCCACCAAGGTTGAACACCTGCAGCCCGAGCGTGAAGATCGTCGCGTATATCTTGATGAGCAACTGGAGGAACGGACCCATGACGCCCATCACACCTATGACCACGCTGAGCAGGGTGTTGAGCGCAGTGAACACCACAGTCAAGCCCGGAGCCACAGTCTGCACGAACTGAATGAAGAGGACGACGAGCCGACCGATGAACCCCACGATCTGCATGGCCAGCGGGAGCACGTCGGCGAAGAACTGCTTGATGGCTTGCGGATTATTCTGAATCCATGACGCCAACTGCTGCGCGCCGCGCGTCAGCTGGTCGACCAAGCCCTTGCCCGAGCCGCCAGCCGCGCTGAAGAATGCGAGGAAGATGGAGGCCACAGCCTTGGTCAATCCCCACCACGACTTCAGGTGTCCGATGAGTCCACCGATCACATTCTGCAGCGCCGATGCGTTGCGCGTGCCTGCGGCCCAGCCCTCGAACGCGTCCGCCACCGCCTCTGCGCCCGCGATCAAGAACGGCATCGCAGCATTCGCGATGTTGAGCAGAATCTCGCCGAACGCGATCATCCCTCGAGCTATCGGACCGGCCAGTCCCGAAGCACCTGCGATGAGCGTGGAGAACTGTGGCCCGAGTCCGGTGAGGCCGCGGCTGATGGTCGTTACTGCCGCCCCTGCTGCCGCACCGAACACCGTGAACGCGGGGCGCATCGAACGGATCAGCGGGTCCAGCGCACGGACCGCTGGGTTTAGGTGCGACAGAAAGGCTCGGGCACCCGGCGAGACGGCGTTCAGGATTGCTGGCCCGAGCTTCTCGAATCCCTGCTTCAGCTCGCGTGCTAGCGGCCCGCCTTGCTTGAGCGCCATTGCCAGCCCGCCTGCGAACAGACCAGCGGCGACAAGCGCTCCACCGAACGCTACGCCGAGCGCAGCTACACCGGCCGCAGCGAGCGCCAGAGAGGACACTAGAGCCGCCGCAGCGGCAACCAGTGCCCCGCCCAGCACAGCTACCAATGCGAGCGCAGCGATCATCGTGGGATTCATGGCTCCGCCGAGCCCACCCATCATGACACGCAGGCCACCCGCTCCCGCACTCGCACCGCCGGACGCCTGCCCGAGTCCGTCGAACGACGTGATGAGTCGACCCGCCGAGCCGGTCACCGCTGCGAGCCGCTCGGCCAACCCCTGCCGCACGTCCACGTCGATGGTGACGTCCTTGTTGTCCAGCTCGTTGGCGAACGCTTGCACCGCCGCCAGCTTGGTCATGGCGCTGGCTACGTTGGCGGTGACAGTCGCATCCGCTCGCGAGAGGTCGACGTTGGTGAGCAACGCCTGCATCTCACGGAGCTTGAGCCGGGCTTGGCCAATGTCCACATCGGCATCGGCCGTAGCTGTCGTCCGTGCCAGCTCGGCCAGCTGCCTCTGCAACCGCTCCAGCTCGACCTTCGCTTGGCCTGGGTTGACCTTCGCCTCTGCGGTCGCTTCCGTGCGGTCGAACTCGCGCAGGTCCTGCGTTACGTCCGCGAGCGTGCGCTCCGCGTCGTCTGACCGCCCAGTGATCTTGAGCAGCAGATTAGCTACGGAGTCAGCCACGGTTCCTCTTCGGGATTGCGATCATGCCGGTTGCTTTCACCCTTGGCTTGGGGTCCTTGAGCAGTGACTTGAGCTTCTTCGGATCACCGGTCGCCCAGTTCACAGTGGCACCCAACTCGTAGAGCTCGCGGCGATGCGCTTGGCCGTGCATATCGATGAGTTCCGACATACGTCGCCACGTGATTCCTTGCTCTCTGTCGGTGTTGGGTGCCTCACTCCAGTATTCCTCTAGGCTGACTCCCCATTCCCGCCAGGCGAGTCGGGCGATGACGGCATCGGCGCGACGGGCGCGGTCACTGCCGTCGCCGCCTGCGCCTGCTGCGTCTCCGTCATCTTCTGCCCAGTCTGGATCAGATCGATCAGTTTTCCCAACCGACCCGCTCCTGACACCATGAGCGCCTTCTCGAAGGCGTCCACAATCTCGGACGTGAGCGGTGACTTGTCCAGCTCTTCTACGTACTCGTCCTTCTCCCTGGCCTCCTGACTTGCGTAACCCTCCCACTCCCACTCCGGCACCTGCTCGTGCAGGGCCGGAATGAGGATGCCGAGCACACGATAGGTCTCGTGCGCGTAGTCGGACGATAGGAGTCGCTGGAAGTCCTCCGGTCCCAGCCTGTGTCGCAGTCGCGCGTGGCGCTGCGGGACGACGGGCAATACGTGATTGCCCAGCTTGACTGTCTCCATGGTGCGCTGCCTCCTTGGTTACTACGCTGCGATGGCTCCGGGCGTTTCCACGAGCCAGTAGCCGTGCTCCTTGCCTGCGGCCAGGGACGTGTCCGGAACGATGGTGAACGTAATCTCCGCGTTCACCGGCTCGCCCCGCTCGAACTCCAGCTCGGACTCCTCGGCTGCGAGGGTGCAGAGCGGGATGATGCGAGCGACTGCGGGCGGACGGGTCACGACGGGCGGACCCGGCTCGGTCACGACACCGGCCCCATCGGGGCGGTACGAGATGAGCGCGATCCTGAACTGCCGGAACGACGAGTACAGGCCCGTGTGGACCTTGACTGCCGCTGACTTCTTGCTGGCTGCCGGGGCGGCTGCCGCCGAAGCTGCGACCGCCTCCGTCTGCACGGTGTTCTCGAGGATCTGGAGGTTGGCGGAGTCGATCTCGGCCACCTGAGCCGTGAACTGCCGCGTGATCTCACTGATCTGCTCGAACAGGAGGCCGGTGGGCTGCTGGTACTCCAGCCCCTCGGTGTCCTTGTCGTGCGAGTAGCTCGGCGCGTCGGCTGCCAGACCGAAGTCTGTCCAGCCGGTCTTCGCCGGGTACTCGCCTGCTGTCGCAACCTGGTCGACGATTGCCGCCAGGTCTGCAGGGACGGCCGTGATCGCCGGGTCTGCCCACAGTACACGGGCTGGACCGGTTGCGGCGTTGGCCTTGTCGTAGGGGGTGCGGCCCCCAGTGCGTGCCACTACTTCTCACCTTCCTTTCAGGCGTTGTCGCGCAGGTCCTTGAGGGCCTGACGCTTCTGGTCTGCCGTCGCGTTGCTCGGCAGGTCGATGCCACGGTCCTCGATGGCGTTGTCAAGCGCCTGGCCCTGGAGCGAGTCAATCGGGTCCTTCTCGCCCACGACCTCGAGCTTGACGCCGGTGTCCCGCAACCGATCGATCTGATCGTCGCTGAGGTCCTTCGGCTCGAGGTCCCCTGCGAGCAGCGTCACGTCGTCGACGGTCGCCTCGCTGGGGTTGCTTGTTGTGTCGGTCAGGATGACTCCTGGTGCCACGGTCATACCTCCGTTTGCTCGCCTACGGTCATGTGGAAGAGCGCTGCTCTAGCCACTGTTCCATTCGGGTGTTCTACCTCGCCAGGAAACTCCACGTCAATCTCGTGTGACGCTGCCTCGACCTGGCCACCCAAAGTCTTGTCCTTGCGGATCGCAAGCTCCAACTGGTCCACGATGTCGTAGAGCTCTTGCGTCCGCGTCCAGCTCGGGTCGGGAGCGACCATCACGGTCAGCTGCACCGCCCACACTCGCAGGCTTGTCTGCTCGTACGCGAACTGAGACAGGTTGCCCTCGACGGACACGATGCGCTTGCGTTCAATGTCAGCGACGACCACAGGCATGGCCTCGTCCATGTCCTCGGGGTTGTCGGGGAAGGTGTTCAGTCCGGGCACGACGGTCGACGCCCATGTTTCCATCTTCGTGGCGATGGTTTTGGTAGCAGTCATGATCCGAGCCTCACCACGATCTGTTGGCCGAGCAGCTTCATCTCACGGTCGGCAGAGCGTCGCACCTGCGGGAGCGCGCGCAGCGCCCAGTCGCCCGAGGGCTTGAAACCGCGCACCGACGCACGAAACCCGAACGGAGTGCGGAGCGCTGCCCGCTTGTTGACCCATCGTGGACCGACGCCAGGGATCGGCGCGAGGTAGCGTCCTGGACGGGGAGCGTGCCGCGGCTTGATGACCCGCTTGCGGTGTCCGAACCGCGTGACAGCCACGTAGTCAAAGCCGGTCTCGGGATTCTCGGCGTGGACGGTGACGAGCACGGTGTCGCCCGCAGACTGTGCGCGAACGCCTCGTGCCATGCGCCCGGTCTTACGGAGTGCGTGCGCTGCGAACACCAGCTCAGCATCGTCACCGATGGCGCGTAGCGTCTCCCTGAGGTTGTCCCGGAGTCGAGCAGCTTCACGAGCGAACTTCTCCTCCAAGCCATCTGTGTCGACCTCAGCCTTGAACTCAGCCACCGGGTCTCCTTAGCTCCAGCTTGACGCGCGGTCCTACGTAGTCGATCACAGACTCGATGATGCGCAGCTTGCGACCGCCGACGAGCAGGTGGTGGTTGGTGACTAGGTCCACGGCATACTCGACCGGAGCCTCGCCTGAAAGGTCCTCGTACTGACCGGCGTCTTCTCGGCGATCCGTGCCGCCCCAGACAGCGATCGGCACTGAGTTTGCTACGACGGCCCCGCCGAGGGCTTGTACGGTCGCCGAGGCTGGGTATATGACGTCGAGGGGTAGCGCTGGAGCTTCGTACCCCTCCAGCAGCGTTCCTCGGAGCACGTGACGGGACGAGGCGAGCAACTCGTACTCGCCCCCACCCCTGCGCTCCACGCGAGCACCGGCGCTCAGAGGCGCGTCACCGGCCAAGCTCTTGAACCCGTGTGCGTAGCGGATCAGCGTCGGCGGGACAGCACCGCGCGGCGAGTCGCTGTCGGTCGGCTGCTCGTCGGTCGGCGTCACGAACTCGGCAGGGAGCCAGTCGCCAACGTCGGTGTCCACAGTGACAAGCAAGTCGTCGCCGACCGACACGCGCCGCACCACACGGGCCTGCTCGTTCAGTCGCTGGCGCAGGGCCATCAGCTGTACCTCTCGATCGGCATTAGCGCTCGCTTGCCTGAGTGAGGAACGTCCTCGTCGTCAACGTCTTCCTCTTCCTCCTCGAACTCTTCCAGCTCAACATCGTCGGTGGGTAGCTTCTCGATCATGCCGCCACCTTCGACTCGAACGCGAGCGGCGACGGCACGATGAAGTGACGACAGCGCCCGTGCCACGGAGGTAGCTGCTCCAGCTCGGGGTAGCCCTCAGTCCTGCCGGTCAAGCTGTAGGTGCGGCCCTCGTACGGCTTGCAGATGTCACACGCTCCGTGAATGGTGTTGACCTCCACGAGGTCGTAGCCACGCGCCAGCATCGTGGTCTGCGTGCCGACATTCACAGCCTCGCTCGTGACGGTCCGGATCGCCATGTCCGCGTACGACTCCAGTCCCCAGCGGCGGCCGGCCTTGTCCACGAACGCTGTGACTCCGCTTGCGCCGAGCCGACGAGTGAGCTCGCGTGCTGCTTCCTCGATCGGCTTCTCGTCGACGAGGTTTGCGGCAGCGAGCCGAAGTCCTTCACGGCGGTACACGTCTTCGACGCGGCGGCCCACAGTGGTAGTCGCGCTGTCGAGTCGTCCGCTCAAGTTGTCCGTGAGCACGTCCAGCGCCTGCTGGTTCACGCGGCTCAGGCTCGGGCCGGTTGCGCCCGCACGCTGCGCGACGCGAGCACCGAGCCGGTACGACTCCTTCACAGCCTTCCGAGCGCGAGGCTTTGCCAGCTCATCGAGGTCGGCGAGCAACTCCTTGACTGCGCGCTCCTCCTGCCTGCGAAACTTGAGCTTGCCGAGCCGCCCGGACGCGAGCGCCCGCAATGCCTTGCCCGCCACCTCGGCCTCGGCCTTCACGAACTGCGCGATCAGTGCGTCGATGCGGGTGTCCAAGTCCTTCTGTCCCTGCTTCGCCAAGCGGAGCGCTGCCACTAGCTCGGCGGGGCGACGCTTCTTGGGTGGCGGCTTACGCTTGGCCATCAGAGTACCGGCGCTGTCGCACGGCGCAGGCCACCGTGGATCAGCTCCTCCTTGCACTTGGGTCCGATGCGCGGCTCACGCTGCTCCTCATCGATCGGCACCTGCGACTCGATGAAGAACTCCTCACCCTTGGCCAGCCGGTACTCGGCCTGTGCGCACGTTGCGCGGTTGAGCGCCGCGGCCATGATCGGCACCATGCTCACCGGCTCGAACTTGCGGCCTGTGGCGAGGACACCCCAGTTGCCTGCGGTGCGGTCCACGTCGCGCTCAGCGAGTGCGAGCACGCGCAGCGCCTCCGGGTCGGGCAGCGTGTCCTCGCTCACGTTCGCGTAGGCGCGAAGGTCGTCGGGTGTCGCGTAGGTCGGACCCGGCTCCGCACCCGGCGCGACGGTGGACGACGTGACGGTCAGCTCTTCGGTTGCGAACTGCGGGGAGCCGCCGCCGGTGTCCCACATGACGAGGTACGTGCCTGCTGTCGACGGCGCGACGAGGTTGCTCTTGGCGTACACGCCAGAGTTGGGCTCGACCTCCACGATGCCTGCTGTCGTGCGCGGCGTGTGGTTCGTTCCGTCCGTCCGCTCGATGCGAACGCCGATCGTCCCCGTCAGCCCAGTGGTCGCGCGTTCGGAGATGGCGGTGAAAGTCTGTCCTGGCGCTGCGTAGATCATTCCTCTCCCTCCGCTGGAATCTCCATCTTCGTGTACTCCAACTTCGGTGTGGGTGCGATGGCGGTGTGGACCTTGCCCTGCGGTGTAGCCAGCTCAGGCATGGTGTCCACGTCCTCGGGGTTCACCTCGATGTGCATCGGGATCAGCATCTCGTGACCCCGCTTGCACATGGGCTGGCCTTCGAGCCACTCGTCCACCTTGGACCCCTTGCACCTGTGACCACACGTCGGGCAGTAGTAGCTCGCAGCGATCAGCTTCTT
>WUUC01012514.1_pt1 | contig 15431 bp, 13 predicted proteins | sample 6278441 | NCBI WGS metagenome assembly WUUC01 (sample SAMN13675441, study PRJNA597444) | soil metagenome | isolation source: soil | place: USA: Washington | collected 2017-10
CTAAAAAATCATTAATTTTCAGATGATTAAAGATTTAATGATGCACTGACTACAGTGCGCTTCACTATATTCTATGCTGGATAAACTATCACTCTGAAGCAATCGAATTGTAGGTATTACTTTTAAAAACATATTGATTATTATCCTGGTTAATGCTCTACAAAGTAGTCCGATAAAACACTTAATTAAAAAGCTGCCCATCAAATTTTAGACACTAACGGCTGGCTTACTGCTAGTACGATAGTGCTGAATATGCTGATAGGCCATCAGTGCTGCTTTTCGAATAACCTGAGCAATCTCTTTAGGCCCGATGATCACAAAGGCTGAGCCCACCGCAGCACCAACGACAATTCCAATCGGCCCTCCAATCCCCACACCGATAGCAGTTCCCAGCACGCAGCCCGTCAGAACGCGTAGCATGCTGATGTGACGCTTTGGTCCGCTGGAGAAACGAATAGGGGTTTCCATTTTCCTAGGCTTCAACCCATGACCCGCTTTTTCAGTGACACTAGAAGCAATCTTACGTTGGCTAGGCAACTGCCCAATGCGAGAGCCGGACAAGGAATCATCTGGGAATCGTGGCGGGGTAGCACGAATAACGGGAGTAGCGCTTGAGGTAGCGTTTCCTATCCTTCTTCGAGTAGTACTGGAGGTAACCTGGCGTTGGCTAGACGACAACCCAACCTGAGGGTTGGGTGCGGAGCGCCCTGAGAGTCGGACCTGAGTAACCCGATCAGTGACAGCAGGGTTCAAGGTAGGGGGTTTCACCCGCATAGAGGGCAATCGATGTTTGGCCGCTCCAGTAGCATTGGAAGCAATCTTGCGTTGGCTAGACAGCTGTCCAACCTGAGAGCCTGAAAAGGAACCCTCTGGAAATGGAGGCGGAGTAGCACGAACAGTGGAAAAAGAATCGTCTGGGAATGGAGGCGGAATAGCACGAACAGTGGAAAAAGAATCATCTGGGAATGGAGGCGGAGTAGCCCGAACAATGAAAGTGGCGTTTGAGATAGAATTCATAAAAACCCCCGATGTCATAATAGACAATCATCAGTAAAAAGAGACTCTATCTTTTACCATCCTTGTGAACTAAACTACTCCGGTATTATCCCAATATGCCACTCAGCACTCGCCTCAAGCGACTAGAAACCTCAATCCAATCTCACTCAGAGCGTAGCCTTATCGATTGAACGCTATTGCTACCAACCAGTTTCTATGCTCTTATGGGCAAATTTTAAGGTTTACCATCCTGATCAGCTATGCAGTACCCTATCAACGAGATCTTTCAAACCATTCAAGGGGAGGGCTACTTCAGTGGTACCCCAGCGCTATTTATTCGCTTACAAGGCTGTCCGGTGGGCTGTAGTTGGTGCGATACCCAACACACTTGGACGCTTGATCCCAGCGCAGAACGCCCGTCAGTGACTGTTTTTACTAAGCAGCAAGCCAATGCCCAGTGGTGCCGCTTAACGGCAACGGCAATTGGTGATCAATTAGCCCGCTCGCACTATACTGCACGCCATGTGGTGATTACTGGTGGAGAGCCCTGTCTCCATGATCTCGTTCCGTTAACGACTTATTTAGAGCAAGCGGGCTATTACTGCCAAATTGAAACGAGCGGCACAGCTCGGGTGCACTGTAGTCCCACAACCTGGGTCACCCTGTCGCCTAAAGTGGGCATGCGAGGTGGCTTGGCAATTCAGCACCAAGCACTGTGCCGAGCGGATGAGATCAAACATCCGGTGGCGCGTGAACGCGACATTACCCAGCTACACTCCCTACTCCAGCAACTTGACGATCAGAAAACCCGGATAATCGCACTCCAGCCAGTGAGCCAGAAACGTAGCGCTACCCAATTATGTATTCAGGCTTGCTTAGCACACAATTGGCGTCTGTCAGTACAGCTACATAAATATCTAGAAATTGCATGAGTTATTTGTTATCAAAATTCACCACGGAACACCGCCCCAGAGCTGCAGGTCTCTTGAATAGTCACTGCCGAGAGTAAGGGTAAAGCTGGTTTTAATTGCTTCCAAATCCAAGCTGCTAACACTTCGCTCGTGGGATTTTCTAAACCAGGGATCTCATTTAAATAGTAGTGATCCAGCTGCTCTAAAATAGGTTTTACAGCACGCTTGATCTCAGAAAAATCCATGAGCCATCCTGTCTGCGGAGAAACTGAGCCACTCACTTCAATCCTCACTTGAAACGAATGGCCATGCAGGCGGCTACAAGGATGGTCATCAAGCACGTGCGGCAGCCGATGCGCTGCCTCAAAGTGAAAATCTTTAAATAAAGTAGTCTGCATAATGATTAACCCAAGGCGAGGCGTGCATTACGGAATAAGCGCATCCAGGGGCCATCTTCGCGCCACTCATCCGGATACCAGGAGTGCGTCACGGCCCGAGAGACTCGCTCAGGATGCGGCATCATCACCATCACCCGACCATCACTGCTGGTGAGTGCCGTGATCCCATCCGGTGAACCATTGGGATTGGCTGGATACTGCTCGGTGGGCTCTCCCATATTGTCAACATAGCGACAGGTAATCAGCTGCTGCTGATAGAGTGCTTGTTGCTGCTCTGGACTCTGTATCACTGCCCGCCCCTCACCATGCGCCACTGCAATCGGCAGACGGGAACCGACCATCCCTTGTAACAACAATGATGGACTCTCCAGCACCTCTACCGTACACAAGCGTGCCTCAAACCGCTCCGATCGATTACTCACAAACTGTGGCCACCACTGCGCCCCTGGAATAATCTCCCGTAAAGTGGTCAACATTTGGCAGCCATTACAGACCCCAAGAGTCAGGGTCCCTGGTCGGTTAAAAAATTCGTTAAAAGCTTCATAGCTGCGCGGGTTGAACAGAATTGATTTTGCCCACCCTTGACCAGCCCCTAAAACATCACCATAGGAGAATCCACCACAGGCCACCACCATCTGAAAATCTTGTAAAGTCGTTTGACCACTTAAAATATCTTGCATATGGAGATCAACCGCCGTAAAACCAGCTCGATCAAAGGCTGCTGCCATCTCAATATGCGAATTGACCCCCTGCTCACGCAACACTGCTATCCGTGGACGCACCCCGGTTAGAATCAGAGGAGCCGCGATATCCTCATTATGATCAAACATGAGATGAACCTGCAAACCCGGGTCGTCGGCGTTCTGTTTGCTCTCCCAGGCTTGATCAACACAAGAGACATCGTCGCGCAACCGCTCTAGCTGCCAGGTAGTTTCGCCCCAGATCAGCCGCAACCGGTGGCGGCTCTCCTCGAGTAAGCAGTGACCCGCACGCTGGATAGAAAAGCGATCGCCAGCAATAGCAGAACCAATATCATGCACACAATGCTGCAATCCATGCTGGGATAGCAGCTGTTGCACCTGGATGCTATCTGCGGCTTTGATCTGAATGACAGCCCCTAACTCTTCATTGAATAGTATGGCTAAAGGATCACCCGCTAAGCTCGTCAAATCAATGTCAAGGCCACAGTGACCAGCAAACGCCATCTCTGCCAGGGTGGTCACCAGACCACCGTCGGAGCGATCATGATAAGCTAATAATCGCTCCTCATTGACCAACTGCTGGATGGCATTAAAAAAGTTGCTCAAATCTGCTGGATCATGCAGATCGGCAGTTTGCTCCCCGAGTTGTTGATAGACCTGCGCTAATGCTGTGGCCCCCAATGCTTGATTGCCTGAGCCTAAATCAATCAGTAACAGTCGGTTTGGCCCCTGATCGACTCGTAGCTGTGGCGTCACCGTTTTACGCACATCTTGGACCTGGGCAAAGGCGGTGATCACTAATGAGAGCGGCGCAGCGACTTGTCGGGTCTCCCCCTGTTGCTGCCAACTGCTTTTCATGGAGAGGGAATCTTTCCCTACCGGAACCGTCAGCCCTAATGCCGGACAGAGCAGCTCACCAATCTCTCTGACTGCGTCATACAGTGCCGCATCTTCACCTGGATGGCCAATCGCCGCCATCCAATTTGCAGATAACTTCACCTGATGCAGTGAGCCAATGGCCGTCGCCGCTAAGTTAGTTAATGCTTCACCGACAGCTAGCCGTGCGGCAGCGATCGGGTTTAGGAGGGCAACTGGTGCGCGCTCTCCGATAGCCATCGCTTCACCCAGGAGACCATTAAAACTGGCGGTGGTCACCGCACAGTTGGCCACCGGGATCTGCCAGGGGCCCACCATCTGGTCCCGAGCGACCAGTCCGCTGATTGAGCGGTCGCCGATATTAATCAAGAAGGATTTTTCAGCGACGCAGGGCAAGCGTAAGACCCGTTCTAGCGCACTGGTGAGCTCAATACCCTGCATGTCTAACGGTTGCTTGATTTTTACAGTACGCTGCACCTCCTGGTTTTTTTTCGGCATATCTCCCAATAATAAAGAGACCGGCAGGTCAATCGGCTTAGTTCCCTGCAGTTGATCTTGGAGCGTCAATTGGCATTCGGCAGTCGCTTCACCAATGATCGCATAAGGTGCACGCTCACGATTGCAGATCGCTGTAAATACTGATAACTGATTGACCGCAACAGCTAATACGTAGCGCTCTTGTGATTCATTACACCAGATCTCCAGTGGAGTCATTCCAGGCTCAGCCGTTGGGATGTGACGTAGCTCAAACGTACCACCGCAATGGCCACCATGAATCAATTCGGGCATGGCGTTAGCCAGGCCACCCGCCCCAACGTCATGAATAAATAGAATCGGATTATCTTGTCCGAGCCGCCAACAGGTATTAATAACCTCCTGACAGCGCCGCTGCATTTCTGGATTTTCTCGCTGCACCGAGGCACCATTTTGCTTGCCCTCAATCTGCATGGCATCCTGAGAAGAGGCGGTGCTGCCCCCAAGACCAATGTTCATACAGGGGCCGCCTAACACAATCAGCTGTGCTCCTACTGGAATATTCCCCTTATGGCACTGCTCAGCACTGATCTGGCCTAATCCACCTGCTAACATAATGGGTTTATGGTACCCCCGTAACTCCTCTCCAGTTGTGGTGCTGATCCACTGTTCATAGGTACGAAAATAGCCTACCAAGCTAGGGCGGCCAAACTCATTGTTAAAAGCCGCAGCACCCAGTGGAGCCTCTAAAATAATTTGTAATGCTGAGGCCACTTGCTCTGGCTTGCCGTAATCCTCTTGCTCCCAGGGCTGATTAAAATTGGGGATCCGCAGATTCGAGACAGAGAAGCCAACTAAAGCAGCCTTCGGCGATGAGCCACAACCGGTAGCTCCTTCATCCCGAATTTCACCACCGCACCCAGTCGCCGCCCCCGAACGCGGCGTAAAAGCGGTCGGATGGTTATGGGTCTCCACCTTCATCAATAGATGGGTTAACTGTTGATGGTAGCCATATTGGTAATCATTCGGTGATGGGAAAAAACGCTGAATAAAGGCGCCCTGCATTACTGCAGCATTATCTTTATAGGCAGTGACAACCTGTTCTGGTGTCCGATGGTAGGTGTTTTTAATCATTTCAAACAGGGATTTAGGCGTTTTAACGCCATCAATGCTCCAATGGGCATTGAAAATCTTATGCCGGCAGTGCTCAGAGTTAGCCTGAGCAAACATGTAGACTTCAATATCGTAGGGATCACGATCTAATTGGCCAAAAGCGGCGACCAGAAACTCCAGTTCACTGTGCTCTAAGCCTAGCCCATAGTGCTGGTTGAAAGCCTCTAACGCGCTGATCCCTTGCGCTAGTAGAGGGATCTTCTGCAGAGATTTTTCCTCCGGGAGACGCTCAGCAAAGAGCTCTTCCGCATGGGGCAAATCATAAAATAGCGTTTCGGTGATGGGATCATAGAGGGGCTCTCCCAAGGCTTGACGTTGCGAGGTCGTTAATGTCCCAGTCTGCAGATAATAAGCAATACCACGCTCTAACCGTTTGATAGCTGTTAAGCCACAGTTATGCGCAATATCCGTGGCCTTTGAAGACCAGGCTGAAATGATTCCCGGACGCGGCGTGACCAGGAGTAACTCTCCAGTCGGTAGCACGGCATTTTGTGGCTGCCCATCATAAAGCAATCGTCTCAAGCAAGCTTGCTGTTCCAACGTTAAGGGGCTGTTTTCAATCACAAAATAGAGATACTCAGCCGCAATTTGGTCAACCGTTAAACCCAATTGTTGATAACTTGCCAATAAATGCGTCATACGCAGGGGAGATAAGGCGGATGAACCGCGCAGGGTTTTCATACTATCTCAATACTCCTGGCATTATCCTCATATGGGATAGGTAAAAGAGGCTTAGTATAACGGATCCTCAATGCGGCATCCTATGAACTTAATCACTATTGAGCACACTCATTCAAGTGCCTAGAATGTAGAATACAGATCAATAACTTAACTACATTGCTGCAACCTGGATTCATTCAGTGATCAGTAATCATGAAATAAATGTTAAGACAATACCAAAATTATAATCTAACATACCACCAATAAATCATATGACCCTATCTATGGAGTAAAAATGTTGATGGTTACCCCCCCACCAAGCTTAGGGGTGTCAGAATCCCAACAATTACCTGACCTAACCAGCCGCGCTCCCCTGGGGGCACCAGAAGCGCAGGCTACCGCTATCGCTGCTACTCACTTAGCTCGTACTGTAACCACTGTAACCAGCGGTCATTCACAACAGAAAGTCAGCGAGCTGCTGACAGCACAGCTAGCACAGCAAACGGGAAAAATTCTAGAACAATATTTGAATCGTTGGGGCCAGGTGCAAGTCAATTTGGGCGTTAACCCTCGCCGATTTTCTCTAGATACCAGTCAAATCACTGCACTCTTCCCGCTCTGGAGACAGCAAACGCTGCCAGAGCAGCGGTTACTATTTACGCAGTTTGGTCTACATCATCAACGCCATCACAAGACCACTGTGAATTTCGGGATCGGGCAGCGTCATCTCTTCTCTGAAGGGTGGCTGCTGGGCTATAATCTGTTTTACGATCTGTTATTACCTCATCATCATCAACGCCTGGGGTTAGGCCTTGAGGCACGGCGAGACTATTTATCATTGGGTGTCAATGGCTATTACCCTATCAGTCAGTGGAAAAGTGAGAAAGAATCAGACCATAGTGTGGCACGCCCTGCCCGTGGGGTGGATATGATTGTGGATGCTTATCTCCCGCAGCATCCACAACTCGGGGTTAAAGTTCATGCTGAACGCTATTTTGATGATCGAGTCGGTACCTTCATGCCCCACACTAAACAATGCGTCGCCTCGGTGTCGTTAGGGCTACACTACACCCCGGTACCCCTATTCAAACTGAGCTATGACTATACCTTTGGTCAGCGTGCGGCCAACCGCTGCCGCCAACAGGTCGCGTTAACCGTTGATTATCAACTTGGGGTTCCGTTTGCACAACAGTTGGAAAGCACTCAGGTGGCGCAACAGCGTTCACTCATGGGCTCTCTGCTTGCTCCCGTGCAGCGCAATAACCAAATCTTGTTAGCCTATAAAGAGAAAATAGCAGTACAGTTGCAACTACCAAACGAGGAGGAGCTAGGCAATATTGGGACAATGCTGACTATTCCTTTAACCATTCAGGGCGATTTATCTTCCTACACGCTAACCTTTGCCGGCTCATTGGCTACCGCGGCACAAGCTAATGCGAATAACCGCAGCTTAACGGTCAAGCTACCCCACGCAGTAGGTAGGCATACGCTACAGGTTATTGCCACTAACCAACAGGGAAAACAATCCCCATCTAACGAGCTAACCATCCAGGTGGTCAATGTTCCAGAGAATGTACTACGAGCAGCTAGATATATTCGCCGATTGGGCTCGTGGAATAATTATGCAGGTGATCTAGCAGCCCCATTAGTAGTACAAACAGCTATTTGGCCTAGAGATCGTATTTTGAGAATCGATGATGAAGCAACTAATCCTAGGTATAATTACAGAGGAAGACATCAGCTCCCCCTCACTATACGGTTTAGAAAGGCACATTACCAATTTATGAAAAATGGCAATTGGAGCGATGCCCCTGCTTATAGCGGTGGAGGCAACTGTTTTTATGATGCAATTCTGGCGCTTTTAGAGGAAAATGGTACCCCTGCTAATGTCACCGTAAGCGAGTTGCGTAAGATGGTGGCTCAGGTGCTGCTTGATAATCCCGACACACATCCGTTTGCTGCAGGATATTAATTTTATTTTTCTTTTTTTTGCTGCCGCCTGTTGCGAAAAAACTGGGTTAACTGAAAAACGCACTTTTCCTGGAGAATCCCGGCGGTGACACTCATCTGATGGTTGTGTTGCGGCTGGTTGAGCAGTGGATAGCAGGAGTATACGGCGCCGGTTTTGGGATCGGCGGCGCCGTACACTAGCCGGGCAATCCGGCTGTGGATCAGCGCACCAACACACATGCAGCAGGGCTCTAAGGTGACATAGAGCGTCGTCTGCAGTAGCCGGTAATTCCCTAAGACCTGGCCAGCCTGCCGCAGTGCGACTACCTCGGCATGGGCCGTGGGATCGTGTTGACCAATCGGTTGGTTATACCCTCGACCAATCACCTGGCCTTGATAGATCACCAGGGCACCGACTGGCACCTCTCCCGCTGCTGCTGCCTGCTGGGCCAACTGCAGCGCCTGCCGCATCCAGAATTGATCCGCCCTGTGATCCTCAGCGTCGCAGCGCACACAAACCTCCTTCACCCTGCATGTCAAGTGACGCGGTAACCTGCTTCAGCAGTTGCCAGCTCGTTTTCTTGGGGGAGTTTTCTTGGACGCAGGCCCGCGCGCGGGCTGTTCGAAGCGCTCCAGAGGAGGCAGCGATGCTGTGCAGGCCTCCTTTGGTGCTGGCTCATCCAAGTCGATACCAAACAGCGCGGAGAGATCAGCGCTCTCTAATAGCTGGTGCTGGCCAGGGGCCGTTTGCTGTTCGAGGAGAGGCAGTAGCTGGCTAGCCTGAATAAGCTCCTGCGGATCGACCTGCCGCAACAGAAACAGCAGCTCCGGCTGACTATCCAGGCGGGCACCGATTCCATAGAGCACCGCAGCAACATGTTTGCAGAGGAAGGCCCAGTCATCACAGCTACACTGAAAGATCATCTGTTGCGGCAGCGGGAGTAAGCCACTTCCGGGGTGAGTCACCCTCTCCATCACGGCATTGGATAGGCGGCCTTGCAACAGTTCCAGGCATGAAGCCACCTGCCCTGCACACGCCTGCACGAGGGACTGCCAATGGTTAGTTTCTAATTCACTTACTTCTATGCGTACTTTGTACAGTGTTGATCCAGATACTAGTGCGGTAATGTGTCCAGCGGTGATCTGTAGATCAAGCACCGCACCATTACGCACATAGCTGCGGCCACGCTCCAACCGGTTGGCCTCATCGCTGCAGGCCTCTAGGGCGTCACACCACTGCTTACCCCAAAAGGTCCGAGCGATCAGTCGCCCCTCAACCGTGACCGGGCTAACCATCCGTCGCCCCTTCTTAAGCTTTTCAAGCTGACTCAGAGCTTTTTCCCGGCGCTCCGCGACTGTCACATAAGGCGGCCAACCCCCGCCAAAAAAACTCATGTAAGCCCCATAATTTCAATAGGCATGACTATTCACCCATGGCACTGTTTATATCAAGCGATACTAGCTTTAGCAAGGCGTCATTGCTCATTTCGGTCAGCAGCAGCTCACCACTATCACTCAGAATATTATTGGATAGTCCGATCTTAGCCTCTACCAAAGCATCGATTTTTTCTTCTAGGGTGCCGCGACAGATGAATTTATGCACCAACACATTTTTTTTCTGCCCGATACGGTAAGCCCGATCGGTCGCCTGATTCTCTACAGCGGGATTCCACCAGCGATCAAAGTGGATCACCTGCGAGGCGGCCGTCAGATTAAGTCCGGTCCCCCCCGCCTTGATCGAGAGTACAAAAAATGGCGGTCCCGCCTCTTGTTGAAATTGATCGACTAATGCTTGACGAGCTTTGACTGGTGTCCCACCATGCAATATTAGCCCAGAGCATCCAAAAATCGGGTGTAAAAAGCGGGCCAAAGGCTCGGTCATTTCTTGAAACTGAGTAAATATTAATACCTTTTCCTGACGGGCAGCTATTGCTTCAGCCAGCTCTTGCAGCCGAGAAAATTTGCCACTGTCGCGTGAATCGTAATGCTCATCTCCCAGCCATTGTGAAGGATGGTTACAGATCTGTTTGAGGCGCATCAAGCAAGCGAGAACCGCTCCTCGTCGTTCAATGCCCTCTACCCTCTCCAGCTGCTTGGAGAGATCTCTGACTGCTTGCGCATATAAGCCTGCTTGCTCTCTACTCAGTGCACAATAAGCTTTGACTTCACTCTTATCCGGCAAATCAGCAATAATGCGCTGGTCACTTTTTAAGCGCCGCAAGAGGTAGGGTTGCACTAAATTGCGTAGCGGCGCATATCCTCCCTCCTTTCCTTGGTGGCTAGCCTGTTCCAACCGGCGGATAAAGAGACCAAACGCCTTGGCAGAACCTAGCAATCCAGGAGAGATAAAATCGAACAGTGACCATAAATCTCCTAACCGATTTTCCACCGGAGTACCCGTTAGGGCTAGTCGTACTCGACTCTTAAGTGCTTTGGCCGCCTGGGTTTGTTTTGCTACCGGGTTTTTGATCGCCTGGGCCTCATCAAGCACAACGAGGGACCACTGGGTTTCTAGCAGCCATGATAGCCGGATCAGCCCTTGATAGCTGGTGATGACCACATCAATCCCCCGAAGACGTTCGGGCGGCAGAGTAGCCAGATCGGCGGAGGGTAGGAGTGAGGAGTGTGCCACAAGCACTGATAAAGTGGGTGCAAAGCGTGCTATTTCTGCTTGCCAATTGCCAATTAATGAAGCGGGCAGCACTAACAGGTGAGGGGGGTGATCACTACGGATATCGGCTTCACGCTTTGCTAACAGGAACAGTGCTATCACTTGAATGGTTTTCCCCAGACCCATATCGTCGGCTAGACATCCGCCAAGGCCTAAGCGATTCAACCACCAGAGCCAACGTACCCCCTGCTGTTGGTAGGGCCGTAGCGTTGCTTTGAGTTCAGGGCCTGGATCAGCACTGCCCGTGGTACTTTGTGGATTGCGTAGCCCCTCCAGCGCTTCTTGCAACCAATCGCCGGCGATGACGGTCGACCAGGGAGTAACCTCCTGCGCGGGCCTATTCTGATCACTGTCGTCCACAGTAGCCCCAGCCAATAGGCGCATTCCCTCTAGGAATGACAGACCACCGGCGGCTACAGCCTCTCCGACGGTTTTCCAGTGTGCCAGCACCCCTGCTAGCTTTTCGCGATCTAACTCCACCCAATGCCCTTTGATACGCACTAGGCCATCACCCGCTTGCAGCAGCTCCTCCCAGTCGACAGGAGCCAAATTCTGGCCGGCGAGTGAGATCGAGAGATCAAAATCAAGCAGCGTATCTAGCCCGAAACCGGAAGCGCGCTTACCTATAGTCACCTGCACCTGCGGTCGTGGTGGCTGGCGAGGTTTCCACCAGTCTGGAATACGGACTACGATACCACAGCCCTCAAGAATAGGAATGCTGTGTAAAAACCGATGGGCTTCGCTAGGTTTCCAAGCCAGAGGACGGAAGATCGCTCCAGACTCTAGCAGTAACTTTAGCCACAGGCACTGTTCGGCAGCCCTATTAACTGGCATCAGCAACTTGAGTAGTGCCTCACGCGCTCCTGAGGCCAGTGCCTGGTCTTGAAGCGCTCGACCCAACGGCTGGTGCTGCACGCGCGACCGTTGTGATAGCCCAGCGGCGTAGGTCGCAAGAAAAGCAAACGGGAGATCAGGGTCGTTTCTATTTTCAGCGAGATGGAAACAGACCCGACCCACTAGGTTCCAACTGGAATGTTTATCTTGCAGCCACGCCTGCACATTGCCCTTCATCTCCCTGATCTCTGACTGTACCGCTTGCTGCAAATCAGACCACAATTGCTCCAAGCGCGCCATTGTGAGATATTCTGCCCCTCGCATGGGGGGCATCCCCTGCCTCAGTTCCTCCAGTTCAGCTAAGGGAGTGGCGATCTGCAGGGGGATGCAGTGGCTGCCCTCCTCTCCGGCCAGGTCTGGAACCGCACATAAGCGTGTGAGTAATAGGCGCGCGAGCTCTCGCCCAAAGGCGAGAGAGGGGGGCAATGGTGTCGCCAGTTCCACTGCCCCTAAGTGCAGCAGACCCCGGCCATTGCCGCGGGCAAATGCCTGGCTAATCCGGGCAGCCACCAAGGGAGAAAGCAGATTTGCCGGATCAGCGTGCACTGCCCTAGATTTTAGATGAATAGCGCCTATTGGTGATATTTCAAGCTCGAGCATCCCATCTATGGTATCGATCTGTTGTAACGACAGGCGAACAGTATCAGAGATCATTAGAGATAGTCGTCATGGGATCCTATTTAATCTGTAGCACTTCAGGTATCGGCTGGATCAGTGAGCGCTACTCTGGCTTACTTGTCATCAATCGACTATCCTAACAGGGTATTATCCTAGATAGCCCCGTACACTATGGCCCTATTGATTACTGATCACTGTATTAACTGCGATATGTGTGAACCGGAGTGCCCTAATCAAGCGATCAGCTTAGGGCATATCAGTTACCAAATCGATCCTAACCGTTGTACCGAATGTGTTGGGCACTACGCTATACCCACCTGCGTAAAGGTGTGCCCTATCGACTGCATTATACTCGATCCACAGCGCCATGAAACGCCCTCGCAGCTATTGGATAAATTTCACCAGTTACATCCAGCATGTCACTCCTCTACTGCCTCTTAACTGTGAGCGATCGAGCACAGCGCTCCCGGCCATTCTGGCTGCTGCTGGCCGGGAGCGCACTGTTACTTCTCAGCTCAGCCCTCTATCTACAGTATGTCACCGGCATCGCCCCCTGTGTCCTCTGTATCTACCAGCGTGTGGCACTCTGTGGCAGCGTGCTGGCGGCGCTAATAGCGCTACTACAGCCGCGCTGTGGCTGGCTGCGAGGGAGTGCGCTGCTGCTGTGGAGCTATAGTGCCTGGCGTGGCTTACAGGTTGCTTGGCTCCAGACTCAACTCCAGCATGGCGGAGCCCCTTGGCTGATTTGCCCTTTCAAGCCACAATTCCCAGAGTGGCTACCACTCGATCGCTGGCTGCCGTGGCTGTTTCAGGCCACCGGTGAGTGCCATCTCACCATCCCCACCCTGCTACACCTGTCGCTCCCCCAGTGGCTGCTTCTGATTTTTACCCTTTATTTGCTGTTAGGATTATGGTTAATCACTGTCCCACTCGGTGTAATGGCGATCCAGTCGCCAAAATAACGCTTGACAGCCCATGCTTTCTCTTGCACGACGACACGGTGCACTATACCATGCAGAAACAACCGTATTGGATTAGCGGGCTAATGGCGGATCAAATGGATCATATGAGTTTATAGTCATGTTACAACCTCCTGTTGTTTTCAAAGGCGCTCCCTTTACCCTCACAGTCCTTTATTTACAGCACCCAGAACTGTCGGTGCTTCGAGCCGCTTTGCAACAAAAAGTGCAGCAAGCCCAAGCTTTTTTACATCAGGCTCCGGTGGTCTTGAATATGACTGCCCTGCCTGCTGACGCTGATTGGCAGGGGATTGCCCAGACGGTTAGCGAGGTCGGTTTACGCATTGTTGGGGTGAGTGGCCACTATACCCAGCAACAAAAAACAGCCATTCAGGCAGCTGCATTACCGCTACTGATGGAAGGAAAAACAGCTGCTACAGCGGCATCCAGCAGCGTCGAGCGGACCAGTCAGCTTATCACTCAACCGGTGCGATCTGGGCAACAGATCTATGCGATGCAGCGCGATCTCATTGTGACCAGTGCGATTAGCGCTGGTGCCGAGGTCGTTGCTGATGGTCACCTGCACCTCTATGGTGTCACGCGCGGCAGGGTGATAGCTGGTGCCTCTGGCGCGAGCGATAGCCGGATTTTTTGTACCAATTTTCAAGCAGAATTAGTCGCTATTGCTGGCCACTACTGGCTCAGTGACCAGATCCCTCAGCAATTTTGGCAATGTGCTGTCATGATTGATCTGCAGGGAGATCAATTAAAAATAACACTGCTCAATGAGTAGCTAACCGATTGAGCCTGTTGATAAAGGATAAGAGTATGGCACGTATTATGGTGATTACCTCTGGAAAGGGAGGGGTTGGTAAGACAACTTCAAGTGCTGCAATCGCCATCGGTTTAGCCCTAAAGGGAAAGAAAACCGTCGTCATCGATTTTGATATTGGATTACGTAATCTCGATTTGATTATGGGGTGTGAACGCCGGGTAGTTTATGATTTTGTCAATGTGATCCAGGGTGAAGCGACACTGAATCAAGCCCTGATTAAAGATAAACGGGTCGCCAATCTGTTTGTTCTGCCCGCCTCACAAACCCGTGATAAAAACGTACTCACACCTGAAGGGGTCGAACGGGTGCTGAATGATTTAATCGCGCAAGGCTTTGAGTGCATTCTCTGTGACTCCCCTGCTGGGATTGAAAATGGCGCATTGATGGCACTCTACTTTGCCGATGAGGCTATTATAGTGACCAATCCCGAGGTCTCTTCTGTACGCGATTCCGATCGGATCCTCGGTCTACTCGCTTCTAAATCACGACGTGCCGAGCAAGGGAAGCCGCCCATCCAAGAGCATCTATTGATCACCCGCTACCACCCCGATCGAGTCCATCGTGGAGAGATGCTCAGCATCGAAGATGTTGAAGAGATCTTGCGCATTCCACTGTTGGGAGTCATTCCAGAGAGTCAATCGGTGCTACAGGCTTCTAATCAGGGGGAGCCGGTGATTTTAAATCAGCAATCCGATGCCGGATTGGCCTATCGTGATGCGGTTGACCGGCTACTGGGAGAGACACTCCCTTTGCGCTTTATCGGCCAGAGCAAAAAGAGTTTGCTGAAACGGCTGTTTGGAGGCTAACCGGATGGCATTACTTGATTTTTTTCTAGCTCGTAAAAAAAACAGCGCGGCGGTCGCTAAAGAGCGACTGCAGATCATTGTTGCCCAACAGCGGCGACTCGGCCAGGAGCCGCACTATCTGCCACAGCTCAAACGGGATCTCTTACAGGTGATTTGTCGCTACGTCAAAATCGATCCCGATCAGTTGACGCTGCAGCTGGAACAGAAATCCGAGGATATCTCCGTATTGGAACTGAACATTACCTTACCCGATGACTCCAAAGTGAGCGATCAATAGCCCGTTGCACTTACTCTGTTAATCCAGCGTTTGGGGAGCAGAGGAACGGGAAATCAGGTTCAGTGGACAATTTAAATAGCCAAAATAAAGGTAGCCAAATTACATTGCGGTTTTATTTCTTGTCCAGGTTGTGCCTCACAATGATTGATAGTGATATTTATCGATATAAGCACCGATGACTTTTTCATGAAGCTCTACAGATTTAGAAAAACAAATAGTTCGTCTAGCCAAA
>WUUC01210441.1_pt1 | contig 15429 bp, 15 predicted proteins | sample 6278441 | NCBI WGS metagenome assembly WUUC01 (sample SAMN13675441, study PRJNA597444) | soil metagenome | isolation source: soil | place: USA: Washington | collected 2017-10
AGGCCGAGGAGTGGCAGCGCACGGTCACCGAGATGGCCGAGGAGGACGAGGACGTCCGCAACTACGTGCGCGCCCTCGAGGAGCGCGGCGACGCGGACCAGGCGCTGAACGAGACCAGCGGCGACGCCATCGCCGCGGACTTCGAGCGCTACCTGCGGCGCCGCCGCCACGGTGGGCCGACCCTCGGCGGACCGGGACAGTCCGGCGTCTGAGTGTCGCTTCGCCGTCGGCTGACCCTCGCCGGGCTCTACACCGGTGGTTTCCTCGGGCCGTTCGGCGGCGGGATCACCGTGTCGATGCTGCCCGAGCTCGGCCACGACTTCGGCGTGTCGGCGGCGACCGCGACGCTCTCGCTGACCGCCTACCTGGTGCCGTTCGCGGTGCTGCTGCTGGTATCCGGGACGCTGGGTGCGCGCTGGGGTGCTCGGCGAAGTGTGCTGATCGCCTACGCCGTCTACGTGGCGAGCTCGATCCTGTGCGCGGTGGCCACGTGGTTTCCGCTGTTCCTGGCCGCGCGGGTGGTTCAGGGCGCGGCCAACGCGTTCACCACACCGCTCCTGCTCGCGGCGGTCGCGGCCAGCGCGCCGGCCAAGCGGCTCGGTCGGGCGCTGGGGTTGTTCTCCTCGCTGCAGGCCGCGGCGCAGACCTCGGCTCCCCTGCTGGGTGGCCTGGCGGCGGAGGTGAACTGGCGGTTCGCGTTCGCCGGTGTGGCGCTGGTCGGGGTGGCGCTGGCCGCGGCGGGACTGCCGTCGGAGATGCCCGAGCGGCAGACCGGCGACGCGGTGCGGCTGCGGACGGCGTGGCGGCCGGCGGTGCTGCGGATCGGGATGGTGGCGCTGGTCGGCTGGGGATGCCTTGGCGGGGTGTCATTCCTGGTGGCCTTCCGCGCGGAGGACGCGTTCGGGCTCGGTTCCGGGGCGCGCGGGCTGCTGCTGACCGGGGCCGGGGTGCTCGGCATGCTCAGCGCGCGGGTGGTCGGCCGCGTGATCGACCGGGTGGGCGGGCGGCGTTCGGCGCTGGCCGGCTCGCTGGCCGGGGCGGTGCCGATCGCGGTGATCGGCCTGTTGCCGTGGCTGCCGGGGGTGGTGGCGCTGTGGGCGTTCACCGGACTCTGCACGCAGTTCCTGATGGTCGGCGCGAACACACTGGTGCTCTCCGGGGACGGCATCGAGAACCGGGCCGGCGCGGTCTCGGTGGTGCAGGCGTTCCGCTTCATCGGCGCCGCGCTGGCTCCGATTGCGTTCACGCCCGTCTACCACGTCTGGGTGCCGGCCGCTTTCCTTGTCCCTGCGGCACTTCTGGTGATCACCGCGCCGGTGGCGCTCAGAGCGCGACGCCGAGCAGCGCGTCCACGGCAGACCGCATGAGCTCGGGCGCCGCCGCGTCTTTGCCCTGACCGGTGAGCGCATCGGCGGCCCAGGCGTCGACGGCCTGCAGTGCGTGCGGGGTGTCGAGGTCGTCGGCGAGGTAGGTGCGCAGGCGGGTCACGGTGTCCGTGGCGTCCGGTGCGGTTGGCGACGCCACGGCCGAGCGCCAGCGGGAGAGGCGCTCGGTGCCGGCCTCCAGCAGGTCGTCCGTCCACTCGCGGTCGGTGCGGTAGTGGCCGGACATGAGCGCGAGCCGAATCGCCATCGGGTCGACCTTGTCGCCGCGCAGCCGGGACACGAACACCAGGTTTCCGCGTGACTTGGACATTTTCTCGCCGCCGAGGCCGATCATGCCGGCGTGCGCGTAGTGCCTGGCGAACGGGTGATGACCGGTCAGCGCCTCGGCGTGGGCGGCGCTGAACTCGTGGTGCGGGAAGATCAAGTCCGAGCCGCCGCCCTGCAGGTCGAAGCCCATCCCCAGGCGGTTCACCGCGATCACCGCGCACTCCGCGTGCCAACCCGGCCGGCCGGGTCCCAGCTCACTGTCCCAGTTCGGCTCGCCGGGACGCTCCGCGCGCCACAGCATCGGGTCGAGCGGATGCCGCTTGCCGGCTCTGTCCGGGTCTCCCCCGCGCTCGGCGGAGTACCGCAGCATGGTGTCCAGGTCATAGCCGGACTCGTAGCCGAACCGCTCGGTGCCCGAGTGGTCGTAGTAGATGTCGTTATCGACCCGGTAGGCCACCCCGTCGGCGAGCAGTTTCGCGACCATCTCGGTGATCTCCGGGATGGAGTCGGTCACCCCGACGTAGTCGCGCGGCGGCACCACCCGCAGCGCCTCCATGTCCTCCCGGAACAGCGCCGTCTCGCGCATGGCGAGCACCAGCCAGTCCGCCGAGTCCCGCTGCGCCCGCTCCAGCAACGGATCGTCGACATCGGTGACGTTCTGCACGTAGTGCACCTCGTGGCCGTTGTCCAACCACACGCGGTGCACGAGGTCGAAGGCGAGATAGGTGGCGGCGTGCCCCAGGTGCGTCGCATCGTAGGGGGTGATCCCGCAGACGTACATCGTCGCGGTTGGTCCCGGCGCGATCGGGCGGATGTCCTGCGTCGCGGTGTCGTAGAGCCGAAGTGGCCGCGGGACGCCCGGCACGCGCGGGATCGGGTGGGGTTGCCAGGTTTCCATGAGTTGACAGTAAACGCCCGTCTCCGGATCGCGGTGAAGATCACTGTCAGCATCTGCCGCACTACGCAACTTGCATGAAATCTGGTGACTACCCTCACAGCCTCCCCGCGGCCGCCGATGACGAATAACGCGTGGGGCATTGACGAGATGAAGGCGGCGAAGATGACGGCACCGGAGACCGGTGGGACCACCGGTAGATACCTGGTCCTGATGGAGGACGACGCGGTGATGGCCGGGGCGCGGGAGATGACCCGGGTCGCCGGGATACGGGCGTGGAGCACGGGTGACATCGCCCCCGCGCCGCTACTGAACACCGACGGCGTGATCCTGCACGAGCTGGGCGTCGCGGTGGTGACCGCGGACCCCGAACAGGTCAGGGCGCTGGCCCAGGCGGCGGCCGAGCCCGGTCCGATCATGCTGATCGAAGCGGAGCGCACGGTGTACGCGATCGAGCCGGCGGCGCCGACGCTGGTCGAGCCGCTGGCCGTCGACGAGTCCACGTTCACCTGGGGCCTGCAGGCGGTCGGTGCGCCGAACAGCTCGGCCACCGGCAAGGGAATCCGGGTCGCGGTGCTGGACACCGGGCTCGACCTCAACCATCCCGACCTCGCCGGGCGGACCATCGTGCACAGCTCGTTCGTGCAGGGCGAGGAGGTCCAGGACGGCAACGGGCACGGCACGCACTGCGTCGGCACCTCGTGCGGACCGCGTGAGCTGGCCGACGGACCCGGCTACGGCGTCGCGTACGAGGCCGAGATCTACGCCGGGAAGGTGCTGAGCAACCGCGGCTCGGGGGCCGACGGCGGCATCCTGTCCGGGATCTCCTGGGCGATCACCAACGGCTGCGCGGTGGTGTCCATGTCGCTCGGGGCGCCCACCAAGGCCGGGCAGCCGTACTCGCGGACCTTCGAGCGGGTGGCCAAGCGGGCCTTGGAGAAGGGCACGCTGATCGTGGCCGCGGCCGGCAACGACAGCGAGCGGCGCGGGGGTCTCGTCGCACCCGTCGGGCATCCCGCGAACTGCCCGTCGATCCTCTCGGTCGGGGCGATCGACGTGAACTCCGCGATCGCCGACTTCTCCTGTGGCACGGTGGACAACGTCGGCGCGGTGGACGTGTGCGGACCCGGCGTTGACGTGCACTCGAGCTGGCCGATGCCGTTGGGGCACCGGCGGATCAGCGGCACCAGCATGGCAACCCCGCACGTGGCCGGCGTCGCCGCGCTGATCGCCTCGGCCACCAACGCGCGGTCCTACGAGCTGTGGGCGCGCCTTTCGCAGACCGCGCGACGCCTTCCATTGTCGTGCACCGATGTAGGGTCTGGCCTGGTGCAAGCACCCTGACCCAATCCCGGAGGCGCCGATGGACCGCGTGCAGAAGAAGCCGGTCGGCGTCGTCGTCTCCGTCGCGGACGACCACCTCGATGACCTCACCGGGGTGGTCGAGCGTCTTCGTCGTGCCGGGCTGCTGGTGGACGACGTGCTGGACGCTGTCGGCGTGATCACCGGCAGGGTGGCCGCCGACGACCTGGACGCGTTGGAGTCAGTGCCCGGCGTGGTCCAGGTGGAGCGCGACCGGGCGTTTCAGCTCCCGCCGCCGGACGCGGAGATCCAATAACACGAGTTGTGTCGCATTCCGGGCTGCCCGTTCGACCCTTCCACGACAGGATTTGTTGTGCCGGTCGGCCGGGAAGGAGCACGACACGATGGATGTCAGGGCCGAGCGGGTGATTCCGCTGTCGCCCCAACGCGTGGCCGAGTACGGGCCGATCATGGGTCTGCTGGTGAAGGCGAACATTCGAAAAGATCTTCGAGATCTCGCCAAGCGACTGTCCTGAAGTGACCCCGCCGTTCGACCACAAGGTGAACGGCGTCGACCCGGCGCCCGCGAACGTAGGAGAACACAATGAAGTTCCTGCTGTCGATCTACACCAACCCGGCCAACTGGGACACCCTGTCCCAGGAGGAGCGCGACGGGTTGATGGCCGAGTACTTCACCTTCAACAAAGAGGTCACCGAGTCCGGCGAACTCGTCGACGGCGCACCGCTCACCGACCCCAGCACGGCGCGCACGGTCCGGGTGCGCTCCGGTGCGGCCGACGTGGTGGACGGCCCGTTCGCCGAGTCCAAGGAGCATCTCGCCGGGTACTACCTGCTTGAGTGCGACAGCGAGGACCGGGCGCTCGAGCTCGCCGCGAAGATCCCCGACGCGCGCTACAACGCCGTCGAGGTGCGCGGGGTGCTCGACATGGGCGGCCAGGAAATGTGAGGGGACAACCGGTCGAGGGTCTGCTGCGCGAGTTGGCGCCGCAGGCCCTCGGGGCTGTCCTGCGGCGTGCGCCGGGTGACTTCGGTGCGGCCGAGGACGCGGTGCAGGAGTCGCTGCTGGCGGCGTCACTGCAGTGGCCTTCCGAAGGGGTGCCGGACAACCCGCGCGGCTGGCTGGTCACCGTGGCCATGCGGCGGCTGGTGGACTGGCAGCGTAGAGAGAACGCGCGGCGGCCCAAGGAATTCGCCGCCGACTGGCTACCGGCGTGGGTGCCCGGGCCCGAGTCCTTTGGTCAGACGCGGGACGACAGCCTGGCGTTGTTGTTCTTGTGCTGCCACCCGTGTCTGCCGCATTCGGCGCAGGTGTCGCTGACGCTGCGCGCGGTCGGCGGATTGACCACCGCGGAGATCGCGCGCGCCTACCTGGTGCCGGAGAGCACCATGGCGCGGCGGATCACCCGGGCCAAGCGCCGGATCGCCGACGCCGGGCTGCGCTTCGAACTGCCGTCGCCCGCGGAGTTTCCCGCTCGGTTGGAGGCGGTGCTCGAGGTGCTCTACCTGATCTTCAACGAGGGCTATACGGCGTCCAGCGGGCCTTTGTTGCACCGCGCCGAACTCACGGTCGAGGCGCTCCGGCTCACTCGGATGCTGCACGCGCGAGTCCCCGCCGAGGGCGAGGTGACCGGTCTGCTCGCGCTCATGCTCCTCACCGATGCACGGCGAGCCGCCCGGGCCGACCCGCACGGTGCGCTGGTGCCGTTGGCCGAGCAGGACAGAACGTTGTGGGACAGCACGCAAATCGCCGAGGGCACCGCCCTCATTGACGCCGCCCTCAAGACGTATCCCGTTGGCCCGTACCAACTCCAGGCCGCGATCGCCGCCGTGCACGACGAGGCCCACGAGTCGGAAGACACCGACTGGACCCAAATCGTGAGCCTCTACCGGATCCTCGCCCGCATCGCCCCCAGCCCGGTGGTGACCCTCAACCGCGCCGTCGCGATCGGCATGGCCGACGGCCCCCTCGCCGGCCTAGCCCTTCTCGACGAACTCGACGACGACCCCCGCCTGGCCCACCACCACCGCCTGGCCGCCGTCCGCGCCCACCTTTTCGAGATGGCTGGCGACCTGATCTCCGCTCGCGAACACTACGAGCGAGCGGCACGGACCACGGCAAGTGCGACCGAGCGGACCTACCTGCTCTCCCGAATCAACCGGCTCGGTTTACCGCGAGGATCTTGAGTGTACGAACCACCAGACACCGTGCTGGCGTCGTTCGGTGTCACCGACGCTCCGGTCGTGTTACGCGGCGGGACGTGGCGGGCAGGCCGGCTGGTCCTCAAACCGCTGAGGATGCTGGCGGAGACGATCTGGCGCGCCGAAGTGCTCGCCGGGCTCCCGGACTCGGCCGAGTTCCGGGTTGCCCGCCCCGTCCGGACGCTGGACGGGACCTGGGTGGCCCTGGGCTGGGAGGCGTGCCGGCTTTGTCGCGGGCGAGTCGGATGTCCGCCGGCAAGATGATGTGTTGCGGGCCGGGATTGCGTTCCACGCGGCCATCGCGGACCTGCCTCGGCCGCCGTTCCTGGGTCTCCGTGATGATCCATGGTCGGTCGGGGACCCGGGTCGCCTGGGAAGAACTGCCGGTCCAGGCGTGCCCGGCGGCCCAAGAACTGCTCGAGCCACTGATCCAGGCACGTCGCCCGATCAGCCTCGTGTCACAGGTGGTGCACGGTGACCTGCCCGGCAACGTGCTGTTCGCCGACGGTCTGCCACCGGCGATCATCGACTGGCCCGCATACTGGCGGCCAACACCGTGGGCCTCGGCTGTCGCGGTCGTCGACGCCCTGTGCTGGTACGGCGCCTCGCCCGACCTGGCCGCTCGGTGGTCGCAGTTGCCCGAGTGGGATCAGATGCTGGTCCGGGCCCTGATCTATCGGATCATCACCCTCGACACGGCCTTCGGACCCGCCGGTTGGACCTCGGACCAGCTTGATGCCTACCGGCCCGTGATCGGCCTCGCAGTCACCTACGCGACCCAGCGATAAACACTGCCATCGATGCGGGTGATGGCAGGAAAGGTGGGGAATCTGTCGTTGCGGTCATGACCGGGATCGCGCAGGATCGGGTCATGGTGAGCCGGTCGGTGCTGTTCTGTCTGTTCGACGGGATGCAGAGCTTGGACCTCACCGGGCCGCTCGAGGTGTTCACCGGGGCCAGGGTGTACTCGATCACCACCGCGAGCGTGGGTGGCCGTCCGGTGCGGACCAGCAGCGGTTTGCGGATCACGCCGGATGCCGATCTTCTCGATCAGCCGGCGCCGCACACGTTGGTCGTTCCGGGTGGTGATGGAACTCGTTCGCCCGAGCCAGAGCTGGTGGAGTGGGTGCGGCGGACCGGTTCCAGGGCGAAGCGGATCACGTCGGTGTGCACGGGTTCGTTCGTGCTGGCCGAGGCCGGGCTCCTCGATGGCCGGCGGGCGACCACGCACTGGGCGGCGTGCGGCACGTTCGCTCGCCGGTTTCCCGCTGTGCAGCTGGATCCTGAGCCGATCTTCGTGCGGGACGGCTCGGTGCTCACCTCGGCCGGGCGTGACCTCCGGGATCGACTTGGCGTTGGCGGTGGTTGAGGATGATCTTGGGCGGGACACGGCGTTGACGATCGCCCGGTACCTGGTGATGTTCTTGCGGCGACCGGGAAATCAGACGCAGTTCAGCGAGCAGCTCTCGGCGCAGCTGGCGCAGCGGGAGCCGATCAGGGACGTGCAGCGGTGGGTCGCGGACAACCCGGGGCATGACCTGTCGGTGGAGGCGTTGGCGCGGCGGGCGAATCTCTCCGCGCGCCAGTTCGCCAGGGCGTTTGCCGCGGAAGTTGGTGTGCCGCCTGGGAAGTACGTGGGCCGGGTGCGGTTGGAGACGGCACGGCGGTTGCTGGAGGACACCGGTGACGGGGTGGAGGAGATCGCCCGCCGGTGTGGTTATGGGACGCCGGAGTCGATGCGGCGGGCGTTCCTGCGTGGGGTGGGTGTCGGGCCGGCTGAGTACCGGCGACGGTTCTGAAGGGACATTTACTAATGCAGATCGCGATTGTGTTGTGGGATCGGTTCACCGCGTTGGACGCCGTCGGGCCGTACCAGGTGCTGAGCCTGATGCCCGGCGCGGAGGTGCGGTTCGTCGCCGAGCGCGCCGGCCCGGTGCGCAATGAGATTCGCAGCCTGGGATTGGTTGCCGACGCCACCCTTTCCGAGGTGCCGGCGCCGGACATCGTGGTGGTGCCCGGCGGAATGCAAGCCGAGCAGCTGGCGGACGGACCGCTGCACGAATGGCTCCGCGCGGTGGATGCCACCAGCACGTGGACGACGTCGGTGTGCACCGGCTCGTTGATCCTCGCCGCGGCCGGGCTGCTCAACGGCCGGACCGCGACGACGCACTGGACGTCGATGGAGGACCTCTCCCGGTACGGCGCCACGCCGAGCAGCGAGCGGGTGGTGTTCGACGGCAAGTACGTGACGGCGGCCGGGGTGTCCTCGGGGATCGACATGGGTCTGGCGCTGGCCGGGCGAATCGCCGGAGACGCCGTGGCGCAGTCGATCCAGCTGGTCATCGAATACGATCCGCAGCCGCCGTACGACGCGGGCTCGCCAGTGAAGGCACCGCCGGAAATCGTCAGCGGCGTCCGCCAACTCCTCACCGCGGCCGGGAGTAACGTCGTGGCGTAACCCGTGGGAGGGAACGTTATGACGGAACCGAAGCGTGGCCGTATCAAGATCGAGCCGAGCCGGAAGCGGGTGCGCGCGTACCTGGCCGGCCAAGCGGTGGTGGACACCTTCCAGCCCATGCTGGTGTGGGAGAAGCCCTACTATCCGACGTACTACCTGCCGGTCGGTGACCTGCGGGCGAACCTCGAGGCGAACGGCGAGGTCAGCCACTCCCCAAGCCGCGGCGACGCCACCGTCTACGACGTGATCATCAACGGCCAGGTCGCCAAGGCGGCGGCCATGCGATACCAGGACTCCCCCATCGCCGAGCTGCGCGACCTCGTGCGCATCGAGTGGCAGTCGATGGACGAGTGGTTCGAGGAGGACGAGCCGGTCTACGTCCACCCGCGCGATCCCTACAGCCGGGTGGACATCCTGGCCAGCACCCGCCACGTCGTGGTCGAAGTGGACGGTGTCCAGGTAGCCGACTCCCACCAGCCCCGCATCCTGTTCGAGACCGGCCTACCGCCGCGCTACTACCTTCCGCTGACCGACGTGCGCCAGGACCTGCTGCGCCCCTCGGACACCCAGACCATGTGTCCCTACAAAGGAACCGCGACCTACTGGAACATCGCGATCGGCGACGTCGAGCACAAGGACCTGGTCTGGACCTACCGCTCGCCGTTCGCCGAAAGCCAGAAGATCGCCGGGCTTGCCTGCTTCTACAACGAGAAGCTCGACATCTACCTCGACGGCGAACTGCAGGAGCGGCCCAAGACCCCGTTCAGCTGAGCTTGTCCATGGCGCGCTGGATTCGCTTCTCCGACACGGGATACGGCGTGCCGAGGGTTTGGGCGAAGTAGCTGATCCGGAGTTCCTCGATCATCCAACGGATCTCGCGTAGCTCCTCGGTGACGGGGAGCTGCGCGCGGAGGTGTTGGTACTGGCGCTGGATGTCGTGGACGGAGTGCATCCAGTCGGTGTCGCGGTCGGGGCGTTCGGGGAGCTTCTCCAGGCGGCGGGTGATGCCGGTGAGGTAGCGCACCAGGTCCTTGAGCCGGCCGGCGCCCGTGGCGGTGGCGAAACCGCGGTACACCAAGGCTTTGAGCTGTGCGTGCATGTCGGCGATGGCAAAGGCGTTGACCTGGCCGGTCATGGTGGCGAGCCGGGTGTCGACGTCGTGCTTGGCGGCCAACACATCGCGGACGTTGGCGATCACGTCGTAGGCGGTGTCGAAGAGGTCGGCGCGGACGGTGTCGCGGACCTTGGCGAACTGTTCGCGGTTCCAGGGCGGCCCGCCGGCCTTGCCGATGAGGGCGTCCGCGGCGCAGTTGACACAGTCGTCGAGGAGGTCGGGGACGCCGTTGTGCGGGTTGTTGGAGAGGGTCAGCTTGGCGGCGTTGGGCAGCCGGCTGACGATCTGCTTGATCGGGGACGGCACGGTGAGGAGAACCAGACGTCTTGTGCCGCGCCACATCTGGGTGCGCTGCTCGGCTTCGGTGTCGAGGAGTCGAATGGCGACCGAGTCACCCTGGTCGACCAGCGCGGGATAGGCGGTGACCACGAGGCCGGCCTGAGACTGCTCGATGGCGCGGGGCAACTCGTCGAAATCCCAGTCCTTGAGACCACTTCGCTCAACTCCGCTGACCACTGTGGACAATGTCGCGCGCATCTCGGATTTGAGCTGCTGCTTGATCACTGCGAGATCTTTGCCCTCGGCGACGGTCTTGTCATCCTCGTCGACCACCCGGAAGGTGGCCTTGAGGTGCTCTGGCACCTGGTCGAGCTGCCAGGCATCCCGTGGGACGGCAACCCCGGTGAGTCGTTGCAGTTGGTGGGCGATCGCGTCGAGCGGCGGTGCCACGGTTGCGCCAAGCTGGTCGAGGACGGCCTTGGCGTAGTCGGGTACCGGCACGAAGTTTCTGCGCAGTTGCTTGGGAAGCGAACGGATCAGCGCGGTGACCAGTTCGGTGCGCAGGCCCGGCACCTGCCACGGGAGGCCGTCGCCGCCGACCTGGTTGAGTACCGCGAGCGGGACTTTTACCGTGACACCGTCGTCCTGTTGCCCAGGCTCGAAACGGTAGCTCAACGGGAGGCGAAGTCCGTTCTGCTGCAGGGAATCCGGGAAGTCCCGCGGGCTGACGCTGGTGGCGTTGTCGTTGACCAGCAGGTCGCGTTCGAAGGTCAACAGGTCCGGTTGCGCCGCCATGGTTTTCTTCCACCAGGTGTCAAAATGCTTGGTGGAGACCACTTCCGCACCCACGCGCTGATCGTAGAAGTCGAACAGCGTTTGCTCGTCGACCAGAATGTCACGCCGGCGCACGCGGTGCTCCAGCTCCTCGACCTCGCCGATGAGCTCTCGGTTGCGGTGAAAGAACTTGTGCCTGGTCTGCCACTCCCCCTGCACGAGTGCGTGGCGGATGAAGAGCTCCCTGGACAGCTCGCGGTCGATGCGGCCGTAGTTGATCGTGCGGTCGACCACGACCGGCAGTCCGTAGAGCGTGACCTTCTCCGTTGCCAGCACCGCACCCCGGCTCGCCGACCAGCGCGGCTCGGAGTAGCTGCGCTTGACGAGGTGTTCGGCGAGCGGCTCGATCCACTCCGGTTCGATGCGCGCCACGACCCGGCCCCACAACCGTGACGTCTCAACGAGTTCTGCGGCCATGACCCAACGCGGCGTGTTCCGGAACAGCGCCGAGCCCGGGAAGATCGCGAACCGGGAGTTGCGGGCGCCAACGAACTCGCGGGTCTCCGGGTCCTTCATACCGATGTGGGACAGCAGCCCGGCGAGCAGCGAGAGGTGGATCTTCTGCGGGTCCGCAACGGTGTCGCCGCGCGGAACGCCGAGACCCCGTGCCACCTGGCGGAGTTGGAGGTGCAGGTCCTGCCACTCCCGCACCCGCAGGTAGTTGAGGAACTCCGCCTTGCACAGCTTGCGGAACCGGTTGGCGGAGAGCTCCTTCTGCTGCTCGCCAAGGTAGTTCCACAGGTTCAGGAAGCTGAGAAAGTCGGACTGCTTGTCCGCGAACCGCGCGTGCTTCTGGTCCGCCGCCTGCTGATGCTCAACCGGGCGCTCCCGTGGGTCCTGAATGGACAGCGCGGCGGCGATCACCATGACCTCGTGCAGGCACCCGTTCTGGCCGGCCTCGAGCACCATCCGGCCGAGCCTCGGGTCGATCGGCAGCTGGGCGAGCTTGCGCCCGGTTGGTGTGAGCTTTCCCTGCTGCAGCGCGCCGAGCTCTTGGAGGAGGTTGACGCCGTCGGCGATGTGCCGACGGTCGGGCGGGTCGATGAACGGGAACGCCGCGATCTCGCCGAGGTCGGCGGCGACCATCTGCAGGATGACCGAGGCGAGGTTGGTACGGATGATCTCCGGATCGGTGAACTCCGGCCGGCTGTCGTAGTCGTCCTCTGTGTACAGTCGAATGCAGATCCCGTCCGAGGTACGCCCACACCGCCCGGCCCGCTGGTTGGCACTCGCCTGGGAGATCGGCTCGATCGGCAGCCGCTGCACCTTCAACCTGTTGCTGTAACGGGAAATTCGCGCAGTGCCCGGGTCGATCACATACTTGATCCCGGGCACGGTCAGCGAAGTCTCCGCCACATTGGTGGCCAGCACGATCCGTCTACCCCCGTGCGACTGGAACACCCGATGCTGCTCGGCCGCCGACAGCCTGGCGTACAACGGAAGGATCTCCGTGTCGCGCAGGTCCTGGCCCTTCAGCGCATCGGCCGTGTCGCGAATCTCCCTTTCCCCACTGAGAAACACCAGAATGTCGCCGCGCCGCTCCCTGTTCAGCTCGCCAACCGCGTCCAAGATCGCCTGCGTCTGATCACCATCGGAGTCCTCGATGGGCCGGTACCGCACCTCGACCGGATAGGTCCGCCCCGACACCTCCACGATCGGCGCATCCCCAAAATGCTGCGAGAACCGCTCCGGATCGATCGTCGCCGACGTGATGATCACCTTGAGGTCAGGCCTTTTGGGCAACAACTGCTTGACGTAGCCGAGGATGAAGTCGATGTTCAGGCTGCGCTCATGCGCCTCATCGATGATCAGCGTGTCGTACTGCCTCAGCAGCCGGTCCGACTGGATCTCCGCCAGCAGGATCCCGTCGGTCATCACCTTGACCAAGGTCTGATCGCTGGCCACATCGGTGAACCGCACCTTCCACCCAACGGCCTGGCCCAGCTGTATGCCCAACTCCTCCGCGATCCGCTCCGCCACCGTCCGCGCCGCGATCCTGCGCGGCTGCGTGTGCCCGATCGTCCCCCTAACCCCCCGCCCCAACTCCAAACACATCTTCGGCAACTGCGTCGTCTTCCCCGACCCCGTCTCCCCCGCGACGATCACCACCTGGTTGTCCCGGATCGCAGCCAGAATGTCGCCCCGCCGCTCCGTAATCGGCAGCTCCGCCGGGTACGTGATCTTCGGAACCGCACGCTGGCGCCTGGCCACCCGCTCCTCAGCGCGCTCGACCTCTGCGGTGATCTCCCGCACCGCCCGCTCCCTGGCCTCCGCGTTCTTGATCTTGCGCACCCCATCGAGCCGACGCCGCAACCGACCCTGGTCGCGCGACATCAGCTCGTTGACCCGCTGGCGCAATGACGTTTCCATACGCCATCCAGGCTAATGCAGCCCGCATCCCAGTAACCGGCCACGCGCTCACGGCGACACAATGGCCGCCATCGACCATTCCCGAGGAGTCGTCATCAGCGGACTGGAGACAGCGGCGGTCAACGTCGGCAAGGCCGTCGCACAGCACGCCGCCAAGGAATGGCTTCGCCGCCGCCACAACGCCAACGAGCGCACCTCCACCCTCGCCGAGCTGGCCGCCAAGGAGCTGACCAGCCCGCTGAAGCGCGGAAAGCTCGACAACGCGCTCGAAGGGATCGGCTACCGCGCCGCCGAGCAGCTCGAACCCCTGCTCGCGACCGAGTTCCGCGGCCTCGCCGACAACGACATCGCCGCCGCCGTCGACACGGCCATCTCGGCGCTGCGCGAGACCGACCTCTCAGACGACGCGATCTTCGCCGCCGACGCCGACCCCGAGGTGCTGGCCAGGTCGATTCGCGGCCAGGTCCCGGACCGGGCCCGGCGCGCCGACCTGCCCAAGGCGGCGGCCGACCTCTACGAGTTCGTGCTTGACCAGGGTTGCCGCTACCTGATCCAGGTCGTCCGCCAACTTCCGGCATTCCAACCCCGCGCACTGGCCGAGGTGCTGGACCGGTTGTCCGCACTGGCGGATCAGCTGGCCGAGATCCTCGCCAACACACCGAGGCTCGGTCTCAATGCGCAGCAGGGTGACGTCGGACCCGATGCGTTCAAAGCGGAGTACTTCCACTACCTTGCGGCGAACCTGGACCGCCTCGACCTGCTCGGATTGAGCATGCGGCAGCGGCCGAGGCTCTCGCTGAGCCTGGCCTACGTCAGCCTGGCGGTGTCTGATCAGGACGGCCACAAGCGGCGAACCGCGCTCGACCCGGTTCAGCTTGCCGAGCGCTGGTTCGGGGAAATGCGTGAGTTGGACGCGACCGGAAATCGGGTGGAGGCCGCGATCGGCACGGCCGGACGAACACTGGTGCTCGGCGAGGCAGGCTCGGGCAAGACAACCCTGCTCGACTGGCTCGCCGTGACCGCAACGCGGGGTGGGTTCACGGACGCGCTGCAGGACTGGAACGGGCGCGTACCGTTTCCGGTGCGGCTGCGCCGGTATGTGAAGTCCGACCTGCCCCGGCCCGAGCAGTTCCTTGAACACGCGGCAAGCTGGGTGGCCGGGATCATGCCCAAGGGCTGGGTGCATCAGTGCCTGCGGTCGGGACGGGCACTCGTGCTGGTTGACGGCGTCGATGAGGTGCCGGCGGCGAAACGCCGTGCGGTGCGCTCCTGGCTCAGTGAGCTGGTCACCACCTACCCTGACGTCCGAGTGGTGGTAACGGCACGCCCCGCGGCCGCGGAAGAACGCTGGCTGGCCGACGACGGCTTCGCATCGGTGGAACTGGAGCGGATGTCTCCGCGGGACGTGCGGTTGTTCCTCGAACGCTGGCACGAGGCCGCGGCGAGCGCGGAGTCATTGCCGTGCGAGCCTGGTCAGCTACCGGAGGCCGAACGGCGGCTGCTCAACCAGCTCGACGCTCGCCCCGACCTGCGTGCGCTGGCCGCGAATCCACTGCTCTGCGCGATGCTGTGCGCACTGAACCTCGGGCGTACCTCGGAGCTGCCGCACAACCGGATGGAGCTCTACCGGGCAGCCCTGAACATGCTGCTCGATCTGCGAGACGCCGAACGGGGCATCGCCGGTTTGCTCGACGTCACGGCGAAAACGGTGCTGCTCAGTGACCTGGCCTGGCGGCTGACCCTGGCCAATCGCACCGAGCTGTCCCGAGACAAGGCACTCGAACTGGTCTCCCACAAGCTGCTGGCCATGCCGGACGTTGACGAAAAGCCTGCCAAGATCCTCGATCATCTCATGGAGCGCAGCGGGGTTGTCCGCGCGCCGGTTCCGGGCCGTGTCGACTTCGTGCATCGCACGTTCCAGGAATACCTCGCGGCGAGCGAGGCCACCGAGGAGCAGCACATCGACACGCTGGTCGGCCACGCGCACCTGGACACCTGGCGAGAGACCATCGTGATGGCCTGCGGCCACGCCAAGCGTTCGCAGTCACGGGAGTTGCTAACCGCGATTCTGGATCGCGCCGACGATGAACCACGCCACGCCCGGCGGCTGAGGCTCCTCGCCGCGGCGTGCCTCGAGACGGTCACCGAGTTGGATCCGGAGATTCGCGTACGGATCGACGCCGTGATCACCGATCGGCTGGTTCCGCCGCGCAGCATACGCGAGACCCAATCACTTTTCCGGTGTTGGCCACCGGCTACTGCGCTATTTGCCTGAAAGCCTCGACGACCTCACGGAAAAAGCTGC
>WUUC01181703.1_pt1 | contig 15423 bp, 11 predicted proteins | sample 6278441 | NCBI WGS metagenome assembly WUUC01 (sample SAMN13675441, study PRJNA597444) | soil metagenome | isolation source: soil | place: USA: Washington | collected 2017-10
ACGCTCGGTGGTAGTCAGACACGGTCAGCCGGTTGTAGTACATCGCGCGCGATGTGAAGAACAGATCCCAGACCCACTCGGAATAGCGGTACTTGTTGAACCGGGAGATTCTCGGATCGGAGTCGGAGTAGAGGTCGTACAGATGGACGGTCGTGACGAACACGCCCCCGTCGGCGATCGCCGCCGCGACCCCGCGGAACAACTCGACGATTTCCGGATACCGCAAGTGCATCAGCACCTGCGTGCACGTCACGAGCTTCCATCCCTCAACGCGCGAGAAATCCGAAATGGTATAGGGCACACGGTATTCCATCCCCATGCTCGAGAGACACGATGCCAGGTCGCCGTTTGCCGGAAATGAGGGTGGAACGCGCACGACCGGGACACCGCCGACCGAACCGCTTCCGTTCAGCCGCGCGCCGACGAGCGCGGCTGTATCGACCAGGCTCTCGATGGACAGGTTCGGCCGCACGTCACACAGCATCTGGCGGTTCACTCCGAGAGAGTAGAGGAACAGCGGGATCGTGGGCATCCAGCCCGCGCCGATGTCGACGTGCGACACATCTGCCATCGGAACGGGAATGTGTCCCTGAAGCGTGGCGAGGTAATCAGCTCCGACACCGAGCTTCTGGTCGATGCGGTTCTGCGTCGGTGCCGTGCTTCTCGTCACGATCCGCTGCAGGGTCGAGTACATCCTCATTCCACCCGGCGCGGCTCCGAGCCCTTTCATGGCGGCGACTTTGGCTAGCCAGTACACGTCGAGAGCCCTCGGTAGTAGTAGAAAGGCAGCGCGCACGCGGTGGCTGCCGTCGACACGAGCATCGCCGCGGCCCCACCCGTCACGCCGTACGCCCGCAGGAGCAGTACGCCGATCGTCACGGCGACGGCCGTGGAAGCCGCATAGCTGTAGAACAGGTCCGCCATGCGTCCCGTCGCTCTCAGCGATTTGTCGTAGACCACAATGGGCGCATAACAGAGAGGCAGAAGCGCGAGCAGGACGAGAACCGTCCCCGAGCCGCTGTACCGTCCGGCGTACGCGAACCCGACCAGCAGTTCCCCCCACTGAAGAACGAGCAGCACGTAGACGAGCGCTCCGACTGCAAGCACGGCAGTCGCCCTTTCCGTGGTCTGTCGGACGCGCCGGCCATCGCCCGAGCGTGACAGCTTCGACAGCACCGGGAGCAGAAGCGACGAGCAGGCCACCATGGCATTCAGCGCAGGCATCACCACGTTGAGCAGCGCTCTGAGAATGCCGGCTGACTGGACCGAGCTGAACGCGGGAATCAGGAGGTAGAACACGTTGTGCGGTATCCAGCCGACCAGCATGGCTGGAAACGACCATTTCGCATACGCCAGATAATCGGGTATCGCGGCCGCCAGTCCGGCGTCGTCGCCATCCGGCCGCCATGCGACGCGAACGCGCCTGAGCAGAACTACGCTCACCACAACGCTCGCCGCGCCCTGGACGAGGAATGCGGCCGGAGCAGACAGCGCGCCGGCCGAGTGCAGGCTCACGATGCCGGCCACGTTCAGCACGACGTAAAGGACGCCGCCGGCTGCCGCCCATTCCGGCGCCGATCGGATGTAGAAGACCCGCCGCACGAGCCAGTACAGCAGCAGGCCGGGAATGGAAACCGCAAGCGCCAGAAAGGTCGTGGTGAAAGCGCTGCCAGCCAAGACGAACAGGACGAAGGCGATCACGAGGAGAACCACGGCGCAGGCGACGGTCACCATCAGGTGCCACGCGAGCGTGACCGCAAGGAAACGCGGCAGCCGCTCGGCGTATTTACCGGCGCCGAGCACCAGCATCGGCTCGGAGACGGCCGCCGTGTGAGCCGCAGCGATCAGCAGGAACACCGAATATGCAACGGAGAAAACGCCGAACGCACCCGTGCTGAGCCACCGCGCCAGCAGGATGCTGACGAGGAAGTTCGACCCGGCAAACAGGCCCTGGTCGAGAACGGCGAGTGAGCCTTTCGTCACCCACGCTAAGCGCACGCGGGCCACCGGCTAATAGGCGCCCCGGCCGAATGCAGCCGGCAGCGTCCGCAAAAGGATCCACACGTCGGTCAGAACCGACCAGTTCTCGATGTACTCGCGGTCCAGGCGGATGACCTCTTCGAAATCCACCACGTCGCTGCGCCCGCTGACCTGCCACAGGCCCGTGATTCCCGGCAGCACGTGCAGCCGCTCGAAGTGGTGCTGGTCGTATTCGGCCACATCCTGCGGGAAGAACGGGCGCGGCCCGACCAGGCTCATCTCGCCACGCAGCACGTTGAGCACCTGCGGCAGCTCGTCGAGCGACGTGCGTCGAAGCAGGCGTCCGACGCGGGTGACCCGCGGGTCGTGGCGGATTTTGAACAGACGCGGATCGCCCGATTCGTTCAGGTGCGCCAGATCCTGCTTCTGCTGGTCGGTGCCGTCGCGCATGGTGCGGAACTTGAACATCCGAAACGGCTTGCAGCCGACGCCCGCGCGGACCTGGGTGAAGAACACCGGTCCCGGCGAGTCCAGCTTGATCGCCACCGCAATCAACACGAACAGCGGCCACGTGATCGCCAGCCCCACAACCGTCAGTGCGATGTCGATCGTGCGCTTCACCGCCAGGTGAGGCACGTCGAGCCGCACGGGACGCAGCTGCAGCAGCGACCCGATCGGGCTGTGCCGCACTTCCAGCCGCGTGCCGGACAACTGTTTGAGAACCGTCGGCACGATGGACACCGATGCGCCAAGACGGAAGCAGTCGCCGACCACCGCTTCAAGCCGCGAGAACGACATGTTGCCGACAACGATGATGCCGCGCGCGCCGGTGGCGGTCAGCGCCTCTTCGAGACGCCGCACGTCGCCCCGAAACGGAATACCCGAGGCGCCGAAGGGACGCACCGATTCGACCTCCGACTCCGGCCCGTAAGGGGCCAGCCGCCCGACGAGGTCGATTTCACACCCGTCGATCTCACGGCATCGGCGGTTCAGCTCGTCGGCCTCGCGCTCGGATCCGACGATCAGCACGCGGCGCTGGAGCTGTCGTGACCGGTACGCGATGACCACGAGATAGTCGATGACGAGACGAAACGTCCAGAGATACGGCACCATGACCGCCGCGGCGAACAGGTACGCCGTCTTGTTCGGCAGCGTCGGCAGGGCGTTTCCGAACAGGCGCGCCTGCGCCCATCCGACCACCGTGGCGATCACCACGCCGCCAGTGATCGTGAGCAGATCGGTCCGTGCCCTGCCGCCTCCATACGCGCCTGACGCGCGCAGCGCCAGCGGGAGGAGGCAGACCACCATCGCCAGCAGCGGAATCGGATCGGGCTGCAGCCGCGCTCCTCCGTCCGACACGACATCCCAGGCCTGAACCACCGTTGCGATTGCCAGAACTCCTGCAACGGCGTCGGAGACAAACAGTGTCGTGTTCCGCAGGAAGCGGCGCGACGACTCGGTCCACCCCCGCAGCGCGCGATCGTTCAGCCACTGGCGCGAATCGGTTTCCGGAAGACCGAGGGCGGCTGGGACCGACACCGGCGGCGCCGCCGCGGTTCCGGGTGACAGATGTGCATGCATGACGTGCGAGCCTCAGCGCTGGACGGGAGACTGGTAATAGCTCGCGTACTCGCGCCGGTAATAGTGCGAGTAGTAGTACGGATTCGAGTCGAGGTCGACGCGGTTGAGCACCGCGCCGACGAACCGCGCCTGAGCCTGCTGCAGCTGATCGAGCGCGCGGTTGGCGTTGTGCCTGTTGGTCATTTCCGCGCCCACCACGAAGAGCACGCCCGATGCCGTGTGTGCGATCACCGCGGCGTCGGTCACCGCCATCACCGGCGGCGAATCGATCACGACCCAGTCGAAGCGCTCGTTCAGCGTCGCCAGGAAGTCGCGGAACCGCTTCGATCCGAGGAGCTCCGCAGGGTTGGGCGGCGTCCGTCCCGCCGGAAGGACCCATAACCCCGCGACCGGCGTGCTGCGCACGGTTTCGTCCGCCTTGACCTGACCGACCAGCAGGTTGGACAGACCGGGCTCCTGCGGGAGCGAGAAGATCTCGTGCGCTTTCGGCTTGCGCATGTCGGCGTCGATCAGAAGGACCCGCGAATCGGCCTGGGCGAGCGACATGGCCAGGTTGGCCGCCACGATGCTCTTGCCTTCTCCGGGACCGGTGCTGGTGACGACGAGCGTCTGCGCTCCGGGGGTGCTCGCGGAGAACAGGACGTTGGTCCGGATCGCCCGCATCGCCTCTGTGAAGTTCAACGGCACGCCGCTGTTCACGAGCGGATAACCGGCCTCTCCTTTTGCGGCGGCGACGGCGGGCAGCAGGCCCAGGCACGGCAGCCCGAGATGCGTCCTGATCTCGTCCGGCGACTTGATCCGGTTGTCCATGTATTCGAAAAAGAACGCAAGCACGCCGGCGAAGAGGCCGCCGCCGAAGATGGCGACGACGAGGTTCAGAACGGTGTTCGGCACGACCGGACCCGACGGCCGCTCCGCGTGATCCACGACGCGGATGTTGCTCGTCTTCAGCTCGGAGCTGATGCCGGTCTCCTTGGCGCGCTGCAGCAGGCTCTCGTACAGCTGTTTGTTGCTCTGCACGTCGCGCTCGAGCACGCTGTACTCAATCGCCTTCCGGTTCATCGCCAGCGCTTCGTTCTTCTGGCTGTTCAGCGCGGCCGTGAGGCTCTCCTCCTTGGCGACCGCCGCCTGGAACTCGTTGTTCACCGAGTCGACGACCTTTCCGATCTCCCCGTCGAGACGCACCTCGGTCATCTCGATCGCCGACCGCAGCTTCACCATCTCGGGATGGCGATCGCCGAGCTTCTCGGTCATCTGCGCGTATTGGCTCTGCAGCCTCGCCAGCTCGCCCTTCTGCTGCTGGATGAAGCTGTTGGCGAGAATCGCGGGAAACGAGTCGAGCGCCCGCGAGTTGCGGCCGAGCGACTGAAGCTGCCGGTACAACGCTTCCTTCTGAAAACGCTCCGTCTTGGCCTGCGTCACGGCCGAATTGAGATCGGTAAGCTTCTGAACGACGATGTTCTCGCGATCCTCGAGGGAGATCGCGTCGTTCTGCTCCCGGTACTGCTGCAGCTTCGCCTCGGCGAGCTCGACGTACTTCCGCTGCTCGGCGAGGCGCTCGCCCAGCCAGTCGCTCGCTTCTTTGGATGCGAGGAACTTGTACTCGAGGTTCTGTTCGATGTAGCTCTTCGCCAGCGCGTTGGTGATCACCGCCGCCATCTCGGGATCGGGCAGGCGGTACTTCAAGTCTACGAGGCGGCTGTTCCGGATGGGAGAGACCGAGAGATTGGCGAGGAAGACGTCGATCGCGGCAGACTCGCGGGCCGTCTCGTCGAAGCTCGCCACTCCGCGTTCGGCGAGCGCATGCTCGCTGCCGGCCGCCGTGCCGGACGTCGCGGCGGCAATCGCGCCGCCCGCGCGCGCCAGCACCGCGAGGGTCGACCCCGATTCGCCCGCGGCGTCGTTGAACGGCGCCTTGTCCCAGAGCTTCAGGTTCTCGATCGTCCGACGCGCGAGCGCGCGGCTTTGAAGCATGTTGTACTGAGTCTGATAGTAGTCGGCCTTCGCCTGCTCCTCATTGAGGACCTCGGCGAAGCTGACGACGTTCGGGTTGTCCGATTCGATGAGGAGGCGGCTCCTCGCTTCGTACACCGGCGTGGCCGTGAAGGTGTACACAGCCGCGCCCATCATGACGATCACGAAGGCCGTGAGCGCAATCCTGCGCCGCTTGTACAGGATTCTCACGTAGTCCAGCAGGTGCACTTCGGACTCTCCCGCGCTGAAGAGGGACCCGGCATGCGTCTGACGCTCGCGGTTGACACCGCGGAGGTCCTGGGCGTTGTCGAGTATCGGTTTGGCCATCAGAAGAATCTCTCGGGAACAACGATGGTGTCGCCTGGCCGGACGGCATCGGTCAGCTGCACGCGCAGCTCCGTTTTTTCGCCGTTCACGATCCGGATCACGCGCAGGCGGCCCGTGGCCCCTCGGTCGGTCACGCCGCCGGCCAGCGACAGCGCCTGGAGCACCGTCGTGTCCTTCTGCTGCAGCGGATAGGCGCCTGGATTGCGGACCTGCCCGAACACGTAGATGCTCTCGGCCCGCGGAATGAAGATGGTGTCGCCGTCGCGGAGCGCCGCATTCTGGGAGAAGACGCCGTTCTGCAGATCCTTCAGGTCCACGCGGACCACGTCGAGCAGGTCGCCGTCGACGGGAAGCGTCGGGCCGTTCGCGGCCGCGTCCTTCGCGTGGACGATGACCGCTTCGCCGCTCGCGGTCGGCAGCGTGGAGCCGGCCAGCGCGAGCGCCTCGATCAGGTTCATGTTGCCGGAGAGCGTGTAGGAGCCCGGCTGCCGCACCTCGCCGACGACGAAAATCTTCTGGCTCTTGTACTGCTCGACCGACACCGTAATCTGCGGGTTTCGGAAGTACCCGTCGTCGACGAGCTGCTTCTTGAGCAGCTGCTCCACTTGACGCAGGGTGAGGCCGCCGGCTTTGAAGCGCCCGATCAGCGGGTAGGTGAAGGTGCCGTCCGCCTCGATGGTGAACTTCCCGGACATGTCGGCCTGGTCGTATGACGTGATCGTGAGGACGTCGAGAGGCCCGACGACATAGTCGGTGGGCGCCGATGTGCCCGGCGTCTGTGCCGCGGCGGCCGCGGCCAGCATCGTCAGTGCGGCGAGCACGAGCGACAGGCGGCTCAGCCGGGAACCGAGGGAGGAGCGCGTCGCGGTGAAGCTACAAGCCATACGTCAGTGCCATTCCGTACCGAAGGCCGTTGAAATTGCGCCGGTCGAGTTCCGACGAGCGTGCGTGCCGGTCGATGTTGAATCCGACCCGCACCGCCCGGCCAAGCCGGTAACCGGCGCCGCCGCCGAAGATGACGACGTGGTCCACCCGGTCGGCGATACCCGCGGCCGCATCCGAGCGCTCGCGGTACGCCAGCCGCTGGCGGCCGGCTCGCGCTTCGACATCGACCGGACCGTAGATCTGCTGTCCGATCGCCGCCCGGATGCCGGTCTGAAGGTAATAAGGCTGTTCCGGTTCGAATGAGTACTGCAGGTCGCGCGCGAGCTGCACGCTCATCCTCGTGGATTCGAGCGCCGTATACGCGAGGTCCACGGCGGCGGTCCCGCCGGAGAACCGGGGGACCGTCCGGTCGAGAGGAGTGAAACGCCGGAACCCGACCTGGGCGCGGCCGCTAATCAGCGCCTGCGGATCGAATGAAAAGCCGACCGCGATCTGATTGCTGTCCGAATCGCGCAGCGGGGAGAAGGTGAACCGATCGCTCGCCCGGCCTACGTCGAGCGTGAGATGGGTGAGCGGCGTCAGCTCGTGGCGGATCGTGAGCGTCCCGGTCGTCTGGGTGCGCGCGAGCGCCTCCTGAAGATTCGTCCCGAGAAACGTCTCGTCCCGATCGAAGTCGATCTTGCGGCGCTCGCCTCGCACGCCGACGAGCGTCTTGGACAGCGCCCGGACCTCGACGTTTCCGAGAAACGCGCGCTCCTGCCGATTGGATCTCGCGTCGATCTCGAATCCTGGACGCTCGCGCGTGTCCACCCAGTTCCCGCCGACGTTGAACGAGATACGCGTAAGCGGAACGATCCAGCCGAGTGTGTAGTTCCCGTTCGCCCCGCGCTCCCCGGCGAACTCTCTGTACCAGACGAGATCCTCGCGGACGACGCCGGCCAGCCACGTCCGCCCCATGCGGAGCCACACGTCGCTCGCAGGCGTGACGGTCAGCGTGAAGTCGCGTTCGGGCGAGTCGGCGTCAGCCTCGTTGAAGACGTTCTCGTCGATTCCGGCGTTGGTCAGCGACACGGTCGGATTCATCCACAACGGGCCGAACCGGACCGGCACGGTGGTCTGATCCGGCTCACGCGGAAGCCCCTGCGCGGCGGCCGGAGCGGGCAATGCAGCCAGGAAAAAAAGGATGACAAACGCGATGTTGCGCGCGGACGGCGTCGACATGATGGCTAAGTCGGAAGCGAAACGGAGGATGAAGACGGTTGAGAACGGGGAGCGTGCCGGGCAGGGCGGCCGGCGCCGCCCCACAGCTGGGGTGGACTGGCGCCGTTAGCGGGAAGGGCTGGCTTCTTCCTGTGTCGCCGCGACAACCACACCGGTGATGCCGGCGCCCGCGGCAGCCGTCGTAATTGCCACTGCCGTGCTGACGCCCGCGATGGTCGCACCCGACCCCGCCGCAGCCGTGGCGGCGGCTGCGCCACTCGCGGCAATCGCGGCGACCGCTGAAGTGGTGACGGAGATCGTGACGGTCGCTCCGGCAGTGACCAACACCGCTGAGCTCGTGCCCACGATTGCGCCGGCCTGGTTCACCACCTCGATTACGTAGTTCGCGGGATTCAGCGCGCCGAACGAAAAGCTGCCTGCGGCATTGCTCGTGGTGGCCCCGGCGAGCTGGCCCGTCTGGAGGTTGCGAAGCTGCACCGTGTAGTTCGACAGCACCTGTCCTGTGGAGTTCTGCGCAGTACCCTGAATGGTTCCGGTAGCGGCGGGCGCCTGCGCGGCGAACGACATGCGGCCGTTCAACAGGGCCACTACCGCAAGGACAAACCCGACAGTTCGGCGGAGCATCTGACCTCCTAAGCTCATCTTTACTATCAGGCGCTTTTCGTCGCGCGTCAACAATTCTTCCGGGCTGTATCGTTCGGGAGACATTCTGCTCAGGAGAGCCGCTTCGAGCGCTTCACGCGCAGCGAGCGCATCTTTCTGTACAGGTTCGTACGCTGGATGCCGAGGGCCTTCGCCGCGTCGGTAATCCGGCCGTGATGTTGATCCAGCACGGCCCCGATGTATTCCCGCTCGAATCGGGCGCGTGCCTGCCGGAGCGTGCCGCCGCCGCTCGCGTACACGACGGAACCACCATCGAGCTTCACGTGCGCGAGCACGTCCTCGAGGCCTATGCCCCGGCCGCCGGCCAGACCGATGACGACGCTTTCAAGCAAGGTGCGCAGCTCCACGGCATTGCCGCGCCAGGGCAGCGCACCGATGAGAGAAAGCGCCGGTCGCGACAGCGTCTTGGGCGGGAGGCGCAGGGCCGCGCAGATGTCGCGGACGAAATAGTTCGCGAGCGCCGGGATGTCCTCGCGCCGCTGGCGAAGCGGCGGCAATTCGACGATCGTCGACGACAGGCGGCGATATAAATCGTCGCGCAGCCGCCCTTCACGCACCGATTCATCCACGCCGACGTCGACGCCCGCCATGGGACGCACGTCCATCGCAATCGTCTCGGCGGTCTCCACGACCACCGCCTCGCGATCCCGCAGCACTCTTGCGAGCCGACCCTGAACTCGCGTCGGCGCGTCCACGATGTTCTGCAGATACAGGGTGCCGCCGTTGGCCGCGTGCAGCAGGCTGTCGCGCATGACGCGCTCGAGCGCATGGCCGGCGTCGCCGTTCGACGTCCGCAGCGAGCGCCCGAACAGCTCGCGGTCGAGATCTTCGGCGTCGAATGCGCCGCAATCCACCGTGACGAACGCGCCCGCGGCGGCGGCGGATCTGTGGATGGTTTGCGCCACCATCTGACGCCCCGACCCGTTTTCTCCTTTGATGATCACGCCCGAGCGCGCCGCGGCGGCGCGGGCGACAACCGCCATGACCTCGCGCATCGACGCGGAATGGGAATACAGGTCCTGTGCGTGCGGTTCGGCGACGCGGCCCATCTGCGCCCGCGCCTCGTATCCCAGTTCCCGTTCGATCGCATTCGCCAGCCGCCTGCCTTCGAGCGGCCGCGCAAAGACATCGGCCATGCCGGCGAGGACCGCCTCGGTCGTGAGATCGGGGCGCCGCGGATCGACCAGGGCGAACATCAGCGTTGCGGCGCGCTGCGTCTTCAGCTCGCGCGCGGATTGCAGCGCCGCCGCGCCTCGCGAGAGGTCGAGAAGCACCGGCATGTCGCGGCGCTGCAGCTCGGCGAGCGCCTGCGGCACCGTGTCGGCCCACGTGGGCTGCACGTGCGCCGCCGCAAGCGCCTTTTCCGTGTCCGGACGCTCCGCAGTCGCACAACCCAGATACAGGACAGATTTCATGGACTTACCTGGCCGCGGTGAAGCGGCCGTCCCCGTCGGAATCGATCTCCAGGTGCGCGGTGCCGCCCGCGCCGTACACCAGGCGGCGATCCGGTTTGCCGCGGTGCGTCGTATCGAACGCCACAGAGGCGAGCCGTTCGCCGTCGAAGGTCTCCCATTTGTCGGTCGCGCCGTCGCCGTCGGTGTCTTCTTCCGTGCCCACCATCGCGTCGTTGACGTAGCGCTCGGTCCGGCTCACGCGGCCATCACGACGTGTGGACACCTCGATGCGTGCGACGGAACCGTCGGGCGCTGCATACGACCAGGCGTCCTCGACGCCGTCGCCGGCGCGCGAGAAGCCGACTCGTTCGAGCTTCTGGTCGGGCCCGTAGTACTCCCATCGCTCGGTCCGTCCGTCTTCGTTGCGGTCGATCTCGATGCGCAGCACGCGGGCGCCGTCCATATAGCTCAGCGTGTCGGGCTTGCCGTTGCCATTCGCGTCGTATTTGAGCAGCTGAAGGCGGCCGGTCTTCTCGTCATATACCGGCTCGATGTTCCGCCGGTCAGCTCGGGTGCAGCCGGCCGCCACCAGTGCGGCAAGCACACTACCGACGAAGAAACAGGCCTGAAAACGCGATTTTTTGGGAATTTGAGACACGTCCTGGACGTAGCTTCGCCCTGTGAGTCACAGACTCCCCCGATGTGAGACGAACGCGGGGGCCGCAGACTCCGGAGCCGCTTCCGAAAGTATTCCGTGAAAGTGGGGTAAGTAGAATTCTACACGGATACGGTGGAATGTCAACGAAAGTGTCACAACGTGAATCCGAAACGATACGACGGGACGTTTCGCGGGGCTAATTTTCGAGTTGCTCGCGACTCTGGGCGAAACGCACCGGACACGAAGGAACACTAAAAGCAGTTTCTATTTGTGTGTAGTGTCCGCTCACGGGGCCTTGCGAGGTCGGCCGAAGCCGGACACTACCTACTATCGGCGGGCAACCGCGCTAGCGCAGGACGGCGACCGGGAACTGCGGTCGAACAGCCACGCCTGACGGCACAAAGAAAAACGTGCCGATGAGCTCGCGAAGCTCTTCGATCGATTCCGCTCGGTTGATCGCGGTGCGCAGGTGGGATCCGTGTTCGTGCCCTTTGGTGAAGTAGGTCCCGAGCGCACGCAGCTTGTTGATGACCCAGCGGTGGTGAGAACGGACGGGCGCGGGGTGCTGGGTGCCGGGTGCCGCGTGGCGGAAGCCCTCAGGCTCGCGTACCCGCTCGTTCAAAAGCAGCTCGATGTACTGGAGCAGGAAGCGGCCCCGCTCTTCCATGGTGATCTCGCGCATCGGCCGCCCGGCCGCGAGCGCCGCGGCTTGCGCGAGTATCCACGGGTTGCGCAGGACGCCCCGGCCGACGAGCACGCCCTCGACACCGGCCTTCATACGATCGACGACCTGCTGCGGCTCGATGCAGTCGCCGCTGCCGAATACCGGAATCGACAGGGTGTCCGCGATGGCGGCCACGAGATCCCAGTCCGCCAGCCCGCTGTAGCTCTGGGCTGCCGTCCGGCCGTGCACCGCGATCGCCGATGCGCCGGCGTCCTCGACCATGCGCGCGAGTTCCGGAGCATTGCGCTCGGCGTCGTTCCAGCCGGCTCTCATCTTCACCGTCACCGGAATTTTCACGGCGCGGGCCATTGCGGCAATCACGCCCGAGGCGTGCCGCGGCTCGCGCATCAGGCTGCAGCCGGCATTGTGCTTCGCGATCTTCGGCACCGGACAGCCCATGTTGACATCGACGATGTCGGCGCCCATGCCTTCGACAATCTGCGCGGCCGCCGCCATGGTCGCTGGATCGCCGCCGAAGATCTGGATGGATACCGGCCGCTCTTCTTCCGTGTACTCGGCGTATTCGAGCGTGCGGTCGATGCCGCGTACCAGGCCCTCGGAGCTCACCATTTCGGTGACCACGAGGCCGCAGCCGCCGTGTCGCTTGACGAGACGGCGAAACGCCGTGTCGGTCATGCCCGCCATCGGCGCGATCGCGAAAGGAGAGGGAAGATCGACGTGCGCGATTTTCATTCTGAGCCACCGACACGACGTACACCGCAGAGGCCGCAGAGGGTGTTCTCGAACAGTTTTCTGCGAGCTCTTCGCGCTCTGCGTTGTTCGTTGTGATCTGCCATCACGGAACCGGCGTGAACAGGTCCTCAACTAATACGGTTTCACATCCGCAGCGTCCACTTCAACGCTGACCGCCTGCCCGATCAAATCGACCGAAAGCACCAGCCGCGCTCGGTGCGCATCTTTCCTCAACAAACGGCCGACGACGCCCTTGAGCGGCCCGTGCACGACCTCGACCATCATGCCTTCCCGAACCAAAGGACAAGGATCGAACTGGAGATCGCTGTCCACGAGCAGGCGGATGCTGTCGAGCTCGAATTCGGGAATCGGCGCCGGTTTTCCGTCGAATGACACGATATTGACGACACCGCTGCACTTGAGCACCGGCAGCGCGTCCTCAGGATCGAACCGGGCGAAACAGTAGCCTGGGAACAGCGGCCAGTCGATCTTCTTCTTGCGGTCTTTCCAGCGGCTCCACTTCGTGATCGTCGGAAGGAACGCGTCGATGTGTTTGCGCTGCAGCTGCTCGCGGACGACCTGCTCGTGCCGCGAGCGGGTCCAGATGGCAAACCACTCCGGCCGCATGCGTCAGTTCGAGCTCGGTCCTTCGGTCTTCTGCTGCTCCAGCCCGGCGTCGTACGCTTTCTTCAGGTCGTCGTTCTTGAACTCGATGATCGCTTCGCTGCGGAGCCGCTCGAGAAACTTCAGCGCCTCGACACGCCGCTTCTCCGCGTACAGGCGGTTGCTGACCTCCTCGCGCGCCGCCTCGAACGTGGCCGTTTCCGGTGTCGTCGACGATTCGAGCTTGAGCACCTGGTAGCCGGAGCCCGATCGCAGCACCTCGCTCACCTCACCAGCTTTCATGCCCGCAATCACCTTCTGGAGCTCCGGCGACAGGTCGCTGACATTCAACGGCCCGATGAGCCCGGCGTTCGCGCGTGAAGGGGCGTCGGAAAGGTCGGCGGCAAGCTTCTCGAAGCTGTCGCCTGCAAGGGCGCGCTGCCGGATCGTGGCGGCCTTCTCCTTTGCAGCGGCATCGACGTCGGGGCTCGCGTCGGACGCAGCCGACACGAGAATCTCGCGAAGGGTAACGCTCTGCGGCGAAGTGAACTCGCCCGTGTGCGCCTTATAGTAGGCGAGGGCCTCTTCGTCGGTGACCGAAATCTTGCCCAGCACCTCGTTCTGTTGTACCTGCGACACGATCATCTGCCGTTCGATGTTGCGTCGCAGGTCGGCGAGCGTCATCCCCTCCTGCTTCAGCGCGGCCTGGAACTGCTCCTCGGTTTCGATCTTGTTGTCCTTTTTCAGGTTCTCGAGAATGCCCTGGAACTGCTCGTCGCGCATGCGGTAGCCAAGCTCGTTGCCCCGCTGGAGGATAAGCATCTCGTCCACGGCGCTCACGATCAGCTGGGGCGTGACGTCCGCAAGCATCTTCCGGAGCTGCTCGTCCGACGGGGTGGCGCCCTGCTGGAGCTGGCGGAGCGCGGCAATCTGGCGGCTCTCGAGGTCCGACTTGGTGAAAATCTCGCCGTTCACCTTTACCAGAACCTGTTCGATGATTTCCGCTTGCGCGTGCCGCGCCGTCGCGGCAAGGAGAAGCGCGAGGAGTGCCGCAGACGTGTAACGCAGTGTTTTGGTCATTGCTAAACCGTGTGGCTGAATCGTTGGGCTAAATCTTTGGAAACCAACATTTTACACTCGATCGAGCAGATCGCTCAACAGCCCGCCGACCCGTTCGAACACCCCGCCCGGCGCCCTCGGATCGTCTTTGGCGGGGCGCAGGATCTCCTCTTTGGTAAACCCCGGCTTCACGTCGCCGGTCCTGGCGCGAGCGGTCCACCAGCTTGGCGCATGATCCCCGTGTTTCGACGTTCGGGCCCGCGGCTTCGTGTCTGAAGGCCTGGCCCGAACCTCGGTACGCGCTCCGACCTGGAACCCCGCCGAGGCCTGAAGCCCGGCGCGGGGACCTTGCTGCAGATCCAGCTTCAGAGCCGCAGGCGGGACGAGCGTCAGCTCGGGCCGCTGCCGCATCAGCAACACGAGCCTCGAGGGATCGACCTTCGCCTGCGGTCTGAACTTTATGACGACGATACGGCCTTCGCGGTCGATAGTGTCCACGCCGAGCCGATCTGCGAGCACGCGGATGCGGCCGTAGTCCGCGAGGTTGAGGACCGAGGGAGGCAGGGGACCGTAACGGTCTGCCGCCTCGTCGAGGATCCGGTCGATCTCATCGGTTCGCCGCGCAGCCGCCACTTTCCGGTAGAGCATGAGGCGCTGGTTCACGTCAGGAACGTACGATTCGTCGATGCGGAGATCCACGCGGAGATTCACTGTCGCGCGGACGTCGTCCTCGAGCTCCTCGCCCTTGAGCTCGCGGACGGTCTGCTCGAGGAGCTTCATGTACATCTCGAACCCGACGGTCTCGATGTGGCCGCTTTGCTCGCCGCCGAGCAGGTTGCCGGCGCCGCGAATTTCGAGATCGAGCGCGGCGACACGGAATCCGCTGCCGAGATCGCTGAACTCCTTGATGGCCGCCAGCCGTTTCTTCGCGACCGGCGAGAGGTTGTCCTCGGGTGGAATCAGCAAGTACGCGTACGCCGGCCGGTCGGAGCGCCCCACGCGGCCGCGCAGCTGATACAGCTGCGACAGCCCGTAGCGGTCCGCCCGGTTGATGATGATCGTGTTCGCGTTCGGAATATCGAGGCCGTTCTCGACGATCGTGGTCGCGACCAGGACGTCGAACCTGCGGGCGACAAAATCGAGCATCGCGCGCTCGAGCGCCTCCTCCCCCATCTGTCCGTGGCCGATCACGACCCTGGCCTCGGGAACGAGCCGTTGAATCATGCTGCCGATCGAGAAGATCGATTCGACGCGGTTGTGCACGACGAACACCTGGCCGCCGCGCGCGAGCTCGTTGCGGATGCCTCTCGCGATCACCTGCGGGTCGAATTTGACCACGTTGGTTTGAATCGACAGCCGATCCTTCGGCGGAGTCTCGATAATGGACATGTCGCGGATGCCGACGAGCGACATGTTCAGCGTGCGCGGAATCGGCGTCGCGCTCATCGTGAGCACGTCCACTTTCCGCCGGAGCTGCTTGATCTTTTCCTTGTGCGCCACGCCGAAGCGCTGCTCCTCGTCCACGACGAGCAGGCCAAGGTCCCGGAACTCCACGTCCTTCGACAGCAGCCGGTGCGTGCCGACGATCACATCCACCTTGCCGGCCACGAGATCGGCGAGCGATTCCTTCTGCTCCGCCTTGGTCCGGAAGCGGCTGATCA
>WUUC01115975.1_pt1 | contig 15420 bp, 8 predicted proteins | sample 6278441 | NCBI WGS metagenome assembly WUUC01 (sample SAMN13675441, study PRJNA597444) | soil metagenome | isolation source: soil | place: USA: Washington | collected 2017-10
CGCTCGTGCGACGGCGGCGGCGGCGGCGCTTCAGTACGGCGACGATCAGCAACGGGATGAAGTAGAGAGCGAGCGGGACGCCGACCGAGGCAAGCACGATCCACACCCAACGCGGAACGACGAAGATGGGCGGATCCTTCGTGTCGTCGATCCCGACCGCAGTGACCAGTTCGTCTTGGTCACCGTCGTCGCGTGGCGGCTGCCGCACCAACGGCTGCGGCTTGCTCTTCGGTTGCGGCGCTTGTTGCACCGGCACGTCGGTGCGGTCAGGCACGGGGTCGAAGGCGACCCAGCCCAGACCATCGAAAGCCACCTCGGCCCAGGCCGTGACATCCTCGCCGGTCACGATGCCGGAAGTCGGAACATCGAAGCCCATCACCACGCGAGACGGATATCCGAGGTAGCGCGCCATGAGCGCGAACGCTGACGCATACTGCTCCTGGTCGCCGACCATCGCGACCTTGCCGTCGAGCAGCCGATTCATCCGGTCGGCACCGTGGCCAGCCGGAGAGTCCGGTTCCCCCGCCCGGCCGTGGCTGAAGTAACCATTCGTCTGGAAGCCCTCGACGAGCGCGAGCAATTTCGCGTACGGGGTCTCGGCGCCAGCGGTCCACTCGGCCGCCTTAGCCCCCACGAAATCGGGCACGTTCGTCGCGGGCGGCAAGTTGACGTTGGCCACGGCGGCCTGCTCGAGCCCAGGGATCGCATCGGCGTCGGCCTGCGTGACGGCCTCGAATGCGTAGCTCATCTCCTCATCCAGACGATCGACATCGACGAGGATGCCCGTGGCGTCGTTGTAGCGCACCGCCGTGGACGCTGGCGCTCCTCCGGTGAACTCAAGGCGAGTCGGATAGCCCACAGCGGGGATCCAGACGTCCTGATAGCCCCCGATGGTGACGGTCGCGGTGACCGTCTCGTTGGCCGTCAGGAACGTCGGCGACGTGAGCACTTCGCCGGAGACCAGGTGGAAAGTGCCGGAGCCTTCCGCATCGAGTTCGGGCCCGGTGACGTTCCAGAGCCGACCGTCGTAGGCGTCCATCGTCGCGAGCCGCAGCCTCGATCCGGCGAGCGCGCCGGAGATCTCGAGCATCATCTCGTCTTTGCGGTCTTCGAGCAGGTACGAGCGGAATCCGGAGAGCGGGCTCGGGAAGATCGTGGGATCAAATGGCGGCTCGATGTGATCACGCAGCACGAATCGACTGCCTGCCGCGGGCTCGGCCGCACCGCCGACGAGCGTGCCTCCCACCACAGCGACCGCGGCGATCACGGCGATCCCCACGAGTCGGTTGCGCAACAGTGCGGCGCGCATCTTCGGCGAGGAGGCGGAACGCTCCGGCACCCGCCACGCCATCCAGACGATCGCGATGACGGCGAAGGCGATTCCGCGTGCCGTCGCGAGGTACGGCTCATCGGTGCCGGTGAGCACACTCGCCAGGTAAATGGCGATCGGCGCCATCAGCGCGATCAGCGAGGCGAGGGCGGTGCGGCGGCGAGTCGCGAACCAACGGCAGGCGATCGTGGATGACACGATCCCCACGACCCACGCCGCGACATAGGGCAGCACCCCGATGTAGTCCGGCACGGCAACGGGTGTGGAGAGCGTGACGATGTCGGCCCATCCGAAAACGGCCCCGGCCGCCAACCCCGACAGGGTCTCGAGGCTCGGCAGCACGAGCGCGAATGCCTGATCAGGCATCGCGAGCGGAGATCCGAACAGGAAGTACAGCAGCACGCCCGCAAGCAGACTCAGCACTGGTCCGAGGCGAAGCAGAGCAGCGAGCCCACCGGCCGCGGTGCCGACGAGGAGCCCCCCGAATCCAGCCCAGAGGTATTGCTGATCTGCGAACGATGGCGCAAATCCGAGAATGCCGATGGCTGCGAGGATCGTGAGGACGGCGACATCCACCCAGGCTCTCGCCGGAATGGAAGCGAGGCGCGGCCGCGATTTCTGCTCGTTCATCGGCCCGCCTGCCTGAGCACTTTCGGAAGGTCACGAAGCTCGCCGATCGTGGCAAGCTGCATCCCGCCCACCAGACCAAGCGACGGAGCCGCTCCACCCGAGATGGTGAAGCCGATCATCGCCGCGTCTGCGGGGAACAGCAGCTGAATGGCGCGGTGATCGGCAGTGTTCAGCCGAGAGCCGGCGATGAGGAGCACCACGCTCGGGGGTGGCAGTTTCAGCGTTGCGCTGCGAGTGAATTCGCGAGGGGTCGCCGTCTGGTCAGCGACCAACGCCAGCCGGCTTGCGTCGTCGAGCAGTGCCGAGGGAGTGTGGGTCCTGAGTCGTCGGGTTTCGGTCACGACCCCGATCTGGGTGCCGTCGCGGATCACTTGCGTTGCGATCGAAGCCATCACTGAGACCGCAAGCTCGAACTCGTCATCATCGACGTAGTACCGGCGATCCTCGCTGAACACGACCGTCAGCTGCGATCGCCGAGTCTCCTCGAACTGGCGGATCATCGTGATCCCGGTGCGCGCGGTCGAAGTCCAGTGGATGTAGCGGGCGTCGTCTCCCGGCTGGTACTCGCGGAGCGTGTGGAACGAGAGGTCGTTGTTGGTGAGTTTCTTGCTCACCTGTCCCTCGAGATCACGAACCAGCCCCGCCGCCGATGGAGCAAGCGGGATGGTCATCGGGTGGACGAAGAGGTCGACGGGCTCGGTCCAGCGGATTGTGCGGCGCAGCAGGCCGATGGGATCGCCACGCACGGTCATGGCCGGGCCTGCGACGATCACCGCGCGTCGCTTCGTCGGCACCGTGAAGAGGTCATCGTGTTGGGCTTGCGGCGCGAGGCTCGGCAGCCCGAACTCCGCCAATCCGGCGCCGATGGGCAGCTCCATCCGCGACGGCAGCACGCGGCGCGCGCCCACGTTGGTCACGAAGACTTGAGCGAACGCCTTCTGACCGACCACGACGCGTCGCGGGTTGAGATCGACCTCGACCGAGTAGGTGGCGCCACCGAACAAGAACGGCACCGAGACGGCGAGCGCGACGAGGATCGCGAACCCCACGTAGGTGAACTCGGACCAGCCGAAGGCATATCCAGTGAAAAGCGCGACGGCCGCCAGCGCGACGGCGAACCAGCCCGCAGGAGAGATGATGGCCAATCGGGGCCCCAGCAGGCGCGCAATCAGGCGCGCGACAGGAACGGCGACAGCCGAAATGGCTGCACCACCCCGACCGAGCGACCGCCCGGCTCGCTGGATCCCTCTGGCCAGTCTCATGACCGATACGCCGGCGGTGAGACTTCAGTCAGGGCGCGCTCGATGATCTCGGACGCGGTGGTTCCGTTGAATTCTGCCTCAGGGTCGATGATCAGGCGGTGGGCGAACACGGGGATGGCGAGGTCCCGCACGTCGTCGGGGGTGGCATACTCTCGGCCCGACGCGATGGCCCAGGTCTTCACCGCTCGGGCCAGGGCCAAAGTGCCGCGCATGCTCACACCGAGGGCGACGTCCTTCTGGCGCCGCGTCGCATCCGCCAGGTCGTGCACGTATTCCATGAGCGAGTACTCGACCGTGACCCCAGACGCCATGTTCGCCATGGTGAGCAAAGCGTCCGGCTTGATCATGGCCGAGACTCCCGCGGCCCGTTGGCGGTTCGCCGAGTCCATGAGCAGGCCGATGGCGGTGTCGCGGTCGGGAAGGCCGAGCGAGGTCTTGATCAGGAACCGGTCGAGCTGCGCTTCAGGCAACTTGTAGGTTCCCGCCTGCTCGACCGGATTCTGCGTTGCGATCACCATGAACGGCTTCGGCACCTGATAGGTCGTCCCGTCGATCGTGACGATGCCCTCCTCCATGACCTCGAGCAGCGCGCTCTGGGTCTTGGGGCTGGCGCGGTTGATCTCGTCCGCCAACAGCACGGAAGCGAAGATCGGGCCCGGCCGGAACTCCCACGAGCCGCTCTTCTGGTTGAACGTGTTCACTCCGGTGACGTCCGACGGCAGCAGGTCTGGCGTGAACTGGATGCGACTGCTGACGCCGTCCAGTGTGAGCGCGATGGCCTTGGCCAGCACCGTCTTGCCGGTGCCGGGCACGTCTTCGAGCAGCACGTGCCCCTCGGACAGCATGGCGGTGAGCACCAGCCTGACCTGGTGGCGCTTGCCGACGATGGCCTTCTCGATGTTGTCGACGAGTTGGCCGAATGCTGTGGCGAACCATTGCGCCTGCTCGGGTGTGGTTGACATTGCTGAGCTCCTCCTAGAAGTCCGATTCAGATGAAGTGACGCCGTTGATGATCACCCGGTTGATGTTTCCGAAACCGTCCCAGCAGCCGATGTCGCCGCTGAAATTGCCGGCGCCGTCGAAGGCCAGTGGTTGTCCATTCGAGCGGACCGACGTCGAGCCGATGCCGACCCATCCGCTTCCGTCGTTCGACTGGCACGTTGCACTGAACGTCTGGTTCGCCGCGAAATTGCGCGCCTCGACGTGGAAGTACGAGCAGCCGCCGCCCGAGCACCCGCTGATGATTCCGGTTGCTCCACCCTTCGACATCGCGATGCTCGGCGGCGGCGGGTTGATGTGCACCGAGTTGCCTGAGGCCGGGCTGCATCCCGCCGGGTTGCAGGCGACCACCGTGAATGAGTAGTCGCCGGCGCCGACGGAGCGGCTGCCACCCGTGAAGCCGGGGGTCGAACCGGTCTGCCCATCGTTGAGGGCCCAGGTGTAGGTGATCGCGCCGCCGCCCTGGTCGCCAGGAACAGCCCACTGCGGCGTGATGCTCGCGTTCGCGGTGGAACTGTTGGTGGTGTAGGTCGGGTTGGTCGGTGCCGTGGGAATGCCGTACGGGATCACCGTGACGGAGGACGACGATGTCGTCCCGACCGCGTTCGTAGCATCGACGACGACCGTCTGAAGTTGCCCATTGGTCCGTCCGGTGATGACGCACGAGCCACCAGGCACGCAGTCGGTGCGTTCGACTGGGCCAGGCGCCCCAGAGACTCTCACCGTGTAGCCGGTGATCTCCGCCCCATTGCTGCTGACCGGGGGCTGGAAGGTGACCACGATGGTCTCGCTGCCTCCGCGCTCCACGCTCGGCGATTGGACTGGCTCGGGCGCGCTGCGCACCGTCACGGTGATGCGTCCGGGTACGCGTCGTTCCGCGGCGCCGGTCGAATCCTCGACGGTGTAGATGACACTGATCGTGCCGGACTTGGTAGGTCCGGTGATGACCGTCACGGTGCTGTCGGTGAAGGTGAGACCGGCACCGATGGAGTCACCGTTGAACTGCGCATCGACGATGCGCAGTGGCTCACCCAAATCGGCGAACGGGTTCACGTCGTTGGCGAGCGGGCTGATCGTGTACGTCGAGTTCGAACGGCCCTCCGGCTCTGCGTCGTCGACCGTCTGCGCGAGCGGTCGCTTGGAGGCGACCACAACGATCGCGACCCGGGCGGGAACGGTGAATCCCTCGAACTGGAGATCAAAGGTCGCGACGGCGGTGGCGCCGGTCGCACCCGGTGCAGCCGACGCAACCAATTGGCCGCCGTCGATCGTGGCGGAAATCTGATCGGCGGCCACCGCGAAGTTCGTGTACTGGATCTCCTGGATCACATCGGGGTTCGGATGCGTCGTCGCAGCTCGCAGATCGAATGAGTCCGGTGCCTCGCCCGGTTCGATCTCGAACACGGCGTCCGCAAACGATGGCGCGATGTCGCGCCCGTTCGGATCGCCGACCGTCACCTTCATCGAGATCACGGCGGTGTTGCCGTTCGGATCATCGCCATCCGCGCCATCGGTGACCGTGAAGGTGATGATGGTGTCGCCGAAGTAGTCCTGCTCCGGCGTGAACGCGAACGTGTCGTCATCCACCGCGGTCACCACCCCGCGACCCGCACTCAGGGCCTCGGTGTTGATCAGAACTGCGGGGCGACCGGAGGGGATCACGAGCACATCAGCAAGGGAGAATTCCTTCTTCGTGTTCCTCGGCACGTTCAAGAACTCTTCGGTGAGGTCGGTCCTGAGATACGGAGGCTGCGCGTCCGAATACTTGGGGACCACGATGAACGCCATCGCGCTCAAGTCGTCTTCGTTGTTGGTGAGCCGGTACGCGACGGCCTGACGGGCGTCCCCGAGCGTGACGGTCACGGTGCCGTCGGCGTTCACCACGCCGATGTCGGCATTCGGTCCGTCGAGGGTGACCTCAAGATCCTCAACGGGACCACCGGGGTTCACCGCACCGCTCAGCGCATCGACGACGAACTCGCGTTCGCCGACGACCTCCGACGATTCGATGACGTGGTCGATCGCCGTCGGCGGCTGGATCGGCGCGTCCGGATCGACCGACACCAGCAGGGTCCCTGGGACCGGCGGCGAATGACCGTTGTCGAGCTGATAGGCGACCGCGTAGGTTCCGACCTTCTCACCTGCCGTCACCACGATGTTGAAGTTCTCGTCGAGTTCGACGTCCAACCCCTTGTCGGCGAGCGGCTCCGGTAGCACGGTGATCTCGTATCCGTTCGGATCCGAGTCGTTGGCAAGCACCGGGACGGCGGCCACTCTTCCCGGGCGGATACTGACCGCGTCCGGCACCGCGGTGGGAGACATGACGGTGTCACCGCGCGGGATGACGGCTACGCGCACCTCGCCGGTGGCAGCGAGACCAAAGGTGTCGCGAACCTCGTAGGTGAACACATCAGTACCTGAGCGGTCGGGCGCGGCTTGGTACACGAAGGACGTCGACGTCACGCCGGAGACCGGGATCTCGCCGAGGAGCGCACCAGTCGCGGACGTGAAGACGACCGAGTCGCCATCCGGATCGACACCGTCGAGGGGTACGTCGATCGTGATCGCGGCATCTTGGAAGACCCTGGCCGTGATCTGCGCCGGCGTTGGCGGGGCATTCGTGTCGGGATCGCGCTCGGTGACCTCGACGATGACCTTCGCCGTCGACGCTTCGTTGTAGGCGTCGGTGACCCGGTAGGTGACCGCGTAGATTGCGGGCTGCTCTGGAGCCTGGATGCGGACCTGATCACCCGCGACGAAGGTGAGACCGTCGCCCCCGGGGAACGTGCTCTCGATGAGCTCTGGGTCCAACTGCATCCGCACGCCGTCCGGGTGATAGTCGTTGTTCAGCACGCTGATCGTCGCGACGTCGCCGGCCCGGACCTTGATGGAGTCGTCGTTCGCAATGGGCGCCTGGTGCTTCACGAGCTCCGGCACCGGCACGATGGTCACTTCGGCAGTTGAGGTGACGGGCTGGCCGTCGATGACGGAGCCGTCTGAGATCGTGTAGGTCACGGTCTCGGTTTGGGTCATTGCGGACGGCGCGGTCACGCGAAGCTGGGTGCTGCTCAGGATCTCAACGGATGCGAGTGCACCCACCGGCTGCTGAATGCTCTGGATCGCCAGCACATTGCCGAGAGGTGAGACGTCATTGATCAGGGCGCTGACCACCGTCGGCTCCTTCGGCCGCACGTACACCGTGTCCTTGACCGCGATCGGAGCAAGCGCTGACTCCGGGTCCGGCAGCACATCCACCCGGATGATGCCGATAGTGTCCGAGGCGCCAGCCGCCAGCGTGTACTGGAGGTAGTACGTCCCAGGCGTGCCGACCGACACGCGGACCAGACCACTGTCGTAGTCCGCGACCGGCGTGACGCCCGCCGTGAGGGCTTCGACGCCGGTGAGCTCGAGCTGCTCCCCAGACGGCGACTGGTCATTGTGAAGCGGTTTGATCTCCAGGCGGTCGCCGGCGAAGCCGCTGATGTAGTCGGGGGTACCGACGGGATCAAGGCTGCCTGCTGCCTCCACCTGCACGAGGAACTCGCCGGCGGTGGTCGTCGTACCGTCAGTCACCGATACGGTGACCATCTTGTCGCCGAGCTCGGCCGAGGTCGCGGTGAACGTGACCAGCCCATCCGGCGTGTACCGCACCGTGTCGCCGGTGAGCGAAGTTGCGCCGACGAGGGTGAGTGCATCTCCGTCGGGGTCGAGCCAGTCGATGAGCACGTTGCGGCTCGTCGTCGCACCGGCTTCCACCGCGATCGCGCTGACTCGGGTCGACGCCGGGCCGCCGTTCTGAGTCGTCGGGTGGACCTCGATCGACGCAACCGCCTCCGCGATGCCGCCTGGCCTTCCGTCGGTCACCGAGTACCTGACATCCACGGAACCAGAGGTCACTCCGTCCGCTGGGACGAACTGCAGCGCTCGTCCGTTGTCGATCACCTCGATTCGGCCCTGCGTCGCTGGCACCTCCGCCAGGTTGTTGATCGTCAGGACGTCACCGTCCGGATCGCTGTCGTTGTCGAGCACGGGCAGGATGGTCGTGTTTCCCGGACGCACCCCGAATCGGTCATCGTGCGCCACCGGGGGTGTGTTCTCTTCCTTGCGTTCGGCGAGTGTGTCCTCGAACGTCTGGACAGCGCTCTCCTCGTTGGTCTCCTCCGATTCGTCCGGTGGCGGCGGAGTCACCGTCTCCCAGCGATCGACGGGCACCATGGTTTCGCCTGGCACCCAGAGCCGTCCCGTGACGACGTCGTTGAGGGCGACCACGGTGCGATTCACCCGGAACTCGACGCGGGATTCGGCGTCGATCGATGGGATGTCCGTGATGGTGTTCCCGCGGTCGTCACACACGCCCAGAAACGTTGCAGTGCTCGACCATGCGGCGTAGATGCACGGTCCGACCACGACCGGGGCCGCGACTCGCTCGCTCGCGTCCGAGTCCGACGACCTTTCGTTGCCGACGGCTGCGATCGAGCCATCGAAGCCGACCCGGACGATGGCATCGGCGGTGGCAACCACGACCTCCGGCCGCTCGGGACCCGGCTGCTGGATGCGGAGTGCCTCATGATCGCCCAGTGGCACGACCCGTCCATCGTCGAGGACGAGCGCATTCATCTCGGGGTCCAGAATCGCCGCACGACCGCCGACGGCGCTCAACAGCGCATCGGATCCAACCGAGACGTCGGCGCGCTTCTGCACCACGAAGGTGCCCGCGGCCACCATCACGAGCTCCTGGGATTCGGTCGAGACGGCCCAGACCGTGCCGTCGAGTCCGACGGCGACGAGGGCATCCGCGCCAAGGTCAGCAACCGGCGTGTCGTCGATACTGAATTGCAGCTGCGCCTGCGCGTCGACGATCCAGAGCTGGCCGTCGCGCGACATGATGGCGATCCGGTTGCCTCCGTAGGCGACCGTGGCGCCCGCGGGGACGTCGATCTTCTGTCCTCGGGTGACGAACGCCGGATCGATGCGCTCGACGGTGTGCCGAGCCTCGTCGTAGGTGAAGACGTTCTGGCCGTCCTGCATCACATCGAAGTCATTGCTCGCCATTGATACCGCGCCGTTGAGCTCGCGGATCTGCATGTTCAACCGCCCCGTGAGCGCGAGCGTGCCATTCGTGACCCAGACGTCGCGGACATCCAGCTCTACATCGTTCTGCGGGAACCCTTGATGCAGAACGGCAAGCGTCACGGGCCCTGCGATCAGCATGGCGAGCACGGTCGCCGACGCGATCGTGCGGTGTGTCTTCAGCCACGTCCTGATGCCCATGCTCTACTCCCGGCCCTTCGGTTCGAGACCGCATTCAATCGCGCGCGGCGCCGCTGGAGCGATGGGCATGGGTACCCGTGCGGCGCTCATTCGTCGTCCTCGGCAGCGAGTGCGGCGCGGTCGAGGAGGACCAGGTCCTCCGCGGTTACCAACCGGGTTGAGATCGCGTACTCGACCAATCGCGATCGACGATGGGTTGCCAGGTTCTCCCTGCCGCCGCGCAGCCCGCCAACTCCGGCGCGGTCGAGTTTCTCGCAGACGTTGTCGAGCTTGCGGTTGAACGCCGTGAGCGTCCATCCGAGCCGCTTGGCCGCCTGCGGGGACGACGGGATCTCGCTGCGTCCGCTAGTCCCTCGCCTGAGACCGCTTTCGCACAAGGCGAGCAGCAGCAGCCGCTGTCCGGTCGTGAGGGCCACCGGCTCGAAGGTGGTCGAGCCAACACGGTCCATGAACGTGGACATCGAAGCGTAATACTCGAGCTCGGCGTGGATCGTGAAGTCGTACGTGGTCGAGCCGGCGCTGAACAGCACATTCAGCCGCTCGAACACGATGGGCAGACGCGCTCCGGGCGAGAGCCAGGCTTCGACATGCCCACTTGCGTCGGTCACCGTCGCCGAGAGCTGCCCGCCCACATTGCCAAGCCACCACAGGCCGTGCTCCGGAAAGATCTGCAGGAACTTACGGTGGAGGAATGGATTCTCGTCGATCACGAGCTCTGCCTCGCGGCCGATTGAGAGCCCGGTGGGCTCCTCTACCTCGTACCACTCCCCGCAGTACTCCACCTTGACTGGTCTCATCGCACGCACACCCTGAGGGGAGCAGCCGACTCTGCGCCGTTGTCGCGCACGATCGAGACGAGGATGCAGACGTTGGTACCGACCGCGTCGGTGACGACCGCGGTCGTGTCAGAGACTGGATGCCGCGCCTCCAGGCCGATCTGCTGCCAGAGGTACTGGTCTCCGTCGGCAGGGTCCGGGTTCGACCAGGAGAAGGTGAACTGGGTGCCGTCCGGTGAGACCTCGACCTTGCCGTCGACCGGGCTCGGTACTCCCGACACCACAATCGGTCCACCATCGTCGATCTCAGCACTCGTCGGTTCGCCCTGCGGAGCGTTGCTCATTGAGGATCCGACCAGCACGGCGACGGTGACCGCCGCGATCACACCGAGCACGACGGGCACCCCGATGAGGAGACCACGACTCAAGCGTCGCCCTGAGCGGGCGATCGGCGGCGCGGCTGTCTCGGGTGCCGACTCGGCGCGCTTGCGGATGATCGTTCCTTCGAACGGTGCTCCGGTCGACGGTTTCGGCTGGGTATCAGCCTCGATCACACGTGTCGCAGGCGGCGCTGATGCCGGCGCGAGCCTGACGGGCTGCGCTTCGACGGAGACGATACGTCCGCGCGTCTCATCGGAGGGGTCGCCGCCCGAATTCCGTGGAATCTCCGGCACCGACAGTCCTGGCAACTCGACCGGCGTCGACGGAAAGTGGAGATCGAGCTCGACGTTCTGCAGCGCGCGCGCGAATTCCAGAGCGGTCGCATACCGCGCACGGGGCTCGTTCGCCATGCCCTTGTTGAGCACCGCGATCAGCGAATCAGGTACCTCTGGTCGGTTCATCGGGGTGATGTCGCCGCGCACGATCCGGGCGATGAGGTCGTTCGACTGATTCCGGCCGCCTGGGATCTCGAACGGCGTCCTGCCTGCAAGGAGCGTGTACAGCGTGGCGGCGAGCGAGAAGACGTCGGATCGGACATCCTGCCGGTCTTCTCCGCCGACAACCTCGGGCGGCGACCAAGGAACCGACATCCCGACCGATTGTCCGGTCGTCTCGCCGTGATCGGAGGCGCCGGCCGCTGTGGTCCACTGCGCGAGTTCGTCGTCGATCGTCGTCGAGATTCCGAAATCCGTGAGGCCCGGCCAGTCGTACTGATTCGTGAGGATATTGGCGGGCTTGATGTCGCGATGCAGGATTCCGGCCGAGTGAGCAAGCGCCACGGCACTCGCGATTCGGACCCCGCACCTCAACGCCTCGGGAACGGACAACGGCCGGATCCGGTAGCGGTCGTTCAGGCTGGCTCCGCCGTAGTAATCCATGATCAGGTACGGTCGGCCGTCGTCCGCGACGTCGGCCAACAGGATCGACACGATGTACGGATGATCGGACAGCTTCGCCATGACGTTCGCTTCGGCGATGAACGCCGCCTTGGCCGCTTCCGTCACCTCGTCGGTCTCGGCGACCTTCAGCACCTTCACCGCCACCTCGCGGCTCGGGTGATGCTGTTGATAGAGATAGACGTCGGAGAATCCACCGGAAGCCAGGTGGCGGACGTGCTCGAAGCCGCGGATCTTCGGTGGCGCCGCCGGGCCGCGTTTCACGAACCATCCCGAATCACGAGCGTCGCGCCATCGCCCAGGTCGATGGTCGTTCCCACCACGACCGGAGTCGGCTCGCCCGCGCGAAGCTGCTGGGGCGGTTTCCCCGGCAGCACGATGAGCGTGCCGTTGCGCGAGTGGAGGTCGGTCACCAGGACCGTTCCGCCCTCGACGGCGATCTGAGCGTGGTTGCGCGACAGCTGCTGGTCGGGCGTGTCCACGGAGATGAGACGAGGGATGTTGTCGGCCGACGCACGCTCGGCACTCGGCGAACGTCCGACGATGATCGTGCGGTCGAGGGGCTCCAGCGCACCGGAGGGGAGCTCAAGGAACCGGGTCGGGGCAGGCGGCGGCGCGGACGACCTCCGGCTCGTTCGTCGTGCCGCGCGCGCGGCCTCGAGATCCACACCGACGCGAGTCTCGTCGTCGATCACGTCGGCGCTCGGCTCATCTCTGATGGCGGCTTCCTCAACCGACCGGATGAAGGTCTCTCCGAAGAGGTGGCGATAGCCGCTCGATGCGTCGGTATGAGGCGCTGCCTCCATCCGGCGCGCCGGCGCCGGCTCGACCGCGTTCTCCAGGTCTGCGAGCGCATCCAACTCGATCACGGTCGTCGCCGAGATCGTCTCGCTCACATCCGGAAGCGACAGCGACTGGTCGACACGACGCGCTGCGAACGCGGTGAGCACGTCGCCGGACGACAGGTCAACGACGACGAACGAGGCAGCGATCGTGCCATCCTCCGCCGTCAGCACACCAACCAGGATCGCCGGCGCCGCACCGCTCGCCATGAGCGCCTCGAGCACCGCGACGCGCGAATCTTCTTCGGCGAGGTCGGCCGCCACCAGACGATTGGCCGACGCGAGGCCGATCCACCCAGCAGCATGCGGGCGATAGCGGTGCGCAGTTGAGCCAGTCATACGCGTGGCAGCGTCTCTTCGAGGTGCGCAAGCAGAGGCGCCGCGCCTGCGCCTGCCGGCGGGCGGAGACGGGCATGGACGACTACCGCGGTGACGTTGTCGATGCCCCCGCTGGCGAGTGCGGCATCGACCAAGACGTCTGCGTGCGCTTCGCCCTCACTCAGGGCGAGGATGTCGGCGATCTGAGCATCCGAAACTTCCTTCGTGAGGCCGTCCGAGCAGATGAGGAAGCATTCGTCGGCACCGAAGGGCATGATCCAGACGTCCGGCTTCGACTCGCCGATGCCGATGGCTCGCGTGATCACGTTGCGTTCCGGATGAGACGCCGCCTCCTCTGGACCAATCGAACCGTCGTCGAGCAACTCCTGCACCGCGGAGTGGTCGACCGTCAGCTGTCTGAGTTCACCGTCGTATCGGTAGATGCGGGAGTCGCCGACATTGAATGCCATCCATCGCGGCGAGTCGTCCTCGTCGGACACCAGTGCGATGCCTGCGAGCGTCGAGCCGGCGACGTCGTCCGCGCCGATGCCGTGCACGATGCGGTCCGCGTCATGCACGGCCGCGAGCACCGATTCGACGGTCGGAAGCCGGTCAGCGACCAGTCGATCCTCGAGGGTGCGTGCGATGGCTTGGCTCGCCTGGTCACCGAAGGCATGTCCGCCCATGCCGTCTGCAACCAGGAACACCGGTGGCACGGCAAGGTAGCTGTCCTCGTTCAGGACGCGGACGAGCCCGCGGTCGCTGCGTGCGCTGACTTCGAGAGCGAGCTCACCCGAGCCCACCGGCAGTGCGTAGGTTCGAGTGCTGGACACGGGGCCTGTTTCCCTCTGGCTGCCGGCTGCTCGACGATCGACGAGCAGCTAACCTTCCCGGGTACCCGGGTAGTGCCGCCAGCCCCGCCTTTCCTTGGCACCCCAACTGGGGGTCGACACTTACGCTGAAGGTCCGCGAACTTCCTTCAGGCTTGAGCCGACGGAGACCATGACCACGCACCCGACCCCCGCGACCACGACGGTCGCGCTCATCGACGACCATGAACTGGTCTCGATCGCCCTCGAACGCGCGCTCAGCGAGGTCGATGAGCTCGACTTCGTGGGGGTCGCAGCCACCGTGGACGAGCTGCTCGAATGGAGCCCGGTGCCCGAGTTGATCGTTCTCGACCTGCGGCTCGCGGACGGATCTTCTCCGATCGGCAACGTGGATCGACTCGTCGCCGCCGGGGCGCGGGTCATTGCGTTCACCTCGGGAGAGAGTCCGTATATGGTCAGGCTGGCCGCGAGGACGCCGGTCCTGGGGATCGTTCGGAAGTCGGCGCCCATCTCGACCTTGGTCGAGACCTTGCGTCTGAGCGCCCGAGGTCAGCCGAGCATGTCGACGGAGTGGGCGTCGGCGATGGCGTCCGATCCAGTGGTCGATGAAGCCGGGCTGAGCCCCCAGGAGCAGCAGGTGCTCGCCCTCTTCGCAACCGGGCTGAAGGCGCAGGCCGTCGCGCACGCGGTCGGAATCGCCGAATCGACGGTCGAGGATTACGTTCGGCGGATCCGCGCGAAGTATGCCCGAGCTGGGCGACCGGCGCTCACGAAAGTCGACTTGTACAAGCGGGCGCTCGAGGATGGACTTCTGCCCCTCCCGGAGAGCGGCACCAGTTGACTGTGTCCGGGCATGCCCAGGTGCGTGTTCTGCGAGTGATGTCGTTCGGGATCGGGATCGCAGCGATCATCTTCGGGCTGATCAGGGTGCCCGACTTGATGTCCCAAGCATCGGCGTACGGAGTGCCATGGTCGGTCGCGGCGGTGGCAGCCTTCGTGCTGCCGAGCGCGCTCTTGGTGCCGCTCTCGTTCCGCGCGCCACTGTGGCTGCTGAGGGCGTTGTCCCTGACCACCGGGGCCGGCTTCATCATCATTGGATTGACCGTTGTCCTGGTCTTGCCGGGTGGTCTCCTGCCAGAGGGCGTTGGCAATCCTTGGCCGTTGACCATTTCAGCGCTGGCCACCTCGGTCGTCGCCATCTGGCTCCCGGCCCTCCCGACCGGGGCCTATCTCGTGGTGGCGGTCGGGATCGTGGAAGGCATCCGCCTGGTGATCGCACCCCAGTCCGACCTCGGCCTCATGTTGCTCGACACCGCGTACACCCTGCTGTTCAACCTCATCTTCGCCGCGCTCGCCCTCAACCTCAGGGCGGTTGCGGCAAGAGTGGACGCGGCGATGGCGGCGGCGATCCACGACACGAGCGCTGTGGCTGCCGCCGATGCCCGAGTGCGCGAGCGTGCCCGAATGGCCGCGCTCGTCCACGACCGCGTGCTGGTGACACTGCTCGCGGCCGCTGCTCCCGACCCAGTCAGTCGCGCGGAGTCGAGCTCGCTTGCCGCATCCGCACTCGAATTGCTCGATCATCCGCAGTCCGGCGACGATGAGCAGCTGAGCGCTCGCGATCTGATGTGGCGCCTCCAGTCGGTCACGACCGATCTGAGCCCACTGGCGGTCTTCACGCACACGCTCGACCCGGCTGCGGGGATGATCCCCGTCGACGCAGCAGAAGCGATCATCGAGGCGACGAGTGAGGCCCTCCGCAACAGCCATCGTCACGCAGAGCGACGTGATGGCGAGCCGGTGTCCCGCGCCGTCAACGTGCACG
>WUUC01194063.1_pt1 | contig 15413 bp, 10 predicted proteins | sample 6278441 | NCBI WGS metagenome assembly WUUC01 (sample SAMN13675441, study PRJNA597444) | soil metagenome | isolation source: soil | place: USA: Washington | collected 2017-10
ACATCGCTATTCCTATTCCCTGTATAACCCTTGAAATCACCATGAGCACAATATTTGAGGACAGGCCACCAAGCAATGTACCAACAGAGTAAACAACCATGATCACTATCAACACTTTTTTCTTTCCGTGGATATCGGAAAGCTTACCCACAATTGGGGTCATCACTGCACCTGTAATCAGGTATGCTGTAAGTATCCATGAGGATGTGTTGTATGAGATTTCAAATTCATTAACCAGGTCTGGGATTGCGGGGAGCAGCATCGTCTCCCCGTACATGGTTATAAGCGCAATTGAGCTTAGTATGATCAATGAAAACCAAGCGTCTTTGCTTATTTTATTTTCCATTTTTCTACTAAAGTGTATTTATCTGCAGTTGATATAATTTTTGAATCAAAAAGATTTAGAATGGATTATTTACTTTATTGCGATTCTTTAAATCTAATTATAAATTTTTTCCCCTCCATTCAATATTTTTTACCAGGAAATATTGTTATAATGTTGGTAGTGCTATAAAGAATGCTATTGGGATAAAAAAATTTTGCTTTTTTTAATATCCTATTTCAGTATTAGTCGTTTAAATTCTAAACAAGTTGATGACTCAATTTATATATCTAAATTATTACAAAAGATATAGACAATAATAATAATATATCTGGTCTTTTGTATTTATTCAAATAAAAATATAAAAAAAACATATCCTATTCATATATTGTGTACAATGACAACGTAATAATACCAAATATAAACATTATAGGTAATTTATTTATTCCATCAAAATCCAAGGCTATTATTATTTTTGTACATGGTAGTGGAAGCAGTAGATTTAGTAATAGGAATGCATTTATTTCAAAATATTTTAACGAACAGGGATTTGCGACACTATTAATAGATCTCTTAACGGAGAAAGAAAAAGAAGAAGATATAGTTAAAAAACATATTCGATTTAATACGGAATTACTTACACAAAGACTGATTACTATAACCCAGTGGGTTCTAAGTCACCAATTAACAAAAAATCTTTTAGTTGGATATTTTAGTTCAAGCACAGGAACTGCCGCGGCATTAAATGTTTCGATTAAATTCGATGAAATTGGAGCGATAGTTTCAAGGGGTGGCCGAACAGATTTAGTAGAAGACAATATTATGAAAAAAATTATAACACCTTCATTATTTATTGTAGGCGGAAAAGATGATCATGTTATCAGTATAAACAAAAGAGCCTACAAAGAAATTACCAATACCAATTCAAAAGAATTGGCAATGATACCAGATGCATCCCATTTTTTTGAAGAGGAAGGAAAAATGGAAGAAGTTTCAAAAATTGCTATCCGATGGTTCAAGTTTCACTTATTAAAAAATGAAGTAAAGTTTATCAATAATTACAAGATTAACTCTTTTACACCATTTCATTTATCTAGTTTAAAATCAAAGTTTCAAATGAAGTTTAAAGATAGAAATTCTTCAGGTCTTATAATGGCAGGTTTACTAAATAAATATAAAAATAAAAACAATATCCTCATTGTCGGAATACCGCGTGGTGGGGTAATAATGGCTGATATTGTTGCTAGAAAATTATCTTTAAAAAGTTTTAATATTGTTTTATCGAGAAGATTGCGAAATCCATATAATCTCGAGAATACAATAGGGGCATTATTCCAAGACGGTTCTATTTATATGCATCAAGAATCTAAAAATTTTTCTAATGAGTATTTACAAATGGAAATTTTAATACAAAAAAAGGAATTAGAAAAACAAATTTCTTTATTTGGACTACACAATGAGATATACAATTTACGTGATAAAACAGTAATCCTGGTCGATGATGGTTGTTATACTGGATCAACAATAATAGTTACTTATCAATGGATAAAATCCCATCTTCCTAACAAAATAATAGTAGCATTACCTGTAATTCCTAAAAAAACCCATCAATTGTTAACTCAATATGTAGATAAAATTGAATTTGTATATAGCCCCAATAATTTTAAATCTGTTGAAGATTATTATGTAGATTTTGGTCAAGTTAAAAATGATGATGTAATTCATGTTCTAGAAAAAAGGATGTTATAAAATATAAGATCATTATAAATAGATATTACTAAATAATTGTTCTATTGAGATTGATTATATACATTTAGTAATTTCAAAATAAATTATTAAATTAATATATTACATAAATTTTCAAAGATATTTATGAGTAAAGTATTATATGTTATAAGTTTCACGTTTCCTTGCAAATATTTCGTATTGACAAAAATACCTTATAGTTAGATTTGTCACATTATTTTTTTTTGCTTACTGTTACTACATATTGTGACTTTAGAGATGCATTCTCCAAGGTTTTGATGTTCCCATAGCCTTTTAGTAAATCCCATCCGGCACTATTTAAAAGCCTTTGTAGCTCATGCAATGAGTATAATCTTAGTTTTATTTGTAATTCTAATTGCAATCTAAAACAATCTCCCTTCAGATCTTTCTTATAGAATTTTGATTTACTCACGGCTGTTGATGTAGATTGATTGAATTCCCATATTTCATTAGATAATATCCCCCCTAATTCCCAGATATAATGATGGGGCGTATTCATGATTGTCCAATCCCTATTTTCTGTTTCAATCACCAAAATGCATCCAGTTTCAGCCACATTATAAAGCTGTTTCAGTATTTTATAATCTTCATCTTCACCCATATAGCCAAAAGAGTTAAACATTAGAATAATGGCATTGAATTTAGTTTCATAATTTGAATATAAAATGCTCTTGAGATCTCTTATATTGCCTTTATATAACTTAATTCTCCTTTTTTCTTTAACTAATTCTTGTTCAGAGTATAGCATTGCTTTCTCTATGAAAAACTGGGAGGGATCAAATCCGACTATTTCATATCCATTTTTTACCAGAGGGATGCTGTGCCTTCCAATTCCACATGAAAAATCCAATATTTTACTTCCTTTTTTAACGCTAAATTCTTCAAATAAATTGCATAATCCATTAACTTCCAAAATGGCATCTTTTTTAAGGTGTTCAAGAAGTGGATAATAAAGATAAGAGTGGTTTACATAGAATGTCTCAGCCCAATGTGCTTCATTAATATTGGATTCATCAGTTGACATTAATTTTCTTGTAAAACAACTGCTAGAAAAACATTAACGAGAAAACATAATATTTCATTATATCTGCATATACTTTATCCTTTAACCATTTTGGATGTACAACATTATTCAAGGTTGGTTTAAAATTAATACTTTTGTAATATTTGTATACGGTGGGGTATGATTTTTTTAAGAGTGATTTCTTACTGTAATTCTCCCCTCCAATAATTGATGACATTAATTTCTGCCTACTAACCTTGTTTTTACCACGTATATTTTTTACATTGTAGTAATAGAATTACGGATAATTGGCAATACACTACACCACATCGAATTTTGCTTATTCTGTTTTTTCCATTTGGCTTACGGTACATTCAACATAAAAACTAGAAGTTCATTTGTTTTTTTCCAGACTTTGTTATATTGTACATCAATGATACCTCTTTTCATATAATGCCATGGACTAATACTACTTAGTGGAATTAAAGAAAATACTGCTTCCTGGGAATTTTTCTCCAATCTCAGCAGGAGGAACTAGAAAAATACCTGCCGAGTGAACAGAAAAAAAATCATTTAAGCTTGGCATAGCATTTATTTGATCCTTTGTTATAATTTTTTCTTTAGGCATATATGTCAGACTCTGAAATAATTTTTCGGGACCATTCTGAAAGCTCACAAAATTCAACCCTGTTTTAAATCCGGGAAAAGAATTAGAGGATTCTAAGAACTCGAAACCTTGCCTAAATATTCTATTAGATGAGTTATATTTGCTTGGATCTTCATTTTTAGGGCTAGTAATAGCAATATGGCTATTCAGTAGTATTTTGTCTGAAACTTCACGTGGAAGATGGCGAAATCTATGTAGAGGCAAATCTCTATAGTATTCGTTTCCATTGTCGGTTACCTCGTAAGTTCCAACTATTGGACATCGTGCATCTATTATCGGTTTGCCGTTTTTATCGATTCCAACTATTGGGCATCCTGTTTCTTTATCTCTCCCAATCATGATTTCTTGTTCCTCAGTAGTCATTTTTTCCCAAGATTCCATATTTATAGAAATTCTCATAAAGGCAAGGTAGGTGCCATTTACAGTCCATAGATCTTGGCGTACCTTTGTTGGCTTTATTGCAATTGCCTCAAACCGCTCAGAGCTTTTTATATTTGCTACACCGTCATGAAATCCTATTAAGCTTCTGTTAGTCACACTTTGAAATCCAGAATAATATGCAGAAACTCGTAAAGATATTTTAGGCTCGGTCTTTTTGTGCAATCGACGGAGTTCTTTCCATGTTTCTACAAGTGCTCGACTAGTATGAAATTCGGTGTCAGAGATAAATTGAATAATTATGTGATCGGAAAGAGCATGATTAACATTCAAATCGTCTGCATAGGATATTCTTGATTCGTTTAGAATGGGGCCACCTCCATTTGGATTTGGTTCCCTGAACATCCATCTATCGTCGAAATTTATCGGCTTAGTTTTAGCAATACCATCTACTAAAAAAATTTTAGGTCCATAGCCAAATAGCACGGAGAGATTCCCAGAAGATCTTTTGTTGGGGTTTACATCCAATTCTTTAATAATTCCCTTTTTTAGTTCCTTAAGTCTTACCCACAAGCCTTCTAATGTATTGCCAATATCAAATGCATTAGTATTTTCAGTAGCTCGAAGGAAAAGAACGCCTAGAGAGTTCCCTATGTGTGGTTCTCGTAAATAATATATACCATCCTGAAGGCGGCCTTCCATTATTCTATAATAATAGACATTGTTTCTTATAAGCTAAACTTAATGATTTTTTGTATTTCATTTCATTGACATTCATTGGTTTATTTTTACTTATATGCAAGTCCATTAATTAATAGATATGATAAGAGTTATTCCAGCTCATAGTAGTTATAGGGGTAAAACATACAGCCAGTGGATACAGGATTGGTGTAATTGGTTCTTTATGGTAAATCCAGATCATTATAATAACGAACCATGGAATGATGTAAAGTTTCTGAGATCAGTCCCATCGCCATCAAAACTTGCTGCCATGGATCCTAGTGGTACTGCTAAATATGAGGGATCTGCAATGCATAGAACCTCTACGGCTACAATGATTGGTAGAGACAGAATAATCATGTATGAGGATCAGGCTATTTTATTCCCTGTTATGAAGGCAATTTGGGTAAGTAGTGAGACAAATATAGAATTCGGTCATATGCAAAGCTGGGTAAGAGCGGCAAATTTTGTTAGTGATAACCCACCATCACCCATTAACTTTACCATAGATGGAGTTCCATTAACTTTGTCTGATCCAATTACAGAACATAAAATAGATACCGGATTGTTTCATGTGATAATACCGAATGCGGATTATGGCACATCATTAAAAGATTTTGTACCTGATCCTTTACCCTCAGGTGTTTATCCTTCATATTGTGAAGGATATTTCTTTTTAGTTGATGGATTCACGGCTAGATCCGAAAGTTATACGATATTCTCTTTTGCTAAAGGTGCTCCATATACTGGTCGCGAATATTATGCAGCATTCCTTTATGAAATCGAAGTTCTACCTAAATCTGTGAAATCTAGACCCCCTGTATCAGGAAGTTTTCCAGAGCCCGTACTAGATATGATAAGGTCTGACCTAACTACCAAAAAGACTAATGAAGAAATTGATGAAATCAAATTTAATGCATATGGAGGTTATATAAATAGTTGCAGAAAAGCACAGGTAGATTTTGTAAAAGAAAGTCTAAACAGTAATGGAGAAAAGGCGATCATTAAATCTATAGCGGAATTAAAAAAGGATGTTGATAGAATCAATAGAATAAGGACTAATGCAATATCCAGGAAGGCGGCTAAGGATGCGGAGGCGGCTAAGGATGCGGAGGCGGCTAAGGATGCGGAGTCCAATATATCTAATGGTGAATCAATTGAAGTAAATCAAACATAATAAATATTTTTTCTCGCCATTAATTTTTCTTTTATCTATAAAAATCCGAGAGATCTACATAAATGTCCTTCATTTCAATTTAAACGGTAAAACATCTGCGCCTGCATCTACAACGATAGCAAATACCAATTAACAACCTATATTGGATTATAGCACGGTATTCCACAATATTAAAACACATCAGAATCAAAAAATCAAATGATAATTTATTATTTGAATTAAGGTAAGGCAAATGAATTAGTTGGTATCTTTTAAATTTTTATTTTTTTCCTTTATTTCATAAATCTCTTTAAGGTAATCTTTAATGTCTTGCTCATCAATGGAGGGATGGATACCAGTATCTTTAGTTATTTTATCTGAAAGTTGGTTTGTAATATTTAGCGCTTTACTTTGAATTCTCTGAATTTCTTGAGCGCTTCCAATATTACCTAACAAATTGGATCTAACTGGTAATGATTTTCGGACTGCTTTCAATAGTTCGGTATCACTTGCTATAGATATTGATGAGGAGTAAATGCCTACGAGAACAAGATAGGAAGACAGTCCAATAAAACATATGGTTGGAATTCCAAATGGAGGATATGGAATAAGCGTCAAAATAACAGGTTGATTTACTGTAAAAAAGAGCATTATACCGTACGCAGAAATCGCCATGTAATCCTTGACAACAAATTTCCTAACCGACCTTGTTACGCTCCAAAAAGCCATGCCAAATAAAATTCCACCAACAGGCTTAGAGATATTGAAAAACAATGTATAGGCGACTCCGTAAGAAATTGGATCTGACTCATGAAATTCCCTGAATACCTCCGGAATAAATGACTGAAACTGCGTTAAGAAATATGCCAAGGGGATTAATACCATAACCCAATATTTTGTTTTACCTAATCTTGCAGAGTAATGATGCATTAAAAGTGTCGTGGCAATCCATACTACAATAAATGATGCTATAGAAGTTATCATGTAGGACATGCTGAAAATATTGTCTGCATTTGCAACTAGTACTAGAGCGCTTTTGATGGGAAATATATATTCGATACCCCTCTGTCCCTCTAATTGATTGGTAACATATAATACAGTTGTGAAACAGGCCACAGAGAGGCCTATAACTGCTATTGAATACGAAATCAATACTAGATTTTGCTTTAACCTATTCCACAAAAACAGTCTTGCACCCAAAAATCCAAACAAAATTGATGCCATAATGTAATTAATCCAGACAACACCCTTAAGAAGCAGAGAGTGATAACTACCATACAGTATCATTTGGCAAATAATGATAATAATAATGCCCATCAAAACAAACTGAGCCACATATACAAATGCATGTATCTTCAATACCGTCCTATTCTTTTCATTACCCTTGATTTTGGACTTTACATACTGAAGGATAAAATACTGTCCTGTGGCATATATGAGGGCTATAATGCTAAATGATATAATAGAATATAGTGAAGGACTTAGTCCACCGGTATATACAGAAACAGATGGTATTGATGTATCTATTATTGCTGTAAGGATTATCCCCAATATGATAATCGCCATAAATCTATTACTGGGAATAAACATTTGAGTACCTGTAATTAGTTCTAGCTCCTATTTACCAATATCTGGTCAGATGTTAAGTTCTACATATATTCTTAAATTATTATGATCCCAATGAAATTTTATGATATATCTTTATTATATTGCAAAATATAGACTTTGTATATGACAGATAGCAATATCATGCCTTGGAATCTAAAAACCTTAAACACAATTCTGATAATAATTGTTTTTGTCTATTCTACAACTTTTTTTTCTTTACCCATTATTAAAGCCGAATCGATAGAACCAAAAATATTTCCAAAAGACTCGTCACCTTTTGGAATACCATATGGTAATTGGCTGTCGGAATGGTGGCAATGGAATGTTGCTATTCCACTTGAAGGCCACCCTAGGGATGAATTTAGTACAGAAAAGTGTAGTACAAATCAAAACGGACCCGTTTGGTTTATGCCCGATATTCTTACTGGGAGTGAGGAGCGTACATGCATCATACCTGCTGGAAAGGCAGTTTTTATTCCTATAAATGTAGGTGTTTGTTGGAATGATGGAAATCCACGTTTCATGGATGATTCTGAATTGCGTAACTGTGCTATACAAGGACAGGAAGGTAATTTTATGAGTGTTTTTCTAAATGGCACAAAGTTAAATAATTTAGATATAGGCAGGACGCAGAGCTCCTTTTTTAATATCACTATTCCTGTAGATAGTTACACAAGATACAATGAAGACTCCTCTGGACAAGTTTTTGAATGTAAAGAATGTCCATTTGGTAATTTTAGAGCTATAGCTGATGGTTATTTCTTATTTCTAGAGCCTTTAAAACCTGGTAAGTATGACATTAACTATTCCTATGATACAATATCAAATCCAAACGCGGAGTATAGACATGCAGCGAGCATGGTTTACCATTTAATTGTTGAACCCTCACCATAATTTGGTTTTTGTATATCCATTATTTTAGATAATATTTTTACTTAAAAATTTAAATGCAAGTTACGGATATCAGAAAATATGTCAAAGATTATTTTAATAATGAATGGTCTTATAAGAAGAAATATTTTTGTAGGTAGGAGAGGAAGTGATTTGGGTGGTAGCCATCAATAGCATCATCTTTTGAAGGCAATATTTTCTAGTTAGATTGTCGATTCCAATATTTGAGATCACCAATTCATATAGAATTAACTTGTAAAATTCCAATATTTCGATTGCCTTGACCCTTTGGCTATATTGTGTTTATCTAGATATCTAATGATACCATATAACCCATAACGGAGTTTATAGTTTGTTAGGAACATGTAACTGTATGAATTGTTTTTTGATTTTATTTCTATAATTATGTTCATGTTATTGATATTGAGTCAACCAGTAGAATGGTTGTATGAAATATGTTTAAATATTGAGTATGGCAAGCCTAGAAGATTATATCATGTTTGCTGTTTAAGAAGTATAAATGTTCAAAGAATCTAAATAAATGACAGATATTATTATTATTGTATATGGTGTCTTCTGACGTTCTTGTATTCAATATAGATTCCTACCCATTAGGCATGAAGTATGACCAATGGTGTATAAAATGGTGGATATGGTTACTGTCGATTCCAAAGTCTACAAATCCAGTTATGGATCTAATGGGCAACTTTGCTCATACTAATCAGGAAAATAAAGATGTTTTCTTTCTATGTCAAACAATTGAATCACGCAAACCATTGCCAACACGAGAAATCAGAATTCCTTTTGGCGGTAAAATCTTTTTACCCATTATAAACTGGATCTGTTTTAAGGATAATGAGGAACATACTCATGGATATTTGAAAAAATTGGCTAAAGAGAAAATTGATAGTGTAGGCAATCTTGAACTCTACATTAACGATAAGATATTGGATGAAGATCTATCAAAATATCGAGTGCAACCACCTATATTTGAAATGAAGCTTCCCGAAGACAACATACTTGGGATTAAACCTGGACTCACCTCTCTAGTTACCGACGGGTATTGGATTTTTTTTGAACCACTAATACATGATATTAAACTGAGTTCATTTGGATCTTGCTCTTTAGGAATTACAGAAATAGGTGTGAATTATCAAATCAAATTAGTTTAAGGAATACTGTGGCGATAATTCCGCAAATACTATATAATATTTAATACGGTTCTTTAACATAAGACAAGGAATCAGAAGTACTTCATTATTGCATTCAATCCCACATTTAAATCAGACAATTTTATTGAAAACTCGACAAATTAGTCAAGGATGATATAGAAAAACTGAATATGGAGCAAATACACACATCCATTTGAAATTGTTGTATGATCAACAATTAGCAATCGTTATTAAAAATTACCTAATTAAAAAAAACATAATTGTTAATAAATCAACATATTTAAAACTCTTTTATTAAAGAAAAATTTCGTCTATTAATACATTATTAACTTTATGTTATACCTTATCCATCTCTTTACATACTTAAAATAGCCGATATCTAAATTAATATTTGTTAAGGGTATTATCAATCACTAATTCATTAATACAGGATCTTCATAATTTATTTATGAAATAACTTTGATTCAGGTTAATCATCTTATGATTTATTCGTATTTCTTGGAATTTCATACAGATTAATTTTGGTTTAAAATATTTAGTGTCAGGTGATAGTATATGAAAAATCAAACTCTACACATCTTTACTAAAATCACATTACCTTGGAAGATTCACCTTTTTCTATCCATAATTGAAATACCTAAGTTAAGTCCTTCCAAGGTAGCAGATCTGAATGCTTTATGTATTTTTATTGAAATCTATTAAAAAAAAGCGGATATCAAATAACCATGGAAATGGTTTGTACCTCAAAGCTTTTCCACAATGTCTACATTCTCATCTACCCCGTCAAATACTTTGGATGGCAACACCATGACATCCGAAAGAAGCTGTTCCTCTATTGGGCAATTCAATACGTCAGATACCAACAGGGATGACCTTGACGTCTCCAAAACGGAATGCATCCTCACAGCTTGGCCAATCGTAAACATAAACATGCAATCGTCGTCGGTGTAGTCCATATAGTTCATAAACATGGTGCCGTTGATACCGGTGTCGTCACAGGATTCAGCTGTGGATGGAAAGGCGGGCTTGCCGGTATTTGATCCCCTTTGGTTTGGGGTGTCCTCAACATTGTCCTTTGCGCTGCAGGGATCGTTCCCAAACATCTCGTCCCCCCATATGTGATAGCAATTAAGGTAATGGCCTATCTCATGGGTTGCAGTTCTCCCCATGTTAAAGCTTGTTTGGAAAGGGTTGTTTTCAGACAGTGCAGAACCCGTGTCCCCAAAAACCCAATGAGCGATGACAACACCGTCGGTGTTGGGATCGCCATCAGGAAATTGGGCATAGCCCAATAACCCATCCCCCAAATTGCAAACCCAAATGTTCAAGTACCTTGACGGATCCCATGCGTCTTTGCCGCCTAATGATGTAAATTTGATTTTTTCAGGCTCACTTGGATTTGCAGATAAATTAAAGATTGTTTCGTTTGTGTAAGTCCTTGTGATCCCATTGCTTGGGTTTCCGCCTGGCTCCTTGCAGGCGAGCCTAAACTCAATTTTCGTATCTGCAGCCAATTTTTTCCAAGGATCGGGAACTTTTATTATGTCTCCGTTCATTTTCCGAAAGTCCCTGTTTAGCCTATTGATTTGACTGTGGATTTGCTCATAGGATATGTTCTCTATTTCTTCATGATAAATCACATGCACTACTACGGGGATGGTCATAATTGGATTTCTTGCCACCCTCCTAGAGGACTGACCCATATAGCGCAAGGTATTCTTTTCCGACAGAGACCTGTTTTTTCTGTATCTGTCGCCATTAATCAACAAGTTTCTTTGGTGATACAAGTCTGTCCCGCATACCGTGAGCTTTCTACTGCTCATTATAAATTTCCCCGAACTCTTTGGACTTATCTAGCCAACGCATCTGATTGGTTTGCTTTCTGTATGTATATATATTTGCTTCCATATATTGGCTGTAAAACCCAATACAGTGAAAGATACTAACTGACATTCGTCATAAAATCCATCCAAAACATCTTATTGGTTATTTGTGTTGTATGGCGCACCGGTCTTTAGTTTTGGTGCTTGGCCTCGTCTATTAAAAAGGCCAATATCATTTTGGTCACCAAACTTATAAAATTCATGTCCAGATTATCCGGGGTATCTGCTTCCGCATGATAGTGGTCATTGCTGTCCACTGCCGAGCCATCGTATGCGCCAATACACACATACCCTAATGCCTCAAACGGCATATAATCACTAAAAGCGATAGGATCGTATTCTACTTTTAAATCAGTATAGTTTAGCGCCATTTGTTCCATCCTCCGGCCTAAAACTATCGATTTATCGTTGTTTTCGTTTGTTACCCCTGTAGTGCCATCGTCAATGTCAATATTTGTTGTCAACTTTGTGGTTAAAAACCCAGGCTCACCGCACATATCCAGGTTGATAACGGAATGTATCTCCTCATTTTGCTCTTTGAGATGGTTTGCGTAATTTTCAGATCCCCAAAAACCTTGCTCCTCGCCGGAAAAAAATACGAATCGAATGGTATTCTCAAATGACAAGGTGGAAATGATTCTAGAAATCTCCAACAGAATGCTAACACCGCTGGCATTGTCATTAGCGCCGGGTGCCCTGGAGGAAATGTCATTAACATCAGGATACAGAATGGTATCATAATGGGCGCAGAATACTATGGTTTTGTTGTTCAGGCCCTGTTTGTTATAGACCACATTTTTCAATCTAAAGTCTTCCTCTTCGTATTCGTGAAAATATGTGCTGTCATGGTCATTGGATGCTTTTCGAAGTTCGCCTAAAATCCAATCAGCAGACTTGTTGATGTTATCTGATTTAGTGTGCCTGTTGTGAAAAGACGTGAGATTGAGGATGGTTTGCTCAATATTTTGCTGGGATATTTTGCCTAATTGAGTCAGAATATAATCATCCGCAATTGGGAATTTCCTTAATGGCGCTCTTTTTTGTTTTGTAAACTCATAAGAAACCTTTGGTGTTTTCCTTTTGTCTGGCAAATCTGCATTTTTTAATCCACATGGCATATCTAGCCTATTTGTTAACCAAATTTATAATAATATAATTGTCCATTTCAAAAGTTATTTTGTTTTTGATTACAAAAACAGCGGTATGCAATTTCTTTTTATAAAACTAAAGGCATTGTATGGAACACAAATCAATGCAAAGGGAGAATCATTTTTTCTCTTCAAACAAAATACAAAAAAAATAATGAAATGACACGGAGTTATATCAACTAAATTAAAATAGTTGATTCACATCATTTAAAACCAAAAACGTTGAATTTATGTTATCAACCATATGTTTATAGGCTAACCTTTTGATTCACCATTTGTCTATGGAAAGTATTTCTAACTTCTTGTCTATCATAATTTATGTCTAATGGTAAATTACCCGATGAGATCTTTCAACACTGGGTAGAATCAAAAGAGGAATCAAGTGGGAGAGACGAGGTATTTGTTTATAGGCCAAAAGGGTATAATTTTCCACCTTCAAGGGGAAGACGAGGTTTTGAGATAAAAAAAAATGGCGAGTTCATACTTCACGAAATAAATTCATCTGACAGGCCAGTTGTTTTGGTTGGCCGCTTCGAGGCAAAAGGAGACAACATCAGAATCCTTTTCAACCAAAAAGAAAAAGAAGCTTTGGACATGGAGGTGATATCTGCTGAAAGGTCGGTGCTAAAGATTAAATGGTCATGAAAATGCATTTCAAAAAAGCATAGCTAAATAACAGTAATAGTTTTGGAGTTACCGGGTTGAAAAACAGCGTGTACGAATTACCAACACTATGTTACAATATCCAATATTGACTAGCTGAATGTGTGTGGGTTTTTAATTTTAATCTTAAAAATGAGGGGTATCGGTTTCCATCACAATTAAAGCTACGGATCATTTCTGATTTTGACGTCGAGTGTTGGCGGCATGCTTGACCACTCCTTTATCCATTCTCTTAACACGTTAGCACTGGCTTCTGCGTTTCTCCTTACAAAACCGTCAAGGTCATGCTCGGCGACATAAATCAACGCATCCATCGATTCGTAAATTTGCCTGTCTGGCTTGTCAATGAACTTGGCTTCATCATCTGCAAGTGCTAGGCATGCGTTAATTTTTATCCTTCTCCTATTGTCCTTTAGCAGATCCATCAGTCTGTTGAAAGCCCTTTGATTGTAATTATCTGTTTTTGAGGTTTCATCCTTGTTGTTATTTTTGTTGCGCAAGAACTTTCCCAAGGCAGAGGTGGCCCTAGACCTTATGAAATAGTCCTTTTCATGGTGAGTGCTCTCAATTAAAAAGTTGGCGATGTCCGATACAATGACTTTATCACGATCTTTTGACGATAGTTCCTTCAAGCCGTCTATGGACCCTGTTGCGACAATGTTTTGAAAGGTGTTTGTGGAATGAACCAAATTTTTCAGCAACGGTATTACCGACACTTTTTTTTTATTGGATGGAGATTGCGACGTTTGCAGTTCCTTTGCGCTTTTCCCTATGGCCGCCGCTGCAGCGGATTTTATAAAATCGCTTTCCGTCTCACCACCATCATCATTCTCGGTCACAAATGGCTCAAGCAGGTCAATTGATTCCCATCTCTCAAAAACGCCAATGTTTCTTATGATTGCCGTTTTGATTTTGGGATGAAAATTATTAAATAAAACCTTGTTGGATAAGCACATACTTAAGGACTGATAGGCAGCATCTGATTTTTTGTAATCGTTTTTATCGTGAAAAGAGCCAATGGCATTTGCAGCCTCTATTGATACACCATAAAACTTGTCACCCATAACTGAATTTCTTAACGCAATAACCACATCCCTAGAGTACAGATTTTGAAGCGAACGAGCAGCATCAACTCTTTCAATTACTGTTTTGCCGTTGTGCAGTTGGCTTAAGAGCAATCCCTTTAGTTGAAATTCATTTGTTTCATCCGTTACCTGTACTGTTTTTACCTTTTTTAAGATTTTGAAATCCGGGTCTATTGATATGGCCTCTATTTTAGCATTGGATGGAATGTTAAAAGTATTTTCTGCAATCTTTTTGGATAGTTGAATAATGAGTACCTCTCGATGTATTTCTTCATCGTTGTTATTTGAGAGCGTTATTTTGACTTCAAGTGGGAAATCAAACATGGTTTTGCTGTCCTCCGGGCTGATTGCAGCGCCATCACCGCCACCACCATCTTTTTTTTCTTCTTGCACCTGGGTTATTTTCAGTTTTAATTTTCTGCCGTCATTGCCTTTTCTGTTGCCAGCATTACCATTACAGGCATTATCATCATCTTCACCTTTGTTGTGTTCTATGGAAATTTCGATGTCCATTTCAGGATGCCCTTTTCCATAAATCCACTGGTCAAAGAAAAGATGCATGTCATTTCCATATGCCTCTTCGAGGATGTCCAAAAGGTTGTTTGATTCTGCCGACCCGTTTCTGTGTTTATCAAGATACATCTTTAAGGATTTTCTGAAAAGGTCATCTCCAATGTAATTTCTAATCATGTGCAAAACACACCCTGCTTTTTCATATGAGTGAGCATCAAAAAGTTCGTCAGGATGCTTGTATCTTTTTGCTACAATGGGCCTTTTGTACGAGTCCTTTGCCTCCTCAAAATATTTATCTGAAAACTCAATCAGGTTATAATGAAACTCATCAATCCCTCGAGTGCTCTCCCAGTACAGCAACTCACAATATGTTGCAAACCCCTCATTTAGCCAAAGGTGAGGCCAGTCCCTACAGGTAACCAAGTCACCAAACCACT
>WUUC01112042.1_pt1 | contig 15411 bp, 16 predicted proteins | sample 6278441 | NCBI WGS metagenome assembly WUUC01 (sample SAMN13675441, study PRJNA597444) | soil metagenome | isolation source: soil | place: USA: Washington | collected 2017-10
CCCACATCTCGGCCTACGAGCAGGCGAATGAGAAGCTGCGCCGCGTGCCGCCGCCCTCCGTGCTGCTGGCCTACGCGCGGGCGATCTCGACCACCGGCGGGGGAGAGTTCCTCGAAGCAATGCTCGACGATGAGATGGAATTGCCTGACGTGCTCCCGGCTGACCCCACCAAATTCAGCCCGCGCAAGAAGCCCCGGTCACGGACCAAGAAGCGTTGATGCTCCAGCAGAATATGTGACGATCCGGAACTTGCAGCGGGTTTGACTGAGTCACGGGCGTGTGTGACAATTCGGCGTTTCGAGGCGCTGATGAAATTTAGTCCAAACACAATGAGGGTAATGCGCGGGCGTCTGGTGCGCGGAGTAGCGATCTTACTGCTGCTCCTGACCGGCGCCGACCTCGCGTTACCGGACTGCTGCGGCGAGGAGTCGGAGAGCGTCGGCACGGAAGTATCGGCCAACCACCGAGCCGACGATGCCGCCGTCCTCGACACCGCCTCCGACGATTCCAATCAAAACCAACCCACGTCCCCGACGCCCTGCACCGACGAGTGCTTCTGCTGCCTGCGCATGCTCCAAGGCGTGAGCGTCGCCGCGCTGTCCGCCCCCGTTTCAGTCTCGCAGGCGATAGCTACGAAGAGCGATCACCTCCCGTCTCCGCCGCCACAGAGCACCTACCACCCTCCACGCATAGCTTAATTCTTTCGCGAGTGTCCGTCCGGACTTGAGTTCTAACAGGTCGCAGCCATCCCGGTCGCGCAAACGTGCGCGAATTTCGTCTGCCACCCCGAAGTCCGGAATCCTTTAGCCGACTGCGCGCCTTCTGGAGCGCCTGCCGGTGTTAATCCGAAAGAAAGGCAGTGGTCATGTACTCCTCTCAGGGCGCGGCGCATGTGCTCGCCCGCGTCTTCACGCTCTTACTGGTAACGCTCCTGACGTGCGTCGGGTCGGCGGCACAAAGCCCATCGCCAGCAGCAACCCTCATAGCCCGTGACGGAAGCACCCCGAGTCCTACCATCGACGGAGCGCCCGGCACCCCGAAACCGGCGCCGAGCGCTGCGGTCGCCCGCTACTTCGACCCGCTCCAAGGGGCCTCAGCCGCCGACGTGGTTCGCCGGGCGCTCGACTCCAACGGGGAACTCGTCGCCGCGCGCCTCGACGCCTCGCGCGCCCGGGCGCGCCTGCGACAGGCGGGCTTGCGGCCCAACCCCACGCTTGAGGTCGAGCAGACGACTGGTCGGCTGACCGGCTCGGCGGGCGAGAGCGAGACCTCGGTCGGCGTCGCACTCCCACTGGAACTCGGCGGGAAGAGGCGCCGGAGGATAGAACTCGCGCAGGCCGAACTGGAGGCCGTGGAAGCCGAAGTCGCCGAGCGCGAGCGGCGGCTCACCATCGAGGTGCTGGCCGTCTACGCGGACGCGCTCGCGGCGCTGCGGGAGTTGGAGATCACGGAGGGGCTGACGGACATCGACCTGAGCACGACGCGGTACGTGCAGGCGCGCGTCGCCGAGGGCGAGACGGCCCCGCTGGAGTTGAGCCTGCTGCAAGCGGAAGTCGAGCGCCTCCGCTCGCGCCGCGCGCTCGTCGAAGGTCGCTTACAGGCCACGCTCGTGCGCCTCAAGGGACTCGCCGGAATCCCGCCGGAAGAACCCCTGCGTCTCGGCGAAAGCCTCGCCGGGCCTCCCCGGCGCGAACCTCCCGCCTCTCTCGAAGCGGCCACGGACATCGCGCTCAGGACGCGGCCAGACGTGCGACTCGCCCGGCTGACCGAAGAAGTGGCGCAGGCGGGACTGCGGCTCGCACGCGCGCAAGGGACGCCCGATCTCACCGCCTCCGCCAGATACATGCACAGCCGCTCAGCCTTCGACGACACGCCGGTCGGGGTTTTGCGCGACCGTGACCGACTGCTGACCTTCGGCGTCTCGGTCGGGCTGCCCGTCTTCAACCAGAATCAGGGCGCGAAGGAAGAGGCCGCGATAGCCATCACTCAGACCAGAGCGCGGCGCGAGTTTGCCGAGGCCACGGTGCGCATCGAAGTCGCCGCCGCGTACGCCCGCCGCGAGGCGGCGCAGCGTGCGCTCTTCACCTTCGAGCAGGGCGTGATTGTTCGCTCGAACGAGAACCTCCGCACCATCCGCGCGGCCTACGAGATGGGCGAGTTCCGCATCACGGACCTGCTGGCCGAGCAGCGACGGCTGCTGGACGCGCAGAAGGAATACACCGAGACGCTGGCCGAAGCCTACCGCGCCCTCTCGGATCTTCAGACCGCCATCGGGACGCCCATGATCGAGCCGGAGAAAAAACAATGAGCCAAGACAAGCCGGACAATCTCACACCGCCCGCCACCGACGGCGCGGCTGAAGACACCGTCACGCGAGTCACCGAGACGAAGGAAGAGACTATTGCGACTCCGCACAGCGTCGTCACCGTCGAGACTGAGACGCAAACAGTGAAGCGCAGGCCGCCGTCACGCGCTGCGCTCGCCGTCGCCGCGGTGGCAGCCGTCGCCGTCATCGCGCTGCTGGCTTTCCTCCTCTGGCCGTCTCCGAAGCAGGAGACGAAGGTCGCGGTCGAGACGCCCCCCACGGCGGAAGGCAAGCACGCCGGTGAAGAGGGCGGCGACGAGCACGGCGGCGACGAGCACAGCCAAGAAGGGGCCATCGAGGTCAGCGAAGAGACGGCGGAACTCGTCGGCATCAAGACCGAGCCCGCGACGAAGGGCGAGATCGAAGACACGGTCGCAACCACGGGCCGCGTGCTCGTCGCCCCGAACGGGCAGGCCATCGTCGGCGCGAAAGTCTCGGGCCGGGCCGTGCGCGTGCTCGCCGAGCCCGGTCAGCAGGTCGGCGCGGGGCAGGTCGTCGTGGTCGTCGACAGCCCGCAGATCGCCGAACTGCGCGGGCAGTTGACCGAGGCGCGCGCACGACTCCGGCTGGCCGAACAGAACCGCGCCCGCACGGCGCGGACGGAGAACCGCGCCGCCGTCATTCAGGCCAAGAATCGGATGGATCTGGCGCAGAAGACCTTCGACCGTAAAAAACGGCTGGCCGAGATCGGCGCGGCGGCGGGCAAGGAAGTGCAGGAAGCGGAGACGGAGTTCAAGAACGCCAAAGCCGAATACGACTTCCAGTCGAGCATCCAGATCACGCGCGAGCAGCAGGAGGCCGTGAGCGAAGTCGAGCAGGCGCGCGCCACCGTCGCCCGTCTCTCCCAATCGCTCGCCGCCTTCGGCGCCGGGGCTAACGGTCAGGGCGGCACCATCAACGTCACGTCGCCCATCGCCGGGACGGTCGTGGATCGTCACATCTCCGCCGGAGAGACGGTGACGGAAGACAAGGAACTACTGACCGTGATGAACCTCGCCAGTGTCGTCATCGAGGCACAGGTGCCGGAGTCGCAGGCGGGTAAAGTCCGCATGGGGCAACGCTTGATTGCGCGCATCCCGGGCACGCCCGACCGCGCCTTCGAAGGCTACGTGCAATCTACGGGTGAGACGGTGGACCCGCAGACCCGTACCGTCCCTGTGCGCGCCCGCGTGACGAACGCCGGGGCGGCGCTCAAGCACGAGATGGCCGTCGAGGTGCTACTCGTCACCGGCGGGCGCAAAGGCGCGCTGATGATCCCGGCCTCGGCCATCGTCGATGACGAGGGCGTCAAAGTGGTCTACGTCAAGGAGGGCGAACGCTACGAACGCCGTCCGATAACCGTGGGGTCGGTCACTTACCAGTGGGCGGAAGTCTTAAGCGGCGTCGAAGAAGGGGAGCAGGTCGTCACCGCCGGGGCTTATCAACTCAAGAACATGCAGAAGGGCGGCGGCGAGGAAGGGGGACACCATGACGACCACTAACGCGGAACGCGGCGGGCTCTTAAACCGCATCATCGAGTTCTCGCTGCGCAACCGGCTGCTTATCACCTTCGCGATCATTCTGGCGTCGGTCTTAGGTGTGATGGCCTACCGGGCGATGGAGACGGATTTATTCCCCGATCTCTCTTCGCCGGTGATTACCGTCATCGTCGAGAACCCGGGACTGGCCGCGCAGGAGGGCGAGACGCTGGTCGCGCGCCCGCTCGAATCAGCGTTCCGCAGCCTCCCGAACGTGGTGCGCGTGCGCTCCGAGTCCGAGATCGGCGTCGTCTCGGTGAGGACGGAGTTCCGCTTCGGCACCGATTACTACCTCGCCAGACAGCTACTGGCGGAGCGCCTCGCGACCGCCGCGCGCGACTTCCCGGCGGGCACCACGCCTCCCGTGCTCTCCTCCGCCGCGTCGCGCCTCGGCGAGGTGATGCAGTTCTACGTGGCGAAGGAGGGCGGGGAAGCGGACCAGAAGGAACTCAAAGAGACCGCCGACTACCTGATCCGCTACAAGCTCCAGACCGTGCCCGGCATCATCCGCATCACCTCGCACGGCGGCGAGCGCAGGCAGTACGAGGTCGCCCTCAACCCGGAGCGGATGCGCTCCTATAACGTCTCTTTGGACGACGTGACGAAGGCGCTCGGCGAATCGAACGAGAACTTCTCGGGCGGCTTCGTCACCGGCACGGCGACCGAGATGGACGTGCGCGGCCTCGGGCGCATCAACTCGATTGAAGACGTGGGACTGGTCGTCGTGGCCGTCAGAGAAGGCGTGCCCGTGCTGGTGCGCGACATCTCGGACGTGCGCGACTCATCGGCGGTGCGGCGCGGCATCGCGCGCGTGAATGAGCGCGAGGCGGTCGTGATGACCGTCACCAAGCAGTTCGGCGCCGACACGCTCTCCATCGTCGAGCGCACCAAAAAGGCGCTCCTTGAACTGACGCCCTTCATGCCCGAAGGGGTCAAGACCGTCATCTTCTTCGACCAGTCGGAACTGATCGGCGTCGCGACGAAGACGCTCGAAGAGGCGCTCCTCATCGGCGGCGTGGCCGTCGTGCTCGTCATCTTCCTCTTCCTCGGCAACGTCCGCTCGACGCTCGTCGCCGCCATCACCATCCCTATCGCCGTCGTCATCAGTTTCATCTTCCTGCGCGCGGCGGGCGTGACGATGAACATCATGTCGCTCGGCGGATTGGCGGTCGGACTCGGCATTATGATCGACGCGGCGATAGTCGATACCGAGAACATCTTCAGGCACCTGAAGCAGAACCCGCGCGACTCGCTGGCGGCGACCCTGAGAGGGGCGAGCGAGGTCCGCCGCCCGGCGGCCTACTCGACGGCGATCATCATCGTCGTCTTCCTGCCCCTGCTATTTTTGACCGGCCTCGAAGGCAAAATTCTCGCGCCCTTCGCCATCACCGTCGTCGTGCTGATGGCGGTCGGCCTCGCCCTGTCACTCACGCTCACGCCCGCGCTCTGCTACACGCTCCTGCGCAAGGTGGCGCCGCGCCTCAAAGAGGAAAGCTGGCTGGCCCGCCAGTGCGAGCGCGCCTACGAGCCGGTGCTGCGCGCTTCCCTGCGGCGGCCACTGCTGGCCGTGGCGGCGGCTGCCGGCATCTTCGTCCTCTCGCTCCTCACCCTACCGTTCCTCGGCACGGAACTGTTGCCGAGGATGGACGAGGGCGCGCTGATGATCCAGATGAACACGCCGACGGGGACGAGCCTCGCCGAGACCGACCGCGTCGCCTCGCAGGTCACCAAGGTGCTCAGGGGCGGACCCGACATCGCCGAGATCGTCCAGCCGACGGGGAGGGCCGAAGGGTCGGAAGACCCGATGCCGGTGACGAGCGCCGAGCATATCATCCAGCTTGTGCCCCGGGACAAGCGCGAGCACACCATCCCGGAGATCGAGGCGTGGGTGCGCGAGCGGCTGGAGCGTGTGCCGGGCGTCGCGGCCTCCATCACCACGCCGCTCAACATGCGCATCGACGAGTCCATCTCCGGCACTTCCGCCGCTCTGGCGGTGAAGGTGTTCGGCTCCGATCTCGACACGCTCGCCGCGAAGGGGGCGGAGGTCAAAGAAGTGATCGAGCGCGTGCCGGGCGTGGTGGACGTGCGGCTCGAACAACTCGAAGGCGTCCCGCAGGTCATCATCGACGTTGACCGCGCTCGCGCCGCGCGCTTCGGCCTCAACCCGAAGGAGGTCGGCCACTCGGTCGAGGCCCTGCTCGGCGGGAGCGAGGTGACGACCGTCATCAAGGACCAACTGAAGGAGTACCCCGTCGTCGTGCGCCTCAGCGAAGAGCGGCGGAACACGCCGGAGCAGATCGCCGCGTTGCTCATCGACGCGCCGACGGGCCAGAAGGTGCCGCTCGGCGACATCGCGGCGGTGCGCGTGCAGCGCGGCCCGGCGACCATCAAGCGCGAGGATCAGGTGCGCCGCGTGCAGTTGACGATGAACGTCGAAGGGCGGGACGTGGGCTCGGTCGTGGCCGACATCGAGCGCGGATTAACCAACGTGAAACTCCCACCGGGCTACTTCGTCTCTTACGGCGGCGGCTACGAACGGCAGCAGGAGTTGTCGAGCCAGATCACGGCGGCCTTCATCGTCTCGGCGCTTCTGGTCTTCCTGCTGCTTTATTTAGCGTTCCGCTCCGTGTGGCAGGCGCTTCTCGTCATCGCCACGATCCCGCTGGCGCTCGCCGGGGGCTTCATCGCCCTGTGGCTGACGGGCACGACGCTCAACGTCTCGTCGATGATCGGGCTGCTCGCGCACTTCGGCCTCTCCGTGCAGAAGGGTTTAATACTCGTCGAGTACGTCAACCAGTTGCGGGGCGAGGGACGTGGATTGCGCGAGGCGCTCTACACAGGCGCGCACACGCGCATGCGCCCGGTGTTGATGACGGCGGCGTCCGCCGGGTTAGGGGTGATGCCCATCGCCGTCGGGTGGGGCGCGGGCGCTGAACTTCAGCAGCCGATGGCAATCGCGCTCATCGGGGGGCTCATCACTTCGACCATCCTGACGCTCGTGGCGCTTCCCGCCCTCTATGAGATCACGGAAGGGCTGCACGGGCGCGCGGGCCGGTGGTGGGCGGAGTGGCGCAAGTCACGCAACGATACCGGCACGGCCACGCCGGTGTCGGCGGGGGACTAAGAGTGGGGTGAAAAATTTATGAATCAGGAAGTCGTCCAGATCGGCAGGCCGGAGCGCGCCGGACTCATCGCGCGCGGGCGCAGGCTCGAATACCTGACCATCGGCTGGAACCTGCTCGAAGGCGTCGTCGCGGTCGGCGCGGGTCTAGCCGCGGGGAGCGCCGCCCTCGTCGGCTTTGGCTTCGACTCGTTTATTGAATCTCTGTCGGGCGGCGCGCTCGTGTGGCGCCTCCGCTCTGATGAAGATTCGGAGCGGCGCGAAGCAATAGCGCTGAGGCTCGTCGGCGTGAGTTTCCTGATACTGGCCGCTTACGTGGCCTTCGATGCCGGGAAGTCGCTCCTTGCGCGCGCGCCGCCCGAAGCGAGCTACGTCGGCATCGCACTCTCGGCATTGTCGCTCGTCGTGATGCCGCTCCTTGCGCGCGCGAAGAGGCGGGTGGCCGCAGACCTGAACAGCAGGGCGCTCAAAGCGGACTCACGCCAAACCGACATCTGCGCGTACCTGTCTGCGATATTGCTCGGCGGACTACTTTTGAACGCGCTCTTCGGCTGGTGGTGGGCCGACCCCGTGGCGGCGCTCGTGATGGTTCCCATCATCGCCAAAGAGGGCGTCGAAGCGTTGCGCGGCGAGACGTGCTGCGATGAGGGATCGTGTCATTAAGGCTGCCATTACGAAGTACCCGGATTTCTGCTAACAGGCGTGTCTTGACAGGCATCTCTGCGGCTCAATATAGTCTCTTACCAATGATGCGGAAGTGGTTGACAGTTTTAATTCTCATCGCGGCCATCTCGGGCAGCGCGCTGGCCGGTGTCCACGGCAATGAGAGCGCGCATAAATGCCCGATGGCAGGCATGAGCGATTGCTGCGAGACCGCCGCACAGCACACGGGCGCACCGCAAGTAACAGCGGCGCGATTATGCTGCACGTTGAACTGCACGGGGCCGGGCACGACGGGGCCAATGGGTACTTTTAACCTCTCGCCGTCCCTGTCGCTCATGATTCACACGGGGGTTGTTCCGCCCGCCGCGACGACCAGCCCTTACGGGGCGCTGCCCGATTCATATTCTTCTCCGAGTCCTCCGCAGAACTCACACCCCGCATATATTCGCCATCTCGCACTCCTGATCTAAAGCCGACAGGGTAGTAGTGTGCCTGCTCGTCGAGTAGGCGCGTGCGTTCCTAGGCACTCGTGTGTCTCAAGGTCGTAATTCATCCGACGGATGAGGTATGCCTGACACCTGAATTGTGTGTTGACTTTAGATAATGGGAGAATAAAAAGATGAGAAGGACTATCACTCTGGCACTGCTCGGCGTAGTGCTTCTGTTCGGCGGCGCGACGAGGTCGAGCGCCGAGGTCAAGCGAGTGGAGATGCACATCGGCGGGTATCTGTGCGGCAATTGAGTGTTCAATATCCAGAAGGCCGTGAGCCGTCTAAAATACGCACCGAAACTTTCAGAAATAGAGATCACCGACATCAAGCGTGGGCTCGGAGTATTCACGCCGAAGCCCGACCAGCCCGTGTCGTTCGCAGCGCTTAAATCCGCTCTCAAGAAGGCGGGGTACGCGCTCGACCGCGCGGAGATGACCGTCGCCGGGACGCTTGCGCGCGACGGCCAAGGGTGGGTGCTAATCGCCGAACCATCGAGACAGAGATTCACTCTCGAAGGCACGAACCTCGAACAGCTACTGGTCGCACAGGACACGCGCGTCGAGATAACAGGCGACTGGAAAACCGTCGGGATGGGCACTACGGCGCGCGAAGTCATCGCGCCGCGCGACGTGAAGAAGATAGAGCCGGAGGCTAAACCCGCAGCCATCACAGGCGATGCAAGTTTCACTCAAGCATCTGCCGTCAGGTTCATGAAGGCAGGCTACGGCGCAAGGGAAGCGTTTTCATTTTCGGATTCGTCCGAAAGCTCTGAGGCTGAAACTGCGACCGTGCCTCTGGCTCCGATCCGTGTGACTTCACCGGGGTTGACTGTCTATAAGGGAGGCGCTATTACCCCGCGCCTCTATTTCATCAAACAGCACCTCGGCGACCTCGAAGTGAGTCGTCAGGTGCTCGACCTGAGCGTCTCTTACACGCCGACGGCCACGCTCCAGTTAGAGGCCGAGGTGCCCGTCTCGCGCACCTCGTTCGACGACGGCGTGAGTTCCGGGTCGGGCGCAGGGTTAGGCAACATCACGCTGTGGGGGAAGTATCGCTTCTTCCGCACGGTGAAGACCTATGGAGATCGTCAGGCGGCGGCGCGTTTCGGGTTGGAGTTGCCGACGGGTAAGAAGAGCGCGCCGGGCGAGCGGGAAGTAAATGCTCCCGCTTTCGTCAGACAACAACTCACTCCAATCAGCGGCGGACTCTCGCCCCATCTCGATCTCGCGTTCTCACAGGCCGGGGGCAGGTTCATCTTCGGCGGTAACGTCGAGGGCATCCTGCGCTCAGAGCGCGACGGGTTCAGGATGGGTCACGAGGTGAGAGTCAACACCGACTTGGAATACGTGCTGTTGCCTTTCAAGTATGACAAGCCGGGGGGTGAGCTATTCGTCATCCTTGAGACGACCTTTGTGCATCGTGGACGCGGGCGACTCGACTCCGCTGTCGTTTCGGGCAGTAACTCGACCGAGTATTACCTCGCGCCGGGACTTCAGTACGCGGCTGACCCCCGATTCGTGATCGAAGGGAGCATCCAGTTGCCGCTCGTGCGCAACACCGGGCCGATGGTGCTCAGGAACGACCGGAATATTTTGCTCGGCATCAGATATCTATTCTAAGGAGGCGACAGTGAGAAAGTTTATTATCACGCTACTACTGCTCGCCGTCCTGCCTTCCGGAACTTTTGGTCAGGATACGCGGACGGCGCCTCCGCTCGCGCTCAAAGATCTGCGTGGTCGCACCGTCCGCCTGAACGATTACCGGGGCAAGGTCGTACTCTTAAACTTTTGGGCGACGTGGTGCCCGCCCTGCCGCGCCGAAGTGCCTGATCTGGTCAGGTGGCAGCGGGAGTACAAAGGGCGCGGCCTACAGGTTGTCGGCGTCACGTACCCGCCAACCAACCTCCGGGAGGTGCGCCGGTTCGTCAAGCGTTTCCGTGTCAATTACCCTGTCCTGCTCGGCACGCGTGAGACTAAAGCCCTCTTCGATCAGAGCGAGACGCTGCCGATCACAGTCGTCATCGACGGAGAAGGGAACTTCCGGGAACTGATCGAGGGCATTCTTCTGCCAGAGGAGTTCGAGCAGAAGATAAAACCTCTGCTCCGGTAAGCCGGGAGGTAAAGAAGGAAATGAAAGAGCCGAAAATTCATGTTGACTCTGTACTCGTCTACAGGGTTTACAATCCTGCGGGTTGATCGAAGCGTGTCGGCACACAGGAGTGCCGGTATTCTTAAAGGCTCCAGAAGAGAGCCTGAAAGTTGTAGTGGGTTGATGGATGTTTCGCAATCACAATTCGGTGGCATTATTCGCCGCTTAATCTCCGTCGGGCTGGTGCTCTGGCTCGGCGGGGCGGCGTGCGTGCTCGGATGCGAGTCGAGTATGTCAGCCGCGACCGTGGATGTGGTGCAAGCCTCCGATTCGACAGAATCCTGCCCATGGGGCACGGATCGAGACTGTTGCCACCGGGCTGAAGAGGAAAGCGGTAAGCCATCCGTTGGCATGACCTCGTCGTCGTTCGACGCGATGATGTGTTGCCCGCTCGCCGGGCACTCTACGGTTGGCGCCGGCAAGTCGAGCGTCTCCGACGCGCCTGCCTCCGCTCTTAGTGTTCGCGCAATCCTCCCGGGGGCGTGGGAATGGATACTTGCCGCAAGTACCGCGAGGGGCTTGCGCGTCCCCGACCGCAGGGGAACATACCTGCGCTGCTGTGTGTTTCTGATTTAGAGACTGGTTGAGAGTCATGGCTTGCGAATCGCTCGCGGGCTCAGGAATCAACCTTTCAATAGATCAGGAGATACAGAGATGAAAAGAATGAAAGCTTTAGCTATCGGCTTCGTGCTCATGATGGCCGGTGTCGTTTTCGCGGCTGGCGGCAGCGCACAACAGCGGCAGTCCGCCGCCGAGTCGTGTGAGATGAACATAGGCGGCGAGAGTTGCTGCACGCAGGGCGCAAGCTGCTGCACCGACGGCGGCGGCTCGTGCTGCAAAGCAAAAGTCGCACAGAAACAGTAGAATGTCTTCTGAGACATAAAGCGGGGGCGCGGATCGTCAAGGTCTCGCGCCCCCGCTAATTCTGAGGAGACGTCACTGATGCTCACGCCGCAGTCCACTTACATCGCACTCCTCGTCGTGCAGGCGCTCTACCTGCTGCATCACCGAGTAGCCAAGCGCCACATCAGCTTTGCGGAGGTCGTCTCGGCACTTGTGCTCTGCGTGCCGCCTTGGACACCACTGCCGGTGTGGCTGCTGATGGGCGCACATCTTACGCTGATCGTCGTGCAGGTCGTCGGCAGCCTTTGGATCAGGAAGCTCTCGCCGAACTGGTCGAGATAACGTAACATCCGTCGCTGGTGCTGAGTTACTTAAATTTCTTCGATTCGCAGGAACAATTTGCACAGGATGATAGAGTAACTATTCCAAAAGGATACTACAGGCCAAAAAGGGATTGAACGCGAGCTATGGATAAAACCACATCAGAACTAGTTAAGACCTTAACCGGTAAGGGAGAGGTATCTGAAGACGGGACGAAGATTTGTGATGCGAGGTATAAGCTACCCATCTATCAAGAATTTATCATCACGGAAAGAAAAGAGAAGGTAGAAGGGAATCAAGAAACCAAGGGCACTATCTCCGGATGCGACATAAACCTCCTGCTAGGAAAGGAGAAGCTGACGCTACATCTTGACGACGGGAATCGTCTCGATTTCTTCGTGAAGAACAATCGGGGGGTAATCTATGCCACCGGCGGATTATATGGTGACACTTAACCGCGTAGACGATTGCACGTCCTACCGAACGGCTTTGCCAGCGAATGACTCTTCATCCAGCACGCCCGCTCAGCTTCCCGACTGATAGACGCCTCGCCACCCCGACCCGCCGCACACGGGGCACGCGGGTTGGTCTGAGAATCCGCCTTCGTGACCCGACCCGCGACAAGGAACGCACATGCGCGCGGGCTGCGCGACGAGCACTGCCTCCGGATGGTACCGCCTCCCTTTTTTATTTTTACAAATAGTCTTGTGCTCAGAATCTCGATTCATTAGGTAATAGTCATGCCTTGATTCTGAAGTTTTAACTGATTAACATGTACACTGGTCTGTATCCAGTAGTCCCTCTACCGAATAAGTTCTTCAGATTAACCTTAATCTCAATGCTAACATCGTGATAATATTCGACCGCGACTTCTACGAGCCCGACAACGCTGTTCGCCACGAGGGTAGCGTCATGCAATTCGGCCTGTTCAAGGTCGAGGTGGTCGGCGGCCGCATCTTCGAACTTAATCCCGGTACGTTTGAACGTGTTGATCTCAGCCTTTTTCAGATCGGCGGGCCGGTTAATCTTGAAGAGCAGAAAAAATTGTTCGACCACATCGCCTCGGCAGACTTGGTCGTTGACGCCACGGGAGTGCACGGCGTTAGCCGTTTCATAAATAGCTTGTGCCAGGAACTAGGGGTGCCTTCCATCTATGCGTCGGTGACGAATGGCGCGTGGGGCGGTGAGGTCGTGCGCGTCGTCCCGGGCAAGACCGCCTGCTGGATGTGCTGGTACAAGCAGTACGAGAGCGAGCACCCATCCTCTGCCCCGGCCCCTGCTGTGGGTGTATTCGCGCCCGGGTGTAACCAGCCCACCTTCACTGGCACTACTTACGAGACCGGTATGGTTGCGAACCTCGCGGCGTGGATGGCTATCGAGACGCTCCTCCTTGATAACCCTGAGCGCAAAGACTTTAGGGGGGATTACTTGCGTTGGACAGGACGGGACAAGGAAGGCGTGCCAGCCCCGGTGACAGAGGTTTTGCTGACGCGAGTGGCGGAGGACTGTCTGCTGTGCCAGATGCACTAATCTACCGTCACGTCTTCATTGTCGAAACGGTGTTGAGCGTCTTCAGGAGCGAATCACGCCGTGTAGGGTGGCGTGAAACGGGTGGGCCGCTAGTCGGTTATCTCTCGGTCGACGGGGCGGTGGTCGTTACAGGAGCCTCCGGTCCAGGGCCGCGCGCCCGCCTCGGGCGAACGAACGTGCATATCGACGGCCAACACGCTACCGCATTCTGCGACCGGATTTACCACGAGTCGAATGGGTCTTTAGACTACATCGGCGACTGGCACCGGCACATCCTCTGGTCACTAAAGCCGAGTAAGCCGGACGAAGAAGCAATGTGGCGGGTGGCTATTTCGGGCTCATGCTCGCTAGATGCCCCGATCTCAATAATTTACCGGAGGCACCTCGAGTCGCTTTGTGTATACGTGCTCGACGCGGAAAACCGCCTCAGTCCTGTGGCCCATAGCCTGATTAATTCAATCCCCAAGGATTGACTCGTCGCAGACGACAACAAACACGCACAGGCACTTCAACTAATAACTTAAATCCACCTTTTCAACCCTAAACCACCAGAATGACAGTTTAGGGTTGAAAAGGCTTCGCGCAGAGTAGCTCAGTTAACGTTTGGTAGATACCCTGCCGAAAAGAAAGCCCAAGACCGCACCTGTAATCAAGGTCAGCGTTGACCATGCCCACTTTTTGTCCTCCACCGTCGTTTTGTGTGAGACGGAGATTGCTAGGCAACTGGCACCTAGCGCTAGGATGAAGACGACGGCCACCGCGAGTAGAACCACCTCCCTCACCCGGTTGAGTTTTGCGTCGGCTTTTTGTTGTTCGAGGCGCGCGCCTCGATCGTCTTTGTGTTCCTCAGAGACAATGTTGATTTCTAACTTATGCCCTATGGCATAAGTATCAAGATCAATGAGGGTATTGGGTTTTGTCATAAGGCGTGCGCACGCACGTCTCAGAGCCAAATGATCTCTGTGGTAAGAGGTTGATCCTTTTCAGCAATCCCGATCTTCTTACCCTGTCGTCTGGCATCAACAGCTATACTCAACAGCGTAACCGCCCTACGGAGCACGTCACTCTTAGTAGAGTTGGTGTCTGTAGCAAGTTGATTGATCAGCACGTTAAGTTCGACAGAGACATCTAGACTGAGCCGCACAGTGCCCTTTCTAGTCTGATCAGCTGACGTTGAATCAGATCCATCACGCCGCGCTGCAGATTCGTCGGCGTCCGCCTCAACCGAAGCGCGAGTACGTGTGCCCCCTTGGACGGCACGCTTAGCGCCGGTGTTTGTGCTCATTGTATTTCTTTAACCTCCTCTTTACTCTGCAACAGATAGCTACTCACCACCGTCTAAGATGATCCCGCAGGATCTGATCAGCGGTTGAGATCAGCTGTAGACAACAGACGTAGGTGCTGTCTGCCCGCAGAGGAAATGGTTTTAATGTTGGCAACCACATCGGTAGTCGCATTGAAGTTAGTCGGGACGTCGTGGGAATGCCGGATGCTATGGACGTTCCTGTCCGTCCCCCGGCCGTGGTCGGTAGTCCTGCCAATGTCCTCCTTGTCATTGGAGTTACTACCTCCCTTGCCCCAATAACCGCGCGCTTGCGCCGTGCCATATGCGGCGAAGAGCTTTCTGGAGGCAAAGAAAGGATGTTGAGTTACGAGGCGAGTACGGTAGTGCCTGGGAGTGAACTCCCGGAGTGTGGTCGAGTAGATGTGGATGAGACGCTTCTCAGCGACCCTGACGGCCCGCGCGTTTAAGGCATCGCGAGCTAGAATCGAAAAACCAAAATTTTTAGTAGACAAAGCTTGCACTCCTTTGTGATTGGGCTAAAGCCTTTCCTCGCAGTAACTTTTGAGACCAACGTCTCTCGTGGAAAGGTGATGTAAGGCCCTAAGCTCACATCGTCTGGGGGGATATTACGTAAAATCCACTTAATAGTCAAGGGTATATTGCTGGACGCTAAAGTTGAGATCTTTAACAAGTAAAGGCTCAGTAGAGGGTTATCAACTTTATTAGCATGGCTTTGTGATGGGGCGAGGTATTTGAGGACAGAAGATAAAGGCGGCGTGCGCAGAGTGCATCCGAATGCTGAATGAGGTGAGAGCGCGCGGTTGGGAAGATCCGAGTATAGATCTTTATTCCCCAAGAAATGAGAGCCGCAGGGACTAACGGAAATCTCAGTATAGAACTTTATAGCGCTGCGTATAAGAACAGGAGTACCATATTACAACCACTTACGAGGGGCGCAGTCTAAGACTTTAATTCCGAAGGACACTAAGAAAACTCACCACGAAGACACAAAGGCACGAAGCAAACTTTAAGGGTTTAACTTTATGTCTTCGTGTCTTCGTGGTGAGTTTTCTTAGATATTCTAAACTCTCAACCCTGTCTTTCCCACCCGCGCGCCTTGTGAGCGA
>WUUC01185228.1_pt1 | contig 15411 bp, 14 predicted proteins | sample 6278441 | NCBI WGS metagenome assembly WUUC01 (sample SAMN13675441, study PRJNA597444) | soil metagenome | isolation source: soil | place: USA: Washington | collected 2017-10
AGGCGAACGCTACCAGTGAAGGCGCGTAGCTTCCGGCTTTAGCCGGAGGAAATTCGTGTGATTTACGCCGAGGGCCGCCGCGTTTCAGGATGCGTAAGATCCGGCGCCGCGCTGATCGGTCATCAGGGTTTTTCACGCGAAATCGAATGACTGACGCGACGTGGCCACTGGCTCGCCTCTTGCCACGTTGCGCGGTGACGTAGTCCCCCCTTCGAGAAGCTCCCAGCCCATAAACAGCACGCTCGTTACCTGGAGGTGTCACGTGAGAAGAATCACCATCAGGGTGTGGGGAACTGTACTGGTTGCCCTCATCGCTGTCGTCGCCGGTGTCGCCCAGTCGTCCACGGGAACTCTCGAATTGATCAGCGTCAGTAGCGCGGGCGTCCAGGGCGACAATGCCAGCGGCCTCGGCGCGGGGTTCACCAATCCGAACGGCGCGCGGACCGCGGTGACGCCTGACGGCCGTTTCGTGGCGTTCATGTCCTTTGCCGGGAACCTGGTGCCGGACGACACGAACCTGTCGGCCGACGTGTTCGTCCGCGACCGGCTGACCGGAGCGACGGAGCGAGTGAGCGTCACGTCGAAAGGCCGCGAGGGGAACGATCACAGCGGCATCACAACTTCGGTCGTGGACATCAGTGACGACGGCCGCTTCGTGGCCTTCGATTCGGAGGCGACAAACCTTGCCCGCGGCGACGACAACGCGCGCGCCGAGGTCCTGGTTCGCGACCGGCTGACCGGCGTGACCGAGCTGATCAGCCGCAGTCTCGACGGGACTCCTGCGACGGGCGAGTCGCCGGCGATCAGCGGCGACGGCCGCTTCGTCGCGTTCATTTCTGGTGGTCAGGACCTTGTCGCTGGGCATCCGGAGTTCGACACCTCCGATCACGTCTACGTCTTCGACCGGCAGACGCAAACGATGGAACGCGCTGACGTGAAGGCCAGCGGGGAGCTTGCCTTCGGCGTATTCGTCAGCGTGGACATCAGCGCCGATGGCCGCTTCGTGGCGTTCGACACTTCCGCCGACGATCTCGTCGCCGGCCCGGGAGACGGGAATAACGTTGACGTGTTCGTGCGAGACCGCGCGACCGGCACGACACAGGGAATCAGCACGGTGGGCGACGGCGGGGGATCGGAAGGCCAGAGCTTCCTGTCGTCCATCTCGGCGAACGGCCGGTTCGTCGGCTTCACCTCCTCCGATTCGTTCGACGGAGACGCGAACGTGTTCACCGACGACGCGCTGGTGTTCGATCGGCAGGACGGCTCCGTGAAGATCGTCAGCCGCAGCAGCACCGGTGAGCAGGGGAACGACCAAAGCGAGACCCCGTTTATCAGCGACGACGGCAACTTCGTCGTATTCAGTTCGCGGGCATCGAACCTCGTCGCCGGGGACACCAACCAGGCCTACGACGTCTTCCGTCGCGACCTCGTGGCCGGCACCACCGAGCGCCTCGCTGGTGACGACGGTGAAGTCGGGATGCACGCCATCGCGAGCGGCATGACGCCGGACGGTCTCGTGGCTTCGCTGATCACGGGAGCGGACCTTCTGGCCGCGGACGTCAATTTCCGCTTCGACGTATACGCGGTTGACCTGCGTGCGGCGGCCGATCTTGCGGTCACAAAGGTGGGCTCGCCGGATCCGGTTACCGAACGCGCGCAGCTGACCTACACGGTGACCGTGCAGAATCTGGGACCGGGACCGGCGACGGGGGTCACGCTGGCCGATCAGTTGCCCGCCAACGCGACATTCGTGTCGGCGACGGCGACCCAGGGCACGTGCACGCGAAGCGGCAGCGGCAAATCGGACGGGCTGCTCACGTGCGCGCTCGGCAGCATCGACGCGTTCAATTCGGCGACCGTGACGATCGTCGTGAGCCCCACGCGCGCCGGAACGCTGACGAACACCGCCACGGCCCGCGCAGGCAACCCCGATCCGAATCAGGCGAACAACAGCGACACCGCAACAACTACGGTTGTCGCGAGGTGACGCGATTCGGTCCGTTGTTGGCGTCGTCTTCCGCCTGAAGGCGGAAGCTACGAATGAAGGTGGAAGATACGAAAGAAAGCCCGTAGCTTCCGGCTTTAGCTGGAAGGAACCCCTTCCGCCTCAAGGCGGAAGCTACTGGCGGAGGAATCGTTGCACACGCCGGCCGGTCGAAGCTTCGCCGACGTAGAGGTTGCCCTTCGAATCTACGCTCATGCCGTGCGGCCGCAGCATCTGCCCCAGTTGCCGGCCGCCACGGCCGAACTCTCCGACGACCTCCAGATCCCGCCGGCGCAGCACCCACACCTTGTGGTTCGTGCCGTCCGCCATGTGCAGCCACTCTTCCGCGCGATCGGGTGACGGCACGAGCACGAACGCCGATCCGGAGGCGAGCGTGCGCGGCGCGATGATCTTCTCTTTCACGAACTTGCCGTTGTGCTCGAACACCTGGATCCGGTTGCCGCGGCGATCCGCCACGTAGATGAGGCCGTCGCGCGTACCCGTGATCCCGTGAACGGTGGAGAACTGCCGCGGCAGGGGACCCTCCGGGCTGCGATCGCCGAAATCGTACTTATCGTCGGGCGTCTCCCCGTACGCGCCCCAGTGTCGCAGGTACTTGCCCGTTGCGCTGTCGAACACGATGACGCGGCGATTGCGATAGCCGTCGGCGATAAACGCTTCGTTCGTCTTCGGATCAACCCAAATACCGGCAGGTCCGCCGAGCAGTGCCGTCTCATTGCTGCCGCCGGTTTTGTCGAAGGTGCCGATCGTCATCACGTGTTTGCCGTCGCGCGTGAACTTCATGACGCGGTGATGCATGTACGTGCCGATCCACACGAAGTTGTTGTGATCGACGAAAATCCCATGCGGGTTGCGCGGGTATACGGAGATGTCCTGCGACGGCTCGCCCCATCCCTGCACCACCTTGCCTTGCGCGTCGAACTCGATCACGACGGGCGCTGGCGCGCAGCACGTGCCGATGGGCGGTTTCTGAACCGCCGACGTTTCTTCCTCGGTCAGCGTTTCGGGCAGGTGTGTAACCCAGACATGATCCTTTGCGTCCACGAACACGCCGGTTACCGCGCCGAGGATCCAGTTGTGCGGAAGTTCCTGCGGCCAGTTCGCATCGACCTTGAATGTCGGGGTGGTTGAACGCGACGACTGCCCTTGTCGGGCTACGCCCTCAGCCGTCAGTAGCATCGTCACTGCGAGGAAGACGGCACAGCCGTGCCAACGTCGAAATGTCATCGTGGGTTCAGGCTCCAGGTTGGGATTTGCCGAACGCATACAGCGCAGCGGTGGTACGCACGTAGATGCGGCCGTCGGCGAACGCCGGCGTCGCGTAGGTATCCTCGCCAAGCTCGTTGACAAACGCAGGCGTGAGGTCGCCGCCGGGTGGCACGACCACCACCGCTCCTGCTTCGCTCGTAAAGAAGATGTGACCGTCAGCGGCGACGGGCGAGGCGAAGTGCGGGCCGAGCGCGCCAGTGAGGCGACCCTGCTTCAGCACGGCGCCAGTCTCGGGGTTCAGCGTCGTCACGATCCCGTTGTCATTAACCATGTACAACACGCCCTGGTAGACGATAGGGGACGGCAACTGCGGCACGCTGCGCTGATATTTCCAGCGGATTGCCGTGTCGGTCATGTCGCCTGATCCACCGAGCCGGATGGCGAGCATGCCGTTCTCAGACTCGAGCGCGGCGCGGTAGTAGCCCCACTCGTCAACCGTGAGCGAGCCGTTCGTGTCGAGGTCCGCCACGGCGAACCAGAAAGGCGGCGTGAACTTCGGGAACTCCGCTTTCGACAGCACGCCGTTGCCGTCGGCATCGGCGGTTTTCCAGACCTCTGCCGCAGCCGGAACTGTGACCTTGTTTCCCGGATCGTTCACCGGAGCGCCGTACCCGTTCACGTAAATCGTGTCGCCCGCGATCACCGGCGTTGATTTCATCTCGAACGACAGCCCTCCAACCCACCAGAGCTTTCGCCCCGTCGCGGCGTCATACGAGGTGAGGAGGAACGATCCTGGCAGCAGGATCTGATCCTTGCCGTCCGGGCCGCGCCACAGAATGGGCGTGGAGTGGCCGCTCTTGGCTTCCGGGCGATCCACCTTCCAACGCACACGTCCGGAGCGCTTGTCCACCGCGATGACGTAGGAACCCAGGCTCTGGTCGCATGCAAGCACCACGAGATCGCCGACGATAATGGGCGACGCGCCCATCCCGTAGATGTTGTTGAACGGACCGAGCGGCATGGTCCACTGCTCGTTGCCGGACTTGTCGTACGCGATGAGCCCGTAGTCGGGAAAGAAGACGAACACGGCATTGTCCTCGACCGCCGGGCTCGGCGACGCCGGGTTGTTGCGCTTGTCGATGACCTTCGTCTTGACCTGCGGTGCGGTGCGTTCCCACAGCACGGTCCCGGTGAGGCGATTGATCGCCATGGTCAGGAGCGCGTCGCCGCGGAAGCCCGTGAGATAAATGCGATCGCCATGGACGATGGGAGACGAATGGCCCTGCGGCAACGCCACACGCCAGACGAGATTTCTGGATGGGCCGAATTCAAGAGGGATGTTGGTGGCGGTCGAGATTCCCGAACCGTTGGGTCCGCGGAATCTCGACCAACCTGGCGCGTCGGCCGCCGACAAGGATCCGGTCAGCAGGCCGACAACCGTGACGAGGGCGACAACGCTACGCGCTGAAGTTGACCGCATCAGCGCAGTATAGCGTCAGCGCTTCAACGTGACCTTCTGCGCTCTCCAGTTCCACACCTCGCCGACCCACACGGTGTTCTCGGCGCGGCAATCGAGTGAGTTCACCATGCCGAACTCTCCTGGCACCTTGCCGGCCTTGCCGAACTTGCCGACAACCTTCCCGTCGAGCGAGATCTTGTAGATCTCGCCGTTGTCCATGCTCTCGGCGTCGTTCGAATTGGAGCTGTACAGGTACTGGGGCGAACCGCCCGTGATACAGATCGCCTGCGGCGATCCGATCCCGGTGATCTGCGACTTGAACGTGCCCTGGCTGTCGAAGACCTGGATGCGACTGTTGCCGGAATCGGCGACGTACACGTTGCCGGCGTTGTCGGTCACGATGCCGCGGATCTTGTTGAACTCGCCCTGTCCCGAACCGGTCTGGCCCCAGCCGCGCACCCAGTTGCTGTCGCGGTTGAACACCGCGATGCGATTGTTCGTCCCCATGCCATCGGCGACGTAGACGTTCCCCTGTTTGTCGAATGCCACGTCGGTGGGCCGGTTGAACGATTCGCTCTGCGTGCCCGATCCTGCCGGACGATTGGCGGCTCCGCCGCCACCTCCACCACCTCCGCCGCCGGCCGGCGCGGCCACCGACGTGTCATCGTCCACGAGCCGGGCGCGAACACCGGGGCCCGGCCGAACGGTGATGGCTTCCGGCTTCCTGCCGATGACGCCGAGGAGCCGCCCCTGCGAGTCGAATTTCGTCAGCACGTTCGAACCCGCATCGACCGCCCAGACGTTGTCCTGCGGATCGATGCGCAACTGCTGCGCGAAATCGAACCCGTAGGTGCCCTGGCCGATCTCCCGGATGAACTTGCCACTCGCATCGAACTGGAACAGGCGAGCGTTGCCGTGATAGAAGGTCCGCTCGTCGCCGAGCGTGGCAACCGCGTGTCCCGTGCGTGCGTACACGAAAATCTCGCCCTTCGAATTCGTGGCGATGCCGGCCACCTCGCCGTAGGCGGGAAGGCTCAGCACGTCGGCGTTCGCGTTGAACGCGATGTCGGGCACCGACTGCGCGCCGACGGAGGTGCCGACCGCCCATGCCGCGAAGAGTGCGATGTGAAGTAAGCGTTTCATGGGTGGCCTCCTACTGCTGGTTCGACGTCTGCGTGGTCGGCCGCAGCGTCGCCTTCTGGATACGCCACGCGTTGATCTCGGCCGCGTAGACTTCATTCGGGTTGCGGCAATCGAGCGTGTGGACGCTCGCGAACTCCTTCAGCGCCTTCCCGGCCTTGCCGAATCGGCCGAGGACCTTCCCGTCGAGGGTCATCTTGTAGATCTCGCCGGTGAGCTTGGCGTTCTCGACCTCCATGTTCGTGCCGCTGGACGCCGTGCTGTACAGGTACTGTGGCGTGCTCTGCGAGATGCAGATGCCCCACGGAGCGCCGACGTTCTCGTAGGTGGTCTTCCAGTTCAGGTCGTTGTCGAGGACCACGATGCGGGAGTTGCCACGATCGGCGACGTAGACGTTCCCCTGGTTGTCGGCGGAGATCCCATGCGGCGTGCTGAACTGATTGACGCCATTGCCGCGCGCGCCAATCGACTTGATGAAGCGGCCGTTCTTGTCGTACTTCACCACACGTGAATCCGTGTAGCCGTCGGAGACGAAGATGTTGCCCTGCGGATCCCAGGTCACGTCGGTTGGCCGGTGGAACGAATACGGGCGGTTCGCGCCGGAATACGGGGCGGTGCCAGGCATCCTGTTCAACTGGTCGATCGGATCGGGGTGCTTGCCGAGCACCATCAGCAGCTTGCCCTCGGGCGAGTACTTGATCACGACGTTCGAGCCTTCGTCCACCGACCAGACGTTATCGTCCTTGTCAACGCGCACGGCGTGCGCGAATCCGTAGCCGTAGCTGGCGCGGCCGAATTCCTTCACGAACTTGCCGTTCGGATCGAACTCGAACACCTTCGACTCGCCGCTCCGGGTAATGACAAAGACGTGGCCCTTCGAGTTGGTCGCCACGCCGATGCCCTCGCCCATGTAGAGACCGGGCGGCATCTCGCGAATGAAGCTGATCGAATCGAACGGTATCTCCGGTGTCGTGGCCTTCGCCTTGGCCTGGGCGAACGCCGGGGCCGCGCAAAGCAGCAGTCCCACGACGATGCTGGCGCAGAAAGCTCGCATCATTTTTTTCCTCCGGTTGGAACAGGGCCGACCGTGCAGGCGGGAACCATACCTGCTCCGTCCGTCGAAAGTAAAGAACGACCGGCACGCGCCAATGGAGTCACGGAGACGAATCGGAGACATTCGCACGCGTCCCAGAACTGTCGTCGCGTGGCGACAATCAGTGGACGGTCGTACGCACGCGCGCATGAAACGGCCGGTAATCCGGTTGTTTTTGCGAATTTCGCGCTGGCATGCACGCTGCACCGCGACGCCACTTCAACTGTTCCCGGAGCAATGACGATGCGTTTGCGTATCGCGGCGTCGTGTGTCGCCGCGTGTCTCACCTTCCCGACGATGTGCGGTGCTCAAACCGCTGCATCCGAGGCCCACGGCACCGTTCCCGTTCCGTCAATCGCTGACGCGGCCGCGCACACGGAGGCCGACACCAGTTCGTTCTGGGCGCCGTTCACCGCCATTCCTGGGGATTTCGTCCGGTTCCTCTCGCCCGAGACGCTGCGCGTCGCAGGCATTGGCGGGGCAGGAGCGTTGGCGGCGCATCAGTGGGACCGCCAGGGCATCGAGGAGGCGACGGAACACTTCCGGCCGTCGATGTTCACGGCGGGCAACATCGGGGGCAGTTTTCTTGTGCAAACCGGCGCGAGCCTCGGCCTGTATTCGATAGGCAAACTGACCGGGACGGACACGCTGTCCGGGCTCGGTGCGGATCTCGTGCGGGCCCAGGCGCTGACGCAAGGCGTCGTGCAGGCAGGAAAGTTGGTCACGCGTCGCACACGGCCGGACGGCAGCAACCGCCACTCGCTACCGTCAGGTCACACAGCGAGCGCGTTCGCCACCGCGACGGTACTGCAGGAACATTTCGGCTGGAAGGTTGGCATTCCGGCCTACGGCTTTGGCGCCTACGTGGCGGCGTCACGGATGTCGGCGAACAAGCACCATCTGAGCGACGTGCTCCTCGGCGCGACGATCGGCATCGCCGCGGGCCGAACGGTGACCGTAGGTGCGGGCAACGTTCGTTTCGCGATGGGGGTGGCGCCCACCTCGGGCGGCGCCGTGATCACGTTCTCGTCCATCCCGCCTCCGTGAGTTAGGATCCGCTGCGGATGAGGATCCTGCTGATCGGCGGCACCGGATTCATCGGATCGCACGTTTCCCGCACACTCATCGCGCAGGGTCATCATGTGGTCGTCTTCCATCGCGGCGGCTCGGCGGCACCTCCCGGCGCCGCGGAAATCATCGGCGACAGGCATCAGCTCGTCGACGCCGCTCGCGCGCTGCGCGCGACCCGGCCTGACGTCGTCGTCGATCTTATCCTCAGCTCCGGCAGCCAGGCGCGCGATCTCATGTCGGTATGTCGCGGTAGCCGCGCGCACGTCGTGGCGGTGAGCAGCTGTGACGTCTATCGCGCATGTGGCGTGCTGCAGGGACTGGAGTCCGGTCCACTGGAACCGTTGCCGCTCGTGGAAACCTCACCGTTGAGAACCGGGAGTCAGACGTATCCACGCGAGAAACTGCAGGTGCTGCAGCGCGTGTTCGGCTGGCTGGATGACGAGTACGACAAGATTCCGGTCGAGCGCGAGGTGCTCGGTGATGCCCATGTGCTGGCGACCGTGCTGCGACTGCCGATGGTGTACGGCCCCGGCGATCGCCTGCATCGTCTCTTTCCGCTCGTCAAGCGCATGGACGATCGGCGTCCGGCGATCCTCTTCGAAGAGAAGCACGCCGCGTGGCGCGCACCGCGTGGGTACGTGGAGAACGTGGCGGCGGCGATCGTGCTTGCCGCGACGAGCGAACCCGCGGCGCATCGAATCTACAACGTCGCCGAACGCGAGGGCCTGTCCGAATTGGACTGGGCGCGAGAAGTTGCCGCCGTCACCCGGTGGAGTGGCGCGTTTCGGATTGTGCCAGCGGACCAGACGCCGGCACACCTCAGGATGCCGGGCAATCTCGATCAGCATTGGGATGTCGATTCGACGCGCATTCGCGAGGAGCTCGGATACGGGGAGCCGGTCGCGCGCCGTGAGGCGATCCGGCGCACGGTCGAATGGGAGCGAGCGAATCCGCCGTCCGTTGTGAGTCCGCGTCACTACGACTATGCGGCAGAGGACGACATTCTCGAGGAACTGCCGCCTCTCGGCGCCGCGCCGCACGACGGCGCGGCTCGCTCGTGAGGGGTCACATTTCTACAATAGAACCGCGGCGCGATGCGCCAGGATCCCCGGTGGATCGAAGGGAGGGTGTCATGGCCGGGTCGTTCACCGGATTTCCGAGTGAGGGCATCGAGTTCTTCAAACAACTCGAGGCGAACAACACGCGCGACTGGTTCCTTGCCCACAAAGATGAATACGAACGTTTTTGCCGCGCGCCGCTGGAGGCGCTCGTCGCGGAACTCGAGCCACGGTTCGGCAGGGCCAGGATGTCGCGGATCAATCGGGACATGCGGTTCTCCCGCGATGGCGGGCCGTACAAGACCTACATTGCCGCCGGCATTGGAGGCCGCTACATCTCGCTTTCCACGAACGGGCTCTTCGTGGGCGCCGGCCTGTACAAGCCGGAGCCCGCGTTGCTGCAGCGGTTCCGTGCTGCGATCGCCGACGACACGACGGGACGCGAGCTCGAGACGATTGTGGCGTCGCTTCGGCGCAAGGGGTACGACGTGGGGTCGCATGCCACACTCGCGTCAGCGCCCCGCGGTTACCGGATGGATCACCCGCGGATCGAGCTGCTCCAGCGGAAGGACCTTTATGCCGGGCGGATGTTCGCGCCGGCAGCGTGGCTCGCAACCGCGCGGGCACGTGAACGCATCGATCGCGTAATGACTGAGACCGGTCCGCTGGTCACGTGGCTGCAGCGCCACGTCAGCGCTGGACCCGACTCAACACGATCGCGCGATCGATCCCGGCCTCCCACGGCGTCCTCGCGCCCGCGTTCCCGGCAGCCACGCTAAGCGTCGGCGCCTCAGCGTCCCTTCGATGTTTTTTTGCGACTGGTCTTTCGCGCGGCCTTGACCTTCTTCGTCGTCGTGGCACGTGTGGCGCGTGGTTGCGAACGCTGCGGCTGGGGCGTGGCCGCCCGCACCGCCGAGAATTCGTACGCTTCGTGCAGCCAATCGGTGATCGGGGCTTCCACTTCGTCGCGGTGTGTGATTCGAATGGTGTGGGCCGTTTTGGCGCGGGATGCCCGGTCAACGCGTCGGACCTGCGGAGCCTTGACGGTACGGCCCAGGAACACGCAGACCTCGAGGAAGCTTTTCTTCGGACGCACGAAGAAGTAACAGGACTGGCGCGAGAACATGATGGAGTTGTGGGAGGCGTAGATCCGCTGGTCCCCGAACGAGGCGGCGGTTTCGCGCAGGCGCTCCCACGCCTCCTGCAACTCCTCGGAGAGGGTGCTCGTCAGCGCCGCTTCGGTGGTCGTCCAGCAGTCGTGCGCGTCGCCTTCTTCGATCCATTGCTTGCAGTGATAGCACTCTCGCCCGGCCATGATGTGCGCTACTTCGATGCGTGGAACGCGGCGCGGTCCTGTCGAAATGCAGCGGCGGCGGTGTTCTGCCCCCGCAGCTGGTGGATGACGGCTCGTGCCGCCCGGCGCGGGAACGAAGGCAGCGGCGTCACGGTTCGAACGCGCTGAAAGCCCGCGGTGCGCAGCATGCCTTCGACAGCCGCAACGTTCGGGCCCCACCAGTTTGTCGGGTCGTTGTTCAGCTCGCGATTCGGATAGAACGCCATCGCCGGCCGACGCAGGCCGAGCATGTCCACGACGGTTTCCATGATGAGCAGGTCTCGAGTGACCGAGGCGACGCGCTCCAATGCGAGCAACGGATGACGGAGGTGATACAGCACTCCGAGGAACAGCACGACGTCGAACGTGCCCACCCGTTCGGGCGAGAGGTCCATGACGTCAATCTCCAGGTCCTCGATCCGGGATCCAAGCGCTGCGCGAGCCAGCTCGAATCCCGCCTTGCCGTTCGTGGTGCCCCACCCGAGGCCGCGCCAGGCGTAGAAGTCCGTTGCAACGACACGTGACGCGCCACGCCGTTCGGCTTCGAACGAGAAGAAGCCATCCCACGCGCCGATGTCGAGTACGGTCCGTCCCGCGAGCGAGGCAGGAAGATCGATGCGGGAGAGTCGCAAGTTGGTGTTGTCGGCGCCTTTCGTGATCACGCCGTGACCGAGGTCGATGGTGTGGTACCACCGGATCGCCTCGGCCTGCCGTCTCAGCGTCGTTGCATCCATTCGTCCGGTCGAAAGCTGCACGTGCACCGAGCAGCCTAGGGTGGTCCGACTCCGCTGTCAATGCGCCGGGTGCGCGACGCGGCTTCAGCCTGACCGGCAACATCGGCAACCGCGGGCTGGCTACGGTGGGAGCCGGCTGGGCCTTGACGGAGTTCGGCGGTTCGCGTACCTAAATGACGCATGCGAACACGGCGCGCGATAGCACTACCGGCCGCGCTGGCGCTGAGTCTGATGGTTGTCGCCGGTCATCTGATCAGCGCTCAAGCCCGTCCGCCCGAATACTCTCGACGGTCCGATGTGATCTACGGCCGCAAGTTCGGCGTGGCCCTGACGATGGAGGTCTTTGCTCCGGCCGGGCGAAATGGAGCGGGCGTCATCTGGGTTGTGAGCAGCAGCGGCAGATCGAGCCGCGAACTGACGCTGCAACCGAGTTTCGAGCGACGCATCCTACCGCTCGTGAATCGCGGATACACGGTCTTTGCCGCCATTCATGGGAGCACGCCTGTGTTCCAGGTGCCGGATTACGTGCAGGACGCGAGGCGAGCCGTACGCTTCGTTCGCCATCATGCCAGCGAATACGGTGTTGACGCGAATCGTCTCGGCATCAGCGGTTCCTCCGCCGGCGGGTTGATCGCCCTGCTCGTGGCGATGCGTGCCGAAGATGGGAATCCCGCCTCCGACGATGCCGTGGAGCGCGTCTCGAGTCGCGTCCAGGCCGCCGGTTGCTTCTTCCCGCCGACGGATCTCACGAATTTCGGTGACACCTCGCAAACCATCGTGGACCTGTTACGAGAGCGCGGCGCCGTCGATCCAAGTTTTCAGTTCCATGATGTTGATCCGAAGACCGGTGCGCGTACGCTCATCTCGGACAGGGAAGGCGTTCTCCGGATGTTGGCTGACATGTCTCCTGTCACGCACGTCACGGGCGACGATCCGCCCACGCTTCTGGTGCACGGCGACGTGGACAAGGCCGTTCCACTCCAGCAATCGCGCCGCCTCACGGACCGCCTGAAAGAGGCGAATGTGGCCGCGCGGCTCGTCGTGCGCGAAGGCAGGGCGCACGCATGGCCGGGATGGGAGGAGGACAGCGCTCTCATCGCAGAGTGGTTCGACCTTCACCTCCGTCCCGGTGCTGCGCGGTAACACCAGTCGGGTTCGGAAACATCAGTCCCTACAATATTTTCCTTTCTCATTCGTCTACATCCGTAGATGAAGGACGCGGTGGGCTCGCAGCACATGGCGCGCGACCAGGACGAGCGGATCTCCGGCGTCGTCAAGCGGGAGCGGGCCCGGTTGCTGAACTTCATCCGCCGGCGCGTGCCCGATCCGCGCGACGCCGAAGACATCCTGCAGGACGTCTTCTTTGCGCTCGTTGAGGCGAACCACCTGCTGATGCCGGTGGAGCACGTCACTGGCTGGCTCTTTCGTGTGGCGCGCAACCGCATCACCGACCTCTTTCGCAAGAAGAAGCCGGAGCGGTTCAGCAACACCGCTGTGAGTCACGAGGGCGACGAACTGCTGCAGTTGGAAGACCTGCTGCCTTCGCCCGATGCCGGGCCGGAGGCGCTTTACGCGCGCAACGTGCTCATCGATGAACTCGAGTCTGCCGTCGAGGAACTGCCGGAGGAGCAGCGCGACGTGTTTGTCGCGCACGAGCTCGAAGGTCGCAGCTTCAAGGACATCGCAGCCGACACCGGCGTGAGTGTGAACACGCTGCTCTCTCGCAAACGTTATGCGGTGCTGCGCCTGAGAATGCGACTGCAAAAGATCTACGACGAATCACATACGTGAGGCACTGACATGAGAAGGCGATGGATCTTCATCGTTCCCGCGGCGCTTCTGGGGATCGTGCTGTTTACCGCCATCGGCGGTGAACTCGTACGCCGGCTGTGGAACTGGCTGCTGCCAGCCCTGTTTGGCTGGCCGCAGATTACATTCTGGCAGGCGATTGGACTTCTGGTGCTGTGCCGGATTCTCTTCGGTGGCGTTGGAGGCCGCGGTGGCCACCGCTCCAGTATTCGGCGACGCATGGCCGAGCGCTGGCAGGCGATGACCCCCGAGGAGCGGCAACGATTCCGGCAAGGGATGCGCGCTCGCTGCGATTCCGGCCCCTCGACGGACGAGGGCAAGGGGCCGGACAATGCGTAGGCTGTTGCTCGCTAGTTCGAGGACGGTTTTCCCGCGACGACCTGCGCTGCGTACCCGGTGAGCTTCAGAACGTGAAGTCCGCCGCCGGCGCGGTCCGCTCCGTAAATGTAGCCACGGTCGTCGATCTCCACGTTGTTGGTAACGCCAACGCTCTTGCACGTACCGGTGGGGGTCTTCGTGCCGAACTCGCCCCCCTCTCTCGTCTCAGCGTTGGAGCAGGTTGGAATCGTGTTCTGGTTTGCCGGCGGAACGAAGTAGCCGACCTCGTGCACCGCAAACGGGTCGCGGATGTCCCAGATGCGCACGCCCGCGTTGAACCAGGCAAAGACCGCGATCTTGCCGTAGTAAGGCGGATAGAACGATTCAGCCGAGGAGTGCGCGCCGAACCGCCCGCCCCGTCCACAGTAGTCGCCCTGCGTCTCCTGTACGCGGAAGGTGGACAGCGGCCAGGGTGTCGGCTCGTTCGAGATATCGAGCAGGAACGCGAGATGCGGCGCCGGGCGTCCCTGCGTCAATTGATCGGAAGGGAAGTTCTGCCCGCAGTTGTCGGAGCGCCCCGCCTCGGACACGACGAGGAGAAGATCGCGCTTCCGCAGTGCCTGGTGCCCCTGGAATCCGGGGATTGGCACGTCGAAGATCGGGAACGTCGTGTGCGCGCCCTGATCGGGAGACATGTGAATGTAGCCCACCTGCGGCGCGAGCAGCTCTTCTTCCGTCGGAGTCAGTGCATTCTTGAAGTCGGTCAGCAGCTTTTTCCGGTCCACGATCGATACCACGCCGTGGGAGCCCGTGCCATACGCGATGTAGACGCGGTTCTTCTCGGGCCCGGCGGAAATCGCGCCATGGATGCCTTCGCCCCCGCCCTCTCCCTTCGCGTTCGGCTGCGTGCCGACCATCCCGAAATCGCGGATGTAGACCGGCTTTGCCGGGTCGCTCAGATCGTAGATCTTCAGATGGTTGCCGCCCGTCCATCCTTCCTTGCGGTTGGTGGCCACAAGATAGGCAATGCCCGTGTCGCATTCCCACCAGCTCTTATGCGTGCCGGTCAGGTTGTCGACGACTGTCGTCAGCTTCGCCGGCTTCGCCGGCTCGGTGACGTCCCAGATTTCGTGAGCCCGTCCTCCGAGAGGGCGCAGCAAGTACCACTTGCCCTTCACGCCGCGCGGCAGCGTATTGCCGCTGCACACGCGAGCCATCTGCGCACCACCGCCGGCACGGCCTTCTTCGGTGGCAATGTGAGCGAGATATTTCGTCTTCGCCGGGTCGGTCACGTCCACGATCGACGTTCCGTTCACTTCCAGCTTGCCGGTCAGCGGGTTCATGAGCGGCTTCTGATTGTTGTGATGACCGACGTACGCGATCTGGCGGCCATCCTGGTTGATGATGAGCGGCTGGTAGGCCGATCGGCCCTGCAGATCGTTATGGCCGAGCAGCTCCATGTTCCACTGGGACGGACGATCCGCCGGCCCGGGAGCTGGTGCCACGGTGGGTGGAGGCGATCCCCCGCCCGTCAACGCCACGGACGGAATCTGCGGTCCATTTGGCGGGTACGTCGTCTGTGCCACAGCGGCGGCGGACATCGCCGCGGCGAGCAGGCAGGAGTAGATCAACTTGAGGCTTCGATGTCCACGCGTGTGCATCGCGGCTCCTTATGCTGAAGCTGTCACGGCGTGCACCCCGCGCATTGTCGAGCGCTGCGAGGCACATCCACGGAGGGCCCATTATGGGGCGGACTGTCGTGGAGTCAAGCCGGATCAGGCGCTCCCCGATCCAACTGACACGCCGATTGCCGGTTACACTCGGCGTTCGTTTCACAAGAAGGATTGAGAGTCCATGAATGTTCGGCTTTACGCATCGTGTTTCGCTGTGCTGCTGGCCACCTCACCGCATGCGGCATTCCAGGATGCCGGGGGCACGCTGCTCATCGCGAACCGAAACGGCGGCAGCATCTCGCTCTTTGACGTCGCCACCGGCATCGAGATGGCGCGGGTGCCCATCGGACCCGCCATCCCGCACGAGGTTGGCGTCAGCCCCGATGGGCGGTTGGCGGTCACGGGCGAGTACGGTCCCAACGATCGTCATGGCCGCCATGTGGCGGTGATCGACGTGGCGCAAGGGCGACTCGTCGGCCGGGTCGATCTGGGCCCGAAGTCCAGGCCGC
>WUUC01072051.1_pt1 | contig 15397 bp, 5 predicted proteins | sample 6278441 | NCBI WGS metagenome assembly WUUC01 (sample SAMN13675441, study PRJNA597444) | soil metagenome | isolation source: soil | place: USA: Washington | collected 2017-10
TGTGCTCCCGCTCGCCGCCGCTGGCGATCTCGCCGTATCCCTCGGGCACGATCAGGTCGAAGTTGCGCAGCACGCCGGGCTCGCTCACGCTCTCCCGGTCATAGAAGCCGCGTGAGCCCTTCGGGTAGTCGGTGATGAAGAACGGCCGAGCGGCCCGCTCGGAGATGATCCGCTCGCCGACCCAGTCGATCTCCGCGTCCTGGTTCTGGGTGTGCCCGGCCGCCCACAGCCCGCCGACCACGTCGCTGTGCCGGTGCTGCCCGAACGAGCCGTTGATCAGCTCCTTGAACGCCCGCGGGTCACGGCCCAGCAACTCGAGATCGTCTGCCGACTGCTCGACGATCGTGGCCACCATGTGGGTGAGCACCCGCTCGGCCACAGCCATTACTTCGCCACGGGTGGCGCCGGCCATTTCGATGTCCAGCTGGTGGAACTCGGCCAGGTGCCGCTGGGTGGAGGTGGTCTCCAACGGCTCCAGCCGGACGTTCGGAGCGATGTGGAAGATCTTGCCGAAGGCCAGCAACGACGTCTGCTTGTAGAGGATGCCGCTGGTCATCAGCTTGTACCGGTGGCCGTAGTAGTCGATGTCGACCTGCTTGGCGCCACGTGCGCCCGGGTCGGTGACCGGGCCGATGACCGGCGGCAGCAGTTCGATGAAGCCCTCCTCGGCGACCAGGAACTCCCTGGCCGCGGCGAGCAGGCGGGACTGCAGGCGCAGCACGGCGCGGGTGGCCGGCGAGGTGAGGTGCTCCCGTGGTGGGGGCGGTGTGGTGGTCATTGCTCTACTCCCATCGGGAAGCCGTCGGTCGAGTCGAACTTCCGCTCCACATAGGACAAGGCGGACAGCAGCTCGGTGGAGGTCAGCTCACGGGGCAGCTCGCCGGTCAGCACGTGGCCGATCGGCATCGAGCCGATGTCCGCCCAGACCAGCCGGCCGTCCGGCGCGATCTGCGTCCTGGTCCGGCCCGCGTTGTCGGGATGCAGGCAGTACGGCACGTCCAGGTAGCCACGCTCGAAGGCCAGCCGCATGGCGGTGCCGATATCGCTGTCCAGGTTCAGAACCGCGTGCACCAGTGCCAGCGCCTCCTGGTAGATCCCGGTCTCAGTCGGCTCGGCACAGTCCACCTGCGCCTGTTTGGCGACCTTGGCCGCGTACTCCAGCGCCTGGATGTTCTCGGCGATCGTGGGGATCCGGTGGGCCTCCGCGACCGTCTTGACGATCAGTCGGGCGCAGCCCGTCCGGACCGCCAGCCGGGCCGCGGCGGCCAGCAGGCCCATGGCCCCGCGCGGAGTGCTGGGGTACACGCCCATGTACGTGTACAGCACCACGTGCCAGTCCGATTCGCCGAGCAGTTCACCGGCGATCCGCCGCAGTGCTTGGATCGCTTCCTGGTCCTGGCCGGGATGGGTCTGCTGCGCGTAGCTGAGCGAGATGCTGCGCAGGCCGTGCGCCCGGAAGAACAGTCCCTCCAGCACACTGATGGCCACCAGCAGGCTCGGCGGGCAGAGCTGGCCGAGCATGCAGCCGCCGAAGGTCTCCAGGTGCGGCTGCACGCCGATCTCCCGCAGGCCGGCCAGCATCCGGCAGCAGTGCTCCCAGTTGGCCACCGACTCACGGATCGAGGTCCGGCTGTAGGGCAGGCAGTACGACACCGGCCCGCCTTCGGTGGCGTCCACACCCGCCCGGATCAGCGTGGCGAAGATGTCCTGCGGCGCAGCCGATCCATGCCGGATCTGGACCGGGAAATCCGGCCCGGCCAGTCCACTGAGGATCGAACGGGTCACGTCGGGCCCATGCGAGACGATCGGGAAGCCGTTGAGGTCGATCCCCTCGTCCAGGGCCCGGCGCGCCGAGGCCAGGTCGCCGGTCCGGGTGAAACTGTCCAATGTGATCGTGCCGACCGTGGTCGCCGTGGCCTGTTTGGTGGCCAGCAGCCCGGCCCGCATCGCGGCCGGGTCATGCACACCCATCCGCGGCTGCACGATCAGTTCACCGGCCGCCTGGGCGAGCTCGACGAAGCCCGCGAAGCCCTGGTGCACAGTGGACACCGGGCCGGACACTGGACCGGACAACGAGCTGGACACTGAGCCGCTCATGCGACTCTCGCCGGGATCAGCTTCTGCACGAAGGAAGTGAAGGACCGCAGCCCGCCGCTGTCCTCGAACACGGCGTCGAATCCTGCTGCCAGCAGGTGTTCTGCCAGCTCGGCGTTCTCCACCGCCCGGATGCCTATCTTGCCGCCGATCACCACCGGCAGGTCCGGCAGGTCCGCGCGCAGTTCCCGGATCAACCGCATCCCGTCCGGGAAACCGTGGCCGTTGACGGTGCTGACCACCACCAAGTCGGGCCTCGCGGCCAGGCAGTGTCCGATCAGTACCTCGTCCGGCACGCACGGCCCGAGGTTCGTCACCCGGTGCCCGAGCTCACTGAGCAACAGCTGCAGGAACACCAGGTTCCAGGAGTGCGAGTCGGAGGCCATGCTGGTGACGACCACGTCGAGCGAATTGCCCGGGCGCACCGGTTGCAGTTCCATGAGCCACCTTTCGGTTGTCCACCAGCACCTTCAGCGTGCCTATCCAGGACCGGGTGGCGCAATGACATTCAGTCAGGCCGTAAAGACCGGCGGATCACACCGGCAGCAACCGGACCGGAAGGCTGTGGATTCCACTGAGGAAGTTGGAGAAGATCCGGTGCACCTCGCCGTCCGGCTGGAAATCCCGGACCTGGGCACGCAAGGACGTCAGCATCGCGTTGATCTCGACCCGGCCGAGATACGCGCCGAGGCAGAAGTGCGGGCCGTAGCCGAACGCCAGGTGACTGTTGGGTGACCGGGCGAGGTCGAACTTCTCCGGCTGGTCGAACACTTCCGGGTCGAAGTCGGCGGACGCCTGCCACAGCGTCACGATGTCGCCTGCGTTGATCTGCCGGCCGTGCATCAGCACATCGTTGGTCGCGGCCCGGCCGAAGTGCATCGTGGGCGTGGTCCAGCGCAGCACCTCCTCGACCGCACTGTCCACTTCGACCTGGCCGTCGCGCAGGGCGAGCCATTGGTCCGGGTGGTCCATGAACGCCTGGACCGCACCGATCATCGACAGCCTGCTGGTCTCGTCGCCGCCGAGGATCAGGCTGTAGCAGTTCAGCATGATCTCGTCCTCGGTCAGGTCCACGCCGTCGATCTGCGCCGTGGCAAGCAAGGAGACCACGTCGTCGTGTGGCGTGCCACGGCGTTGCTTGGCCAGTTTGGCGAAGTACATCAGGATGTCGTTCTTCGCCAGCCAGCTGTCCATCGCGGTGTGTTCCAGCGAGTCAGACGCAAGCGCGGACTTGGTCAGCCGCAGTACCTGCGCACGGTCGGCTTCGGGAACACCGAGCAGGTCGCAGATGGTCGCCAGCGGGATGTACGCGGCGACGTCCGCCGCGAAGTCACACTGTCCCTTGGCCACGGCCGCCGCCAGCAGATCGTCGGTCACGGCACGCAACCTGTCGGCGATCACCCGCAACGACCTCGGTGAGAAAGCCTTGAGCATCAGGCGGCGTAACGCCGTGTGCCTTGGTCCGTCCGTGACAGCGAGCATCTTGCCTGCCCCGCTGTCGCCGCCACGCAACAGCGTGTCGAGGACGTTTCCCTTCTCAGAAGTGAAGTTCTCGGTGTCGCGGTAGACCCGCATGATGTCCGCGTGCCGGGTGAGCACCCAGAAACCAGGTCCGTGCCCGGTTTCCGGGTGCCAGTAGACCGGCTGCTCGGCCCTGAGATGCTGCCAGGTGCCGGTCAGGTCGTGCTCGGCGAACGTGCGGGGATCCGCGAGATTGATTTCGGACAGCGCGAGCGTCATGTCGAGATTCGCTCCTCATCGGGTTTCTCGGCCGCCCCCTCGTCGATGCTCTCGGGCAGGCCACGGAAACCACGCAACGTCGGGCTCACGGCGGCGACCAAAGCCGGTACGACCATGAGAGCAGCGCACAGCAACAGCGCGTTGCGGCTGCCGACGAACTGCATCAGCACACCACCCAGCGCCGGCCCGAGAGCACCTGCGGTTCCGTCGAGCACGCCCATCGCTCCACTGAGGCGGCCACGCATCTCATCGGGAGTCAGCAACAACTGGTAAGTCATGATCGTGGTGTTCGCGGTCGGCGCGAGGAATGCCCCGACAGCGAGCAATCCACCTGCCACCAAGGGTTCCGACACGAACGCGAGCACTGGTGCCAGCACAGTGAACGCCCACACCACTCCGGTGACCGAGGCGTACGGGCTGAGCAGCTGGTGCAGCTTCGCCGCGGCCAAGGCACCCAGGATGCCGCCGACGCCGAGCATCGCGCCGATCAGGCCGATCTGCGCGGCGGGCGCGCCCTGCTCCTGGGCGCGCAGCAGCACAACCAGGTACACAGCCGTGAACGACAGGTTGAGGATCACCGCACAGAACGCGGTCAGCCGGATCACCGGCTGCTGGACCATCCAGCGCACACCGGCGCCGAGGTCACGCCAGAAGTGTTTCTCCTGCGGCTCGGCCGGCTCGATTCGCTCGGGTCGCTTGGGAATCCGCAGGAACAGCAGTGCCACGAAGGACAAGGCCGTCAGCACGGCGTTGAGCAGGAACGGGAACATCCTGGACAGTCCGAACAGGATACCGCCGGCCGAGTTGCCGAGCAGCTGGCCGAGCGACACTCGCGCGGAGTTCATCGCGAGTGCCGTCGGCAGCTGCTGGGGAGAGACGACCTGGGGCAGAGCCGCTTCCTCGGCCGGGAACGTCGCCGTCAGCGCGACACCCTCGATCACCGCTGCCAGCAGCAGGTGCACGAACGTCAGCGAGTCCGTCCACAACGCGAACCCGACGCTGGCGTAGCCGACGGTCCGCAGCGCCGCGGACAGCAGGAGGATCCTGCGGCGATCCCAGTGATCGGCCAGCCAGCCCGCGGGCAGGCCCGCCACCAGCTGGGAGCCCGCCAGCACGAACCCGATCGCGCCTGCCGCCGCGGGCGAGCCGAGTACGGCCAGCGCCAGCAGCGGGTAGACGATGACGAACACTTGGTTGGTCAGCTCGGAACCGGCCTGGCTGCTCCACAGCAGGTGGAAGTTCCGGTTCTTGGACAGCGGTCGTTCAGGCAGGGGTCGTTCGGACACCGTGCTGCTCCCGTTTCTTGTGGTCGGTCAGGCGATGATGCGTGAACGGCGATCGCTCATCGCGTAGATCCGCCGGACGTCCCGGATCAGGTTGAGCCGCTTGAGCCAGCGGTCCTTGCCGTCGTAGCGCGGGGTGAACGGCTCACGGCCGTGCACCACGCGGTAGTTGTCCACGAACACGGCGTCGCCCGGGGACAGCACCACCCGCTCGATGGACTCGACCAGCCGGTCCTGGGTGGCCCGCACCGCGTCGGCCGCCTCCTGGTCATCGTCCACAGCGGACATGAAGTCGATGTCGAACCGGAGATACGGCCGCTCGCGCGGGCCGAAGATGACCGGGCCGACAGTGTGCTGGCGGCCGGCGAGGCGGTCGTCCTCGTCACCCGGCAGCACCGCGCCGATGTGCGAGTCGTCCGGGTAGAACCGGAACCGCTCCTGTTGGAGGACGGACCTCGTCTGCTCCGGCAGGTCCAGTGCCGCGATCCGGACCAGCGTGGTGCCGACCTCGTCCGGGTTGCGCAGGCAGTACAGCGAGACGTAGTCGCCGCGGCACGGGTGGAAGATGTCCTCGGTGTGCAGCGAGAGTTCGGTCTGGCTGCTGGCGCTGGTCATCGAGTTCTCCTGGCCGGGCGCCGGGCACACGTCGTGCACGACCCGGCCGTCCTGCTGGCTGGCCCAGCCGAAGGGCTCGCCGAGCGCGGAGCCGCACAGCAGCAACACCACTTCCTCGCGATGCCCGGCACCGGTCTTGGCAGCCATGTCCCAGCCGGTCGGCGTCGGCGGCATGTCCTCGTGCAGCGGCAAGTTGGACACCACCGCGATGTCCGACTCGTTGGCCCGCACCTGCGCCATGAACTGCCTGAGCCGTAACGGCAGTCGTTCGGCCGATGTGGTCGAGGAGTCCACGAACCGCATCGGGTCCCATGACTCAGCGTCGCCGGCGATCTGGTCGACCAGCCGCGCGACTTCGTCGCGCTCCTCGTCGGTCAGCACGATCCGTTCCACGTCCTGCTCCCGTTCTTAGCCAGTCAGAGGGCCTGCTCGACGAGGGTCACGACGTCGTCAGCGAGCTTGCGGATGGTCGCGGCGGAGTGCACCTGCGTGGAGTAGATCCACGTCAGCTCCAGCTCACCGCCGTGCACGGCACCCACGACGTCGATCAGGTGGCTGCGTGCCTCGGCAGGCGCGTGATCGTCGCCCGCACTGGGCAACTGCCTGCCGAAAAGCTCGCCACCGGAACTCGAGTCATCCCATTGCCCCAGGTAGTTGAAACTGATCTGGGCGCCACGGTGCTCACCGAGCGGATGCCCGCCGAGGTATCGCAGCGCGCCGTAGCCGAGCCCTTTGCCGGGCACAGCTCGAAGTTGTGTCTTGACGGCCCGCGAAAGCGCGCGCCAGTCCGGTGGTCCGGCCGGCACACGCAGCGCGACCGGGTAGATGGTGGTGAACCAGCCGACGGTGCGGGACAGGTCGACGTCGTCGAAGAGGTCCTCCCGGCCGTGTCCTTCGACGTCCACGACCACCTCGCCGTGTCCGGACCATCGGGACACGGCCACCGCCAGCGCGCCGAGCAGGATGTCGTTGATCTGCGTGCGGTACCGGCCAGGAACCTGACGCAGCAACACCTCGGTCTGTTGCCTGGTCAGCCGGGTGGTCATGGTCTCGGCCGACGCCACGGTGTTGGACCCGTGGCCGTCAGCCGGAATCGGTACGTCCGGCACTGCCCGCCAGTGCTCCAGTTCGTGGTCCAGCGCTCCTGCTTCGACATGCTCGGCGAGCTTCTGCGCCCACTCCCGGTACGGGCTCGTCTTGCGGCCGAGGTCGACCGGCTGACCACCGGCAAGCTGCTTGTACGCCAGAGCGAGGTCTTCGAGCACGATTCGCCAGGACACCCCGTCGATCACCGTGTGGTGCGCGGCGATGAAGAGACTGCCGGTGAACAGCACAGCGTGCAACAGCGGACCCGTCGTCAAGCTCATCCCGTTCTGCGCCTTGCGCACCTCGGACTCGCTGAACGCACTGTCCACTACGGACAGGTGAACCACGTCTTCTGCCAGAACCCTGTGCTGCCAACGCCCGTTCACGCGGGCGAAGCGGCTCCTCAGTGCGTCGTGGTGCTCGACAAGGGCAGCCAGCGCCTGGCGCAGGACTTCCGGATCGACGCCGCCCGCGAGTTCCAGGTGCACCGACATACCGAAGTGGTCCGGGAACACCGGGTGCCGTTCGAAGAACCAGTGCTGGATCGGGGTCAGCGGCAGCTCACCGACCGGTGACACGCCGTCGGCGCACTCGGTCTCGGTCGCCGCGACCTCAGCGAGTTCGGCGACCGTCTGGTGGGCGAACATGTCCTTCGTGGATACGTGGACGCCGAGCCTGCGGGCCGCGGACACGGCCTGGATGCTCAGGATCGAGTCGCCGCCGAGCTCGAAGAAGTTGTCGTGCACGCCGGCCTTGTCCACGCCGAGGACCTCGATCCAGGCCGCCACGAGCAAGCGTTCGGTCTCGGTCCGCGGTGCGACGAAGCCGTCCAACGCCACCTGTGCCGACGGCTCGGGCAGCGCGCGCCGGTCGAGTTTGCCGCTCGGTGTGAGCGGCAGCCCGTCCAGCTCCACGATCACCGCGGGCACCATGTACTCGGGCAAGGTCCGGCCGGCGAACACCCGCAACTCCTGGACGTCCGGCAGCTCCGCCCGGGGCACGACGTAGGCCACGAGCCGGTTCTCCCTGGCCAGCACGGCGGCCTCGGCGATCAGCGGATGCGCGGTCAGCACCGACTCGATCTCACCGAGCTCGATCCGGAAGCCGCGGATCTTCACCTGGTCGTCGGCCCGGCCGAGGTAGTCCAGCCGGCCGTCGGGCCTGATCCTGGCCACGTCACCAGTGCGGTACAGGCGATCCGCGATGCCGTCGACCGCGTGGAACCGTTCGCCGGTCAGCTCGGGCCGGTTGAGGTAGCCCCTGGCCAGGCCGGCGCCACCGATGTACAGCTCCCCCGGCGCGCCGGGTGGTGCGATCGCGCCGCGCGGGTCGAGCAGGTATGCGGTGTAGTTCGCGATCGGCCTGCCGATCGAGACCCGGCCCCTGGCCTGGATCTCGGCCCAGTCCAGCTCCTCGTATGTGACGTGCACGCACGTCTCGGTGATGCCGTACATGTTCACCAGCCGCGCACCGGTGTAGTTCTCGAACCAGCCCCGTACGTGCTTGGGCTCGAGGCCTTCACCGCCGAAGATCACCACACGCAGCCGGTCCGGCACTGGTTCGTCGTTCTCGACCGCGGTCCGCACGAGTTCACGGAAGCTGGACGGCGTCTGGTTGAGCACCGTCACGCCCTCGGACTGCAGCAACTGCCACATCTGCTCCGGGCTGCGCGCCACCGACCGCGGCACGACGACCACACGGCCACCGAACGCCAGCCCGCCCCACAGTTCCCAGACCGAGAAGTCGAAGGCGTAGGAGTGGAACATGGTCCAGACGTCCCGCGGGCCGAAGCCGAAGCGCGGACCGGTGTTGGCCAGCAGGTTCAGCACGTTGCGGTGTTCGACCAGCACGCCCTTCGGCTTGCCGGTGGAACCCGACGTGTAGATCACATAGGCCAGGTTGTCCGGCCCCACACCGGTTTCCGGGCGATCCACCGGCTGACGGGCGATGTCCGGCCAGTCCGTGTCGAGACGGATCACCTCGGCGGCGCCGGCCGGCAGTTCCACACCGGACTGGCTGAGCACGATCCGCGCCTCGGTGTCGGCCAGCATGAACGCCAGCCGATCGCTGGGGTAGGCGGGGTCGAGCGGAACGTACGCACCGCCCGCCTTGAGAATGCCCAGCAGGCCGACAACCATCTCCAGGCCGCGTTCCACACTGATGGCGACCAATGTGTCCGGCCCGACGCCACGCTCGACCAAGTGGTTGGCCAGCTGGTTGGTCCGGGTCACGAGTTCGGCGTACGTCAGCGCGACGCCGTCGCACGTGATCGCGATCGCATCAGGTGTACGCGTTGCCTGCGCGTCGACCAAATCGTGGACGCACAGCTGCGGGACCGGCCGTTGCTCGGCGTCGTTCCACTCGGTGAGCAGCGAGTTTCGCTGCTGTTCGGTGAGGGCCGGGAGATCGCCGACCGGTGTCGCCGCGTTCGCCACGATCGCGTCGAGCACCACCAGCAACTGCTCGGCCAGTCGCTCGGCAGTGCCCGCGTCGAACAGGTCCGTGTTGTACTCCAGCAGCCCGGCCAGGCCGTCGCCCCGCACACCGAACTCGACCGACACATCGAACACCGCCGAGCTGGCGGGCAGCGGCACGGGATCGATCCGCAGGTCACCGAGCTTGACCTCGGCCCGCGGCGTGTTCTGCAGTACTACACAGGCCTGCACGAGCGGGGTCCGGCTCGGGTCCCGTTCCGGTGCGACCGCGTCCACCAGCCGCTCGAACGGCACGTCGGCGTGGGCGAAAGCGTCGAGCGTGTTGTCCTTCACCTTGGCCAGCAGGGCTTCGAACGACTCGTCAGCGTCCACCTGCGACCTGATGACGACGGTGTTGACGAAGAATCCGACCAGCCGCTCGAGTTCGGCGTGATCACGTCCGGATGTGACCGTCCCGACGGCGATGTCGTCCTGGCCGCTGTAGCGGGCCAGCAGCACCTTGGTGGCGGCCAGCAAGGTCATGAACAGCGTGGTTCCGTGCCGCAGGCTCAGCTCGGTCAGCGCGGCGAGCCGCTGCGCGGAGACCTCGAACCGGTGGACGGCGCCGTTGGCGGTCTTCACGGCCGGGCGTGGCCGGTCCGTCGGGATGTCCAGCGGAGACAGGCCGGCCAGTCGCGTGGTCCAGTGCTCGAGCTTGGCGGCGAACTCCGCACCGGCCAGCCGCTCACGCTGCCAGAGCGTGTAGTCCGCGTACTGCACCGGCAGCTCGGCAAGATCGACCGCGCGGCCCTCGGTGGCAGCCGCGTACCGCTCACCCAACTCGTCCGCGAGCACGCTCATCGACCAGCCGTCCGTGACGATGTGGTGCATTCCCAGTACCAGCAGGTGTTCCTCGGCGGCCAGCCGGATCAGCCTTGCCCGCAGCATCGGCCCGCTGGTCAGGTCGAACGCCGTGGCCATCTCGTCGGCCATGACGTCGGCGACCATCCGCTCACGGTCCGCTTCCGGCAGTTTCGACACGTCGGTCAGCGCGAGCGGGACATCGTGTGGCGGGTGGACCACCTGGACACCTTCGCCGCCGAAGCTCTCGAAGGTGGTGCGCAGCGACTCGTGCCGCTCGACCAGTCCGGCCAGCGACCGGGTCAGCGCCGGGATGTCCAGCGCGCCGACCAGCCTGAGCCCGGTACCCGTGTTGTACTCGACGTTGCCCGGTGCGAACTCGTCCAGGAACCACAACCGCTGTTGCGCGAACGACAGCGGGAACCGCTGCGGCGGACCAGAGTCACTCGGCACGGAATCACGCGGCACGGCAACCGGACCGGCGGCAACCGAGCCGGTCCGGGCCTTGACAGCCACGCGAGCCAGGCCCGCGATGTCCGGCGTGTCGAACACGACCCGCGGCGAAAGTTCCACTGCCATCAGCGACCGGACCCGGGACACCACCTGGATGGTCAGGATCGAGTCGCCGCCGAGCTCGAAGAAGTTGTCGTGCACACCGACCCGGTCCAGGCCGAGGACCTCGCCGAAGATCCCGGCCAGCACCTGCTCGAATTCGTCGCGCGGCGCGACATAGCCCGCATCCAGCTCAGGGCGTGCCTCTGGGGCGGGCAACGCGCGCCGCGCGACTTTGCCGCTGGGGGTGAGCGGCAATTCTTCAAGGGTCACGAAGACCGCGGGCACCATGAAGTCCGGCAGCCGTTCGGCCAGGAAAGCCCGCAGTTCCGTGGTGGTCGGGACCGGCCCGTCCGGCACGAGGTAACCGATCAGCCGACGGCCCGCCTGGTCCTCACGGGCCACCACGACCGCTTGGCGTACGGCGGGGTGCGCGAGCATCCTGGCCTCGACCTCGGCCGGTTCGATCCGGTAGCCGCGGATCTTGACCTGGTCGTCGGCCCGGCCGAGGTGCTCAAGCAGACCGTCCGACCGCCACCTGCCCACGTCGCCGGTGCGGTACATCCGGACGCCTGCGGCGAAAGGCGAGGCCACAAAGCGTTCCGCAGTTAGGTCTGGGCGAGTGAGGTAGCCACGGCCCAGGCTTTCGCCCGCGAGGTAGATCTCGCCCGCCACCCCCGCCGCTGCCGGACGCAGGCGCTCGTCCAGGACGTAGACCTGGGTGTTGCGCATCGGGCGGCCGATTCGCGGCGTCTCGCTCTGGTCCGCCGTGGCGCCGACAGCGTCCACAGTGCACTCACTGGGCGCGTAGTAGTTGTGCGTGGTGACATCCGGGTAGCCGCGCAGGGTTGTCCATAGCCCTGGACCGCTGCCCTCACCGCCGAGCAGGACCGAGTTCGGGCGATGCCCGGGGCCGTCCAGCACGCCGAGGTCGACCAGGCGCTGCAGGTAGGTCGGCGTCACACTGAGGAAGTCGATTCCCCGGTCGCGGACGTAGTCCACCAGTGCGTGGGCGTCTCGCCGGGTGCGTTCGCCGATCACGTGGAACTCGCCGCCGTTGATCATGCCGATCAGCTGGTTCATCGTGGCGTCGAACGAGATCGAAGCAGTGTGGGCGACCCGGACCCGGCGGCCGGCCAGGTCGGCGGCCCGGGCGAACACCTCTTTGCCGTGGTGCCTGCAGAGGTTCGTGACACCTCGGTGCAGCACCTGCACGCCCTTGGGGCGGCCGGTGGATCCCGAGGTGAACACGATGTAGGCGAGGTTGTCCGGGTGGACAGTGATCGCGGGGGCCTTGGCCGACCGGCGCGCGATCCTGGACCAGTCCGCGTCGAGCCGGAAGATCTGCCTGCCGGCCAGCGGAAGCTGGTCGGTCAACGAGTCCTGCGTCAGCACGAGCCGGACGCTCGCGGTCTGCGCCATGTACTCGAGCCGGTCAGCCGGGTACGCGGGGTCCAGCGGGACGTAGGCACCGCCTGCCTTGAGGATCCCGAGCAGGCCGACCACCAGCTCCAGGGTGCGATCCGTGGCCAGCCCGACCATCACGTCCGGCCCGACGCCGTTGTCCCGCAGGTAGCGGGCCAGCTGGTTGGCGCGCTTGTCGAGAGCGGCGAAAGTCAGCGTCCGCTCCCCCGCCACCACGGCGATCTCGTCCGGTGTCCGGCGAGCCTGCTCCGCGAAGATCTCGTGCAACGCCTGCCAGCCTGGCTCAGGCACGGTGGTGTCGTTGTACTCCACCGTGAACCGCTCACGTTCCGCGTCGGACACCATGCTGAGCCCGGTGATCTGCTGTTCCGGCTGAGCCGCGATCCCCCGCAGCAAGGTGACCAGATGCGTCGCCATCGCCTGCGTGGTGCCCTCGTCGAACAGGTCCGGGTCGTAGTTCAGTACCAGCGAAAGCGTGTCGGCCGCGTGGGCGACCAGGCTCAACGGGTAGTTGGTGGCCTCCTCCGCGTCGAACCCGACGACCTCGATGTTCTGCCGGCGCGCCGACTCGTGGTCGACCGGGAAGTTCTCGAACACGACGATGCTGTCGAAGACGTTCGACGAGCTGGGCAGGTCGCTCCAGGTGCGCAGCTGTGCCAGCGACACGAACTCGAACTGACGCGACGACGCCTGCCGTTGCTGCAGCAGGGCCAGCCAGTCGGCCACGCCGCCCGCCGGGTCGACCTCGACGCGGACCGGCAACGTGTTGATGAAGTTGCCCACGATGGAGTCGGCGCCGGGCAGGTCCGCCGGACGGCCGGACGCGGTGGCGCCGAACACGACGTCGTTCACGCCGCTGTAGCGGGAAAGCAGCAGTGCCCACGCGCCCTGTACTGCGGTGTTCACGGTGAGGCGGTGCTTCTTCAAGGTGGCGAACAGCTCTGCCGACTCGGCCGGCGTCAGCTGAACGTGGTGGCGCCTGGTGGAACGCGCGGTGTGACTGTCCGCCGGGCGACGGTCACATGGCAGCTCGGTGGGAGCGGTGATCCCCGCCATGACCGATCGCCAGTGCCGTTGCGCGGCCGTCTGGTCCTGCTGGGCGAGCCAGCCGACATAGTCCCGGAACGGCCGCCGGGCCGGCAGCTCGGGCTCGCTGCCATCCACAATGGCCCGATAGGCGGCGAAGAGGTCGGCGAGCACGTGCGAGGTGCTCCAGCCGTCCAGCAGCACGTGGTGCGAGGTCCGGACCACCCGGACCTGGTCATCGCCCAGGTCGATGATCACCAGTCGCATCAACGGCGCGATCGTCAGGTCGATGCCCAGCGCCCGGTCTTCGGCCAGCAGCTGCCGCAACAGCTCCTCCTGATCCGGCGAGCCGGACCAGTCCAGGAACCGGACCGGCACCTGGGCCGAGCGGTGCACGATCTGCAGCGGCTCACGGACACCCTGCCACCGAAGGGAAGTGCGCAGGATCGGCGTGTGGTCCACGACCCGCTGCCAGGCTTGCCCCAGCGCCCGCGGGTCGCCGATGCCGTCGAGCACGAACGACATCTGCTCGAAGTACGTGCCCGCGTCAGCCTCGACGAGGCTGTGGAACAACATGCCGGCCTGCATGGGCGTGAGCGGGTAGATGTCCGCCACGTCGCCGAGCGCCATGGTGTCCAGTTCGGACTGGGTCAGCCCGGCGAGCGGGAAGTCTGACGGTGTGTGCCCACCCGCCCCAGGTCGCGTGCAGTGCTCGATGATCTCCGTGAGCACGTCCGCCAGCCGGGCTGCCAGCCGTTCGATCGTCGCCCGCTGGTGGATGTCGGCCGAGTACACCCAGGTGAACACGAGCCGCCCGGCTTCCGCCACGCAGACCACGTCCAGCAGGTACGGCCGGAGCTGGTCGGGGTGATGGTCCTGACCGGCATTGGGCAGGTGCGCGTGGTAGAGCGGGCTGCCGGCCGCGACCGCGTCGAACTGCCCCAGATAGTTGAAGCTCAGCTGTGGCAACGGATGCTCACGCAGGACGCTGCCAGGCACACCGTACTTCAGCGCGTCGTAGCCGATCCCGTTGCCAGGCACAGCGCGCAGCTGTTCCTTGACGGACTTGACCAGCCGCCCCCAGTCGCCGTCCGGGATGTCGAGCAGTACCGGGAAGTGTGTGGTGAACCAGCTGACCGTACGGGAGACATCCAGGTCGTCGCCGATGTGCTCGCGGCCGTGCCCTTCCATGCCCACTGCCACCCGGTCGTGGCCGGTCCAGTCCGCGAAGACCCTGCCGACCGCGCTGAGCAGAATGTCGTTGATCCTCGTGTGATAGGCGGCCGGAACGTCGTGCAGCAGTGCCGCCGTGTCCTGCGGGCTCAGCTCGACCGTGACGACCTCGGCCGACCCGGCGGTGTTCACGCCGGTCGCGTCCACCGGCAGGCCGGGCACCGAGCCGGGGTCGGCCGTCGCCCAGTAATCGAGTCCGGCGTCGAAGTGACCGGCCTGGACCAGTTCGTCGAGGCGAGCCGCCCACTGCTGGAACGAAGTGGTCTTGGGTCCCAGCGAACCGCCCTGGTACGCGGTTTCCAGGTCCTCCAGCAAGATCCGCCAGGACACGCCGTCGACCACGAGGTGGTGTACGACGATCAACAGTCGCGGCCGGGCATCGGTGTGCACCAGAACGGCCTTGAACAGCGGCCCATCCGCCAGGTTCATACCGGCCTGTACGGACAAGGCGAGCTCGTCGATCGTCCTGTCGCCGAGGTGCTCCTCGGTCAACGCCTCCGCTCCCGTGACCGGTGCGTTCTCCTGCCGCCACCCGCCGTCGAACCTGAAGCGCATCCGCAGGGCGTCGTGCTGGGCGGCCAACGTCGTCACCGCGCGGCGAAGCGCCTGGACGTCGACGCCATCGGCCAGCTCGACGTGGAACGACATGGAGTAGTGCTCGGGGTGCACGTCGTACTCGTCGAAGAACCAGCGCTGGATCGGCGTGAGCACGACCTCGCCGGTGATCTCGTGCTGATCGCTGCGGACCGTCGCGGTCGTGACGACACCGGCCAGTTCACGGATCGTCTGGTGGGTGAAGATGTCCTTAGTGGACACGCCAAGCCCGTCCGCGCGGGCCTTGGCCACCACCTGGATGCTCAGGATCGAGTCGCCGCCGAGCTCGAAGAAGTTGTCGTGCACGCCGACCTTCGGCAGGTGCAGGACATCAGCCCAGGCACGGACCAGGATCTGTTCCTGCTCGGTGCCGGGCGCCACGTAGGCGGTGGCGAGTTCCGGGCGGCCTTCGGGTGCCGGCAGGGCCTTGCGGTCGACTTTGCCGCTCGGTGTCGTGGGCAACGCGGCCAGCGT
>WUUC01186248.1_pt1 | contig 15396 bp, 10 predicted proteins | sample 6278441 | NCBI WGS metagenome assembly WUUC01 (sample SAMN13675441, study PRJNA597444) | soil metagenome | isolation source: soil | place: USA: Washington | collected 2017-10
GTGGGCTCTTGCACAAAACCAGGCTGTAAGAGGCCGGGTTAGTTCCGACGATGGCCGTCCGCTGGATGGCGCAACCATTAATGTAAAAGGGACCAGGATCGCCGCAGTCGCAAATAGTGAAGGAGTATTCACGATGAATGTTCCGTCTTCAGCTGTTTTGGTCATATCGTCTGTTGGATATATTACTATTGAACAAACCGCCGGTAGTGATATGAATATTGTTTTACAAAAAGACGATCGCCGGCTTTCTGAAGTAGTGGTGGTTGGCTACGGTCAATCGCAAAAAAGGGATGTAAGTGGTTCTATCAGCCGCATTGCCGCCCGCGATGTGGAGAATCAGCCGGTGCAAAGTTTTGAATCAGCACTTCAGGGCAAAGCACCCGGCGTGGTGATTGAGAATAGTAGTGGTAAAGTAGGGCAGGGGATCAAAGTACGTATAAGAGGTACATCTTCGTTATCAGCCAGCAGTCAACCCCTGTATGTGCTGGATGGTATTCCACTAACCACCGCCAGCCAATCGGATATCAATAATGAGCCTACCAATCCGCTTGCCGATCTTAATCCAAATGACATCGAATCCATTGATGTGCTTAAAGACGCTTCTGCATCGGCGATTTACGGAGCGAGAGCTACGAATGGCGTTGTATTGATCACTACTAAAAAGGGATTGCGAAATAATAAAACAGTTGTTGAATTAAATACGACAAGAAGTTTTTCTAAACCAACAATGAAGCGGGGCTTCTTAAATGCCAGAGAATATGTACAGCTAATGACAGAAGCGTTGAGCAATGATGCAAAATTCGATTTTGAAAATGGCATTGGTGTTTTTAGTAATGCACCTTATCCAACACTGGACGCCGCACTTGTTGATTATATCGACTATATTGAAACACGATTTGACCGACTTGCATTAGGTACGGACTGGCGTAATGCAGAAGTGGATGTGAACTACGAAGATGAGCAATTCCGCAAAACGGCTATTGCATCGCAAGTTGACCTTTCGGTAAGGGGTGGCAATGAAAAGACCAGATTTTTTGCATCTGGGTTTTATAATGACCAGGAAGCGATCGTTATTGCCAACCGCTTCAAACGTTTTGGCGGCCGTTTTAACCTCGACCATTCGCTTAATGATAAAGTATCGGTGGGTTTTAATTTGTCAATGACCCGTTCGCAATTGGACCGGATCACTAACGACAATGCGTTTTCCACACCGGGCCAACTGGTAGCGCAAGCTCCTATTTCTCCATTGATTGATCCTGCCACCGGGGATTATAATGCCAACACATTGTACTCAAACGGGTTGCTGGATGCAAAATATAACAGCGATAAACAGGTTACCTACCGGAATATCGGCAACCTGTTTACAAACATCGCTTTTACTAAACAACTTTCTTTCCGATCAGAATTTGGCGCAGATATTTTGAATATGACCGAAGAGGCTTTTGCAGATAAACGTACGCAGGACGGACAAGGTATCGGTGTAGGGCAATATTTTACTTCGCAAAATGTGACGTTCAATACAAACAATTACTTTACTTATACGCCTTCCATCAATGAAAATATTAAGTTGACCGCTTTGCTGGGGATGAGTTATTTGCAGAACGATTTTCGGCAATCGAATCAGCAGGCCGAAGCTTATCCTTCTGCTGCTGTTAAAAACCTTGCAGGCGCTACGGATGTTACATTCGGAAATTCGGTCAATGGACGTTATAATTTTCTTTCTTATTTTTCCAGGGCTAATCTCACTTTCAATGAAAAATATCTTTTAGGTGCCAGTGTTAGAATCGATGGATCATCGCGGTTTGGTCCAGACAATCGCTATGGTACTTATCCCGCTGTTTCTGCCGGATGGATATTATCGGAAGAGCATTTTTTGAAAGAGTCAAATACCTTGAATTACCTGAAACTTCGCGGAAGTTGGGGACAAACGGGTAATGCAGAGATCGGCGAAAGCCAGTACCTGAACCTGTATAATATTTCCAACTACCCCGCTCTTCCGGGCTTCGTGCCTTTCCAGATAGGGGATCCTTCGCTCGGCTGGGAAAAAACAACACAGGTTGATATTGGTCTTGATTTCGGTTTATTTAATAACCGCCTGACCGGTGAACTGGATTGGTATAATAAGCAAACAAAAGATCTTTTATTAGCAGTCAACGTTCCTGCTACTAATGGCTATTTTGATAATATCAACTTTCTGAATACTATTTTCAGAAATCTTGGCAGTATGGAAAATAAGGGATTCGAAATTTTGCTAAACAGCCGTAATATAGAAGGCAGGGATTTTAAATGGAGCACTTCCTTTAACATTGGCTTCAATAAAAATAAAGTAAAGAATATACAGGGACAGGTCATTGAAGGGAGCAGTTTTCAACGGGCTGTTGAAGGCGAGCCGATCGGTGTATTCTTTATGCCAAAATTTTTGGGTGTTGATCCGGATAATGGCGATGCATTGTACCTGGGCGAAGACGATAAGCCGACCAATGATTATGACGCGGCGAAACGGGTAATAGTAGGAGATCCCAACCCTGATTTCACGGGTGGCTTTACCAATAATTTTTCTTACAAAGGTTTTGACCTGAATATATTTTTCAGTTTTGTTTCAGGAAATGATATCTACAACAACGGCGGCCGTTTTATGAGCTCGGGTTTTGGAGGCGGCCGTGATAATCAAACAAGAGAAATATTAGACCGCTGGCAAAACCCCGGTGATATTACCAATGTTCCAAAGCTGGGCTTCATCTTTCCCACGGGTGAAAGAACGTCTTCAAGGTGGATCTATGACGGATCATATATCAGGCTGCGCCAATTAAGTATCGGTTATAATCTGCCAACCACTGTAACTCAGTCTTTGAAGATAAGCAGCGCAAGATTTTTTATATCCGGCGCCAACCTGTGGACGAAAACAGATTATAGAAGTGATCCTGAAGTAAACACATTAGGAACACAGGTTACAGGTGTTCCCAACATCTCAGCAGGCGTGGATTTTTATACCATTCCGCAACCCAAAACCTTTACAATCGGATTGAATGTTAAATTCTAAAACTTCCTGGCAAGTAAGCGTTCTATGGATCTAATCAATAAAAACTAAACACATGAAATCAACGATATTTTTTTTGATCATTACTATTCTCCTGCTGAATGCATGTAACAAAAAGCTGGATGTACTTCCGCAAAATACTGTTCCGTCCGATGAAATAAAAACGGAAGACGATGTAAGGGCCGTTCTTTTTGGGGCTTATTCTACCTGGCAAAATGCCAACGCCTTTGGAGAAAAATATAATACGTTTGGCGAACTCCTTATCAATGGAGGTGATATTGAATGGGCCGGTACATTTGAAACCTATGGCGATCTTCACCAGAATGCACAGGTGAGAACATCTCCTGAAGTGTACCAGTTATGGGCCAATGCATATCACACCATCGCTGCGGCGAATATTGTGTTAAGTAAACTGGACATTTTGAAAGGTGATGAGAAGACGGAAATTGAAGGCGAAGCGAAATTTTTCCGGGGTGTTACCTACTATCAACTCGTCAATTTTTTTGCACTGCCCTATTCTGCAGGAACAACCAATCCGGGCGTACCATTGATACTTGAACCCGTAGAAGGTTATATCCCGGAAAGAGACAAGCTACCACGTGCTTCTGTACAAGCGGTCTATACGCAGATAATAAGCGACTTGGGTGATGCAGCTGCAAAAATGCCTGAATCATCTTCCGATTTCAGGGCTGATCGTTTTGCAGCACTGGCTTTTTTATCAAGAGTTTATTTATCACAAGCAAAATATACGGAAGCTGCTACTGCCGCTAACGAAGTAATTGAGAATAGCGGGCGAAGCCTTACCTCTACATTGGATAACGCATTTAATAACGCCAGCAATTCATCCGAGGATGTCTTCGCTATTCAGCAAACCAGCCAAAGTAACTCCGGTACCAGCAATTTCGGTATTACCACCTTTTACTCCGGCGATCCTATAGGCCGTGGTGAAATTCAGGTATCGCCATCACACCTGGCAAAGTATGAAGCAGCTGATGAAAGGGGCGATTTCTTTTATAACGGTAGCAGTATTTCTGGTTCTGATGGTTTAATGACAGGCAAATGGAGCGACCTGTATAAAGCAATTCCCGTTATCCGTTTGGCAGAAATGTATCTTACCCGGGCCGAAGCAAACTTCAGGAAAGGCGGTACGCCTGTCGGCGACAATACTCCTCTTGAAGACGTGAACATTATAAGAAGACGTGCCAGGCTTGCCGATCTTGTTTCAATAGCAAGCGCCGATGTTATTGTAAAAGAAAGATACCTTGAACTAGCTTTTGAAGGTGATCGTTTTTTCACCGTTAAAAGATTAAAGTTAACAATAAGCGGCATTCCCTACGATGATCCGAAAATGATATTACCTATTCCACAAAGAGAGATCGACCTTGGTAACGCATTACCTCAAAATCCTGGTTACTAAACTTGATTATTGCTGAAAATTCGCGGCTGTCGTGCAATAGCCGGCAGCCTTTTATTTTGTTGTGGAGATATAGTTGTTTGTAAACAGGTGTTCCGACATCTTTTTATCATGGCCGTAAACATCGTCACGGAAGTTCAGTTCACCTTTGCTGTTGACCCATGCTGTAAAGTAGCCGATGAACACCGGGATGGTTTGCTTCAAGGTCACATACTTTTCCTTGCCACTGTTCATCGCGGCAGTAATTTTTTCAGTCGTCCATGTCGAGTCGTTTCGCAAGATATATTCCGCAAATTTTTTGGGCTCCGCTAAGCGGATGCAGCCATGACTAAACGCCCGTTTCCCTTCATTAAACAAGCTCTTTGAAGGCGTATCATGCAAATAAATATTGTAACTGTTCGGGAAAAGGAATTTTACAAGTCCCAGTGAATTACGTGGTCCCGGTTTTTGCCGCACATTGCCATTGTTCCATTCCATGTTATGATCGGCCAGGTAGTTTTTATTTCCCTCGATGCCTGGCAGGATTTCATTTTTAATAATACTTGGCGGTACATTCCAATAAGGGCTGAATACAACATATTTCATATCACCGTTAAAGATGACTGTATTATGCGCCGTGGATCCTACTACCACGTTCATGCTCCACGCCAGTTTGGCTTTTTCATACACATGCAAACGGAATTCCGGGATGTTTACCAGAAAATAGTCCGTTGTTGGTTCAGCTGGCACCCAACGCATCCTTTCCATATTGATTAGAATTTGACGGATGCGTTCACCTACGGGTCGATTTATTTCTTTTAAAAGTGAAGCGCCAACAATACCGTCTTCGGTCAGGCCATACCTGCGCTGGTATTTCCTTACAGCTTCCATCATCGTTTTGGTAAATGTATTCGAACTATCTTTTTCCTCCAGGTCGCCAAGAAGATACAGCCGCTCTTTTATAGCTGCTACGATCGTTGAAGAATCGCCCAACCGGAATGATTTTTTATCCGTTTGTATAGTCATCCAGTTGCCTGACTTTTCCATTTCATAATATTTCACCAAATATGTTTTTAATAGGTTGTACTGCTTATTTACCGGTTCGTACTGCGACAGGTTCTGCCCTTTATTTTTCAACAGGGAATCGAGAAAACCAACAGCGTCTATTTTCTTCCGCGGTATGTACCAGCTAAGGTCTTTTGTATTGATATTGCGGTTTCCCGAGTATGCCTTGTAAGTGTACTGAAGAAACTGTCTTGTTAATAAAAGTTCGGTTTTTAAAACAAACGAATCCGCCGGATTAATGCGTTTTACCTGCTGTAGTGTATCGATCCTTGTTTGCAATGCTTCATTGTATAACGAGCTATCGCCCGAGTAGCTGATATAATTGTTCTGCATTCCGAGGAAAGTAGCGGCATAATCCGCAACGCCTTCTTCGAGGAACCAGGCGTATTGGTAATTACGGCTGTTATAAAAGTTTCTTAAGTGAGTGGCCGTGCTATCATGGAGGTCCGTACTGTCAATAAATTTTTCCACAGCAAGGCTGTCAAAAAACATACCGCTAAACGAATTGCCCTCGGTAATAGTTGTATCACGTTGTACAATTTCGATTTGTGGCTCTTTTTGTTTGCACGATACTACGCTCAAAGAAATAAGAGCAACAAGGAAGATTTTTTTCATATGAAATAAGTGACTTGGTCGCGTTAAAGCACTAAAAATAGAAAAATCTCCCGTTAGAAGGGGTTTTCATATTGCGGGTATGCAGGTATTATTTTTATAATGCCCTGGTAAACATTTTTCGGGTTAACTGCGCATCATGTCCGTAAATGTCTTCACGAAAATTAAGCTCGCCCGCCTCATCTACCCATGCTGTATAGTATGCAATTAAAACGGGCACCGGTTTTTTAACCTTTACAAATTTTTCTTCACCGCTATTCATTGCCTCGCGGATTTTTGTAGCATCCCATTCCGGTTGATCCCTCAGCAGGTAAATAGCCATTCGTTCGGGATCGCTTAATCGTATACAACCGTGACTAAAAGCTCTTTTATCTTTTGCAAACAAACTTTTTGAAGGAGTATCATGAAAGTAGATGTCGAAACTATTGGGAAAAAGAAATTTTACTTGTCCCAGCGCATTTTCGCCGCCCGGTTTTTGCCTTATTTCGGGAAAGCCGTCACCGTCTTTGTCATCCATCATTTCCATATTCTGTTCTGCAATATAATTTTGATTTTTTTCAATGGCAGGCAGTATTTCTTTTTCGACAATGCTTTTTGGTACATTCCAATGCGGACTGAAGACTACCTGGTTGAGGTTGCCTGTAAATATTCTTGTGTCATGCCCCTGTTTACCTACCACTACGTCCATGTCAAATACTTTTTTATTGCCATCTGTTACATATAACATAAAGGCCGGAATATTTACTGTGATCAAAGTTCCCCGCGGTTGTACCGGCAACCAGCGCATACGATCCATATTGATCAGGAGTTGTTGTATCCGGTGAGCCACCGGCACGTTTATTTCTTTTAGTGTTGTTTTGTCAATAATGCCGTTCGCCTCGAGTCCATGCCGGCGCTGAAACTTTTTTACGGCCCGTTCCAATGTATCATTAAAAACCGGTGAGGTGTCTGACGGATGGTGGCCATCCGTTAACTGCAATCGTTTTTTTATCAATACAACAGGCTGTGTAATTACTCCTTTTTTATAACTTTTCTTTTCGGCAGGGATTGCAGGCCATCCGCCCTTTTGATGGATATCATAATAATTGGCGAGCTTTTCTTTCAGCACGCCATACGAAGGATTTACATCTTCATAATATTTGTCGTCCTTATGTTTCTTTTTCAAGAGCGAATCGGCAAGGTATATTGCATCCTGCCTGGTTGCGGGAACGAAGCGTTCCATTTCTTTTCGTTTTACATAATCTTCTTCATAAGCCAATAGTGTATGATGAATAAAATTGGCCGTCAGCTGAATCTCTGTATTAATAAAATTTTTATTATTTGCCGATGGAGAAATGGAGTCTTCTGAAATAAGATTATTCATTCTTTTTTTTAAGGCTTTATTATCCAGCAGCGTATCATCGGTGGAACTTGTATAGTGATTATGCAAATTCCAGAAGCCACGGGCCTGTTCAGTCAGACCGTCGCTGGAAAACCATGCGAATTGAAAATTCCGGCTGTTATAAAAGCTACGAACACGCCGTGCTATAGAATCGGGAACTTTTTTCTCATTAATGAGTTTTTCTACAGCAGCGCTATCTAAAAAAAGATCGCTGTAAGCATTGGAAGGAGTGATGCTGTAATTCCTTGAAGTGATTTTTTTGTTTTTCTTTTCCTTGCCATCTTTGTCATTGCCTTCATTATTACAGGAAACCAGCAGGATGGTACAAGCTGCGACATAAAAAAATTGTCTGTTCATGCCGGGTAGTTTGCAAAGACTGTGCCTGTGAAATCGCCATAAATAACAAAGGCGCAGTTAAAGCGCCTTTGTTACATTAGAGTTTATTAGTCTTTTTTAGTGGTGGATGGGTCGCCTTTCAGATGTTTATCAAGAAAACCAAGTATTTGCCCATACCCTTTTATTTCATTTTCTTTTTTTACGAAACCGTGTCCTTCATCAGGGAAGACCACGTATTCTACAGGAACATTATTTTTTTTAACTGCAGCAACCACTTCATCGCTTTCTATTTTCAACACTCTTGGATCATTGGCACCCTGCAATACCATCAGGGGTTTTTTTATATTTGATGCGTGAAGCAAAGGCGAATATTGTTTAAGCCGAACAGTGTCTGCTGTATTCGGATCGCCTATTTCTTCATACAGGGCGTTTTTAAACGATTCCCAATACGGGGGAATTTCTTTCAACGTACGTAGCCAGTTAGCCACACCAAAAATATCTACGCCTACATTAAACTCATCAGGCTTAAAGGATAACGCCGCCAGCGTCATATAGCCGCCATAAGAGCCGCCGATGATGCCGATTTTGGAAGAGTCAATATAGTCCTGGTCAGCCAGCCACTTTTTGCCCCATACACAATCATTCAGGTCCTTATCACCATGATTGCGGTTATCCATTTTATAAAATGTTTTGCCATAGCCGCTGCTGCCACGATTGTTCACGGCAAGAATAGCATAACCGTGGTTTACTAAATACTGGATCAATGAAAAATAACCGACCCGCGATTGGCCGCCTGGTCCGCCATGTACCCATACAAGGGCCGGCACTTTTTTGTCTTTACCGGCCTGGTGGGGTTTGTAATAAATGGCAGGTATTTCCAGTCCATCGAACGATTTGTAACGTACTACTTCAGCCGATACCAGGTCGTTGCCATCGATCTCGGGGGTGAGTGTATTAGTTAATTTTTTTAATTCTTTGGTACCAAAATCGTAGATGTAAATATTGTTAGGTGATTTTCCATCGCCGATGGAAAGACGCATTTTATTCTCACTGCGTGAAATGTTTACTGACTGCACATCACCGTTGTCCATTTTCGGAAAGTCAATGGGACTGCCTGTTCTGTGATCGAAAATATAGAGTTTATTCCGGCCATCTTCGTTAACACCAACTACCCTGTATTTTTCGTTGAAGGAGGTGTACATATACATTACATCCCATTTGGCTTCATAGAACTTTTCTTTTTTGCTGGTTGATACGTCGTACTTAATCACATGCTGGTATTCGCTGCCTTCATCGGTTGTATAGTAAAGCGATTTGTTATCCAAAGAAAATTGCAAAGGACCATTGTTGCTTTCGATACTGTCGTTGTTAACTTTTTTTAATTGTTTGGTTTGCTGGTCGAGGAGGTACAGGTTGGATGACGAAGTAGTGACAGGTTGAACCAATGCCATATACTGTTCGTCGTCGGAGATCGCATTCACATCGTAACCGCTTTCATTTTGATAGACCATTTTTGGTGTCCAGGTAGCAATATCCATTTTGTACAGATCAAAAAAACGCGGATCTCTTTTATTGGAAGTATAATAAAGAAATTTATTGTCACGGCTCCAGCCCCAGAAGTTCGCTTTTTCCTTTTCCCCTGGAGTCAGATCTTTCAGGCTGCTATCTGTTTTTTGCAAGAAAAGATGATCGTTTTCATCTCCGCCTTTATCTGCACTATAAATAAAATCGGAGGTTCCGGGTACGTAATCATTGGCAAACACCGATTCCCTGGTAGAATTTGTCAGGGCTTTTTTCTGACCGCTGGCAATATCAATTTCATAGGCATTATAAATGCCGCTTTCATTGCTGCTGACCAGCAGTTTGCTGTCGTCTGACGAAATGGAACCGCCGCCCACCTGGGTGCTTTTGTAAAATTGTTCAATGCTGTATTGTTTTACCTCTCGTGGTGCTGGTGTGGTTTCGTCATTACTTGTGCAGGAAAATAATAAAATAACGGGCAACGCTAGGAGTGATCGTTTCATATTTATGATGGTTTTGATAAATGGGAAGATAAAGTTTATTTGAAATATAACCGGGAAGCGATTTAGCGGAAAGGCGTATTTAGAGGAGGAATGGTTGTATACCAGAGCAAGTCATATTCAAAGTAGGGCAGGGAAAAAAAACGACTGATAGCAATAGAAAAGCGGGTGAAAAGACCCGTTAAAGCCGGCAACCATGGCAGTTTGCCACCATAATAAAAACCTTTATTTTTCACATTGTAAATCAGACCGTCACCCTTACCTTTGCGGCCAAAATAAACACTCACCTTTATTATATGGCAAACGTTGGTAAAGTAAAGCAAATCATTGGAGCTGTTGTAGACGTGCAGTTTGAGGGCACCCTCCCCGATATCTTTAATGCATTGGAACTTAAAAAAGAAAATGGGGAGATTTTGGTACTGGAAGTGCAGCAACACCTTGGTGAAGACAGTGTTCGGACCATCGCGATGGACGGTACAGAAGGTCTTGTTCGTGGCACGAAGGTTATAGATTCTGGCAGAGCCATTACGATGCCCGTTGGTGAAGCCATCAAAGGGCGTTTATTTAATGTGACCGGTGATCCGATCGATGGTCTGCCGGCTGTTTCCAAGCTAAACGGACGTCCCATTCACAGCAAGCCTCCCGCTTTTGAAAATTTAAGCACTTCATCCGAAATATTATTTACCGGTATTAAAGTCATTGACCTGATCGAACCTTATTCCAAAGGCGGTAAGATCGGTTTGTTTGGTGGCGCTGGCGTTGGTAAAACAGTATTGATCCAGGAATTGATCAACAATATCGCGAAGGCATATGCCGGTGTGTCCGTATTTGCGGGTGTGGGAGAAAGAACCCGTGAAGGAAATGACCTGATGCGTGAAATGATCGAGGCCGGTATTATGAAATACGGCGAAGCTTTTAAACATAGTATGGAAGAAGGCGGATGGGATCTGAGCAAAGTAGATATGAATGAGCTGGCTGATTCAAAAGCTACGTTTGTGTTCGGCCAGATGAATGAACCTCCCGGTGCCCGTGCAAGGGTTGCTCTTTCCGGTTTGACTATTGCAGAATACTACCGTGATGGTGATGGTGAAGGAAAAGGACGTGATATCCTCTTTTTCGTTGACAATATCTTCCGTTTTACACAAGCTGGTTCCGAAGTATCGGCATTATTGGGTCGTATGCCTTCAGCGGTAGGTTATCAACCAACCCTGGCTACGGAAATGGGACTGATGCAGGAACGGATCACCTCTACCAAAAACGGTTCTATCACTTCGGTTCAGGCGGTTTATGTACCTGCGGATGACTTAACTGACCCCGCGCCAGCCACAACTTTTGCACACCTTGATGCTACAACAGTTTTGAGTCGTAAAATAGCCGATCTTGGCATTTATCCTGCCGTGGATCCTTTGGACTCTACCTCTCGTATCCTTACACCCAAGATCGTAGGTGATCTTCATTATGATTGCGCCAACCGTGTGAAACTTATTTTACAGCGTTATAAAGAATTACAAGATATCATTGCCATACTTGGTCTGGATGAATTGAGTGATGAAGATAAGATGACCGTGGCCCGTGCCAGGAAAGTACAGCGTTTCCTTTCACAGCCTTTCCACGTAGCAGAAGCGTTTACAGGTTTGAAAGGTGTGCTGGTTCCGATCGAGGAAACGATCCGTGGTTTTAATATGATCATGGACGGTGAAGTGGATGATCTGCCGGAAGCAGCTTTCAACCTGGTAGGTAGTATTGATGATGCGATTGAAAAGGGTAAGAAGTTGACGGCGCAGGCGCAGGGTTAAAGACGCCCCCTGTCCCCTAAAGGGGTGACTTAGGTCGGTGAGTGATTATTTATTTAATAGTTCTTTATAGTAGATAGTTGATGATTGTGTTGCCCACATTTATTTTTTATGGCATCTTCGTTGCGTCGCACTCTTCAACTTTCTGTACATCGTTCAGCAATGATGTTGGGCGTACAAAAAGAATAATTAAAAGTTATTCTATCATATACTTTAGAGTTTTTAAAACTTTAGGGTTTTAAAAGCCCCTTTAGGGGTTTGGGGTTTATGAATTTAGAAATATTAACACCAGAAAAAAAGATCTACAGTGGCGAAGTTTACGGCGTTCAAATGCCGGGAATCAGCGGTAGCTTTGAAGTGCTGGAAAAACATGCGCCGCTGGTTAGTGCATTGAAAGCTGGTCGTGTGAAAATAATAAGGGACAAACAAAATAATTTTGCATACTTCGATATACAGGGCGGATTTGTTGAAGTGCTCAACAATAAAGTGACTGTATTAGCGGAAGGAGCAATACCGGTAGAAACTGCCTGAATTCAAGTTGCCTCTTCCACTGAGTTAAATTCTTAGAGGGGCAGTATAAATAGACTGGCGAAAAACCAGCCTATCCGGATTGTGAAAACTGTTCATAGCCCTCTCAATTTATTGAGGGGGCTTTTGTATGTTTGATCTATGAAGATTTTCAACATCCTTTTCAGCGTCTTGTTTCTAATTTCTGCCGGACTTCAATACAACGATCCTGATCCGTATATCTGGATACCAATCTACCTATTCGGCGCTATACTTTGCTGGCTTGCTTTTCGGGGTAAATTTTATCCAAAAGCATACCTGTTCGGTATAGTGATTTTTATAGGTTATGCACTGTATTTCTTTTTTACAGAAAATGGCGTATTGGATTGGATACAGAAACACAATGCGGAAAACATTACGGCAAGCATGAAGGCTTCTGCTCCATGGATAGAGGATACCCGTGAATTTTTTGGATTGGTGATATTAATAATTGTGCTGCTTGTTAATTACCTGTATGCAAAAAAGAAAAGCCGTCGGTTAAGACGGCTTTAAGTTCGCTGCGCAGTAGATTAGTTCTTCTTTCCACCAAAGTTTTTGGATATTCCGAAATTCGCTTGCTGGCCCAAATTCAGGTCAAACTCATTTCTTGATTCGCTTGCACCTTTTGTTTTGGTTGATGCGTAGCTGATACCGCCAAAGCTGAAGTTCAATGCAAAACCATTGTGAACATTGACAGCGATTGCCGGGAAAACATTTGCACCAAATCCATTGCTTTTTCCGCCACCGAAATCAGCGCCGGCATAACCTGCATTAGCCTGCCCAAAAATACTGAAGATGCCGCCCAGGGGCTTTGTATAACGGGCAAACAGACCTGCATTGTATTCTTTGCTGGTCGAAGTAGCGCCAACACCCGATGGGTTGTATTTTGTTTGACCATAGCCAAGGTTAACACCAGCCGTCCAGTTGTCTGTAAGCTGATACCCTATTCCCGGGTTAATGTTAAAACTACTCGTCTTGTCTTCATCAGCTTCTTTAGTTGAAGAAACTCCAACATTGCCATACAATAAAATACTTCCTTTCTGTGCCTGCGATGCAAATACAAAAGCTGTCATCAGCACGGCGCCCAATACTAGTTTTTTCATAATAAATATAATTTGCTGTGCATTGCGCAAATTATATACCCGTTGAAGTTCTTTCACCAAAAAACGATCAAACTGTCATTGACGGGATAGCAATAACAAACTTGTCAGTGACATATAATGCTGTAAAAGGATGTCAAATGAAATTATACGATAGCCGGATCGTATTTACTGCATAACGAAGATGAGCCAGGATTAGTAATGGTAAAAAAAGAGTGCATGATTTAGAATGTACTCTTTGCGTATAATTTTTTATAATGCTATTGTTGCTTTCTTTTCCTTAATTGCTCATCGGCATAGGCAAATGCTTTTTTCATCATATCGGTCTTGCGAAATTCATATTTCGTCCGGATATTTTCTTCTTCCTGTGCCACGGATACAAACATAGCATCGATAGCACGTGCTGCAACAAAATCTGTCAGACTTGTTTCCAGTGGTTTATTGATAAAAGGGATCTTGTTATAAATAGTAACAAGATTGGTCCATTCCTTATTGGCGCCTTCAGTTTTCACCGTGCTGTCAACGATCGGGCGGAAGGCGGTCATCAATTGAGGGGACATGGTGGTCTTAAAATAATCTGTCGCCGCATGTAGGTTATCCGTTACCAGTATACCAGCGGCGTCGCGTATGGACATTTGTTTCACTGAATTAATAAATATCGGCTTAGCTGCGGTAACCGCCGATGACATCGCTCTTGTAAATTTTGCCGTAACCTGGTCTACCACTTTATCCATTCCAATATCTTTTAATGTTTTTTCAATTTTGGCAGCATCGCCGGGAAACGCAAAACGTACTAACGGATTTCCGCTGGGATCGGCAAATGCGTTGAATCCGCGGAAAAGGCCCTGGGACAAAGCGTCTTTGAGACCCGCCGCCATTTCAAATTCGGACAGGCCAATTTGTGAAGCTATTTGTTTTAATGAATCGCAGGAAGAAAGAAAAACAGAGAAACTGAGAGCTACGGAGAGATAAAGTCGTTTCATAGTATGTATAGTTTTGTTCCGGATGCAATGGTGAGTTGCAAATATAAAATTGTTCCGACTAACAATTAGGGAACTAATTTAAAAAATAACAGGAGTCTCCGACCTGAGTTCCCTTCAGGGGACTCACGGTGTGGACACTTCTTCAAATACAAAATACACGACACGGATGATACTGGTTGAACAGATTTTATTGATTAAACCTGGTAAAAGATAAAAATCTGTCCTATTTCTATAAAAAACTTTAAACAAAATTGGATAAACACAGATTTATTCTGCGAGGCAGAATAAGAAATCCGCTATCATCCGTCCAATCCTATCATCCGTGTGCCAAAAATAGTTGTGTCTACACCGTAGTTTAAGGGGACAGGGGCATTAATTTAATTGGGGATCGGTTGGGAAATGGATCATCATCCCGTAATCACCACCCAGGTGCCGGAGCGACTCTTTCCAAATTTCGTCTGCGCCTGTTTGAAATATAAGTTTCCGGTTGGCTTTCACGGTAAGCCATGATTTTTCTTTTAATTCTTCGTTCAGTTGTCCTGTGGCCCACCCGGAATAGCCAATATAAAAACGGATCTTTTTGAAATCCATTTCCCCGCTTTTTATCATCTCTACTGCTTTTACAAAATCGCCTCCCCAGTAGACACCCTTCATCACTTCTTCTCCGCCGGGAATATCTACAGGATATTGATGCAGGAAATGGATCGTATCCATTTGAACAGGGCCGCCGTAAAATACCGGAAGTTTAAAGCCTTCTACATCGGGGATCAGTTCATCGAGTGTATTTTCAAACTTCCGGTTCAGCACAAATCCAAAACTGCCTTCTTCCTTGTGCTCGCAAAGAAATACGACCGTTCTCAAAAAATTGGGATCCTTGAGAAAGGGGTCTGCGATTAATAATATTCCCGGTCCCGGCTCAATCATACTTCAAGTTAGGACATTATTCTTTTTTAAAAAACCGCTGCCGGAAATGGGAAAATAACCGTTGATTTCGGCCGGATACCTCTCTTCTTTTAAAGCCACGTTAAAAAACAACCATCGGAACATTAAACGCGGGGCGATGCTTCATTCAGCAGTATTTTTGCCGGATTGACAATGTTGATAAAAACCTTTTATCTTTCAGTTTAAA
>WUUC01046536.1_pt1 | contig 15395 bp, 12 predicted proteins | sample 6278441 | NCBI WGS metagenome assembly WUUC01 (sample SAMN13675441, study PRJNA597444) | soil metagenome | isolation source: soil | place: USA: Washington | collected 2017-10
AGTTCGAGTTCGTGAAGCCGACCCAGAGGAGCTACAAGTAATGGACCTGACCCTCAACATCTGGCGCCAGCCCGCTCCCGACAAGCCGGGCCGGATGGTTCGCTATGAGCTGAAGGATGTCAACGAGCACAGCTCATTCCTGGAGATGCTGGACGTCCTCAACCAGCAGCTGATCGAGCGCGGGGAGGACCCCGTCGCCTTCGATCACGACTGCCGGGAGGGGATCTGCGGCTCCTGTGGCTTCATGATCAACGGTGAGGCGCACGGACCGCAGCCGAGGACGACCGTCTGCCAGCTGCACATGCGCCATTTCAAGAGCGGCGAGACGCTCGACATCGAGCCCTGGCGCGCGCGAGCGTTCCCGGTGTTGAAGGATCTGATGGTCAGCCGCACCTCCTTCGACCGCATCGTCCAGGCGGGCGGCTACATCACGGTGTCGACGGGGAGCGCGCCGGAGGCGAACCTGATCCCGGTGCCGAAGCCACTGGCCGACCGTGCCTTCGAGGCGGCCGAGTGCATCGCCTGCGGCGCCTGCGTGGCCCAGTGCCCCAACGGCGCCGCCAACCTCTTCACCGGAGCCAAGGTCTCCCACCTCAGCATGCTGCCGCAGGGGCAGGCGGAGCGTGATTCCCGCGCCATCGGCATGGTGGAGCGGATGGAGGCGGAAGGTTTCGGTGCCTGCTCGAACTTCGCCGAGTGCGAGGCGGTCTGCCCGAAGGGGATCTCGATCGACTTCATCGCCCGGATGAACCGCGATTACCTGCGGGCCAAGGCCGGCGGCGTCAACAAGGTGCCGCTGAGCTCGACCTGATCTCGACCTTCTTCTTGCCTTACGGAGAACGCCCGGCGTGAGCCGGGCGTTCGTGTTTTGCGCCCCCCACGTTCGACCGACAATGACCACGCCGGCGAAGTTTCGCGTAGGGGCGGGTTTGGGCGCGTGGGGGAATGGGGAACCCGCCCTGGGAGGGGGCGGTCTGGGAGGTCCGCAACAAGCCTCAGGCAAAGGGCTCCCGGTCTCTATCTACGAGCGATTTCGTCCCAGGCCCGTGGCCTCCGGTTTCAATCTGATCCTCCCAGGGCGGGTTACCCGCCCGCCCACACGCCCAAACCCGCCCCTACGCGAAGCTGATTTAGCGAACCCGTTCGGGATCGGTGTCCCACCGTATCGGATTATCAGCAATGTACTGCCGGGCTCTGGTGAGCTCTCCTTCGTCCCGAAGGACTCGTTCGTAATAGTTCCGTTGCCAGACGGGCAGCCCAGAAATCCCAGATCCTGAGTTGATCCTTCGTGCCGAATACGTCTTGAAGGCCCGAACGATTTCCGAGAGCCCATGTCGACCCAGGGGAGGAGCCAAAGCGGCCAGCATGAGGATTCCATGGACGTGATTGGGCATGACGACGAAGGCATCCAAGACAACGTGTGAGTAATACCTGGGCAGATCATCCCATGATCGACTGACGAGGCGACCGACCGCATTCAACTGCACGGAAGCGTGCTCGACACTCCCAAAGAGGCACTCTCGATTGTGTGAGCAGATCGTGACGAAGTACGCCCCCGTTCGCGTGTAGTCGTACTTCGGAAGCCGGATGGATTGCCGATGCTGTCGGTCGGGATCAAATCTCACAGGGGGAGAATATCAGGCGTTCTCGACCTGGAATGTCTCGTCCTCACATGTAGGCGAGTCCCACCCAGGGCGGGTTCCCCGCCCGCCCACACGCCCAAACCCGCCCCTACGCGAAGCTGAGGTCCTGACCGTACCGCCTCTGGCGGAGAAGCTGAAGGCAAGAGACCGGAATGCAATCTTCCCGATTCGTGGCGAGCTCCGGGCTCTCGCGCAGGAGGCTGGCCTTCGCTGCCAATGAGTATAGAGTTCGGCAGTCGAACGTCCTAGAGGTTGCCGGGCACCTGCTCAGGGGGACTCCGTTTCGCGTAGGGGCGGGTTTGGGCGTGAGGGTGGGTGGGGAACCCGCCCTGGGAGGGGGCGGTCTCGAACCGCCCGGTCGGCTGGTCGGTTGGTCCCTGGACGGTTGCGCGGCGGCGGCGCCCCTGGCTGGTTGAGGGGCGCGTAAAGCCAGCCTGGGCAGCTGTTTACACCAGAGAGCCGCACGTGGACTTCGCCGGGGGCGATGCGATCCGCCTCCGTCCAGACCTTATCCGCCTGCGTCCAGAACCCGATCCGCCCGACAGACAACCGGTTCGCCCGTCCAGGCAATCGGTTCGCCTACAGCCAGACATGGACTTTCCCTCAGGATGGTCGGTTGGCCCGGCCGGGCAACCAACTTGCCCACACGGACGGTCGGTTTGCCCCGGTTCCAACTCCTTCTCTCCCGCGGGCGACCTATGGCCTATCTCGGGGCGAACCGTGCATGGGCCGGGAGAGCAGGGGGCTACCTCGGGGCAAACCGTCCATGGCGGGTTCGAGCCCTCATCCGTGAGGTTCGCGGAAGCGTCAGGATCGGGTCGGGATGCGCGTGATCCGCCCAGCCAGACGTTGGAGCGGGGGCGGACCATGTACGCCGTCGGGCGGCTCAGATTGGAACTGAGGGAGATCGGGGCGCCCGACACCTGCTTGGGCGCCCGTGAGGGAGAAGGGTGGGCGCCGGCTTTCGGTGAACACCCGCTGACCGGAGTCAGGCTCGACCCGACCGGCGTCGGCTTGAGGTTGACCACGGTGAGAACGAGTCTGACGGTGGTGAGGCTGAGCCTCACCACCGTCGATCGCGCGACCTACTCGGCTCCTGTAGGAACCCTCTCTCTCGACGATCTTGCCCAGTCTTACCGCGTCCGGGCACCTACTCTGAAGCCCCGGAGGGGTGACGGCATAAAGCCTGGGGTTTCAACCCCAGGACCGGGCAGCCCCCATTGCAGAGCCCTGTAAGGGCGACGGATCGGAGGCCTGGATCACTCCGTGGAGGTGAAGATCCGCCGCCCCTACAGGGCTGGCATTCTCTTTGGTCCCCACCTGGGGTTGAAACCCCAGGCTTTATGCCGTCGCCCCTCCGGGGCTGGGGGGCTCTCCTACCGGAGAGAACGGTGCGAGAGAACGGTGCCAGGACATACTCGCCGCTGGTGGAAAGGCGACCCACCCCCCCGCGGCCTGAAGGGCCGCGAGAGTTTCTACCAGAGTCGGCGGCTCAGCTTTCAGCTCAGTCTCTCGCGGTCCTTCAGACCGCAGGACTGGGGGAACCTGCTGACCCAGGGCATCGGCCTGTGGCCGAAGCCCTGGGCTGGGCTCTGCCGGCCCGTTGGGCCGGAGGTCGCTTTATTTTGTGACGGGCTCTAAGACTTAAAGCACTCCCTGGCACCTCATTCGGAGAGCCGATGAAGTCCGGGCTCAGAATTCCGAGACCCGTCCAAGGAAGCTGAAGAAATCGCCGGCCCCGTTCGTCCATGCCGCGACCAAGGCTGCCCGAAAGGCGCTGTGGGAGGCCTACGTCAGTTTCGTGGCGACGTTCCGTGGGGCGGCGGAGAAGCTGAAAGCTGGAGACCGAAACGCGATTTTCCCGATCGGGAGCTTTCCGCCTCGATTGCCGTTCGTGACCGCCTGAGACAGGCGGGCGGAGGCAGTGGCTGGTCCGCGTAGGACCGCCAGCTGATCGCCGTCGGCACAGCGAAATCTCCGAGAGGATCTTGGCGCCGAGGTGGCGTGAAGGAGAAGGTGTGCTTCTCCGTAGTTGAGAGGGCTGGGGGAGGGCGGGAGAGGACGAGGAGAGAAAGGAAGGCGGAGTGACGAGGGGGACTACCCGAGAGAAGAGGAGACAGAAGAAGAGGGGGGAGGAGTAGTTTGGGAAGGAGGGGTGACCTTGAGTGAGTATTTAAGAGTCACCTGACATCTTTCTGCGGACACCCTTTTGCTTTTGGCAACACCTTTTAACACTTTCTTGCCAACCAAGGAGGAGCAAAGTTAGTTTGGAAGGGGCCCGCAAAAGTTGACGAGAATAATTTTAGAGATTACGATTAGTTCGTGATGAGCATTATGCTAAAATTTCAGCAGCCGAATGTTGAATTGCTAGAAAGCTTCTCCCACAAAAATTCCGAAAGGACCATACCCCCGATCATCGTTCGAATTGCCGGGCTCTCGGGCTCCGCCTTGCACCCCTTCTCCAGCCCGGGGTGCCTGCGCCACCTGGCGGCCGAAGAGGATCTAGAGGGGGAATTAGTAGCTGCCCGGAAGCGGCTTGCAGATAGGATTGCCGAGACACTCTCCGGGTTCGCACCAGAGATGCGCCGTTTCCTCCTGCAAGTTCGGCGGGATGGCTTCAACGGCCGGAGCCTCTGCAAGTACAAGGACCGACCAGAATGGACAACGCTGCTGCGGTTGTCTGATGGTTTGGCGAAGCGGATCCTCGATCTAGAGGAGAAGACTGCCGAGGCGCGACAGACGTTTGCGCTAGTCTATGAGGGTGAGCTGGAGCGGGAGCGGCGCCATCTTTTCGGGACCCTGCAGGACCGAGGCTTCCTGCGCGGAATGGCCCTGGGAAGTCCCGAACTCGTCACGGCGGCTCGCGAACTCGCAAAGTACCGAGAGAGCATAATTTTCAGCCGGAAGGAGCGGAAGCTCGAGCAGACCCTACTGCGCTTTGTCACCCGGTCCGCAGCCAAGCTCTCTCCCTATTCCACGCTCACGGCAGTGGCCCTCGGCACGGTGCGTCCGGAGCCGGAGCTAGGCGGTCCGGCCTTCCAGTTCGTTGACGGTGCCCTGCGGGAGATCTCACTGGTGCGGGTGAACCGCGCACTTGTCGACCAATATGTGATGCTTCTCTTGACGCACCCAGCTCTTCGAGAGGGCTGCCGCGTCGCCTCGAACGATACGCTGCGAGAAGTCGAGCCGGGCTGTTGGCGCTTCCTGCGCAATGGCCACTGGAGCTTCGAAGCCGAGGAGAGGCGGTTCCGCTTCGTTCAGGCGGCGCACGTCCAAGTGCGTCTGAGCGGTCCGCTGCTCGCCTCGGTTCGGGAGGCGCTGGCGGGAGGCCTGCTGCGGTACGACGCTCTTCTCGTGGAGATTGCGCGGAGGTTGGGGGAGGGTGATCCGGAATTCCGTGAGCACTTGGCCGCCGGTCTCGACCGCTTGATTGATGTCGGTCTACTCGATCTGATCCCCCCCTGGCCGAGCCATGAAATCTGGTTGGAGAACCGCCTGCTTGAAGTCTTTCGCACCTTGCAGGGAAACCCAGCGCTCGCGGGCGCGGCGGTAACGCTGGAGCGTCTGGTAGATTTGGAGCAGAGCTACTCCGCGACGTCCACACCGGAGCTTTCGGTCGCAGCGCTTCGGGAGGCGGTCGATGATTTTGCCTCGGAGGTGGATCGCATTTCCGGCCGTGAGGAGACGAGTAAGCGGGGAACTGGCCTCTACGAGGATGTGGTCCTGGTGCCGGCGGGCGGCCAACCAGGGGACGGAGAGGTGCTGCGGGTCTCGGCGCGACGGGTGGAGGAGTTGGCGGCGGACGCGGATCTGGTCTGGCGGTATGCCCATCTGTACAACCATCGCCACGACCTCACGCATACCCTCGCGGCCTTCTGGGCTGACCGTTGGCCTGAGCGCCGGGAGATGGCGTTCCTGGACTTCTTCCAGGAGGTGAGCCCACAGTGGACAGACTATCTGCGGTTTGACCTGACGGAGCGCTATGCCAACCTCAGCTCATTCAATCCATTCGCCCTACCTTCCATAGATCGTCTGAACGAGTTGCGCCGCGCTTTAATGGAAAAGGCGCAGGCACTGATGCGGCCATCGCCGTGCGGCTTGGAACTGCCACGACAGGATCTCGCAGCACTACTCGAGGAGATCCCAACTCGGTACAGACCGCCTCTCGGTGCCTGCCTTTTCGTGCAGCCAGCGGACCCCGAGGGAAACTGGTGGGTGCTCAACCGCCTATTCGAAGGATCGGGACGCTACGTCAGCCGCTACGGCGCCCTCCTTGAGGAGCCATCGCGGCATCGGTTTACTCAGCACTTCACGAACCGGTCCACCGTGGAGATCGATGGCGAGGAAGCTGATCTGCTGGATCTTCTGTTCACCAGTGGCAGCATGGTGAATCTCCGTGTACCGCAGACTGCACGGGTGCTTGAAATGCCCGGAGAGCGGGTGGATCTGCCCGAGGAGCGCCGTGTGCGGCTGAGCGAACTGCGCGTCCATGCGGATTTGGCAACGGAGTCGTTCTGGCTGACTGACGGGCGAGGAAGGCGACTCTTGGCGGTCCATATGAGCAGCTTGAACAACGTCTTCCTCCCGGTGATTATCCGCCTCCTCTCGCTCTTCGGTCCATTCGAAACGCGACAGGTTTTCCCGCGTTCGCCTCTCACGGTGCTTGGCGAGACCGCTTTCTCCGAACGCCTGGTCTGCGGGCGCCTGATCATCCGGCGGAAGCGCTGGGAGATTGCCTTACGCCATCTGCCGGACGGGATGCTCAGTGCTTCCGGAGCCGACGCCTTCGAGAGCGTTCAGCGGTGGCGCCGAGCGGCGGGTTTGCCTGCGCACGTCTTTCTTTTCGAGCAGATGCATCGGGGAGAGAATAAAGTCCAAAGCTACAAGCCGCAGTACATCGATTTCAGCTCGCCATCGTTGGTGAGTCTCTTCCTCTCGATCGCACGGAAGAGTGCGGAGGTTCTTTTCTTCGACGAGCCTCTCCCTCACTTTTCGGAGTTTCCGCTCGACAATTCCGGGGATCCACGAGCATTCGAGCTGCAGATCGACAGCCTAGCCCTGCTTCCGGCTCGGCAAACGTCTAGTTTTTTGCCTGTCAGTCATCGATCTTGAGGGGATTCAAACCCACCCCTCAGAAAAGGAGTACATCATGGCCGAGAAGAAAAACGACAAAGACAAGGATCTGGTGGGGCTTGACAGCCTCGAGGTAGCACCGCTCACAGATGAGGATCTAGAATCCGTATCCGGCGGCGGAGCCGACGCCGAGACCAACAACGCGCAGACGGGTTGCATCACCAACAATGCTCAAACCGGGTGCCCCATCACGCCCAAGGATGACTAACACCTAGTCCTCCGTCTGTGTAGCCATGCCCACCCTGTGCGTTCGATCCGGCAGGGTGGGGTTTTTTAGAGATTTGCCAATTGAATCAGAAGGAGGCATAGATGGACCGGGTAAAAATGACACTGGAAGATCTCATTGCACCTATCCCCCCTGAAGAATTTTTTGCCAAGTACTGGGAAGCCCGGCATCTGCACATCGTCCGCAACCAGCAGGGGCGATTTGAGAATTTGTTTTCATTGAGAGATGTTGACCGTTGGTTGATGTCTGTGCGCAGCGGCTTTCCCGACAGCATTCTGCTCACCCCCCCCCAAGGCTCCGAAGAAGGAGTCGAACGCTTCCGGCCGCAGGATTGCAAAGTCGATCACGTATATGAGCGGTTCGCAAAAGGACACTCTGTCGTTCTCGACTACCTGGAGGATTCCTGGCCACCGGTTACTCCCTTGGTAAAAGCTCTTAGTGAGTCATTCAATGCGCAGGTCGGAGTCAACATGTATCTTACTCCGAAGGGTTCTAAGACATTCCCTGTTCACATTGATGACCACGATGTCTTCGTCCTGCAGGTCGAGGGTGAGAAGATCTGGCGTCTGCACGAGCTGAAGCGACTCCCGGTTATGCTCCTCAATTATAAAAAAGACCTGGCGTCTTCCCTGGACAGTAGCGCTCTTTTGAAGACCCCCCAGATTGCCGAGCTGCGGTTGCAGCCGGGAGATGTTCTGTACATTCCGCGGGGGATGCCGCACTGCGCCGTAGCACGAGATGCGACCTCTCTCCACCTGACCATCAGCATCACTCCCTTGTATTGGTTCGACTTCCTCAAGGCGGCGGTGGAGCAGGTGGTCGACCATGCTCCGGAACTCCGACGGTCTCTGCCTCCCGGCTTTGTCGGACGGCCGGAAGCGGCCGAGGAGATGCGCCCGTTGTTCGATCAGGTGCTGAAGGCATTTCAAGAGCATGTCTGCTTCGACGAGGCCTTCCGGGTCGTTACCCGGAACCGCATCCGGGTGCATGGCTTTAATCCAGATGGCCACTTCGCGCACCTGAACGAGCTCGAAGGACTCAGCCCAAACTCCGTTGTCGAGCGCCGAGAGAGTCTGCCCTGTGCGGTCGAAGAGTCCGAGGACGGGGCCGGAAACATCCGCTTCGGCACCCGGCACGTTCGGGGGCCTGCGCGGCTGATTGCTGCTTTGGAGTTCATCCGGGAGCACCAGCGGTTCAAGGTGACGGATCTACCAGGGCTCGACGATCAGAGCCGGGTGGTTCTTGTGCGGCGGCTAATCCGCGAAGGACTGCTCCGGTTCGCCGAAGCTAGTCCGCAGGCCAGTGCGATGCAACTGGCGGCGAAGAGCGCCTAAGGCGCGCTTACGATGTCCCTTCGAGGAGGATCCCAAAGGCCCGGGGGAGGAGGTCGCGTAGCGTCTCACCCCCGACCTCCTGCGATCTAGTTAGGAAGGACGCTGTCGTGAGATCCTCCTTCAGGAGCTCCAGGGTCATATTGTGGAGAATACGGCTGACATAGGCCTCCTCGATATTCGAAAGGCCGAGGCGGGTTGCGGTCATATGGAGCTGGCTTATGCCGATGCGCCGACGGAGAGGCCGGTCGTTCTTTGCAATAAGGTCCGAAAGCCGGGCGGCGGCAACGCCTAGAAGAATTGGCAGATCGGCTGCGGGCTCGGTTGTCCAAGGGCGGACCTCTCGCCGGAAGAGCTCGTGAAAGACCTCGCGTTGTCCGGCAAAGACGTTGTCTCCTTTGGCGAGAATCGTAGGCAGCGCCTTTCCCCAAGCTTCTACGCCATAGCCGGCCAGCGCGAGAAGCTCCTCCTCGTCTGCTGCAAAGTGGAGAGCCTGGCGCAGAAGGAGCCGCAGAAAGAGTAGAAGCTGCCGCGCGCGGGGCTCTCCGCCGTGACCGTGGAGGACTTCGAGGGCGAGTGCGCTCGACAGGGTGAAGAAGTTGAGTGAGGCGGGCAGCAGCTCCGAGCCGCCATAGCGATGTGTCTCCGGTCGAAATGTCGTCGCGAGGAACGTATTGTCCTGGTAGATCGAGTCGTCGGCCTCGTGCGGGTCCCCGGCCAAGATGGCGGCGTTGGTGCGGCGGAGTGAGTCTTCGTCGACGGTGGCGGTTGAGGGCATTTCTGCAATAAATCGTTCCGCTTCTCGCCGGACGACCAATGCCACCGATTCCGCCTTCCCTGGAAGGGGACGCAGACGCAGGCGAAGGTGGGGGCCGCCGAGCCCGTACCGCACGAAAAAAAAACCATCGATCCAGGATCTTCGCAGCAGCGAGAGAACGACCGGATAGGTAAAGCCTGTCACTGTCCGGTTCAGGTCTTCATGATAGTAAAGATGGAACGAAATCCAGGGTGTTTCGGCTTCTTGGGGCATTTCGCGCTCCTTCAGTTTCAACCTAAGCGAGCATGCTCCATGCCAAGAGGCGGCGCACGATAGGAGCCTGTCGGATTGCTCGTGAACAAGTCATGGTTCGCGAGAATATAGCCGAGTGCCGGCAGTTGGTGAACTGAGGGTGGTCTGCTTCGGTCGGAGGTTGCGTCAAGCGGTTGAGAACGAGAAACGCCTCTCCGCTGAGGTGGCTTGTAGGCGCCAGCCGCTGCGGAATAATTTCAAGAGGTTGTGGGTCGTGCAGATCAGGCTCCACTTCGCCTGCACGGTCTCCAGTCCTCTCAGGAGGAAGCGCCGCAACCCACGTGCCTCCTTGATCAGGCCGAACACCGGATCAACTCCCGGTGTCAACTACTTTTGTGTAGCGGCGACAACTAGAACTGTGCATCCCTCCCTGTCTCCAACTCGCCTTCATGGCTGTGGGCTGTAGGAAACGCATAGCGTTTTCCAAGGGGTGGGAGCGGCAGTCTTCCATGCCCCGGCAGACCGCCGGTCCGGAGTGATGGGAGACCGGTAGAGGAGGGGCAGCCTTCTGGAAATCCTCGGGTCGGTTCTCGGTCCCCGCCCCTGTGTAGGGGCGCTCACCGAGAGCGGACTGCCTCCGAGCCCGGGTTGCCATACCGGGGCTACAATCGGCCTCCCCTTGGGGCTTCGCTCCATTCAGAGAGGCAAATTGGCGCGTATAGAGGCCCGCCCCCTGCCATTCGGCCCCCCACCCCCTCCATCCGCTAGACTCCCCACCGTGAACCACACCCCCCTCCCATGACCCAAACCGGCCCTTTCAACATCCCCCTCTGGCGCCCCGGCGACCCCGTCGAGCCGCTTCGCCAACTCCTCGCCCGCGGCGGCCTGCTGGCCATCCCCACCGAATCCAGCTACGGCCTCGGCGCCGATCCCCGGAACTCGCAGGGGGTCGAGGCGGTCTATCGGATCAAGGAGCGCGACCGGGGCAAGCCCCTGCCGGTGGTGGTCGCGGGGCTCGCGCAGATGCGCGATTTGGGGATCGATCCGGAGCTTTCTATACTGGAGGCTCTCTCGGCTTGCTGGCCTGGGCCGCTGACGGCCGTCTTGCCGATCGCGCGGCCCCTGCCGGCCTCGGCCGGGGAGGCGACCCTGGCGGTGCGGGTACCGGGGCATGCGGACCTGCTCCGGCTGCTCGCCGACCTCGGTCACGGGCTGACCGCGACCAGCGCCAACCGCAGCGGGGAGGAGCCGATCCTGGACCCGACGGCGGTCGCGGAGCTTCTGGCCGGCGCCGATTTTCTGGGAGGGGCGGGGGTGGAGGCGGTGGTGGTGGACGGCGGGATTCTTCCCGGCGGGCCGCCATCGACGCTGGTGGCAATAGAAGAGTCGGGTCCCGTGGTTCTACGGACAGGGAGTTTTCCTGTCGAACGGCTGCGCAGGCAGTTCGGCGCTTCACCGCAGCCTCTGGAGAGGGACGTATGAAGAGAATTCTGGGCCTGATCGCCTTCGCCGCGGCTCTCGCCGTATCCGCTGTCCCTGGCCGTGCCGCCGATCGCGTGCTGCCGCCCGGCGCCGTCCCCGCCATCGCCGGGAACGCCGTGCCGGTCATCGGCGTCGACGACGTCCGCACCGGCCAGAAGGGCTACGGCCTCTCGGTCTTCGCGGGCAGCGAGCCGGAGCGCTTCGAGGTCGAGGTCGTCGGCGTCATGCGCGACGTCAGCCCCGGAGTCAGCTACATCCTCGGCAAGCTGACCGGCAAGGGGCTGGAGCAGAGCGGCGTCGCCTCCGGCATGAGCGGCAGCCCGGTGTTCATCGACGGCAAGCTCGCCGGCGCGGTCGCCTTCAGCTGGCCCTTCGCCAACGAAGCCATCGCGGGGATCACCCCGATCGACGCCATGCGGAAGCTCTCCACCCTCGGCACCGGCGGCACCAGCCAGGGGCCGTCGCTCCCGCTGCCGCCGGTCGAGCTCGCCGAGCTGATGGCCGGCCGCGTCCCCAAAGATCTCCTCGAGCGTGAGCTGGCCCGGCTGCAGCCGAAGATGGCCATGATGGACGCCCGCGCCAGCGTGCAGTGGGCGACCATCGGCTTCGGCGAGCAGTCGCAGGGGATTCTGCGCCGCGTCCTCGGCAGCGCGGTCCCCTCCGGCCGGTCGGCTTCGGTCAACGGGGCTGGCGCCGGCAAAAAGGACCTCGGCCTCGGCAGCGCGGTCGCGGCGGTCCTGGTCGACGGCGACCTCCACATCTCCGCCGTGGGGACGGTGACCGACCGCTACGACGATCACGTCCTGGCCTTCGGCCACCCCTTCCTGGGGATCGGCTCGATCCAGGTTCCGATGGCCACCGCCGACGTGGTGACCGTCCTCTCCAGCCAGTATTCGTCGTTCAAGATCGCCAACGTCGGCCAGGAGATCGGCGCTTTCGAGCAGGACCGGCAGGCCGGCATCCAGGGGCGGATCGGCCAGGTGGCGCCGATGACGCCGATGGTGGTCCGCATCGGCGGTCCCGGCGTGAAGCCGCACGAGTTCCACATGCGGGTGGCCGACGTGCCGATGTTCACCCCGATGCTGATCGGCAGCAGCCTGCTCGCCGGGCTCGAATCGGCCAGCTACTCGACCGGTGCGCAGACCCTCGACATGACCGCCCGTTTCCGCCTGCGCGGTCACGGTGAGCTGGAGATCTGCCAGAGCTTCGACGGTGAGAACGCGGGGACCGACGCGGCGGGGTACGCGATCGCCATCGCCGCCTACCTCGTGCAGAACCCGCTCGAGCGGGTGTCGATCGAGGACGTCCAGGTCGAGCTGACCCAGTCGCCGCAGCCGACGGCGGCCTCCCTGGTCGGCGCCAACGCCGACCGGACGGTGGTCCGCCCGGGTGAAACCGTCGGCCTGAACCTCGACCTCGTCGCCTGGCGCGGCGAGCGCTTCCGCCACTCGATGAAGGTGACCCTTCCCGAGGACCTGCCGGCGGGCCGCTACTCGCTGATCGTCGGTGATGGCCGCAGCATCGACGCGGCGCGCATGGCGATGGAGCCCGCCGCGCCGGTCAGCTTCCCGCAGGCGCTGGAGCTGCTGCGCTCGTTCCACTCGCGGCGCGACCTGATGGTGCTCGGCGTCTACGGCGGCCCCGGCCTGTCGGTGGCCGGCGAGGTCATGCCGCGCCTGCCCGGGTCGGTGCGCTCGCTGTGGAGCGCCGCGGCCTCGGGGAGTGCGACGCCGCTCCGCGTCACCATCGCCCAGGAGCAGCGCGAGGTGATGGACGTCCCGATCGACGGAGCGATCCGGGTCGATCTCGAAGTGCGCCGCCGCGAGCCGGTCGCTGGGACCGATCAGCCGGCTGGAAGCCAGCAGCCGGCGGCGGCGGAGTCCGTCGCGAGCGCCAACGGTGGCACCACCCGATAAAGCCAAGAAGTAGAGTCAGGGGGAAAAGGGAGGTTCATGAGAATCCGCTCGAGCGCCGTCCTGTCGGTTGTCGCAATGTTCGTGTGTGGGGGGGCGGCGCGACCGGCGCTCGCCACCCAGGTCCGCATTTTCGAGACCCAGAGCCAGGCAGGTTTCCTCGCCGGCACCCTGGAAGGGGTGAGCGTCGACAGCCTCGGCCGGATGGAGCTCGCCCCGAAAGCCGAGCGGGTGACTCCGCTCGCCGAGCCCTTCCTGCTCTCCGCGGCCGTCCATCCGGATGGGTGGGTGGCGGGCACCGGCAACGCCGGCAAGGTCGTCCGCATCGACCGCAAGGGGGAGGTCGCCGAGCTGTTCACCGCTCCCGAGCCCGAGATCTTCGCGGTCTGGACCGATCCGGACGGCACGGTGTTCGCCGGCAGCTCGCCGCGCGGCAAGGTCTACCGCATCGCCCGCGGCAAGGACGGCAAGTGGACCGGCGATGTCTTCTTCGATCCCGGTGAGACCTATATCTGGGCGCTGGGCCGCGCCGCCGACGGCTCGCTGCTGGTGGCCACCGGCACCCAGGGCAAGGTCTTCCGTGTCAACGCCTCGGGCAAGGGAGAGATCCTCTACGACACCGAGGACACCCACGTCCGGGCGCTCGAGGTCCTCCCCGGTGGCGACGTGCTGCTCGGCACCGCTGGAGAGGGTCTGATCCTGCGCGTCGGCCGCGACGGCCAGGCCCGCACGCTCTACGACGCCGCCGAGCCCGAGGTCGTCGCCCTGACCGTGGCGCCGGACGGCACCTGCTACGCCGCCGTGGTCGCCTCCGAGGCGAGCCTGGTGGACCTCTCCAAGGACCAGGCCGCGGCCAAGCCGGGCGAGCCGACGGTGACCGTCACCGTGGTTGAGGAGGGGGCGCCCCCGGCCGCGACGGGGACGCGCAGGCCCGGGGCCACCGGACCGCGCAGCCAGATCATCAGCCTGTCGCCGGCCGGCGTGGCCGAGACCCTCTGGAGCTTCCCGGAGGAGACGGCCTACGACCTCCTCTGGCAGAAGGACCAGCTGTGGGTGGCCACCGGCCTGGAAGGGAAGCTCTACCGCTGGGCCGACGCCCAGATGCTCCTCGAGAAGGACGTCGACGAGCGGCAGGTCGTGGCGCTCCTCCCAGGCGATCCCGGGCCGGCCTTCGCCACCACCAACGCCGCCGCCATCTACCGGATCACCGCGGGGACCGAGACCTCGGGCACCTACACCAGCGCGGCGCTCGACGCCGGGCAGGTGGCCCGCTTCGGTACCTTCCACTGGCGCGGCGAGGCGCCGAGCCGTGACGCGGTCCGCTTCTCGTTCCGCAGCGGGGTCAGCGCCGAGCCGGACCGCACCTGGTCCCCCTGGACCGAGCCGCGCTCGGGCGAAGGGCAGGAGATCTCCCTGGATGGCGTGCCGCGTGGCCGCTACGTGCAGTGGCGCGCCGAGCTGCGGGGGGGCCAGAACCGGTCGCCGCGGATCTCGGGGGCCGAGCTCTCCTACCGTCAGGAGAACATGAAGCCGCGGGTCGATCAGCTCGCCGCTCTGGAGCCCGGCCAGATCCTGGTGCCGGCCAACTTCAATCCGTCGAACCAGGTCTACGAGCCGGCCAGCCCGAACCGCGAGGGGATCTTCACCAGCCTCGGCGGAGCCGCGGACGACGACGGCGGCGGGCGCACCAAGCCGCTCTGGAAGAAGGGGTTCCGCACCCTGCGCTGGACCGCCTCCGATCCCAATGAGGACCAGCTGGTCTACGACCTCTCCTTCCGGCAGACCGCCGAGGCCGGAGACGGCGCGTCGGTGACGGACGACGCCTCCTGGCTGACCGTGGCCGAGGAGCTGAAGGAGAGCTGGTACAGCTTCGATGCGACGGTCCTCCCGGACGGGATCTACCGCTTCCGCGTGCGTGCCACCGACCGCCTGGCCAACGAGCCGGAGAGTGCCCAGATGGCCGAGCGGATCAGTGATCCGGTGGTCATCGATCACACGCCGCCGCAGCTCGGCGACGTCAAGCGCGAGCAGGCCGGCCGGATGCGCGTGGTGGTGCGGGACACCGCGAGCCCGCTGCGCGAGGCGGTCTACAGCGTCGACGCCCAGGAGTGGAAGCCGGTCGAGGCCGCCGACGGGCTGCTCGACGGCCGCACCGAGACGCTGCTGATCCAGCCGGAGGCGGAGACCGGCGGAAAGAACGGGCAGAAGAAGGAGGCCAATCAGGAAGGAGGCCTCCTCCTGCTTCGCGTCACCGACGCCGCCTTCAACGTGATCACCTTCAACCTGACCGAGCGCCGATGAGCGGCCGCATCGGAGTCTATCCGGGGACGTTCGACCCCATCCACAACGGTCATCTCGACATCATCGAGCGCTGTCTGCCGATTTTCGACGAGGTGGTGATCGGCGTCCTCTACAACGAGGCCAAGAAGCCGCTGTTCAGCGTCGAGGAGCGGGTCGAGACGATCCGCGGGCTGGTCGGCGACCGCTGCCGCATCGAGAGCTTCTCGGGGCTGCTGGTCGACTACATGGACAAGATCGGCGCGCGCACCGTGATCCGCGGCCTGCGCGCCGTCTCGGACTTCGAGTATGAGTTCCAGATGGCGCTGATGAACCGCCGCCTGAACCCGCGGGTGGAGACGGTCTTCCTGATGCCCAAGG
>WUUC01159965.1_pt1 | contig 15395 bp, 21 predicted proteins | sample 6278441 | NCBI WGS metagenome assembly WUUC01 (sample SAMN13675441, study PRJNA597444) | soil metagenome | isolation source: soil | place: USA: Washington | collected 2017-10
ACGAGTACAAGACGTTCTCCGAGTCGTGGGAGGGCGTCGCGCACCGGGGCGTCGAGGCGATCCGGGGCGTCGTCACGACCCGGCCGCTCGGCATGGTCTCCGGCACCCGCGACACGGCCGCGATCCTCGCCGCCTGACCGTGTCCCCCCGCCCCGCCCGATCACCTCGGGCGGGGCGGGTGACCCGGTCCCGTCCCTGACCGCGAGGAGCTGCTGTGCTGACCGCCGTCGTCGCCCCGAGGGCGACCGTCCCCGTCCACTCCCTGATCCGCGCCGCCGTGACCAACCTCGACGGCGAGGCCGGATGGGAACGCGGGCTCACCTACGCCCCCGAGTCCCCCGGCGGGTACCGGGCGTTCGCAGCCTGCACCGACGCCGAGTACACCGACGAGGGCGACGGGCCGACGCCGGTCGTCGAGTACCGGCCGTGGGACCTCCAGGTCCTCCACCCCTGTCACTCGACGTTCGGGCTCGACGCCGTCCAGCTCGACGACGAACTCGGCCGCGCGATGGACGCGACCGAGTCCTACGCGATCGCCCGCGAGCTGTGGGCGGGTGACCTCACCCGCGCCGCCGCCGACGCCGGCGACGTGGACGCCCCGAACCTGTCCCTCGTCGACGGGCCGACGATCCTCAACGGCGGAGCCCCCGCCGCCCCGAAACTCGCCCTCGGGCTCCTCCAGGGCGCCGCCGGCCGCGCCCTCCGGGGGCAGCAGGTGTACCTCCACGCGTCGCGCGAGCTGGAGCCGTTCCTGCCCGACCTCACCCGCGAGGGGAACCTGCTCACGACCCGTGTCGGGAACCTCGTCGTCGTCGACGCCGGATACCCGGGGACGGCGCCCGTCGGCGAGGCGGACGCCCCCGGCGTCGGGTGGCTGTACGCGACCGGCCCGGTCGTCGTCCGCCGCTCGACCGTCGAGCGAATCGGCATCGGGGAGGGCGCCCTCGACTCCCGGCGGAACGCCCTCGACCTCCGGGCGACGCGCGTCGTCGCCGCAACGTTCGACCGCGCAGCGCACTACGCCGTCCCCGTCGACCTGACCGCCTGACCCGAGGAGTACCTACTGTGGCAACCCGTACGAAGGCCGGGAGCGTGTTCGCGCTCGGGATGCGTGTCGTTCGACTCGCGTCGAACGGCGCTCCGCTCGTCGGCGCGGACAACGCGTACGTGACCGACAACCTCGTCCGCCTCGACTTCACGATGAACTACCGCGAGGGCGCCGAGGTCGAGCGCACGAACGGCGCGGGGCGCGCGTGCATGTACTACAAGGCACCCGACACCGTCCGGGGGCTGACCGTGGACGCCCTGGAGCTGTGCTACCCGGACCCGGAGCTAGAGGAGTTCCTGTCCGCCGGCGACGTGCTCGTCGACGCGGACGGCGACGCCCTCGGGTACGCCGCCCCCGCCGTCGGTACGGACGTGGCCGGCGCGGGCGTCGCCCTGGAGCTGTACTCGTCGGCCGTCCTCGACGAGGGCGTCGACGACGCGTTCCCGTACATGAAATGGCTCCTCCCCCGCGAGAAGCTCCGCGAGACCGGGACCCGCTCGATCGGACCCGACCCGGTCGCCCTGTCGTACGAGGGCACCGGGCAGCAGAACGCGAACTACGGGTCCGGCCCGTGGGGCGATTGGGAGTACGAGTCGTCCCGCGTGTTCCAGTGGTACCGGGTCCCGACCATGCCCGACCTGTCCGCGAACGGACTCGTCGCCGTCCCGGCGCCCGCGCCGTAACCGGTGGCGCTCGCAGCGTGGGCGACCGTCGAGGACCTGCCGGCCGGACGCCCGGACCTCCCCGGAGGCGACGAGGAGTGGCAGCACTACCTCCTCGCCGCCTCCGAGGTCCTGTACGCGCTCACGGGCCGGCGGTTCGGCGGTCTCCGCGAACGCGCCGTCGAGCTGTACGCGCCCCCCTCATGCGGGGGCGACCCGTGCCGAGGGCCGCGCGCCGTCCGCCTGCCGAACCGCCCCGTCGCCGAGCTGCTCGCCGTCCGCACCGTCACCGGTGAGGCGCTCGACCGGTCGCAGTACCGGATCGCGCGGGGCGGGTACCTGGAGGTCGCGCCCGGCTCGGCCGCGCGCCTCCCGACCGCGTCGAGCCCCCTCCGGCTCCGGTACCGGTTCGGCAGGGCACCCGGCGCCGCCGGCCGCGTCCACGCCGTCCAGCTCGCCGACGCCCTCGGCCGAGCCCGCCTCGACCCGGACGCCTCCCCGCTGCCCGGCACCGTGACGCAGATCGTCCGGCAGGGCGTCACGTTCACGCAGCAGGCCGCGTCGACCCTGATCGACCTCGGGCAGACCGGGCTCGCCCCGGTCGACCTGTGGGTCGCCGCCGTCAACCCGTCCCGCTCCCGCCGACCCTCCCGCTCGTGGTCTCCTGACACGGACGCGAGGTTCTACCCGCTCCCGACCGAGGAGGTCCCGTGACCGACCCGTACGCACCGTTCCCCGCCGCACCCGCCCGACCCGCTCCGTTCCCCCGCGAGCGCCTCCTCCGGACCGGGCTCAACGAGGACACCGTCGACCGCCTCGCGTCCGAGTTCGACGCCCTCGACGGGCAGCAGCGCGTCGAGTTCGGCCGGTACGTGACCGCACACTCCGACGACGTGATCCGCGAGCGGTTCGCCGAGGGCGTACAGGGCGTCGAGCAGCCCGAGCCCGTCGAGGCGACCGCGACGCCCACGTACGAGGAGCTGAACGCGCTCACCGTCGACGAGCTGGACGACCGGCTCCGCGAGTGGAACGAGGCGCACCCGGACCAGCACCTCACGATCGCCGGCCGGAAGGGCGAGAAGATCGGCCGCCTCCTCGACGCGTACGAGCAGGAGGCGTCGCAGCCCGCCCCGACCGTCGAGGTCTCCGAGCCCGTCGCCGCCGCGATCGCCGGCACCGAGCAGCCCACCGGCGGAACGACCGTCGCCGAGCAGCAGCTCCCGACCGCCCCGACCGCGACGACGCCCGCCGGCGCCCCCGAGGCCGCCCCTGCCGCCCCCGTGGCGCCCGCCGGGACGGTCGAGACCGGGGACGCCTCCACGGGCGCGCAGACGCCCGCACAGACCGCCGACGCCGCCGGCGCCGGTCCGACCGCCTGACCCGAGGAGCGCACATGCCCACCGAGCCGCAGCGAACCGAGCTGTCCAGCGACCCGGCCGACTACCTGACCGGCCCGACCTCCGACGACGCCGGGCACGAGGGCGGGACGACGAAGGACGGCGCCGTCGCCGTGTACCCCCGGCAGTCCACCGTCCGCCCCGTCGACCAGCAGCAGCAGTCCGGCGAGCAGTCCGGCGACTCCGGGTCCTGATCGTGGCGCTCCCGGTCGGGCAAGGGCCGCCGACACCGGCAGCGGTCGCCCGCGCCCTGCTCGACCGGGTCGTCGCGTACTACGCCGAACACGCCGACCCGGCGGACCTCGACGCCCCCGTCCCCCTCCCCGAGCGACGGTTCGTCGCCGGCGGAGAGCCCCGCGTCGTCGCGTGGGACCTCGACCTCGGGCAGGTCCACGTCGCGTACGAGCGCACGTTCCGCGCCCTCGACCCGGCGACGCCGCCCGGCTCCGCCCGCCTGCCCCGCGCGAACCCGGCGAACGCGGGGAAGCTCGTCCGCTCCGTGACCCTGGAGGTCCAGGTCGTCCGGCCGGCGCCCGGGCTCGGGCAGCTCCGCGCCCTCCCGACCGAGGACGAACTCGACCGGCACGGGCACGCGATCGGGCTCGACCTGCACCACCTCGCCCGCGCCGCGTACGAGGCAGCGGTCGGCGGGCACCTCACCCGGGAGAACGTGGGGGAGGCCCGCGTCGACCTCGCCGACGCCGTCACCCTCGGACCCTCGGGGAAGGTCGCCGGCGTCGCCCTCGGCGTCGTCGTCCCCCTCATGTGACAGGAGCCCCCGCGCATGGCACGGAGTCACGGCGTCGGCGTCCGGGTCTCGGCCGACACGTACGAGGTGATCGACCCGGACGCCCTCGCGAAGTTCACCCGCTCCGGGGGCGGTCCGATCATGGCCGACCTGTCCCGCCGCGCGACGAACGTCCAGGCCGGCGCCCGCCGGCAGGTCGGGAAGAAAACCCGCCGCCTGGAGCGGTCGATCGTCAAGCGCCCCGGCGTCGACTCGCGCGGACCGTATGTCGACGTTGTGACCGAGGGCGTCCGGTACGCCGTGTTCCACCACAACGGCACGGACCGATGGGGCGGTAACCCGTTCCTGACCGATAACCTCCGGCTCGCCGCCCGCTGAACGCGACGAGGACCCGCCCCCTCGGGAACGGGTCCTCGGCCGCGTCGGGCGCGACTCCCCCGGTCGCATCGTTCGTCGCCCGCTGTCGGGGCGACCGGCCGCGTCCGGCTCACCTCGCCGGCGACCCTAGCTCGGGCCGGGGCAGCCCCGCACCTTGCATCCCCGGAACCGCTCGTGCGGGCAGCGCGGCGCGTACAGCTCCCACCGGCCCGGGGCGACCCGCACGCGCGGCCGGTCCCGGGTCGGGACGACGCCCGGCTCGACCGGCTCGTCGTCGAGCCCGCCGGCCGCGAGGACCTCGTCCACGTCGAGGGACACCGGGACCGGGATCGGGGGCGTGTGCTGCTGCCGGGCGTCGTACAGGACGAACCGCGACCCGTCCCGCACGTACAGCGGGACCTCCTCGACGACCGTCACTCCGTCACCTCGCCGGCGATCGCGTGAACGTGGACCCGCTGCCCGTCCCGCCGGTCCTCCAGGCGCACGGCGAGCCCGCGCACCCGGACGAGGTCGGACAGGGCGCCCGACGCCTTCCCCTCCGTCCAGCCCGCGACGCGTGCCAGCTCGACGAGCGTCAACCCGGCCGGGTGACGCCGCAGCCACTCCGCCGCGACCTGCCACACGCGCCCCTCGGGGGCGGGCAGCTCGTCGACGGGCTGCTGCCGGCCCGTCCTCGACGACCGGGACCGCCCGTCGGCGCCCTCGATCCGCTCCGGCGCCGGGTCGAGCTTCCGCAGCGCCTCGGACACCGCGTACGAGGAGACGCCGAGGCGCTCCCGGATCGCCCGCGTCGCCGCGCCCTGCTCGCGCATCGACCACACGAGCGCCTCGCGCTCGGCGACCGCCTCCGGCGAGCCCGTGAGGCGGAGCGCCTGGAGGTCCCCGAGCCACGCCTCGACCGCCTCGTGCCACGTCGAGTACCCGGCCGTGAGGTGTGCCCCGGCCGCCCGCAGGCGCGCGAGGCGCTGGAGGGGGCGGACCAGCTCGGCGCGGATCGCCTCGACCTCGGCGTCGATTTCGGCGAGCGTGAGGGGCGCGACGTACTCCTCGACCGGGATCGCGCGGGCGTGCGCGCCCCGGACGACGGCGAGGTCGACGACCTCGGCGAGGGCGCTCACAGGGCACCCGCCGCGCGAAGCTCGCGGGTGATCGCCTCGGCCGCGCGGCCGGGCGTCCCGTGCTCGTCGATCAGGTCACGCGCGGCGCCGGGGTGGACGAGGACGACGAGGGTCCCGTCGTCGGCGCCGAGGTCCTCGCCGTCGATCGAGGCGAACGCCTCCAGGCGGGGGAGGTACACGGCCGGCCCGACCGTGAGGTCGGCGAGGTCGAGGACGACGGTCCCGGCGAGGCGGGTCGCAGCGGCAGCGATCGTCGCGGCTGTGATGCGGGGGCGTGTGCTCATGACTCCTCTATCGGCAGGCGTGGGACGGAGCTTTACCCGGGGGATACTAAACCCTCCCCCTACCGAGTGAGGTCGACTGCTCGGGTCCGAGCGGTCGAGGGCGTGTCGCCGCAACTCTCCCCCGGGCAACTAACCTCCCCCCCGTGACAGACGACGCGCAGCTCCCCGCCCCCGCCGGCGATCCCTCCCTCCCCGTGTTCGGCGCCCGCTCGGCGCCGATCGAGGCCCGCCGGTACCGCCGGTTCGGACTGGAGGTCGAGACCGACGACGACCGGTGGATCGAGGAGTTCGACGCCTATTTCGACCCGGACGCCGGCGCGATCCTCGGCGTCATGAACGCCCGGACGGAGGTCCAGCAGGCGAACGCGACCGCCGTCCTCCTCCGGACGAGCCTCCGCGACGACGACGGCGTCCCGGCGGACTGGCGGTTCCCCGCCGACCCGGTCACCGACGACGACGGGCGGACCCTGTACTACCGGCCCGGCGACACCGACGACGACGAGCCCGTCGAGGTCGAGGTCGAGTGGAACGACGACACCGACGAGCCCGTCGAGGTCCCCGAGGGCGCCGAGCCCCGGTACGAGTGGCACGACGGCGACCTCCTCACCGCCGCCGAGCTACGCGAGGCGATCGCCGAGTTCGACGTGCTCGACGACGGGTCCTCCCGCCGGCGGTTCGAATGGGTGATGAACTCCCCCCGTCACCGCGTCCAGCTCGCCGCCCTGACCGCCCTCTCCGAGTGGATCACCGGGGACGTGGCGAAGCGCCCTACACGGAAGCCCACGTCATCGCGTCGTGGGCAGCAGCGAACCGGCCGTACGTCGAGGGGAAGCTCGCGCCGCTGACCCTCGCCGCCGGCGGCCGGTCGTTCCTGGAGCTGCCCGCAACTCTCGCCCTCGACCTGCTGTACTGCCTCCTGCTGGAGGAGACCGAGGACAACGTCGAGCGGCGGGGGCAGCTCGACGAGCAGCTCGCGTCGTTCCGGATGCCAACGGCCGCAGGGCCGGCGGACCGGTCCGACCGGGCAGCACGGGCCGCAACGTGGGGGAGGACGCCCGTACAGCAACGGGCGATGCGGCGGGCAATCGAGGCAGGCGGAACACAGGCGAGGGCAGGGGGGTAACGCGTGGCGGTCGTCGTCGGCGAGGCAGCGGTCCGCATCCGTCCGGACGTGGATGGAGGCGAGTTCTCCTCCGAGGTCGAGCCCGAGGTCGCCGGCGCGCTGGAGGAGGCCGGCGAGTCCGGCGCCGCCCGGTTTACCGCCGCGTTCGGCGCCGCCCTCGCGATCGGCGGGGCGTTCGCAACGTCCCTGGAGAACGCCGCCCTCGGCGACAAGCTCGCCGCGCAGCTCGGGTCGACGCCCGGGGAATCCGAGCGCCTCGGCACCGTCGCCGGCGACCTGTACGCCGGCGCGTACGGGGACTCCCTGGAGACCGTGAACGAGGCGCTCCGGGGCGTCGTGCAGAACGTCGGGGGCATGGCCGACGCCTCCTCCGCCGACCTCCAGGCCGTGACCGGGTCCGTCCTCGACCTGTCGACGGCGATGGATCAGGACGTGGGCGCCGTCTCGCAGTCCGTCGGCCGCCTGATACAGACCGGGCTCGCGTCGAACGCGCAGGAGGCGCTCGACATTCTGACCCGAGGGTTCCAGGAGGGTGCCGACCGGGGCGGGGACCTGCTCGACGTGGTCGGCGAGTACGGGACGACGTTCTCCGAGCTAGGGCTGTCCGGCGGACAGTCGATCGGGCTCCTCAATCAGGCACTAGCGGCCGGCATCCCTAACGCCGATTTCGCCGCCGACGCCCTCCGCGAAATGGGCATCATCGCCCGCGAGGGCGGGGAGGAGGCCGCCGAGGCGCTCGGCGACCTCGGGCTGTCCGCCGACGACTATTTCGCCGCGATGCAGGAGGGCGGACCCGCCGCCTCCGCCGCCCTGGACTCCGTCCTCGACGCGCTCCGCTCGACCGAGGACCCGGCGCTCCGCTCGGCCGCCGCGACCGCCCTCGTCGGCACGCAGTACGAGGACCTCGGCGACGCGATCCTGTCCCTCGACCCGTCCGCCGCGACGGACTCCCTCGGGCAGATCGAGGGCGCCGCCGGCCGCATGGGGCAGACCCTCAACGACAACGCCTCAACCAACCTGACGACGTTCTGGCGGACCGCGCAAACCGCGTTCGTCGATATCGTCGGCGGGCAGGTTGTCCCGATCGTCGAGACCGTCGCCGCCCTGCTCGCGACGACCCTCGGACCCGCCCTCGACACCGTCGGCGCCGTCGTGACCGGGACGATCATCCCCGCCGTGCAGGGCATGGCCGAGTGGGTCGCCGAGAACGAAACTCCGATCGCGATCGTCGCCGGGCTGATCGCGACCCTGTTCGTCCCGCACCTGATCGCCCTCGGCGTACAGGCCGGGATCGCCCGAGGGCGGGTCGTCGCCTCGTGGATCGCGCAGCAGGCGTCGGCGATCGCCGCCGCCGTCGTCCACTCCGCGCAGATCGGACTCATGATCGTCCGGTGGGTCGCGATGGCCGCCGCCGCCGTGCTGAACGCCGGGATCACCGTCGCGTCGTGGGTCGGGATGGGGATCGCCGCCGGCGTGCAGGCCGGGATCGTCGCCGCCGCCTGGCTCGGCGCGCAGCTCCGCACCGTCGCCTCCCTCGGGATCATGGCCGCGCAGACGATCGCGTCCGGCGCCGTCATGGCCGCGAGCGTCGCCGGCACCGTCGCCCGGGTCGTCGCCGGGTGGGTCCTCATGGGCGTGCAGTCGCTCCTCCAGGCCGCAAGAATGGCCGCCGCGTGGGTAATCGCAATGGGTCCCGTCGGGTGGGTAATCGCCGCAGTCGTCGGGCTCGTGGCCCTTATCGTCGCGAACTGGACAAAGGTAAAAGAGTTCACGATCGGCGCGTTCCGGGCGGCCGTCGATTTCGTCGTCGGCGCGTTCCGGGGGCTCGTCTCGTCCGTGTCCGGCGCGATCGGCTCCGCCGTGTCGTTCGTGACCGGGCTCCCGGGGAAGATCGTCCGGGGGATCGGGAACCTCGGCGGGCTCCTCGTGTCAAAGGGCCGCGAGCTGATACAGGGGCTCGTCGACGGGATCGCCGGCGCCGCGTCGTTCGTCGGGAATGTCGCCCGTAATGTCGTGAACTCCGTTATCGGATTTATCAACCGAAACGTGATCGACGGAATAAATAACCTCCTGGAGTTCACGGTCGCCGGGATCACGATCAACCCGCCGGACATTCCACGTATCCCGACCCTCCACTCCGGAGGCGTGTTCGACTCGGGCACCTCCTCCGGCGAGGGGCTCGCGCTGCTCCGCGACGACGAACTCGTCGCCACACCCGAGCAGCGCGCCGTCGCCGACGACCTCCTCCGGGGACTCCTCGCCGGCCGGCTCCCCGCCGGCGTCGCCCCCGCCGGCGTCCTCGGCGCCCCCGCCCCGACCGTCACAAACCACATCTACGCGTCCGAGGGAATGTCGACCCGCGAACTCGGGGCGATCGTGTCCCGCGACACCGTGTGGTCCCTCGGCACCGGGGCGACCCGGACCGTCCCGATCGCCGGAGGCGCCGCGTGACGACCGCACAGCTCCTCGACCTCGCGTACCTCACGCACGCCGGCGAGTGGACCTACCGGTTCGGCCCGCTCGGGGCGCCCGTGCTCGTCCTCAACGACGCCGACGCCGACGGGTCCCTGTGGGCGTGCGAGGAGCCCGAGGGATGGAACGGGACCTCGGCGGAGACGCCGATCGAGGACCGGGCGTACGGCGACGGCGGGTACGCCGGGGAGACGACGTTCGCCCCGCTCGTGCTCACCTGGACCGGGACGACGGTCTGCCCCGACCGGGCGACGATGCGCGCCGCGATCCGCCGGCTCCGCGCCGTCGCGCAGACCCGCGTCCCGATCCTCTACACGCAGACCGACGACCCGGTCGACCTGTCCGTGTGGGTCCGCGCGACCGGGCAGCCCAAGATCGCCCCGTTCGACGGGCTCGGGTTCGACTGGACGTTCACGATGCTTGCCCCCGACCCGTTCCGGTTCGACGCGACGCAGCTCGCCCGCGAGCTATCGACGCCCCTCCCCGCGCCCTCCGTCGGCCGCATCTATCCGCGCGTCTATCCGTACGTGTACGGCGGGACCTCGGCGGAGGGGACGATCCGGGTCGACAACGCCGGCGACGAGTGGGCGCAGGCGACGTACCGGCTCACCGGCCCCGTTCCGAGCCCGGCCCTCGTCAACCAGCGCACCGGCGAGGCCGCCGCCTGGACCCTCACCCTCGGCCCGAACGACGAACTCGTCGTCGACACCGCGACCGAACTCGTCACCCTCAACGGGAACCCGCACTACGGCGACCGGGTCGCCGGGTTCGTGTTCCCCCGCATCGCGCCCGGCCGGAACGACCTCCGGTGGTCGGGCTCGGGCGTTCCCGACCCGGCCGCCCGCCTGTACCTGTCGACCGCGTCCACCTGGAGGTAACCGCTCGTGACCGTCCGTCAACCGCCCTCGTATCTCCAGGGGATCGTCGAGGTCGAGGAGGGGCACACCGCCGCGAACGACCGCCTCACTCTCGGCGCCCTGTTCCTGCCCGGCCCGGACCCGCTGTCGAACCGGCCGGGCATCCTGCCCGCCGCCGCCGGCGGAATGGGCGAGGTCACTCTCCTATCGGACGTGCTGCTCCGCGTCGCCCCGTTCCGCGCGATCCTCCAGGGCACCCGCAACGCCGCGCAGGGGCAGTACGTCGTCGTCAACGACGCCGACCTCGACCGCGCGATCGAGCCGGCCGCCGCCGGCGTGACCCGCCTCGACCTCGTCGCGATCGTCGTCCGCGACTCCTCGTACGCCCCGGACACGCAGAACAACGGGGACGTGATCGTCCTCGCCGGCGACCCGGTCGTGACCGACCCGGTCGCGCCCGTCCTCGACGGCGTCGACGAGGGGAACGCGCTCGTCCTCGGAACCCTCGCCGTCCCCCCGCCGGGCTCGCCGGTCACGTTCACGCCCGCCCCGAACCGCCTCACCGTCGCCGTGGGCGGAATCCTGCCGCGCAACGTGAGCGGAGTCGTCCCGGCCGCGTACGACGGGCAGTGGACCGACGGGAACGGCGAGCGCCTGTGGCGCGGCAAAGCCGACGGGACGTGGACCGCGAACCACACCCGGTACTGGGGCTATTTCGAGTCGCCCGTCGAAGCGGACTGGCCGACCTCCGCGATGGGCGCGCAGTACGGCGACATTCTCCACTCGCGGTGGCACGAGTGCGCGTTCATGTTCGGCACCTCCTCTATCTGGCGGCAGATCACGACCGCCACCGTCGGCAGCCATAGCGGCGTCCTCGGGCTGTACGACAACGTCACCTCCCGGGGCGGTCTCCTGCACAACGGGTTCCGCATCTGGGACTCCACGAACGATCGGCAGTGGGTATCCAACGGAGGCGCCGAGCTGTGGCCCGCCGGCGGGAAGCCTGGCAACTGGCAAAACGTGTTCGACACCGTCGCCTCCGGGTGGACCGTCACCGGCACGTACAACAACCTCGGGAACGGGCTCGCCCGCGTCTACGTCGAGGCGACCAAGACCGGGACCGCCCTCACCGTCCCCGCCGACGGGAACATCGGGAACGTCACCATCTGCAACATTTCCGGGACCTGGCATTGCGAGGCTGCGACGCCGCTTGTGTCCGGGGCGACCGGCCGAATGTGTCACGGGATGATCGGCAGCGGTTCCCGGGCGATCACCCTCGGCGCGGTCGCGCCCGGAACGAACATCGCGGTCGGCGAGACAATCTCCCTCACCGGGCTGTACCCGCTGCTGAACCCGCAGCTCCTCGCCGTGTAAGCCGTGCCCCCCGCCGCCCGCAAACCGGCCGCCCCTCCGGGCAGGCCGGCCGCCGCACCGATCAGGAGACCGACCGTGCCGACCGCCTCAACGTGGGGGAAGCTCCGCGACACTTCCGCCCCCGCCCGCGTCCGATTCCGGTTCCCGTGGGAGGACGCCGACACCGAGGCGACCTACGCCCGCCCCGGTTACGCGTCCGGTACCCGCGAGGTCGAGGACGGCGACCCGGTCGAGCTGTGGGTCCACTTCATCGACTACGGCGGAGAGATCGGCGTGCAGGAGACGATGTTCCCCGTGACCGCCCCCGTCGAGTTGTTCGACGACTCCACGCCGGCCGCGCCCGCGACCGGCACGACGACGACAGGAGCGCAGCAGTGACCGGACCAACCTTCACCGGACCCGACGGCGCCGAGTACACGTACGCCGACCCGGACGACGCCCCGAGCATGGACGAGGTCGACTCGACGACGATCCCGCCCGTCGAGGGCGCCCCCGAGGAGCCCGTCGACGTGGTCGGCGAGTCCACTCCCCCCGAGGAGGGCTGACCCGTGGCGACCTGTCAGAACGGGTGGCCCGTGATCGAGACCGCCGCCGGGTGCGGCCGGTACACGATCCCCGGCACCGACTACCGGATCGCGCTCCGCCCCGGCGACTCGTCCGTGATCCTGCTCGACTGGCTCGGGTTCGTTCACGCCGAGGTCGAGCCCCTCCTCGTCCCCGGCGTGTGGGGATGGGCGGTCCGCAACGTCCGAGGCTCCTCGACGCAGGTCTCCAACCACTCCGGCGGGGACGCGATCGACGCCTCCGCCCCCCGGCACCCGCTCGGGACCGGGCTGGAGACGTGGAAGCCGCACCCGCAGTCCGTCCAGCGCCTCCGCCGGCGGATCGCCGCGTACAACGCGGTAGCGCCCGGCGTGTTCCGGTGGGGCGGGGACTACTCGGGCCGCCTCGACACGATGCACGGCGAACTCCTCGGCACCGTCGCGACCCGGAAGCGCCTCGCCGACGCGATCCGCGCCGGGCAGCTCCCCGGCGAACGGTCCTACCTCGTGGGGCGGGCGCCGATCGGCGGGACCGCGCCCGCCCCGAAGCCTGCACCGGCGAAGCCTGCCGCGACCGGGCCGGCCGCCCTCCCGTCCCTCCAGGCCGGGCAGACCTCCGACGCGGTCCGCCGGCTCGGCGAGTTCCTCGTCCGCACCTTCCCCGCGTACGCGAAGTTCCGGCCGAACGGGCACTACGGGCCGGCGACGACCGCCGCCGTCCGCGAGTTCCAACGACGGTCGGGGATCACCGGCTCCGACGCCGACGGGACGATCGTCGGGCCGCGCACACACGCCGCCCTGTGGCGCCACGGGTGGCGCGGGTAACCCGTGGCCGAACCGACCGACGCGACCGGGTCCGCCGCCTGGAGGTACACGTTCTGCGACCTCCTCACCGACGACCCGATCGCCGTCCTCCCCCTCCGCGACGCCGACCTGACCGAGACGATCGGCGAGGCCGGACCCGGGCGGGCTCGGGTACAGCTCGACTCCGAGCAGGCGCGAAGGCACGACGTGTGGGGGGCGACGACGCCCCGGCGGACGATCTGCTACGCGCAGCGCGTTGTCCGCCGGGAGGGCGTCGAGGTCGCCGCCCCCGTCCTGTGGCACGGGATCGTGTGGGGCAGGGTCCGATCCGGCCGCGACCTGTCCCTCGTCATGGCGACGCCGGAGTCGTACTACGCGCACCGGCTCGTCCGGTGGAACCGCACGTACAAGCGGTGGGACGACGCCCGGATGCTCCGCGACGTGTTCACCCGCGCCGAGTCGACGCCGTCCGGGTCCCTCGGGCTCCGATACACGTCGACCCTCGCCGGCGTCGCCTCCGACCGGACCCTCCTCGCCGACGACCTCCGGACCGTGCTGGAGACCGCGACCTCGATCGCGACCGCCGGCGCCGGGCTGGACTGGCGTATCCGGCCCGGGCTCGACCCGGTAACCGGCCGGTTCACAAAGACACTGGAGGTCGCCCCCCGCCTCGGCCGCGTCGGCGTCCCCGAACTCCGCTGGCAGACCTCCTCCCGGGGGCGCGCCCCTAACGAGGTGATCGCCTACACGTACGAGGAGGACGGGACCGGCGTCGCGAACCTCGTCGTCGGGCTCGGCGCCGGGCAGCCCCCCGAGCAGCTCCGTTCGACCGCGACCGCCGCGCAGCTCGGAATCGACGAACTCGCCCTCGGGTGGCCGCTGCTGGAACGGCAGTACAGCGGAGGCGAGGAGCTGAAGCAGCAGGGGACCCTCGACCGGCACACGCTCGGCGTCCTCGCCGCCGGGTACGGGGCGGAACGGCGGGTGACCGGGCTCACCGTGCGCGGGGACCTGTCCCCGACCCTCGACCGATACTCCCTCGGCGACGAGGTCCGCCTCGACCTCGACGACCCTCTCCAGCCCGACCCGACGACCGTCCTCGGCCGCGTCGTGACCCGCCGGATCGCCCCCGGGCAGCCCGGCCGGACCGAGCGGGTCGCGATGGAACTCGGGGGAACCTGATGCACACACCGCCGGACACGTCCGCCGAACGTCGGCTCCTGGAGCTGACCCGCGCCGTCGACGGGATGCGCGCCGCGTCCGTCGCCTCGGCCGGCCGCCGCTCCGCCGACGCCGACGCCGCGATCGTCGTCTCCTCTGTTGCGTACGTCGCCGACGCCGCCGGCCCGGCCGTGACCGTCCGCGTCGGAACCTCCGGCGTCCTCGCCGTCACCCTGTCCGCCCGGCTCGTCTCGACCGCCCCTCGCGTCCTCTATGGCTGCCGCATCGTCGGGCCGTACGTCGACGAGGCGCTGACCGAGCCCCTCGACACCTCCGCCGACGGTCCGGAGGAGCCCCCTGCCCCCGCGACCGCGCAGAACATCGTCGAGCCCGCCGACCGCGCCGCGCTCGCGACCGGGCCGGGCGACGTGAACGCGTCCCTCGTGCGCGAGTACACCGGGCTCCCGGCGGGCTGGTACCGGGTCGAGGCGCGGTACCGGGTGACCTCGGCGACCGGGACCGTCCAGTACCGGCAGCTCGTCGCCGCTCCCCGGTAGGGTCCCCGAACGGCCGGGGCGGAGGGGAACCGCCCCGGCCCTCACGCGACCGGCAGGACGCCGCCGTCGTCGAGGAGGAACACGAACCCGAGCCCGGCGAGGCGGACCGGGATCGAGCCCGGGTCGTCGACATTGCTCGACACGAGCAGCCCGAGCGGACGGGACCACTCCGGCGACCCGTGGACCGACCGGCCGGCGACGCCGTCGAGGACGAGCCCGGGCGCCCCGAAGTTGTGGACCCGCGCGAGCAGCGCGAGCACGTTCGCCGGGTGCTGCTGATTGGGCCGGCTCGTCCCCCCGCGCCCGCCCGGCCGCCTGTGGTGCATGTGCCACGCGCCGTCGAGGTCGCCGAGCGGGGCGCCGGTCACCGCACACCGTCCGCCCTGCCGTTCGTACGCGATCCTCCGAAGTTCACCCGCGCGCATCCCCCGAGCCTCCCGTTCGCCGTGTATAAAGAGGGGGCAAGTATCCCACGCTCCGAGGAGGTACCCGTGTCCGACACCGCGCGCCCGTTGCGTGCGGGACGCCCGCCGAAGGTCGAGGGGGGGCTGTCGTCCCGCTGGTGGCTGTACGTCAACCCGGACCGCCGAGCCCGAGCCGAGGAGCGCGCCGCCCGCGAGGGCGTCCTGCTCCCGGACGTGCTCCGCGCCTACCTCGACGCCTACGCCGACGGTTCGATCCCCGCGTCCCCCGCCCTGGAGGCATGATGCCCGCGCAGACCCGCTCCCGCACCGAGCCCGCCGGCGAGCCCCGCCCGACGACGATCGACCCGCCCCCGACGCCCGTCGAGGACGTGCCCGAGGTCGCGACGCCGACGCCCGCCCCGACGCCCGACGAGGACGCCCTGCCTCCGATCGGCGCGTTCCACCT
>WUUC01077167.1_pt1 | contig 15388 bp, 9 predicted proteins | sample 6278441 | NCBI WGS metagenome assembly WUUC01 (sample SAMN13675441, study PRJNA597444) | soil metagenome | isolation source: soil | place: USA: Washington | collected 2017-10
GCGAAGCGTGCTGAGCCCATATATTTTGGTGAGACTGCTGACGCTCACGATGTTGTGGGCGAGCGTGACCGCCGGCGAGGGCAGCATATCGCCGGCGTACTCGCGATAGACTTCATCGGCGACTACCACTGCGCCATGCCGGTCCGCAATTCGCGCGATCTCTCGTATCGTTTCATCGTTGGCGAGCATCCCTGATGGATTGTGCAAGTTGGAGAGAACGATCAGCCGCGTGCGCGGCTGGATTGCCGCCGCCACGTGCTCTGGATCGAGACAGAAGGTGCGCGGGTCACGCTCGAAACGATCGACGCCAACGTGCAATGCGTCGCCGTATCCCGCGAACAGATCGAACCCAGGGGTCTCGACGAGCACGCGATCTCCGACGCCCAGGAACGCTCGATACAACAGGGAGAGTGCACCGGTCGCACCGGTGGTGCAAAGAATGGAGTCGGCGCCGACGTTGTAACGGCGTTGCAATTGTGCAGCCACGAAGGGATTGCCCCTCGCGAAGGCACCGGTGTAGCGATCTGTGAGCCCGCGACCGAACGCATCTGCGAGCGTGGCGCGCAGCAGTTCCACCGGCTCGGGAACGGAGCTATCGAACAACGAAATGGACGTGCCGCGCGACGCCGCCATTGTGCCGATTGCCGAACGAACCCAGGCAGCGTAGCTGCCGATTGGCGGGTTAAGGTCATCGGATGAAGGGCCCGATGGCGCCGCAGAATCTACCATCATGATGACGACAGTAGCGTAGCGCCCGGGCAAGTATTTGCCCGAATCTTCGCTCCTCGCCCGGCCGTCCGCATAAATATGCTACTGCGGTGAAACCGCAACGACGGAAAGTCCTGGCGGCGTGCCGATTCTTCTATCGCGGCAGGCCTGAGCAGCGATTAACATTCCCCGCCCTGCATCCTGGCGTGCAATGAAATCGTGAACGATTCCGTCACCGAGCATTCGACTCGCACCGCTCTGAAGGCGGGCCTGGATTTGCCCGCTGTCGTCGCGCTGGGCTTGGGTACGGCCGTGGGTGTGGCCATCTTCTCCGTCATCACGCCGGCCGCGGCGCTGGCTGGGCCGGGCATGCTGATGGCAGTCGTGCTGGCGGCGCTGCCGATGTTCATCATCGCGGTGAACTATGCGTTCATGGGGTCGGCATTGCCCGCGTCAGGCGCCTCGTATGAGTGGCCGCGACGTTTCATCCATCCGGCCGTCGGCTTCGCGGTGACCTGGCTGCGGGTTGCCAGCAGTACCAGCGCCATGATCGTGTTGGCGTTGGTTCTGGTGCGCTATCTCGGTATGGTAATCGAACTGCCGAGGCGCGCGACCATGTTGGCGGTGTTCGTTCTGGTGCTGCTTGCCAACGTGTTCGGAGTCGGGATCGCAGCTCGCTTGCAGAAAACATTGATGGCGGCGCTGGTGCTGCTGTTCGTGGTATTCGCCGCCTGGGGCTTGCCGCACATCGATGTCGCCAATTATCGGCCGGTGCTCGGCGACGGCATCGCGTCGGTGCTGGCCTGTATTCCGCTGCTGCTCAGCCTGTTCTTCGGCATCGAGGCAGCGACCGAAGTTGGCGAGGAGGTGAAGGACGGGCGGCGCATGATTCCGCTCGGTATCGCGCTCTCCATCGTGTCGGCGGTACTGTTGTACCTGCTGGTTGCCGGCGTCGCACTGGGCGTGTTGGGAAGTGCCGCGCTTGCGGCCAGTGAAGCGCCGATCCTGGACACCGCGAGGCAGTTCATGGGTCCGTGGGCCACACCGTTGATCGTGACTGCAGCGGTGGTCTCGATCGGCAAGTCTTTGAATGCGATCTTCATGGTGTTCAGCCGCAGCCTGTATGCGATGGGCAAGGCCGGCGTGCTGCCGGCCGCATTGGGCCGGGTGCATCCCCGATGGGGCACGCCGCACGTCGCCTGCGCGACTGTGTTCGGTTGCTGCGTCGTCGGTTTGCTGTTGCCGATGAGTCTCACCTTCCTGTTTCTCTCGGTCAGCATTCCCACTTTGCTCAAGTATCTGAGCACCAGCATTTGTGTACGGCGCGTGGTCCGATCGTTTCCGGAGATTGTCGCGACCGCCCGGTTCAAGCTGAGTAACGCCGCGCTAACGCGCTGGTCGTATGGAGGATCGATCAGCGCACTGGCGGTGATCGCGGCGGGGCTGACCGCCGATTGGCGGCCCTATGTCGTGTTGCTGGTATGGGCGGCCCTGGGCGCAATCGTCTATTGGTTACGGCTGATCCGGCGGTGATCGAATCGCGCACGTCTCCGCGGACATGCGACACAAAAGTCCTGGCGGTTCGATTGTTTGTCCATGGTCGCGCAGCTCGCGCCTGACTAGCATCGCGACATCGACCATTGGGGGGATTCAATGCGCAAGTACGACAAACATGCGGCTCAGACCGCGACTGCAATGGTGGCGTTGTCGATCCTGAGCACAGCAGGAGTGCAGGCTCGAGCGGCCGAAACGTCGAACAGCGAACGGCAAGAGGGCGAGCTCGGGCTCGAGCAGATCGTCGTCACCGCCCAGCGAACCTCGCAGAACATCCAATCGGTACCGGTCGCGATCTCGGCCCTCACGGCCGATGAGCTTCAAAGCAGAGGTGTTTTCAGCCTGGAGGCGATGAAGAACGTGGTGCCCAATCTGTCGGTGGAACAGAACCTCTCCAACGTCGGCACACCGAAGATCTTCATGCGCGGTGTCGGCCAGGCCAACTCGGCGTTCTCCTTCGATTCGCCCATCGGCATCTATGTCGACGACGTGTACTACGCCAAGCAGGTCGGCGCGATGGTCGACTTCTTCGATATCGAGCGCATCGAAGTATTGCGGGGGCCGCAGGGAACCATCTATGGCCGCAACAGCAGTATCGGCGCGGTGCGTGTCGTCACGAGAAGTGCGCCGCTCGACGAATCGGATGGCAGGGCGGATGTGACGGTCGGTTCGGAGAGGCAGCGCAATGCGCGTATTAGTTTTGGCGCGCCGTTGATCGATGACAAGCTCGGATTCCGTATCGCGTTCAATAGTAAATACAACCGCGGCTACCAGACCAATACCGTCAATGGGGAGCGTGCCGGCTCAGAGGACAGCAATGCGGTACGCGGCCAGCTGCTGTCTCAATTCAGCGATCGGATATCGATGACGCTGCGCGGAGATTACTTACGCGACGATTCTCGACCCTTCGTGGCGACGAATTTCATCACGGGCGATCCGGCATCCTTGCGCTATCAAAGCAATCTTCTATACAGCACCGATCAGGCTCGCAGCCGGCTGGAGACTTATGGAGCTTCTGCAACCCTCAAGTGGGATCTCGGCGGAATCGATCTGACCTCGATCTCCGCGTGGCGCGGCGTCAAGACACAGAACGGATTCGATGCCGACGGCACTACCAATTCGCGCTTCGAAGTGCCGCGCAGCGACTTGGATGATGGCGCGTTCACGCAGGAAGTCTTCTTGAGCGGCTCTGGCCTCGGCTCCGCGCCCATCGATTGGATCGGCGGGTTCTTCTATCTGCGCGAGAGCACGGACTATGTGTACTCGATGCGCGTCATCGCTCCGCCCACGGTTCAGACTTACGATCAGGACGTCGAATCGATCGCGGGTTATTTTCAGGGGACTTACCACGCCACGGACAGGCTCGGTCTGACCGCCGGTCTGCGCTATACAACTGAAGACAAGGAATTCGCCGTGCAGGGCGTGCGCGCGGACGGCTCATTCGATTTCGCATATGCCGATAACGACTTGCCCACCGACCGTTGGACCTGGCGTGCCGCGGCTGACTATCAGTTCGACGTTCCGGTCCTGCTGTACGCGAGCGCCGAGACAGGTTTCCGTAGTGGCGGTTTGAACGGCAATGCCCAGACGCTCGCGGATGTCACAGGCGGCGCCGTGAAACCCGAAGATTCGACCATGTATGAGATTGGCATCAAGAGCGAGTTCGCCGACCGTCGCCTCCGCATCAATGCAAACTACTATTATGGCGAGTATGAGCACTTGCAGACGCCGGTGGTGGAGGACAATGGTTTCGTCAACACGACCAATAGCAGCGCCACGGTTCACGGCTTGGAGCTCGAGGCTCGCGTGCGCCCCATCGCGCCGCTGGAGATCTCTGCGACCGTCGGCACCTTGAGCCAAAGTGTCGACAACTCTTCCAAAGATCTTCCGAATGCACCGAGTCTCATGTGGGGCGTGGCGGGCTCGTATGAATACGGCGTGGGTGCGTTGGGTGTGCTGACACTGAGCGCCCAATACAATCACACCGGCAGCTCATTCCTCAACGCAGCGAATACTCTGCAAACCAAAGTGGATGCGCACGAGAATCTGGATGCGCAGTTGAGCCTCACGACTGCGGACGAGCACTGGCAGTTCACGCTCGCTGGCCTCAATCTCACCGACGAGAGCTACGCAATCGGCGGCTTCTATATCGCCGGCGGCGCCATCTCCGCGGTGAAATGGCCGAATCTGCCGCGCCGCTGGACGGCGTCGGCGCAGTATCGATTCTGAGATCCGGAGAAAACCGGAGCGGTGCGGCGCCTAGGTCCCTCCACGTCCCCGAGCTACGTGATCGCAATAACGTTCGTTAGTGGCGCGTATATCGGAGGTGATGGCTTCTTCGGCTTGTGCCGGCTTACGGGCGCGCAACGCCGCGATCGCATTGTTGTGGCGGCTGGACGCGCTTCGCTTCACTTGTAGCGTCGTGAGCTCTTCGAACAGCGCAAGCGTGCACGGGCCGCAGCGTACCCACAGTGGCTCGATCAATTGCATCAGCGTGGCGTGGCGCGCAGCGGCGTACACCGCGAAATGAAACTCCCGGTTCTTCTGCAACAGCAGGGTTGGATTCTTGGCCTCGCGCGCGCTGATGAATTCCTGCTCGGCGCGCTCGATGCAGGCGATATCCTCCGGCGTCGCCCGTCGTGCAGCGATGCGCGTGATTGCACCTTCCAACACCATGCGCGCCTCGCAAATCTCGGTGAACTTCTCCGCGGAGAGCACCGGCACGCGAACTGAGCGCGCAGGCGTCAACTCCAGGACCTGCTCGACCGTGAGTTTTTGCAGAGCATCGCGCACCGGCATGACACTGGTGCCGAGTTGGGCGGCGAGATCGCGGATCGTGAGTACCTGGCCCGGCTGAAATGCTCCTTCCATCAGGAAGCGGCGGATGTGGCGATAAACCTGCTCGTGCAGCGGCTCATGAGCGAGGCGGGGCAAGACCTGGCGTGCCAGCGGCGTATTCATGCAATAGCGTCTCGTCCTGAGTGCGGATACATCTCCGGCCCGGCCGGCGCCGAGCGCAAGGAGTTGCGGAACTCGGTGGGTGTCAGCCCGGCGCGGGCGCGAAAGAAACGGGAAAAGTACGCAGCGTCGATGAAGCCGAGATCGTCAGCGATCCGTGCGACCGAGTGGCCGGTGAACGTCAAGTGACGTTTGGCTTCGCGGATGATTCTCTCATGCAACATCTTGATCGAAGTCTGGCCGGTCGCTTTGATGCATGTCGTTCGCAGCTGGGCTACCGAGACCCGCAACTCCTTCGCATAGCGTTGCAGGGGCCAGTTCTCATGGAAGTGCAATTCGATCAGTTTCCGGAATGCCTCGACAATCCCTTCACTTCGGACCGCGCAGTGCAGCGGGTCTGTTGCATGTTCGCGATGACTGAGCACGCGCGCGCAATGCGCGAGCAAGATCTGCGTGCGGGCATCCACTAGCAGGGTGTCGGGTTGGGCCGTCGACCGGAGCTCGCTCAGCAACGCCTCCGCGCTGAGTTGCAGCTCATGTTCCACGCTGTCTTCCTGAGTCATCTGCAGACACCTGGCGAGCTTGAACAACTGCGCGAAGCCAGGCATTCCCGAGCGCAGCGTATTCACCAGCGAGTCCGCCATGCTGATCACGTAGCCGAATGTTTCCGGCTGGAAGCGCATGGTGTGTACCACTCCCGCCGGCACGATCAGCAGACAAGGTGAGCGTTGCACCGTGCGGTTCTCGTCCATGCGAATGTCGATGCCGCCTTCGATCACCAGCAGCACGTGGTGCAGGTCGGGATGCATGTGAGGTTCGATATCCCAGTCGTGCGGCCGGCACCGTTCGGCGAGGAGCTCGATGTGAACGAACCGCTCGCCGGGTTGGCGAGGGGGCTCCCCATATAGAAAGTATCGCGGGACATACGCACTGCAAGGGCGGGATGCCGCTTTCAAGGTGGTCTCCTTGCTGGGGGTACTTGCCTGCCGGGCAGCCGATCGAGGGATCGCTGCTCTCAGGTATCTGTTATCACAGATAGCAGGATGCCCGGATCCTGGCGACTTGGCAACCGCTCTCTCTGCAGCGGGCATCGAAAAGTGCAGGCGCCAGCTAGCTTTGTCCATGGTTGGGCCGCGTGACTTTGCTGCAAAATGGGCCGATGGACATCAATGAGATACGTCGCGCCTTTCCAGCGCTGGAAAGCGGTGTTTACCTGAATACCGCTGCCGTGGGCATCTGCCCGAGCGGGACCGGGAGCACGGCGGCTCGCTTCTTCGACGATTATCTGAGCCAAGGTTTCAACGCTCGCGAGCGCTGGCGCGAATCCGAGACGCTCGTGCAGGCCGGCGTGGCGCAATTGCTGAAACTGTCGGATCACGACCTTCAGTTCACGAGCAGCACCACAGAGGCATTGAACCTGGTTGCGCACAGTTTGCGCCTGCAGCCCGGGGATCAAGTCGTGTTTGCCGCGGACGAGTTTGCATCGGTGCGCCATGCTTGGGAGACGCATCGGTCCAATGGCGTCACATTGGTGCCGGTGCCGATCGAGCGGGAAGAGGATCGCACCTCTGTACTGGCATCGGCGGTGACTGCGCGAACACGCGTGCTATGCGTATCCCATGTGCATTGGTGCACCGGCACGCGGGTGGATCTGCCCGAGCTCGCGAATGTTTGCCACCGGCACGGCGCGTTGTTGATCGTCGACGGCGTGCAAGCGGCCGGCGCGATCGATGTGGATGCGTCCCACGCCGACATTTACGCCGCGTCCGTTTTCAAATGGCTGCTGTCCGCCTTTGGGCTGGCCTACCTGGCGATCAGGCGCAGTGTGTTCGCGCAACTCAGCCCGGCATTTGTAGGCTATGCGAACGAGCCGCCATCCCGCTCGCTGCGTTACGCGCATGTGAACTACCCGGGAATCAACGTGCTCGGCTCGTCGCTGGAGTTCATGACGCGTGTGGGATGGCCACAGATCTTCGCGCGAGTTGCTGACCTTGGCGAGCTCTTGCATCGAGAGTTGAGCCATGACGGATGGAATGTCATTACACCGTTGCGGCAGCGAGCCGGCATCGTGTCCGTTACTCATGCTCAGAGCGACGCGCTAGTCAGCGCGCTTGCCGAGCGCGGCTGCAGTGTGGAGCTGCGCGGTGGCCTGATCAGATTTTCACCGCACTTTTACAACACCGAAGAAGACGTGCATGCGTTGTTGCGGACTCTTCGGCAGCTGCGCTAGCACGGACCGCGTTCGGTCGAAACTGCTCGACCACGTTTGCGCTGGAGGACGGCGCGTTGTTCGGTCGCCGGTGTAGCTCACTCGCTGCTAACGTCGGAAAATCCTGTTGGCGCGCCGATTCTTCCATCGTGGCCTGGCCGGCCGGCGATTAGTATCTGCCGCTTCAGACCGAGAGGCCTGGGTAGTCAACCGAGGAATTTAGATGATTCGCAGCAATGCACTGTACCTGACCATCCTGTGCTCCGGTCTCGCTCTCGTAGCATCTGCGTCGGCGGCAACCGTGGAGCGTTTCTCCGTGGTCAGCGGTGCGGAAAAAGTCGGATCGTTGGTGGTCGCTAACGACGACGGCAAGGTCGAGCTGAGCTACGAAGTGAATAACAACGGTCGGGGTCCGAAGATCCGCGAGCATATGACGCTCGGAGCCGGCGGCATTCCCACGCAATGGCGCATCGAAGGCCGTTCGACCTTCGGCGGTGTGGTCGATGAGCGCTTCTCCTGGAAGCGCGGCACGGCGCAATGGCATAGCCAGGCGGATAGCGGTCGCCTGCGCTCGCCGACTCCGATTCTTTATGTCGGCAACGATTCGAGTCCCTGGAGTTTCGCGCTTTATGCGCAAGCCCTGCTTCGCGCGCCGGAACAGCGCTTGAACGTTGCGCCGGGCGGCCGCCTGCAGCTCGAGAAATTGCAGGACGCCCGGGTCGGCGAGCAGGCGGTCACAGTCTATGCGCTCACCGGCGTCGACCTGAATCCCGAGATCCTGCTGCTGGATGGAGCGGGGCAGTTGTTCGCGCAACTCGAATCCCGCACCGTCCTCGTACGGGAAGGTTTTGAAAGCCACGCGGCCGAGTTGCGCGAGCTGGATCGTGAAGTCCGTCTGCGCCAGCTTCGGGCGCACCAGCAAACCCTTGCGCATCGTTTTGACAAGCCGGTGCGCATTCGCAATGTACGGATCTTCGATCCTCGGACGCTGCGCGGCAGCGAGCCCATGTCCGTGGTTCTGTTTCGCGATCGTATCGGCTCCATCGAAGCGGAGCCGGTGGAGAAAATCCCGGCTGGCGAGGTGCTCATCGACGGCGAAGGCGGCATGCTCGTGCCCGGCCTGCACGACATGCATTCTCACAACAGCATCGAGTCCGGTCTGTTCTATCTCGCCGCGGGCGTGACCACCACTCGCGACATGGGGAACGACAACGCCGTGCTGCTCGACCTGACGCAGCGTATCGACTCCGGAGAAGTGGCCGGACCGCGCATCGTACGCTCCGGCTTCATCGAGGGGCGCAGCCCATTCTCGGCGCGTAACGGTTTCATTCCGGCGACGCTGCCCGAAGCGCTCGAAGACGTGCGCTGGTACGCGGATCGTGGCTATCGCCAGATCAAGATCTATAACTCGATGAATCCCGACTGGATCAAGCCGCTGGCCGCGGAGGCGCATCGCCTCGGCATGCGCATCAGCGGGCATGTGCCGGCTTTCATGTCGCCGGACCGCGCGGTGCGCGACGGTTATGACGAGATCAATCACATCAACCAGCTCATGCTCGGCTGGCTCACCAAAGGCAGCGACGATACCCGCACGACGCTTCGTCTCACAGCGATGGGAGAGCGCGCGGATGCGCTGGATCTCGCCAGCGCACCGGTGCGCGACACGATTGCCTTGATGAAGCAACACCACACTGCTCTGGATACGACCACCGTGATTCTCGAGCGCTTGATGATGAGCCGCGCGGGCCAGGTGCAGGCCGGCGATGCGGCGTATCTCGATCACGTGCCGATCGGCTATCAGCGCTATCGCAAGCGTTCATTCGTGGAGCTGAAGAGCGCTGCGGACGATGCGGTCTATCGACGCTCCTTCGCGAAGATCCTGGAGCTGATGCGCATCCTGCACGCCGAAGGCATCCGCATGCTGCCGGGCACGGACGACGCGACCGGCTTCACGCTGCATCGGGAGCTCGAGCTGTATACGCAGGCAGGGATCCCGCCCGCCGAAGTGCTTCGCATGGCCACTTACGATTGCGAGGCGTACATGGGCTTTGAACAAAGCCGCGGCAGCATCGAGCCGGGCAAGTTCGCCGATTTTTTCCTGGTATCCGGCGATCCGACGCGCGACATCTCGGCCGTGCGGCAGGTCCGCATGGTCGTGAAGGATGGCGCCACGTACTTCCCGGCCGAAATCTACGAAGCACTGGGCATCCGTGCGTTCGCGGAGCCACCGAAAGTGACCCAGCCGTCGCGTTGAACAAGACGCCGCAAACAAGAGAGTTGTCATGAGCACCCTACTTAGAGCCTCATCCGTATTAAGCCTCGCGCTGCTGACCGGCGAAACCGCGCTGGCACAAGCAAGCGCCGCCGGCGATGTGACGAATGACATCGCGGGTCTGGAGGAAATAACGGTGACCGGGTCGCGCATTCTGCGCACTGACGCCACCTCGCCCTCGCCGATCAGCGTGATGTCTGAAGATGACATTCTGAGTTCGGGGTCGCTGTCGCTGTCGGAGGTGCTGCGCAGGGACCCCTCCCTGGGAAGCGGCAGCCGCGGCCCGACCAATGCGCTCAACGGCGCGGGCGCGGTCGGCGTCAACCTGCGAAATCTCGGCAGCCGGCGCTCGCTGGTGCTGATCAACGGCAAACGCTATCCGCTCTACGCCGACGCCATTCAAAACGCTTCGCAGGATATCAGCACGATTCCATCCGCCATGGTGGAGCGCGTGGAGGTGCTGCGCGATGGCGCGTCGACCACTTACGGCGCCGACGCGGTAGCGGGGGTCGTGAACTTCATCCTCAAGGACGACTATGAAGGCGCGAACCTGGAGGGCTATTACGGCGTGAGCGACGAGGGCGATGGCTCCGGCTATCGCCTCTCCGGCACGCTGGGCACCACGTTCGAACGCGGCTCCTTGCTGTTCAACGTGCAGTATCAAGACCAGGAAGGAGTCATGCAGAGCGAGCGCGGCTGGGCGACGAATCTCATCCAATCGCTCGCCGGCACGGGCGCTTTCAATTCACCGAATACACCCGGCGGCGCGGTGTTGCGCGCTAACGGCTCGGTGCTCGCGTGCTATCCCATCGAGGGCGGTGCAAACGTTGCTCCCGCCTGTCCGCGGTACGATGCCTCTGTCGAAACGAGTCTGCTCATCGCCACGCAGCTGCGTAGCGTGGGCGCGGTAGCTCACTACGATGTCACTGACGACATTCGCTTCAACGTGCAGACGTTCCTGAGCAATCGACAGAGCAATCAGAACATCTCGGCCGGCCAGATCGATACCTCCGGGGTGACCGGGCCGTATTCCTCCGGATTCCTCATTCCAGCCGCCAACAGCAATAATCCGTACGGTCAGGATGTTCGCCTGCGCTGGCGCCCGGCGATGTACGGCAGCCGTCCGACACTCGCGGATACCGAGCAGCTGTGGAGCTCTTTCGGCTTCACTGGCAAGCTCGCCGGCCGTTTCAATTGGGAAGTGGCGCACACCTATGCGTCGAACAAAGCCAACTCGCGCACGCCCAACACCCCGGATGCCACGCATCTCAACTTGCTGCTGAATCCCACGAACTGCGCGGCGGATCCGTTGTGCCGCAGCGTCGGTGCCATCGCCAACATCGAGTCGCTGCTCACGCAAAACGTACCGTTGACGGCCGAGCAGCAGGATTACCTGTTCTTCACGCAGGCAGTGCAATCCAAGTTCACTACCGCGCAGACATTGGCGACCATCAGCGGTCCGCTGCTGGAGCTGCCGGCCGGCCCGTTGCAGGCCGCTGTGGGTCTCGAGCGTCGTGAGGAAACGGGCTTCACGGAAGCCGATGCAGTCAGCCGCTCCGGCGCCGCGATCGGCTCGTTCATTTTTCCAACCGATGGGGAATTCACGACCAAGGAAATCTTCGCCGAGCTTGACATCCCGCTGCTGGCAAACCTGCCTGGCGTGCAGCAACTCGACCTGAATCTGCAGGGCCGCTATTCGGATTTCTCCAACTTCGGCGGCGCGGATACCTACAAGGCCGGACTCAACTACACACCGGTGGATGCCGTGCGCATTCGCGCTGCGTATGGAACGTCCTTTCGCGCGCCGGATGTCATCGAACTCTATGGTGGCGGCACGGGCACGAACGGTCAGTTCCAGGATCCCTGCAATGCAGGCGGCCTGCGCGCGAGCAATGCCGTCGTGGAGACGAACTGTGCCGCGCTCGGGGTGCCGGGTAGTTTTCAACAGCCGACCGCCAGTCTGCCGCAGCGTTCCGGCGGCAACCCAGATCTGAAGCCGGAGGAGGGCGAGACATACACCTTCGGCATCGTGCTTCAGCCTCGGCTGCTCGAGGGATTCACGGCATCTATCGACTACTACAAGATCGAGATCACGGACGCCGTATCGACCTCGGGCGCGCTGCTACAGAACAATCTCAACAACTGCTATGCGGATCCGAATTTCCTGACCCGCGCGCAAAACGTGACCGACGGTTGTTTTTCCTTCAACGTGCGCACGCCCGGTGGCGCGTTGGGCCGCGTCGAGAACCGCCGCGTCAACATCGCAGAAGTCTCCACGTCGGGTGTGGATACTTCGATGCAATACCGATTCGACGATCTGGGCTTTGCGCCGGGCTATGCGCAGGTCGACTTGCGAGGGTCCTGGCTCGAAAGCTACGAAGAGGGCGGCCGTGAATTCGCCGGTCTGTTCGTGGGCAGCGTCGACGGTGCATCGGCGTATCCGCGCTGGCGCGGCTATCTCGATCTGACCTATGGTCGCAACACCTGGTCGGCGCAATGGACGCTCAACTATGTCCAGCAGATGACCGACTCCAACTACGGCAGCGCCGTTCCCGCGAACAATTTCAAGGGTTACAGCGGCACGCCCAACTACTACTCGCACGACGCGTTGTTCCGCTGGACTCCGACCGACGATGTGCGCGTGCTCGTGGGCGTCAACAACGTGACCGACAAGGATCCTCCGTACGCGTTCGTCAGCACGCGCAACGCGCTGTCTACGGTGCACGATAATCTCGGTCGCTATTTTTTCACATCCCTGAGCAAGAGCTTCTGATGACACGCCGCGCCTCCATCGTGACCATCGCGGTGAGCTGCCTGCTCGGCGCACTGTTGCAGGCGGCCGAGCCTGATGCCGCGGGATCCGGTTCGAGCCTGCCGGCCGCAGGCTTGCCGGCGCCCGAGACGTTCGTGACGCGCCACTCGGGCGTATTCAACGGACAGAAAATCGAGTACTTGGCGACCGCGGGCTACACGTTGCTGACCGGATCGAATGACGTGCCCAACGCGCGGCTATTCAGTATCGCGTATACGCGAGACGGCGTGAAAGATCCGGCGCGGCGGCCGGTGATCTTCATGTTCAACGGGGGGCCGGGCTCGCCATCGTTCTGGCTACACATGGGCGCATTTGGCCCTCGGCGTGTAGTGCTCTCCGAGGATCTGTCGGCAGGAGTGGCTCCGCCGTACGAAGTCGTGGACAACGACGCCACGGTTCTGGATGTCGCGGATCTGGTGTTCATCGATCCTGTGGAAACCGGATTCAGCCGTGTGTTGCCCGGTGTCCGCCCAGAGCAATTCTTCTCGGTGCCGGGCGATGCGAGTTCGGTTGCGCAGTTCATTCAAACCTGGGTTCGGGCGAACGCAAGGCGTCAGTCACCGAAGTATGTCCTGGGTGAGAGTTACGGCACCATCCGGGCGGCGGCGGTGGCCGATACGCTCATCGGCCTGAACGAGCCCATCGCCCTCAACGGCGTGGCGCTGCTCGGCCAGGCCCTCAACATCATCGAGACCTCGCAGCGGTCCGGAAACATCATGGGCTATGTGGTGGCGCTGCCGACGTTGTCGGCCATTGCGTGGTATCACCATCGGGTGGAGCGGAACGGCCGGACATTCGAATCGTTCCTCGATGCGGCGCGCCTGTTTGCACGCACGGAATACCTGACTGCGCTGGCGCAAGGTCGAGATATTCCTCCGGTGGAGCGCGATCGTACCGCCGCTCGCCTGAGCGAGTTCACGGGCATTGCTCCGAGCTACTACCTGCAGAACGACCTGGCGATCACCAAGGAGCGCTTCCGCACCGAGCTGCTGCGAGATCAAGGCAAGCTGATCGGGCGTTACGATGCGCGCTACGATGCGGCCGCGCCGGCGAATCTCATGGGAGACGATCCAGTCGATCCTTCGATGAACATGCGGCCGGCCTACGTCGCGGCGATGTTGGAGCACTTGCGGACCTCGCTGAAGGTGAGCATCGATACCGAGTACCGCTCTTCGTACCGTGTGCCGAGTTGGGACTATGGCTCGCCGCCGTCGCCATTCTCGGACTGGAAATTCGTGGGACAACTCTCGCAGGTGATGAAGGCGAACCCACAAATGCGGTTGTTCATCGGCTCCGGTTATTACGACACGACCACGACGTTCGGCGCGGCGGAGTACGCCATCGCACGATCGGATATACCGCGTGAGCGCGTCCGACTAGAACACTATCCAGCCGGTCACATGCTGTACACGGATCAAGCTACCTTCGTCCGCTTGACAGCCGATATCCGTGGATTCATTCGTGCCGGTGAGCACTAGAAAAGCGCTCAGTTTCGTCCTGCCGCATGCCCCAGCGTCGCAGCAGCGCGCTCACCGACTGGATGCCTCGCTCCGCAGGTTGGGGTTGGGCCGCCGCCGTCCGACTGAATCTAGGCGCTGGAGCATTCTGCAGCTGACCGCCGACGGTGACGAACGCCTGACGTGCCAGGTTGTGCGGGTGAGTCGGCGCTTCCGACAAAGTCAGCACAGGCGCGAAGCAGACATCCGTGCCTTCGAGCAGCTTGCACCATTCGTCACGCGTCCGCGTACGAAAGATATCCGCCAGGCGCGGTTTCGTTGCCTTCCAGACGCTGGCGTCGAATCCACGGGCGCCAGTCATGCCCGTGCTCGCGATGTCGCTATCTCGGAGATTCAGCTTCTCCATGAGCAGGGCAAAGAACTGGGGCTCGAGCGAGCCGATGCTGATGTATTTATCGTCGCGGGTTTCGTACGTGTCATAGTAGTGAGCGGCGCCGGAGAGCACGCTGCTGCCCACTTCGTCCGGATGAGTGCCACCCGCCTTGAAGCCGATGCTCATCGCCATGAGTGCGATGGCGCCATCGACCATAGCGGCATCGACTACCTGCCCTTGACCAGAGCGCTGTGCTTCAAACAGTGCGCAGACGATACCGAAGGCCAGCATCATGCCGCCGCCGCCAAAGTCGCCGACCAGGTTCAACGGCGGCACCGGCTTCTCGCCGCTGCGACCGATGCCATGGAGTGCGCCGGTCAGTGCGATGTAATTGATGTCATGTCCCGCTGCATTGGCCAGCGGGCCGGTTTGACCCCAGCCCGTCATCCGGCCGTACACCAGCTTCGGATTGAGCTGCAAACAAACGTCCGGACCGATGCCCAAGCGCTCGGCGACACCGGGACGAAAGCCTTCGAACAGCACGTCGGCGTGCGAGACCAGTTGCAGCAGCTGCTCGCGACCCGCGTCGCTCTTGAGATCGAGAGCCAGCCGAGTGCGATTGCGCGTCAGCGGTTCACGGCTGGTGTCGTTCGCAGTGCTGCGTTCGATGGTGATCACATCGGCGCCCATGTCCGCGAGCATCATGCCGCAGAAGGGACCGGGACCGAGCCCGGCGACTTCGATGATTCGAACGCCGCTGAGCGGGCCGGCGAGGAAGCTCGCTGAATTCATTGCACCGCTCGAAATGCATCGTGATCCGCGATCGCAACGGCGAACCGCGTGCACACGCTGGCGATCACGTCTTCGGGCTGCGTCCCGGGAGGCACGACCGACCACACCATTCCGTAGAACAGCTGCGCCTGATACAGCTGCCAGGCCACTTCGAAGCTGGGCGGCTCGCCGCCGGCGTGCCTCAGCTCATCTAGATATGCCGCCAGCAGCTCACGCTCGTGCGCGCGACGATTCTCGATGCTCAGGAAACCGC
>WUUC01125562.1_pt1 | contig 15387 bp, 13 predicted proteins | sample 6278441 | NCBI WGS metagenome assembly WUUC01 (sample SAMN13675441, study PRJNA597444) | soil metagenome | isolation source: soil | place: USA: Washington | collected 2017-10
CAGCATGTGGCCGCTGTGCGACTACACCGAGGCCAACGGGGCCACCCGCCTGATCCCCGGTAGCCACACGTGGGACCGCGACCGCCAGCCGTCGGTCGACGAGACCATCGGCGCCGAGATGTCACCGGGCTCGGTGCTCGTCTACACGGGAGCGCTGTGGCACAGCGGCGGGGCCAACGGCACCGACCGGCCGCGCCCCGGCATCCTCATGGAGTACGTGGCGTCGTGGCTGCGTCCCCAGGAGACGCACTTGCTGGGCGTGGCGCCCGAGGTGGTGGCGACGCTGCCGACAGAGCTGCAGGACCTGCTGGGCTACAACGTCTTCCCGCCGTTCCTGGGCTACGTGGACGGCCGGCACCCCAAGCGGACGCTCAGCCTCCAGCCGGAGCGGCCGGCGTCCCCGCCGGGCTCGCTGGGGCAGGGCCCGACGTGACCTCCGCCGGCGGGACGCCGGCGGCAAGGGCGTCGTCGTCATCGGAGTCGGCGTCGAAGACCTGGCCGGCCGCCTCGAGGATGGCGGTGCCGAAGATGGCGAGGATGGCGGTGTAGATCGACCCGCCGATGCCGTAGACCTCGAAGCCCACGATCACGGCGATGACGATGACCGCCGGCCCGACCACGAGCGACCGGGGCACGACGACGCGCCGGGTGAACTGGCTGTTGGCGATCTGCAACAGGACGAAGGCGACGCCGAGGCGCAGGACGCCGTCGGACGAGCCCAGCCCCGCCTCGAGCAGCAGGCCGAAGGCGCCCCCCACGAGGATGCCGAAGCCCGGCACGACGCTCAGGGCCGCCACGGCCACGCCCACCACGATGGGAGCGGCCACGTCCTCCCAATAACAGAGGCCCCAGGCGATCACGCCGACCACTGCGGCCTGGGCCAGGCCGAAGAGCACGTAGGTGCGGCCGTTGGCGAAGCCTTCGACGGCGATGTCGTGGGTGCGCTGGCGGCGGCGCTGGTCGCTGATCTGGTCGAGCGCGGCCCGTCCGATCTTGGGGCCCGACGACAGCAGGAAGGCGGTGAGAACGGCGCCCACCACGTACGCGCTCGCGGCGCTCGCCGCTTCCTCGGAGGCCAGGCCACTGGTCGGGTCGCGCAGGCGGTTGAGCAGCTCGTCGACCCGGTCCTCGAGGCGGAACTTGGTCGCCTGCTCGCCGAAGCGGTCGGACGCTTCGAGCTCGGCCGCGGCGCGGGGCGCCTCTTCCCGCAGGCGGTCGAACTGGTTGCCCAGGTCGGCCAGCACACCGCCGGCCACGCCCATGGCCATGCCGCCCACCAGGAGCAGGCCGGCGAGGATGGCGACCACCCGGGGCACGTGGCGAGACAGCACGCGCACCAGCGGATCGAGCAGAGCGGCCACCACGGCGGAAGCCAGGGCCCAGCCGAGCGCTCGGCGCGAGGCTGTGGCCACGCCGAACGCCACCGTGCCCAGGAGGATGCCGCCCAGCACCACGGCCACCACTTGAGGCCCCACGGTCAGCTGGATGGCCGCCACGGGGCTCGGCGCCAGCCGGTCGAGGGGCGCACCCTGGTCAGGTGGCGCCGATGCGTCATCCGACCGGTCGGGCATGGCTGCTTACACTACCGACGTGCTGGAACCCCGCTGGTGCCTGGTTTTCGGGAACGTCACGTGAGCGACGCTCCCGACGAGGGCAGCCCCGTGGGCTCCTCCTTCCCCGTCGACCCCGCCGCGCTGGCCGCGCTGACCCGCACCCACCGGGCCGAGGGCGACGGCGACGGCGACGGCGACGGCGACGGCGACGGCGACGGCGGCACCGTTGCCGACGGCGCGGCGGCGAGCGACGAGGTGCCGATGGCCGCCATCCTCGTGGCCGAGCCCGATCGTGACATCGTGCAGGTGGCCCATCTCGACTGGCGCTCGGGGGCCTGGATCGCCGGCGGCCTGTTCGCCTCGTTCCTGCTCGTCGGCCTGCTGCGCAACACCCCGGCCAGCCTGACCCGCATCGGTGTCGGCGTGCTGATGGCCTTCGCCCTCGACCCGATCGTGGTGCGGGCCCGCCAGCGCCTGGGCATCAGCCGGGCCGCAGCCGTCGGCCTGGTGTCGCTGGGCGTGGCCGCCATCTTCGCCGTCCTCGTGTTCGTGCTGGGGCCGCCCGCCATCGAGCAGGCCGAGGAGTTCGGCCGCGAGCTGCCCGACACCGTCGAGGACCTCTACACGTTCCCGCTGGTGGGCAGCTGGCTGGAGGACAAGAACGCGGCCGACGAGGTCCGTGAGTGGGTCGAGGACCTGCCCGCCCAGGTCGACACCGACTCGATCACCCAGATCGCCCGCAGCGTCCTCGACGGCGTGCTGGCCGCCGTGATGGTCATGGTGGTGGGCCTGGCGGTGCTGGTCGACGGCGATCGCCTGGTCCGCCGCATCCTGGCCGCCATCCCCGACAACGTGCAGGGCGGCGCCGTGCGGGTGGGGCGGACGTTCTCGCGCACGCTGGGCGCCTACTTCGCCGGCTCGCTGCTGGTGGCGAGCCTGGCCGCCATCTTCATCCTGGCCGTGGGGCTGGCCTTCGGTGTCCCCCTCGCTCCCGCCGCCGCGCTGTGGATGCTGGTGGTGAACCTGATCCCCCAGATCGGCGGGCTGCTGGGCGGCGGCTTCTTCGTGATCCTGGCCGTGACCCAGGGCATCGAGGTGGGGATCATCTGCCTGGTCCTGTTCCTCGTCTACCAGCAGTTCGAGAACCACGTGATCCAGCCGGTGGTGGTGGGCCAGGCCGTGGACCTGTCGCCGCCGGCCACCATGCTCGCTGCGCTCATCGGTGGCGCCGCGGCCGGTGTGCCCGGTGCCCTCGTCGCCACACCGCTGGTGGGAGCGGGCAAGTCGCTCTACCTCGAGCTGCGCTGGGGCAAGCGCCACCAGCCCCAGGGCATCACCGAGCGGGTGCGGCTGGGCGAGCGCCTGAAGCTCGACCGGTTCCGCATCAGCCGGAAGACGGTGACACCTGCCGACGGCGTCCCCGTGGTGACGACCGAGACCTCGGTCGAAGGCACGATCGAGACGCAGACCGCCGCTCCCCCGGAGGAGAGCGGCGGTCGCACCGAATCCTGACGCCGCCCCAGCGACAGGACACGAACCTCGGCCGGACCGGCCCGGCCCTCGGAAGGCGGCGGAACCCCCGGGGCAGCAGGCCGGTCCGGCCGACGATCAGGCCAGGGCCCGGGCGTTGAGGCGCTCGAGGCGCTCGCAGGCCTCGAGGTACTCCTCGACCAGGCGCTGGACGACCTGGGCGGTGCGCTCGATCTTGTTCATCTGGCCCACGACCTGGCCCACCGGGTTGAAGTTCACGTCCTTGGCCGCCTCCGGGTAGCGGTAGCCCCGCTGCACGGCGTCGAGCGCCACCATCATCTGCAGGGGCATGGGAAGCGTGCCGGGGCTGTCCTCGCCCTCCCACGCATCGGTCCACTCGTTGCGCAGCATGCGGCAGGGCTTGCCGGTGAACGACCGGGACCGGATGGTGTCGTGGCTGGAGGCCTCCACGTAGGTCTGCATCTGGGCCGGCGGCACGTCGGCCTCCTCGACGGTGAGCCACAGCGACCCGGTCCAGGCCCCGGCCGCGCCCATGGCCATGGCCGAGGCGACCTGGCGGCCGTCGCCGATGCCCCCGGCGGCGAGCACGGGCAGGCCGTCGAGGGCGTCGATGACCTGGGGCCACAGCACGAGCGAGCTGACCTCGCCGCAGTGGCCGCCACCCTCGGTGCCCTGGCAGACGACGAAGTCGAGCCCGGCTTCCTTGTGCTTGAGGGCGTGGCGGACCGACCCGCACAGGGCGCCCACCAGCCGGCCGCTCGCCTGGATCTGGGCCACGATGTCCTCGGGCGGGGTGCCCAGGGCGTTGGCCACCAGCTTGGCCTTGGGGTGGGCGAGGATGACGTCGACCTGGGGGCCGGCGGTGGTGGCCGTCCAGCCGAGCAGCTCGTGGTGCTTCTCCTCGGGGGGCAGGTCGGGCACACCGTGGTCGGCCAGGACCTTGGCCGCGAACTCGCGGTGGCCCTCGGGGATGTGCTTCTTCATCTCGGCCTCGAGCTCCTCGGGGCTCATGTCCTCGATGCCCATGCCCTCGTACTTGGAGGGGATGACGATGTCGACGCCGTAGGGCTTGTCGCCCACGTGCTCGTCGAGCCAGGCCAGCTCGACCTCGAGGGCCTCGGGCTCGAAGCCCACGGCGCCGAGCACGCCTAGGCCCCCGGCGTTGGTCACCGCCGCCACCACGTCACGGCAGTGGCTGAAGGCGAAGATCGGGAACTCGATCCCGAGCCGGTCGCAGATCTCGGTGCGCATGACCAACAGAATAGAACGTGTTTCAGTTTGTTGTCCCGTCCGCCCCCCGGAGGTGGACGGGACGACGCCGGCCGGAGCCGACCGGCCGGACGGATCAGCGCAGCTTGGAGGCCACGGTGGCGGCGGCGCGCAGGGCGGCGCCATCGGTGGTGGCCGACCAGTGGGGCCGGGCCACCGACTTCGAGCGGGCCTCTTCGACCCAGTCCGACACCACACGGGTGCGGTCGTGGCCGGCCGCAGCCCACAGGTACAGGCCGAGCGAGCCGGGGATGGCGTTGATCTCGCACAGCGCCACGCGATCGCCTCCGTCGTAGAGGAAGTCGACCCGGGGCAGACCGGTCAGGCCGAGGGCGGCGACAAGCGCCATGGCCCCCTGCTGGATGCGCTCGGTCAGCCCCTCGGGCAGGTCGGCGGGCAGGTCGCGCTTGGCCGACTCCATGCCGTCACCGCCGGCCAGGTACTTCTCGCGGTAGCCGTAGACGCCGCCCGCCGCCGTCACGGGCTTCTCGATGGCCGAGGCCTCGAGCGCCGGGTAGGTGCGCACGGCCACGTTGAGGTCGGCCCACCCCGTCAGCTGGGTCTGGGCCACGGCCCCCGAGCGGTTCACGCCGGTGCGGGTGAGCGCCACGGCCGTCTCGACGTCCTCGATGCCGGCCTCGACGCCCACCGACGAGCCCCCGAAGCGGGGCTTGACCACCCAGGGGGTGGGCAGCTCGATGGTGGTGGTGTCGGGCCCCACCGCCTGGGTGGGGATGGTCTCGATACCGAAGCGGTCGAGCCGGGCGATGTCGGCCATGCCGGCCGTGGCCAGCTTGTCCATGGCCCAGGCCGCGCCCTCGACGCCCGGCCCGGTGACCCGGATGCCGGCCAGGGCGAGCAGGCCCGCGAGCGTGCCGTCCTCACCCGGCCCACCGTGGCAGCAGTTCACCGCCACGTCGACGTCGAGCGACCGGGCGCCCATGCGCTTGCGCTCCGCGAACCCGTCGGGGACGCGGAAGGCCAGCGGGGTGGCGCCGGGGACCTCGGCCGCCGTGAAGTGCTTCCCCTCGAGGTCGTTGGGCACGCGCTGCCACTCACCCGAGCGGGTCCAGTAGACGCACGCCACGTCGTGCCCGGCCGCCGCCAGGAGGCGGCTGGCCTGGAGCCCCGTCAGGATGCTGATGTCGTGCTCGGGGGACAGCCCGCCGAACACGACCGCGATCGTGCTCAAAGTGTCACTCCTCAGGGATAGTGATCGGGGAGGTCGTTCTCCCACAGGACGGCGTCGCCCGACCCCAGGTTGTCCCGCACCCAGGCGCGGGCCGCGAAGTGGTCGGGCACCAGCTCGGCCCGGGGGTGACCCTCGACGAGCGCCTCGCGGTTGGTCCAGCCCACGGCGACCAGGTCGGCGCCGGCGGCGGCGACCGCGTGGGCGAAGGTGCGGTTGGCCTCGAACTGGGCCCGGCCCAGCTCGACCATGCCCGGGGTGACCACCACGCGCCGGCCCCCGTGGGCCAGGCGCTGCAGGGTGGCGAAGGCCGCCGCCGCACCGGCGGGGTTGCTGTTGAAGGTGTCGTCGATGACGGTCACGCCGTCTTCGGTGGTGAGCGGCACGGCCCGGTTGGGCGGGGGGCTCAGCCGGGGCAGGGCCAGAGCGATGCTCTTGGGCGCCGCGCCCACGGCGAGGGCGGCGGCGACGGCGCAGGCGATGTTGCCCGGCTGCAGCGAGCCGGCCGGGAGGCGCACCAGCTCGTCACCCCGAACGGTCACCACCAGCTGACGGCGGTCCTCTCCCGGCTCGCCGCCCGGCATCTCCCCGACGGCGTCGAAGGTGCCGTCACCGTGACCGTTGCCGGCCGGGGTCGAGGCGGGTGCCGGGCCCGACGCCGACGGATCCTCGATCAGGGTGACCAGGACGTCGAGGTCGTCACGGGCAGGGTCGGTACCCACCCTCCAGAGCGTTGCCCCCACGCGGCCCGCCAAGTCATCGAGGAGCGGGTGGTCCACGTTGAGGATCACGGTCTCGGCCCCGTCGAGGATCTCGGCCTTGGCCTCGACGATGCGCTCGAGCGTGCCCATCCGCTCGAGGTGGACGGGACCGATGGCCGACATGATGGCCACCTGGGGCTTGACCCAGCCGACCATGGCGGCGATCTCGCCCGGCCCGTAGGTGCCCATCTCGGCCACGAACACCTCGGTGTCGGGGCCCACGTGCTCGTTGATGGCCCGGGACAGGCCGTTCTGGTTGTTCCAGCTGGCCGGGCTGGCCACCGTGGTGAACGAGCCGGCCAGCAGGTCGTGGATGTGGTTCTTGACCGTGGTCTTGCCGTAGGAGCCGGTGACGGCCACGACCGTGGGGCGGATGCGGCCCAGCTTGGTGGCGGCCTGGGTCTGGAACCGGCGCGACAGCCGGCGCTCGATCGGCCCCTGCAGCCAGGCGGCCACGTCGACCGCGGCCAGCGCCACGAGCGGGGCCAGGCCCAGGGCGGGCGCACCGACCAGCAGGGCCAGGACCGCCAGGACCGCGACGCTCACCACGAAGGCGATGCCGGCCTGGATGCTGACCCGGCGGGTCCACTTGAGGCGGATCTTGCCCAGCGGGTGCATGCCCACGGGGAACGCCGCCCCCACCACGGCCGAGACGATCATCAGGACCGGGGCCAGGCCCGGGTCGCTCACCAGCGAGGCGAACACGCCGGCGGCCGCTAGGCCCACGACGGCGCCCGCCACCCAGATGTTGGGCGGGCGGCAGACGGCCCAGCGCCAGGCGGTGCGGGCGACCTGGCCCGGCAGGTAGTGCTCGCGCTGGGTGACGCGCAGCCAGCGCACCAGGCTGACGACCCCGGTGACGACGGCGACGACGGCGACGACAGCGGTCATCGGGCGCCGCCCCCGAGACGGGAGCGGTCGGTGCGGTGAGCGGGCTGGGGGCACGCCGCACGGTCAGAGCGACCGGCGCGACCGGCTTGGCCAGCGGCGACGACGAAGGGCGTCAGCGCGCGGGAGCCGGCGGGAACGTGGGGGGCGGCGGAGGTGTCGGGCATGCCTGTCGGGAGCGCTCCTGTGGGGCGAGTCTTCGATCATACGAAACGGAAGTGTCACAACCGTCTCCGACCACCGTGGGTCACCGGAACGGCCACCGTCCCGGCTCCGGCGAGCCCGCGGGCGCCGCGAACACTCCCCGCGACGCCGTGCCAGAGCGGTGACGGCTGCGCGCCGTCCGCGCTCGGGACGACCCATCGAGCGCCCACCCCTACCGGATCGACCGTAATGTGTAACATTACGACGAGCACTGTCACGCACCGCCGCCGACAGCGCTGGGGAAGCCGAATCGGGACGAAGGGGAGACGCGCGCGCCCGCCCGCCGGGGACCTGCGAGCGCCACGCGCCTCCCCGGGACGCTGACGCGCGGTCAGCGAGAGCAAGGGACGACCGTTGACATGCTGGGGTTCTGGAATGGTGGACCATCCCGCGTCCTGAGGCGCCTGCCGGTGCGGCTCAAGCTCGTGGTGGTCCTGGCACTGCCCGGAGCAGTGCTCCTGCTGCTCACCGGCGCCAACCTGGCCGACGCCCGCGCCTCGGCCGACCGGGCCGAGGTCCAGGCCGACCTGGCGCTGGCCACCGCCGGTCCCCGGGGCCTGGTCCGCAACCTGCAGATCGAACGGAACTGGTCGACGGCCACCCTCATGGGCACCGAGGCCGCCCTCGACCTGCCCTACGACTCGTTCGAGCAGGCCCGGTCGGCCGTCGACGACGCCCTGGCCGAGTTCGGGCCCCAGGTCGAGGGATCGTCCGCCCAGGTGCGCGACGCCTACGGCCCGGCCGTGGCCGCCCTCGACGGGCTCGCCGACCTGCGGGCCTCGGTCGACGCCGAGCCTGCGGGCGACGGCGACAACTACAACTTCTCGGCCGAGGTCTTCGCCGGCTACACGGCCCTGATCGACCAGCTGGTGAGCGCCGGCGAGCAGGTGTCGGTCGACGTCGACGACCCCGACCTGCGCCACGGGGCCGACATCGTCAACCTCTCGACCCGCCAGCTCGACGACAACGCCCGGCTGATCAGGGCCCTCGTCTCGCCCGACCTCAACGAGGGCCAGAGCCCCGCGGCGAGCCAGGAGGCCCGCAGCAACGTCGAGGAGCTCCTCGCCGTCATGCGCACCCGCCGCCAGGCCATCGAGCTCGACGGCAAGGGCCCCTACCAGGACATGGTCGAGCAGGCCCTGGCCAACGAGAACCTGACCGCGGTCTTCGACATGGCCGAGGACACGCTGGCCACGGGCCGGACCAACGTGCGGGCCGCCCTCGACATCAGCGCCCCCGACGGCTACGGCTACGACGAGCTGCTCGACGACGCCGCCGACGTGGTGGCCGACGAGGCCGCCTCCTCGACCAGCGCGGCCGCCGCCACCCAGCGGAACTACACGCTGCTGGGGCTCGTCGTCCTGACCCTGATGGTCGGCCTGGCCTGGCTGGTGACCCGGTCGATCACCAGCCCGCTGCGCTCGCTGACCGACCAGGCCAAGCGCATGGCCGACGAGGACCTGCCCCAGGCCGTGTCGACCATCCTGGCCACGCCGCTCGGTGCGGACGTGCTCATGCCGCCCAAGCCCCGGGTCGAGGTGGCCACCCGCGACGAGGTGGGCGACGTGGCCGCCGCCCTCAACACCGTGCAGGACGCGGCGGTGAGCCTGGCCATGGAGCAGGCCGTGCTGCGGCGCAACGTGGCCGAGTCGCTGGTGAACCTGGGCCGGCGCAACCACGACCTGCTGGTCCGCCAGATCGCCTTCATCACCGAGCTCGAGCGCGACGAGACCGACGCCGAGAGCCTGGCCAGCCTGTTCCGCCTCGACCACATGGCCACCCGCATGCGCCGCAACGCCGAGTCGCTGCTGGTGCTGGCGGGCATGGACCTGCCCCGCCTGTGGACCACGCCGGTCAAGGTGCTCGACGTGGTGCGGGCCGCCCTGGGCGAGGTCGAGGGCTACCAGCGGGTGGCCGTCCGCATCAACGACGCGTCCGCGGTCGAGGGGACCGCGGCGTCGGGCCTGGCCCACCTGCTGGCCGAGCTGATCGAGAACGCCCTGGTGTTCTCGCCGTCGAGCTCGGTGGTGGAGACCGACGGCTGGCTGCGCCCGGACGGCTACATCGTCACCGTCACCGACGCCGGCCCGGGCATGGACCCGGAGTCGTTGGAGCGGGCCAACCGCCGGCTGGCCGACGCCGAGCCCTTCACGCTGGCGCCGTCGAGGTTCCTGGGCCACTACGTGGCCGGCCAGCTCGCCTCCCGCCACGGCATCGACGTGTGGCTGGAGTCGCCGGCCAACGGTCGGCCCGCCGGCACCACCGCCGTGGTGCGGGTGCCGACGAGCCTCGTCGTCGGCTCACCCGAGGGCGGCTGGCGCGAGCCCGACGCCCTGGCGGCTGCGCCCCTGCAGGCCGCCATCCCGGCCCCGGCGACCCCGCAGGGCCAGCCCCACCACATCCGGCCGCTCTGATCGGGCGACGGTCTGCTCGTGCGTCCCGTCCCAACCCGGTCGCCCCGTCGGGTCGGGCGGGACCACGACGGCCTCCTCCCGACCTCGGGGGTCTAGCGCGTGTCGGATTCGAGGAGGCCGACGACCCGCTCGTGGAGCAGGTCGGGCCGGTCGGTGTGGACGTCGTGGCCCACGCCGTCGACCACGTCGAGGGTGCAGGGGGTGGGGATCATCGCCTGCGCCCGGCGGGCCACGTCGACCGGTGCCGCCGTGTCGTCCTCGCCCCACACCAGGGCCACCGGGCACTGGATGCGGGCCAGCTCGTCCTCGTAGCTCTCGCGGACCGAGGTGACCAGCACCCGGCGCATGACGCCCTGGGCGGCGGCGTAGTCGGCCGAGCCGTAGCGCCGGCGGAGCTTCTCCATGCGGGCGTCGGGCAGCAGGTGCCAGGCGTGCAGCTTCCGGGCCAGCAGGAAACCGAGGGCCGGGCGGGCCGAGACCGTCTGCTTGTGCAGGAGGGGGACGCCGGCGAGCACCAGCCCCGACACCAGCTCGGGACGGTCCGCCGCCAGGCACACCGACACCCGGCCGCCGAAGCTGTGGCCGACCAGGATCACCCGCCCGACCGGACCGGGATCGTCGTCGCCCGACTCGGCCACCTTCTTGGCCACGTCGGCCATGAGCTCGTCGATCGCTCCGCCGACGGCGGTGGCGTAGTCGTGGCCGCTCCAGGCCTCGGGCGGCTCGGGCGACGTCCCGTGGCCGGGGAGGTCGAGGCAGGCCGCCGTGCCGGGCAGGCCGGCCACCGCCGGTCCCATGTCCGACCGCTCGCGCCCCCAACCGTGGAGGCCGACGGTCAGCGGCCACCCGCGGCCGGAGACGTCGGCGAAGATCGTTCCGCCGCCCAGGCTCCGCAACGCCATCGGTGATCGCTCCCCTCGTAGAGGCCCTGCCTGGACCAGCGGACGATGTTAGGGGCTTGGCCTCTGTGGTCGGTTCGACAGCCCGGTCTGCGTCGTCAGTCCGGCGGCAGCTGGAGGCCGGCGGCTGCGGCCAGGGGACGCAGGCTGGCGCGCAGGCCGGCGTCGTCGAGGCGCTCGGCCTCGGTGGCGAGGAAGGCGACCGCCGCCCGCCGCAGCGATTGGCGCAGCGCCATGACCACCACGCCCTCGGCCAGCTCGGTGAGCCGCCGGAGGACATCGGTCAGCCGGCGCACGTCGTCGCCCGGCATCCCGCCCTCGATGAAGGGCCGCCACAGGTGCCGCTCGAACAGGCGGGTGAAGCGCTCGGCCGTCTCGGCCATGACCTGCTGCAGGTGCTCGTACTCGTCGAGGATCTCGTCGACCGGCACGCCCAGCTCGGCCAGCTCGTTGCCGATGGCCAGGAACCCCGGCAGCACCGCCAACCGGGCCGCACCGTCGTCGGCGTGCGCGCCATCGCCTGCCCCGCCTGCGTCGTCGGGCGCGGCGTCATCGGCGACCGGCGTGATCAGGCCCAGGTGGATGGCACGGGCCACCGACTCGGGGGTGATGGCGCCGCCGGGCAGGCGAGTGGCCAGCTCGTCGAGGCGCAGCACCACCGGCCCGTCGCCGGCCCAGGCCGTGGTGATCTGGGCTTCGAGGCCCAGCACGTCGTCGAGGCTGCGCCCCTGCTCCCAGGCCGCCACCAGGCTGGCGATGCTGGCCAGCGAGAAGCCGTCGCCCTGCAGCTCGGCCACGAGCCGCATGCGGGCCAGGTGGCCCGGTCCGTAGTAGCCGACCCGCCCTTCCTTGCGGGGCGGCGGCACCAGGCCCCGGGTCTGGTAGAGCCGCACGGTCGACGCCACGGTGCCGGCCCGCCGGGCCAGCTCGTCGATGGTCATCCGCTCGGTGGCGGGCGCCGCGGGCGACTCGGGAGGGGCGGCCACGACGGTCACGGTATCGCCAGGCCGGGGACCGGGCCGGGGCGTCAGGCCACCTGGCGGGGAGCGGGGAGATCGAGCTGGGCGCAGCGGACGCAGACCGACGCGGGGATGACGCCGACCCGCATGAGCAGCGAGAAGACGCGGCAGCCGAGGCACATTCCCAGGAAGGCCTCGAGGCCGGCGGCCACGACGAGCATGCCGAGCACCACGTAGGCGGCGCCCCGCTGGTCGAGACCGAGGGCCAGGACCGCGGCGGTGAGCGAGAAGGCGACGCCTATCCCCTGGGCGAAGCGCTTGGGCGGGCCGGGCACCAGGCACGGCTCGACGGCCAAGCGGGGGCGGATCACTCGGGTGACGAGCAGTCCGAGAGGGCTCAGGCGGGGCCCGGTGAGGGCCCGGGCCACGAAGCCGTAGGCGATCACCAGCAGCAACCAGGGCTGGTCGAGGGCGATGGCCAGCGCCGAGAGGGTGACCACACCGCCGGCCACCAGGCGGGCCGACACCTCGTCGACGGGGTCGGGGAACCCGATGATGGCCATGACGCTCCTGTGCGGGCGGCGGTTGATCCGGCGGCGGTAGGCCGGGCTCGTGAAACCCGACCTACCTGATCTGGATTGGAGGATAACGCCGCCGCGACCGGGCCGGTCAGTGACCGGTCAGTCGCCGGCGCCCCTGCGGGAGCCGCGCTTGGCCGGAGTGGGCCCGGGGTCGCTGTTGCCGTTGCTGATCTTCTTGTCCTTGGCCTCGTCGATGTCGCTCTCGCCGCTGACCGATGCGAGGAAGTCGCGGTAGCCGACATCCTCGTCCTCGACGGTCAGCTCGCGCAGGACCTTTCCCCAGCCGACCTTGGCCTTCACGGGGGCCTCGTCGGGTAGGGAATCCAAAGACGTGAGGAACTTCCTCACGTCGCCCAGCGACATCGTCCGGCCCGCAGGACGGGCGGTGATGGTACGTCTCACCCGGAGAGTCTCCCCCGCCCGGCAACCGGGGTGACATCGTTTTGTCGCCGCCCACTCGGGCGATCGCGCGGCGCGGGCGCGCTGCCGCGCACCGTGGCCGGACGGGCCCCGCGACCGCTCGCTGCGGCAGACGGCGGCTGGTTGGGCTGAACTGGGCGCATGCCGAGGATCGACGTCCCCGCCGACCAGGATCCCCTCACCTACCTCTGGACCCAGCGGGCCACCGCCCTCACCGCCAGGGCCGGCGCCTTCAGCGGCGCCGTCTACGAGCAGTCGAAGCTGAGCTTGCGCGAGTTCGAGGCCGCCCGCACCCGCATCGCCCAGATCAACGACTGCGTGCTGTGCCTGGGCTGGCGCACCGCCCGCGACGTCCCCAGCCGCTCGACCGACGGCGACCCCGAGGAGGTGCCCGAGGAGTTCTACGCCAACATCGGCGCCAACCTGGCCTGGGACGGCTTCAGCGAGCGCGAGCGCCTGGCCGCCGAGTTCGCCGAGCGCTTCGCCGTCGACCACCGCAACATGGACGACGCCTTCTGGGCCCGCCTGCGCGCCGCCTACACCGACGACGAGCTCGTCGACCTCGGCCTGTGCGTCGGCTCGTGGATCGCCTTCGGCCGCCTCAACCGGGTCTTCGACGTCGACGGCGGCTGCCGCATCCCCGTCCCCGGCGCCCACGGCTCCGCCGAGATCCCCGGCGCTTCCCACTGACCGACCGCTAGCTTGCCGCCATGACTCCGGGGGACCTGGTGGAGATCGAGCAGATCAAGCGGCTCAAGTACCGCTACTGCCGCTGCATCGACCAGAAGCGCTTCGACGACATCGCCGCGACCGTGTTCGCGCCCGACGCCACCGCCAGCTACGGCGGCGGCGCCAAGCAGCTCGGGGGGCGGGACGACATCGTCGGCTGGCTCCGCCAGACCATGGGGTCGGAAGCCATGCTCACCAGCCACCAGGTGAGCCAGCCCGAGATCGACCTCACCGGCCCCGGCACCGCGACGGGCGTGTGGGCCCTGCAGGACATCGTCGTGCTGACCGAGCTGGGCGTGACCGTGCGGGGCGCCTCGTACTACGAGGACCGCTACGTCAAGGTCGACGGCGAGTGGCGCATCGCCCACACCGGCTACAAGCGCCTCTACGAGGAAGTGGAGCCTCGGGGTGAGAACCTCCAGCTGACCGCCAGCTGGTGGTCCACCGGGGGCAAGTCCTCCCTCGTCTGATCCCGGGAACGAGACCGCCCGGGCCACACGGCCCGGGCAGCTCGAAGATCCTCGGGTCCGAGGCTGATCAGTCGAAGTCGGTGATCACCGTCGGCTGGTCGTGGACCGCCCGCTGGAAGGTGGTGGTCATCTCGATGGGGTCGAGGGACGTCTCCGGGCCTCCGCCCACCCACCAGGTGACGGTCCAGGTGATGGCGATCTCGGCGGTCCAGAAGGCGGGCCGGCCGTTGACCGGTGTGCCGTCGGCGTTGATCGTGCGCCTCTCGTAGATCCAGGCGCATGCGGGCTCGGCGACCTGGTCACGGGCCGGGCGACCGTCGTCGTAGACGGTGCCGCCGTCCTTGCACACCCGGGTGGACGAGCCGGGCTCGCCGGGCGTGAACGTGAGCTCGGGTTCGGCGGCCATGTTGACGCACACGCCCTCGAGGCAGTGCTGGATCGGGCCGATGGGCTCCTGCCAGTTGGTGATCTCGACGAAGGTCGGGAAGTTGGGGGGCGGCACGACTCCGCCTTCGGTCTTCGGGCTGACCGAGAGCTCGGGCACGTTCAGCAACGACTCGATCTCGACGTACCCGTCGGCGGCCACCTCGGCCGGGGTGGGCGGCGGGTCGGGGATGACGCCGTCCTCGCCGGGCACGACCCACGTCGGCACGTAGGGCCCGAAGATGGGCCGGCCGTCGATGAAGCAGCGGAACTCGCCGAACTCCGCGTCGGGCGGCGCGCCCGGGTCATAGGTGGCGCGGGCGCCGGCCTGGTCGGGATAGACGTGCCACTCGCAGTAGCGGCCGGTGTCGGGACTGCTCTCGGGATTCCCGCCGGGGTTCGGATCCCCGCTCGGCGGGCGCGGGGTTCCGGTGCGCGGGGGCTTGCCCGGCACAGGCGTGCCGACCCGGGGATGGCAGCGGCCCTGTTTGTCGACCCAGCCGCCCGGGCAGGGGGCGGCCGGGGCGGCCGAAGCGGGCGGCGCCGGCGCCAGGGTCACGGCCAGGGCCGTGAGGGCCAAGGCGGCGGTCAGCGCCCGGGCCACACGGTGGACGTGCAGTCGTCGCATGTCTCAGGTCCCCTCGGTGGTGGTCGGGGTGGTGGACGGAGAGGTGGTGCTGCTGGTGGAGCAGGTGGTGCCGTCGTCGAAGGCGTTGTTCTCGCGGAAGACCCAGTCGCCGTCGACGAGGACGGCCACTCCCGCTCCGGCCTGCTCGGCGAGCGGCGTGCCTTCGATCGGCCGGTCGTCCTCGAACACCCGCTCGCGGGTCTCCGAGCAGTACGGGAAGTTGACCTCGCTGTCGGACACGATCTCGATGTCGCCGTCGAGGCGGGTGGCCGTGATGGGGTGGTCGTCGTCGAAGGGCTCGACGTGGCGGCCCTGGGCGGCCAGGTCCTTCCAGACGCCGATGACGGCCTCGGCCAGCTCGTTGCCGGGCTCGTAGAGGCCGAGGTACTCCACGATCAGGGGGTCGTCGGGGTCGTTGGCGACGGTGGGGTCGGCGAGGATCTGGTTGACGACGGTGTCGTGCCGCGCCAGCAGCGTGGTGATGTCGTGCTCGACATCGGCGGTGCTGG
>WUUC01131633.1_pt1 | contig 15387 bp, 10 predicted proteins | sample 6278441 | NCBI WGS metagenome assembly WUUC01 (sample SAMN13675441, study PRJNA597444) | soil metagenome | isolation source: soil | place: USA: Washington | collected 2017-10
ACATTCACCTGTTACGAGCCAGGCCCACCCGCCTCAACAATGAGCATAGATCTGAAGACTCGGAAAGTCGCCAACATGTCGAACCACGCCGGGTATCATGAGGTAGAAGGAATTTTTCCAGGAGGCGAGTATACGACGGTGGAATCCGACCGCCAGTGCACCTGGCTTGGCGGAGATGCAGGCATGGGTAACATTGATATCTGGAGACTTAAGCTGGACGGTACAGGAAAAGACTTTGTGCGCCTCACGAATTTCAACGACTACGAAGTAGGAAAGGCATCCAACCCTGTCATCTCCGGCGACGGAAAACTCATGGCCTTTCAGAGCGCCAGGACGACAGACCCGGCTGGTGTCGGTTACGGAATCTTATTGTACCGGTTTGAGTAGTGTACTGATGGGTATAAGCCTTCTTCTGCCGAATGTTTAATTATCTCATCATAAGGTTTTATTTTTGACAAACAACTTTCATGAGAATCGTCGCCCTAACGTTGGTCATTTCCCTGTGTTTCAGTTCGGACATTTTATCTCAAAACTTTAAAGGAACAGTGATCGATGCAGAGTCAAAAGCACCTCTATCGTATGTGAACATTGGCGTGCGTGGCAAGAACATGGGAGTAATATCCAGAGACGACGGCGCATTCGATATCGACCTGTCGAAGGCTGCGCCGGATGATACACTGGTCTTTTCCATGATCGGCTATGAGAGCGCGATGTTCAAAACGGCTGAACTGCGTACAACGACGAGAGACGTCCGGCTTAAGCCGAAAATCTACCAGCTTAAGGAGGTAGTAATTACCGATAAAAAGAAAAAGCCAATAAAACTCGGAAGGTATAGCCCCTCGAAAACTACGTCAGGGCATAGCAACACGGAGACATTCGGATTCGGCGGCGAATGGGGTTTAAGGATTTCTCCTGGCGGGAAGAAGTACTGGATAGAACAGGCGGGCTTCCACCTTCGATTCAACACTGTAGACAGTATCCAGTTCCGGATCAAGATCTACTCTGTGATCCACGACCTGCCAGGCGAGTCGTTATTAAAAAAGGATATTTATGTAAAAAGCTACAAAAATGACCACTGGATCCTGCGTGACCTTTCGGCAGAAAACCTGGTCCTTGACCAGGACGTGATCGTTACCTTTGAAGTTTTACAGTTGTGGTATTCGAAGACGGGCGAGAACCAGATATTCTTTACACATGGATCCGGTTACAAACAGGGCCGTACCTATTCAAGGTTGTCGAGTCAGGACAAATGGTCAATTGATGACCGGCCTCCCGTAACATTATACCTGCTCGCACTGGAATACTAGCCTCAATGCCTTTGCACAAGAAAATGATAACTGTAAGAAGAACAACTTAATAGGAAGAACACCTACGAGGATGAAAAAAATATTGGCATTCATTCTATTTTCAATCTGTTGCACAAATTGTGCTACAGAGACAAAAGAATCTGACTACGGCTCTAATGGCGGCCGGCAAGTAACCATTAACAATAAAAAGATATACTTCGAAGAATACGGACAGGGGCCCGTTTTATTACTGCTTTCAGGCGGCGGACTCAATAGAAGCATACGTGACTTTGGAAAATGTATTCCAGACTTATCAAAAAAATTTAGAGTTATTGTACCCGATACACCGGGACAAGGTAAATCGGAACAAACCGACAGCTTAAGCTACGGCCTATTGACCGACTTCTGGTCTCAGTTAATTGACTCATTAAAGACCGACAGCGTATATGTTATGGGATTGAGCGATGGTGCGATCGTTTCCCTGCTCCTGGCCGAAAAACGACCGGACATGGCAAAAAAAGTCATCGCAGTTGGTGCAAACAACGGCACAAGAGGTTTCGTTCTCCCGGATGGATTTCCACTTGACTCTGTGAAGATTCCCAACCTTGACAACTGGGCGGTTTTTCACAAGGAGGATATCGAGTGGTACGAGAAACTGACGCCAAAAAAAGACTGGAGAAAAATGGCTAACAATTTAAACCTGATGTGGTATGAGAAGGAATATTTCCCGATTAGTGTCTATGATAGCATAAACATCCCGGTGATGATCGTGCTCGGGGACCATGATGATATTTCAATCGAGCATGGATTGGAGATGCACAGGCTAATTAAGAACAGCCAATATTGTGTTTTGCCGAACACATCCCACGAGGTGTTTGCAGAGAGGCCTGACCTGATATCCAAACTAGCCATTGAATTCTTCTCGAAATAGCTTGGCGCTACTTACGCAACACCACCCCGAGCACCTTCTCCCCCGAAAACGCCCTGCCATCTTTCGTAAGGCCGTCAATTCTGACTTTCATTTCGCCCACATCATCCGAACAGTAAAACTCCACTTCAGCTTTACCGTCAGCGGCGGTTGTTATCGTCGGCGACCAGAAGATCGTCGACCTGAAGTACGGGCGGCGCGCAGACACGCCGTCGGTTGGGTCCGACCTGAATGCCATGGAAGGATTAATGCCTTCGATGGTCATAGACGAGTCGAGTGGCGGGCGTGCGTTGCCTTTGATCGTCTCGACGATAATGATGCCGCTCTTGCCGATCAGTCCCAGGGACAGAAGCTTCGCGGGGCTTCTCACAATTTTGATGGTCGAGATATCGGAAGGCTGCATGGCAAGGAAATACGCGGAGTTCCTTGTCACAACGTTGTCTATGATGTAAAGCGGGTTCGTCTTTGCAACGGGCATGGGTTCACTCAAAGCAACCCGGACGAGGACCTCTCCTCTCACCACACGCGACTGTACGGATGGAACGACTTCCTGGATCAATTCGCTCATCGTGCCGAATGTCACGTATCTCCTTACGTCCACGGAAACATCAGCGCCGTTGACGCGGTCTTCGAGTGCGTTGTTGACGGATGGGTTCGCCTTCACCGGATCTGCCGCCTCCGATGCACCGTAAAATCCAAATGACTGATCGATCAGCTCCTTCGTTGCGGAGAATACGCCGTAGTCGTCTTGTTCCACTGTTTCGCGCGAAGCAGGCGGAACAGGTAATTCGACCGGCTTTTCATCCCATGATATCTTCATACCGGGAACGTCTTCACCGTTCGATTCCCCGATCGCGATAAGCTCATCCTTTCCGAAGATATCGGGAAGAGGCAATGTAAACCTGCCGCCCGGTAAGGTGGAAACCTGCAGAAGGATGTCATGCTGCTGGAGGTAAAAAACTATTCTCGTTCCCGCGGGAACAGGAGTTACTCCATCCTCAAAGAACGCAATGCCTTTGCGGTAGAGGTCGGTCATGAAGCCGGCAGATGAGCTGTTCGATGCCGACGACAATATCTGCCGCCAGGGTTCCTGTGTCCCCGACGAAGCAAGTGCAAGCTCATCGGCCAGGGACGGCTCGTCATTCTTAAACATCGTATGATTCAGGATCTTCACAGAAAACTCTCCCTGCACCGGCTGATCATTCCCGTCGACCAAAGTGATCGCAAGCTTTGCCGCCTGCCGGGTCTTAAATCCTTCCGGGCCTGCATCAAACTTCACCTTAATATTTTCCACAAGCTCCGGCAGGTTGTAACCGCTTGCCGCAACAACCCTCCCTGCTTTGTCGAGAATTGAAATGCGGTTGATGCCAACGGCTGCATTCACTTCAATCGGCACACGGCTCCTGGTGCCTTGCCTGATTGTACTGGCGTGTAGCATCTTGTCATTGTTCGTCACCATCACCAAGAGCTCCTGGTAACGAAGCATGGAGCCTTCACGTGCAGCGAACATGATCCCCACAGTACCATCCGTACCGGGCTGTATATTTAAGCTGAAATCCTTCTGTGTGACCTGGTCATCCGCCCTGACAACTTTTTCATCTACCACGATCAGGTCATCATTGAACAACGGAGGCGGATCGAAGTTTTTCATCCAGCTGTTGTATGCGTTTACCCCGTAGATCCCGGGCGAGGTGGTTGACGGCAAGATCACCTGGCTGGAACCGATCCCGTTACTGACGGCGAATAAAAAGTGCTGCAGAACTGCTCCCTCGGGAGATACCAGGCTGAAATCAACCAACTGCCTGCCTTTTACAAAGGACATATCACCATTGAGAAAATAGGCTTTGAACCAAACCGTGTCGCCTGCAGCATACCTGTCCTGGTTGAATACGAGGTGAAGTCGCGCGTGCTGCTGTGATTTTTTAAAGTCGTTGTACTTTCCGACCACATTGCTCAGCTGCAGCTGTCCGGATGCCTCCACCGTCAGCATGCACGCACATAGGATCGTTGCCAGCCTATTCATTCCCAATTGAAAGGTTTCGTGGTTGTCGAGTTCGCAAAGTATTCGTTACAGGGCTCCGCGATAATATCCATCGGCTGCATGGGATAAGGCAAATGCTCCTGGGTAAGTACCACGCTCTTTCGTGTGATGGACGTAGCCCAGAAAAGACCGATCACGGGGTAAGAACTGCTGGATCTGATGTTGCCGACCAGGCGGCCCGGCGGCGGTTGAAACAGGTTGGTCGCAGATTCCTTTTGTGTGCTGATGAGCTTAAAAAAATCGTACGTGACCTTCGATACCGGCATTTGTTCTACCTCAGCTATATACCGGTCTGAAAATGTTTCAGGTGTGATGCGCACCTCACCGACCTTCACGTTCCTGAATTCCCCACCGTCGACAAACTCCGTGTCGGAGAGCTGCGGCTTGGTTTCATAGTCCCTGAGCCAACATGTGCAGCAAAGACATGGGGAAACTTGAACCAGTTTTCCGCCACCCGGCGCTGGCTCCACCACAAATCCACTGCAAACGTACGGAGTCATGTATGCCAATTGCTGGAGAAATGTTGTATGAAGCTCGGGGCGCGTTACTATCTTGTAAGTGCCGCTAAGCCGCCATCGAATGTGCGAGTCCCCGGCTACTTCAGTGCTCGCATGCGAGTCGATATAAATATTGAACACGTCGGACTGCACTTCACCGAATGGTTTTGTTTCCCTGCGTGCTTCAAACTCATAACGGATCTCGTGCACTTCACCCTGTGGTAATATTTCTTCAGGCTCCGATTCCAGCAGGTTCCCATCAGGCATATTGATCGTAATATGATATGAATGACCGACACGACCGGTGATACTGCCGTTGGTCGAGTACTCGCCGGCTTTGCGTTCCACCAGTTGTTCCAGGATGCCTGTGTCTTCATGGAGGGTCACGATTGCGCCCAACACGGGAAACGTATTTGTGCTGTCGGCTGTCACCGGGCGACCTTTGGATATTTTTACCGTGTAAGGACCCGGACCGTCGTGGATCATCCCATCGACAACAACGATTTCGGCAGGCGGCGGAATATCGTAGGTGGCGGGTTCAACACAGGCGCTGACTGCGATGAACACTCCTATCCATTTCAATATCCACAGTCCTTTACTCATCCCAATTTGCCGGTTTAGTCGTACTGGCGTTTGCGTAGATTTTATTGCATGGCTGTACGATCGTTTTGATTGGTGGAAGGATATATGGAACATCACTTCTCCGCAAGTAGATCGAGCTGCTATGGACCGACGTGGCCCAGAAAAGTCCAACAACGACCTGATCTTTGTTTGAAGATCTGATGTTGCCGATCAACCTGCCCGATGGAGGCTGAAAAAGATCGGAAGGTGCATCTTTTTGTGCTCTTATAAGTTTGAAGAATTCGAACGCACTCCGCGAAATCGTCATTTGGTCAACGTCGACCCTGAACTTGTCATAAAACGTCTCGGCCGAAATACGTACTTCGCCGACTTTGATGTTCCGGAACTGGCCATTTGAAACCAGCTCTGTGTCAGAAAGCTGCGGCCTTGAGTCGAACTGCGTTATCCAGCAGGTACAGCAGGTGCATTCGCTGACCTGCTCGAGGATCCCCCCGCCTTCCGCAGGGGCTACGGTGTAACCACTGCAGGGAAATGGCGTCTTGTAGGCAAACTCGAGTGCAATGGTCTCATGCAACTCAGGATGCGTCAGCACTTTATAAGTTCCCGTCATTCGCCAGCGTACATACGTTTCTTCGCCGTCTGCGATCGGGGCATCACCATCGACGAAAATATTAAACGCATCTGCCGCAAAAACGCCGAACGGTCGGGTCACGGTACGGGCGTCGAACTGGTAGTGGATGGACCTGATCTGCCCAATTGGAAATATCTTTTCAGGTTCCGATTCAAGCATCGTCCCATCGGACAATTGTATGGTTATATGGTAGGTCCGGCCCACGGTGCCGCGAATTGTTCCCCCCGTCCGGTAATCCCCCGGCCTTATTTCAGTGAAGGGTTCCATGGCTCCGTTATCGTCGTACAGCTTTACGATCGCACCCGATACCGGGTAATGGAAGGTCGAGTCTGCTTCCAGCGGAACGCCTCTTGAAATTTTTACCGAATATGGGCCCGGGCCGTCGGTAATGGAACCATCAACGACCAGAATGTCTGCCGCCGGCGGCGAATCGAACCCGATCGGATCGACGCAAGCGCTCACGACGAGGAAGATCAATATCCATTTGATAATCGGCCGTCCCATCAGAATTTGAAGTTATAACTGACCGAGGGAAGGATGGTGCCTATAATGGCCAACTGATAGGGACTCGGAATGCCGTCGCTACCAGTACGGAAGAAAACGGTGTACACGTTCTTTCTCGCATACACATTATATAAGGAGAACACCCATGTTCCATCTCCAATCTTCTTTCGTTTGTGCGTCCCCTCGATCACCAGCGCCAGGTCGAGCCTGTGGTAATCCGGCACACGGTACTGATTGCGATCGGAAAACCACGCCACCGGAATGTTATCAATATTAAAAGCAGCCAGTGGAATAGTAACAGGACGGCCGGTATGGTAGGTGAAATTGCCGGTAAAGAAATGCCTCTTTGTAATGCCGATCTTCCAGCTGGCATTCAGGATATGGGGCTGATCGTAGTTCGACGGATAAACCTTCCCTTCGCTGATCGACTCGGCTAGTGTGGGTCCAGCGATCTGCCGAAACGAACGCGCGTAGGTGTAATTGACAGACCCTGTGACATTACCTGTATTTTTTGCCAGCGAAAACTCAGCACCGTAAGACCATCCTTTGCCCTGAAGAAGCTCCGTTTCAATATGACGATTCAATATCAGCTTTGCTCCGTCCTTAAAGTCGACGATGTTGTCGATGAACTTGTAAAACCCTTCTACTGAAGCAGCGTACATATTCTCTTTGAAGTCCATGAAGTATCCAAGAGAGAACTGGTCGGCACGCTGCGGTTTGAAATACTGACCGCTCGGTTGCCAGATATCCACGGGCGAAACGGCAGTCGTGTTGGTGACCAAATGTAAATATTGGTACACGCGGCTGTATCCCGCCTTGACCGAGGCGCCCGGACCCGTCATCCAGCGGAATGCAAGCCTGGGCTCGAAACCCACATATGTCTTGATAGATTGTAAGGAGCGGTACGTCAGCGTATCGGTCACGTTATGGATGTCGCGATTCTCGCTGCCGTATGCATTGATCGTTGCAGGGCCTAACGATGTGAACAACGGAACGCGGAAACCGGCTTCGAGGGATGTTTTCTCCGACAAGGACCAGGTGTCGGCGCCGTATATCGCGGTTTCAATAGCATTTTGTTTGTCGAGGGCAATCTCAGCCGTAGTCGACGAGCTTGAATTCGGCTCCTGGGAGCCGGGATTGAACCGGGAATATATGCCTTGCCATCCAAAGCTCAGCTTGTGATCGCCATACTGGTAATTGAAACCTGCCTTCGCGACCGTTGATGAAATACTGAAGCCGAGCTTCGTCGCATTCTCGCCGTTGCCATATATAAGGTCGTAACCATACATGCTTTCACCTACAATAAATTCACCGTTGAGTCCCGAAGCAAACTGATGATCGAGCCGTGCGCTGCCAAGAATGTTTCTCCATTGGTAAGTGCTGTCGCCGATCAAACGGAAGGAGTCTTTGCTGGAATACCCAGTGACGGAAAGCCTGGTCTTTGGACTGAACAAGTGCGTAACCTTGAGCGTACCATCATAAAAAAACACGCTGCTCTCTTTAAGATTGCCGTAGTCGCTTTTTATGGAATGAATAAGCCAGTCGGAATACGTCGACCTGAGAGAAGCGGCTATTGAAGTCTTGCCTTTGACCAGCGGCCCATTAACCATGAAATTTCCTGTGATCAAACCGATCCCTGCGTTACGGCTCCACTTCTCGAAGTCTCCGTCTTTGACACGGATGTCGAGTACCGACGAAGCCCTCCCGCCGAATTCAGCAGGAATGCCCCCGCGATAGAACGACACGTCGCGGACCGCTTCGGGGTTGAACGTAGATAGAAAGCCAAAGACGTGAGAGCTGTTGAACAGCGGCATGCCGTCGTACATCACAAGATTCTGATCGACACTTCCACCACGAACATTGAATCCCGACGCCGCCTCGCCGACGGTTGTCACGCCGGGCAGCATCTGAACGTTGCGGATCAAGTCGGCTTCACCCAGCATGGCGGGCGCGCGACGGATGTCTTTGATCGAGATCTGTACCTGGCCGATGCGGCTGGTTGATACCTCCTTTGCGGCCCGGTCTGTTACAACGACCTCTTCGAGATACCGGGGGATCTCGTTCATCTCCACGTCAATCACGGCATCCTTGAACGCGGTTACGTTGACGATACTTTCTTCATAGTCGACAAAGCTGAAGCTGATGACATGATCACCCGGATCGAGTGTAATCGAATACTTTCCCTGGTCGTTCGTCGTGGATCCCGTCTGCGAGTCGCTGACACGGATGTTGGCACCGGGCATCGGCTCTCTCGTTTTGGAGTCGAGAACGGTACCAGTCAGTGTGACGCGTTTTCCTTTGACAATATCACGTTCGTCGCCAATGGTGCGTTGTGCAATGGATATTCTTTCCCGTACGGCCCTTTGCATGGCCTGGCGGTGCGCGATGGCCTGGCTGGGATCCCGAACTATGACGATCACTTCGGGGTACAGCGAAATATATGCGAGGTGGGTGCCTGCAAATAACAGATCGAGCGTTTCAGACAGTGTTTTTCCTGAATAACTCTCGCCGATAGAAATGGCGTCTGTCCATTCCGGAAGGAAGAAAAAACGAACGTTGTGCTTCGATTCGATCTCTGAAAGAAGGGTGGTCAGGGTCTTACCCTGTTCCGAACCGTCCATTTTGAGATCGAGGATGTTTTCCTTTGTGCTTAAGGAATCCTGAGCTTGCGCGACGACTGAGCAGCAAAACAGCGCTAAGAAAAGTACTCTCGTCAAGACGGAATATTTCAACACGATTCGGGTTGAGCCGAAATTAAACGACTGCGCCTTACCGAGCAAACCTGTGAAATAAAAGCGGCTACCCCCAGAGACATCATTTTTGCTTACTTGCGGAAGTTATGGAGTACAGCGAAGAGACCTTTCTACATCACCTGGCCCCCACCAATCCCTTCCCGTTCCTCATCCCGGTGGAGAGAGCGGAGGGCATCTACCTGTATAGCCCCGACGGCAAGCGATACACCGACATGATTTCCGGTATCGGTGTGACCAACATCGGCCACCGTCACCCCAAGGTGATCGAGGCGATCAAAAAACAACTCGACAAACATCTGCACGTCATGGTGTATGGAGAGTACATCCAGTCGAGCTCCAATCTCCTTGCAAAAAAACTGACGTCGCTTTTGCCGCCTTCGCTCGACTGCTGTTACCTGGTAAATTCGGGAACAGAGGCCAACGAGGGAGCGCTGAAGCTTGCGAAGAGGCTGACCGGAAGAACGGAGCTGGTGTCTTTCAAAAGATCCTATCACGGAAGCACGCACGGGTCGATGAGTGTTTCGGGAAACGAGGTGAAGAAGACCGCCTTCCGTCCTTTGTTGCCCGACATAAGATTTATAGAGTTCAACAATATAGACGACCTCGAAGAGATCACCACCAGCACGGCCGGTGTCATCATGGAAACCATCCAGGGGGACGCCGGTGTACGCGTGCCTTCACGGGAGTTCATGACAAGGCTCCGCAAAAAATGCGACGACACCGGCGCCATACTCATACTCGATGAGATACAGTGCGGCATGGGTCGTACCGGGACGTTATTCGCCTTCGAGCAATTCGGCATCGCCCCCGACATTCTTACGATCGGTAAGGCATTTGGTGGCGGCCTCCCCATCGGCGCTTTTATTTCTAGCCGTGAACGGATGAAGATGCTGTCGCATGATCCAATGCTGGGACACATTACAACTTTCGGGGGCAATCCTGTATGCTGCGCATCGGCACTCGCTACACTGGAAGTGATCACTGAAGGAAACATCCTCGAAGAAGTACGGCGCAAGAGCCGCCTCATCGAATCGCTGCTGGTGCATCCGGCGATCCGCGAGGTGAGAAGCGCCGGGATGATGTTCGCTGTGGACTTCGATTCGGAGGAACGTGTTCAGCGTATCGTCAGCGCCGCTCTTAAAGACGGCGTGATCGGCTTCTGGTTCCTCTCCCATCCATACAGCTTCCGCATTGCACCGCCCCTGACGATAACGGACGAGGAGATCAGTGAATCGTGTGAGATAATTTTGAACGCGATCAAAAAATCCTGATCTTTTCGGAACCCCTATTGCTTCTCCCATGATGATCGACAAGCCTCGTCAGCTCGACCATATTTATAAACTGCTGGTCATCATCGCAATCAGCATTACTGGAATTGTACTGATGCGCAGCATCATCATTCCCCTGGCCTTTGCCGCATTGTTTTCGCTGGTGCTGAACCCTGTTGCTGTGCGGATCGAGCGCCGCACCGGCAAGATCCTTTCGATCACGATCGTGCTGCTGGGGTCACTGATCCTGCTTGGCCTGTTGATCTGGTTTATCATTGGACAGCTTAAGGGCCTCGTTCAGAGCCTGCCCGGTCTGGAAGAAAAGTTTTTCGCTGGCGTGGTGTCTGTGAACCAATACATCGAATATCAATTCAACATCAGCACCGACGAGCAAACGGCCATGATGGCCGACGGGCTCAAGAATCTTTCGGTATATCTGGGTGAAGTTCTGTATTCAACATCATACCTGGCCTACTTCTTTATACAGGTGCCTATTTACATCTTCCTTTTTCTCCTGTACCGCGAGAAGTTCCGGGAGTTCTTCATGACTTTCAACAGCAGCGGGGAGCTGAAATGGAAAAAGGATATCGACGGCGTCGTTCGAGGATACATCAGCGGTCTGACCATTGTTGTCCTGATTGCCGGCACACTCAACAGCATCGGGTTATTGTTGCTGGGGATCGAGCATGCTATTTTTTTTGGGTTCCTTTCCGGAGCGCTTACGCTGATCCCCTACGTGGGTATCGCCCTCGGTGCGACGCTACCCGCCCTCCTGGCGTTGATTACGAAAGACAGCGCCTGGTATGCCGTTGGTGTTGTAGGCGTTCACGCAATTGTTCAATTTTTAGAAGGAAATTTTATCACTCCAAAGATCACCGGATCCAAGATCAGCGTTAATGCACTGGCGGCCATTCTCGCCTTGCTGATCGGCAACCTGCTGCTGGGCATCGCGGGAATGATATTGGCCGTACCCGCTGTCGGTATCCTCAAGATCCTGATGGCGAGCTCGACTTCATTGAAGCCGTTCGTCATCCTGCTCGAAGATAAACCGTCGGAGCCGGCGCCTGTCGTGGTGGAGCCTGTAGATGTCGACATTCCAAAAGAATGATTTTTGATAACTTGGAGCATAACTACTGAAGATGATAAAGGTCCTGTTGATCGACGACCATTTAATGTTTCTTGATGGACTCGAGCTACTGCTGAAGCGTACCGGTAACTACGAGGTCGTCGGTAAGGCCACCGATCCCTTACATGTAATTGACTTTCTTACGTCCACCGCCGTCGACATTGTCCTGGCCGATATCCAGATGCCGGGTGTGGACGGGATCGATTTACTGAAAAGAATTCAATCCCGTTTCCCGAAAATAAAAGTGGTCATGATCAGCATGCATGAGGGCGACGAATTTGTGCAGGAGATCATGGCATTGGGCGGGTACGGGTTCCTTCCAAAATCCATGGACAGCACCAAAATGGTACAGGAGCTCGATAAGGTTTGTGCCGGCCAGAAGGTGTTCCCGAAACGGCAGAAAAAAGTCGCTCAATCACAGCATTTTTCAGAACGCGAGCTGCAAATCCTGCGGCTGCTGGCAAAAGGAAAAAACAGCTATGAAATTGCTGGCGAGCTTTTTATTACCCTGAATACCGTGAAGACCCACCGGAGGAACATGTTGCGCAAGTTAAACGCCTCGAACACTTCACAATTACTAAAAATCGGGTTCGACAACAACCTGATCTGACCCTGATCTCTTCACCAGGCATACTCCTTTAGCAGTATGCATTCAAAAATACCTCTTAAGTGGTATTTCAATCTGCACTGTCAAATTTCAAATTAGGGTTATAATGATACCCCCAATGAGAACTATGTTAAAATCCAACCTGACAGATCGTGAAATTCAGGTGTTGGGCCTGATTGCCCAGGGTATGTCGTCGGTGCGCATTGCTCAGAGACTTGAAATCAGTTTTGAGACGGTGAAAGTGCACAGAAGGAACATGCTCCGTAAGGCGGAAGCCCAGAACACATTCGAGCTGATCCGGATGGCGATAAAAAGTCGCTGGATCTGAAAATCGTCCGGTCAGAACGGCACATCGAAATTATAGAAAGTCCCTTTGTGATTCGACTCCCAGCTCATTCGTCCATTGAGTGACCGGACCCGGGATTCGATACTGTGCATGCCCAGCCCCGTGAACCGGCTGCCGACCATGCCGATGCCGTTGTCTTCGTACATAATATTGATCTCGTCTTCGAATTCGTTAATGTGGATCCGTATTTCCGACGCCCGCGCATGTTTGAGGGTATTGTTGATCAACTCCTGTAGAATGCGGAAGATGGTGATCGACACAGACTGGACTACTTCACGTTTTCCATAATAGTCGAAGATCACGTTCACGTCTCCGGCTTTGTTCAGCCGGTCGACAAGCGTCTTCAGGCCGGCCTGCAGCCCGTAGCGTTCGAGGCCAGGCGGATGGAGATCGTATACGATCCGTTTAATGTCGTCGATCACATCGTTGAGGTTGTCGTTGATCTCTTTCCCTTTTACGGATCCCTTTTCATCTTCCACACTCATAGCGTCGGCCAGCTGCATTTTGATGCTGCTTAGAGAAGCGCCTATGCCGTCGTGCAGATCCGTTGCGATCCGTTTTCGTTCGCGTTCCTGCGTACGTATTTCGGAGTCGATGAGCTTCTGCTGATGCAGGTTGATCAGCTCAAGATATCTCTGCTTCCTGCGAATGGCACTCATACGAAGCCAGTAGCCCAGGTACCCAAGCGCCATGAAGGCTGCGAGCACGGCGATTCTGAACGTCCACGTCTGCCACCACCGGGCCAGGATATAGATCTTGAACGTAAGGCCTTCCGTCCAATCCTCGCTGTCGTTTGAGGCCTGTACTTCCAGGGTGTATTCGCCGGGTCTGAGGTCGGTGAGGAAGATCCTGCCACCTAAACCTGTCATCCACGGCGTGGATTCGTGGAGGCGATACCTGAAAATTGTCGGGTGACCTTTGAAGGTGATTGCACGGACATCGATCACCATGTCCTCTTCTTCGGTTCTCACGAACGGCGCGGTTACGCCCAGTGATTCGTTCTGGAACAGGATGCTATTGATGTAAAATTTCGGCTTCGAATTGCGTTCGGTGAAGTGACCCAGTGGCACCGAAGAGATACCGAGATCGCTGATAGCCCAAATGTTGTCTTCCATGCGGCACACGTTGTTGATCTTGGTCGATATCAAACCGTCGGCTTTGGCAAAATCCTTAAGCGTCAGATCGGCTGTACCGGCAAGAAAGTCCAGCTGGAACAATCCCTTCTCGGTCCCGATCCATAACCGTCGCTCGGGCCAGGCGCTGACGATGGAATAGATGCTGACTGCATCGGCGATGGGCAATGCCGTGAATGTTCCCTTTTCTGAATCATGGATATAAAGACCGTGGCCGACAGTTCCGACTACAACAAACCTGTCTTCAACACTGACCAAAGACGTTGTCCTGTAGTCGGTGATCTTCTTTGGAGGTTTGTCGAAATCGATATCGAACTTTTCGACACCATTCAATCCGCCGAGATATATCTCGTTGTTGGATACAGTCATCGAGCTCGGCCGCTTTCGCGTTTGCATTTTCTTGAGCACCTCCCCTTTCATCGATAATTTAACAATGCCCATGGAGCCGCAGCCGATGATGAAGTCGTTTATCTGGAGCAACACCTTGAAAGTGATCGACTGGTTTCCGCGACCACCGACGTAAGCGCCTGTCTGATGTATGTGCGTACCGGCTCCGTCGGAAACCCATAGCTTCCTGTCGTTGTCGAGGAACAAGTAGCCCACAGGGGCGATACCCTTGTAAACAAGCTGGGTTGCTCCATTGTCGGTCATCCTGTAGACTTCTCCCCCATAGTTGCCCAGGTAGACCTCCTGATGTGCGCAGGCGACCGCGCTTACCCGCGTGTCGCTCGGCGGGTTGTAGTTTAAAACAGTGAGGTTAGGATAGTAGAAAATACCCTGATCGAGGGTACTGACCCATATCCCATTTTCGTAATCCTGTATGACGCTGCTAACCGAGAGGCTGGAAAGGTTGACGAGAGAAAACGGGTCTTTCAGTGATTCGTCGTTAAAGACGTCCACGCCATTGTTGAAATACCCGACCCACAACCGATCCTGGTGATCGACATAAAGAGAGATAAAAGCATGGTCGGCACGGTGCACTTTCGTAACCGTCTCGCCATCGTACACAAAAATGTTTTTGTGCATAGTGAAGTAGATCTTCCCTTTCCATTTCACGGATGAGATAAGCCAATTGCTTTGATTCAATGAGTCGTCTAGATGGATCGGGAATTCCTTGCCTTCGATCATTATCGAGTTAAGGCTCCTCGGGAGCCCCGAGTCACCATAGATCATCTTGTCGTCAACGAATCCAATAAAAGTCCACTTGTTGTCCGTTGTTGAAATGAGGGAGATATTCCCTGCCGAATCTACTTTTCCCGCAGGTGCATTAAGTGTCGTGCTGAAATAGAGGACATCCAGTGAGTCATAATAGATCTTAACAAGTATCGATGAGTTGATGACCGATTTTAGCGCCGCGTTATGCTTATAAGCCCTGATTGTGTCGCTTTCGTAGTACGACAACGCGCCGTTGTAGGTGCGAAACCAGATCCGGCCCTTAGAGTCTTCATGAAATCCGAAAACAGTGTTATCGGTAAGACCCCGTGTGACGTTGTAGGTGATGAACTCGTGGCCATCGTACTTTACCACGCCGTTGTCGGTGGCAATCCAGATAAAGCCCTTGCTATCCTCGAATACCATATAGCTTTCAGAGCTTGGCAAACCTGAGCCCTCACGAAAGTTGGTCGACTGAAAATACTGGGATGATGCCCCGGTGTATGCGAAAATCGACAGGGCAAGCAGCGTAA
>WUUC01006219.1_pt1 | contig 15382 bp, 8 predicted proteins | sample 6278441 | NCBI WGS metagenome assembly WUUC01 (sample SAMN13675441, study PRJNA597444) | soil metagenome | isolation source: soil | place: USA: Washington | collected 2017-10
GAACTGAACAAGACCGAGGGTCGATCCCCGCGGGCACGGGGAAACCCCGGGGAGCCGTTGCCGGCGCAGCCCTCGTGGGGGTCGATCCCCGCGGGCACGGGGAAACCGGCTGGGAAGACGACGCCAAGCTCAAGTTCAAGGGTCGATCCCCGCGGACACGGGGAAACCTCGGGAACCAGCTCGACCTTGCCCGTCCAACGGGGTCGATCCCCGCGGGCACGGGGAAACCTGGTAGGCGCGCTCCATGAGGTCGAGCCGGTAGGGTCGATCCCCGCGGGCACGGGGAAACCATGCTGCTCGGGCGGTACCCGGAGGGGCTCTACGGTCGATCCCCGCGGGCACGGGGAAACCGAAATCCGGCAGGGCGCCACCTACGGTGCCATGGGTCGACCCCCGCGGGCACGGGGAAACCGGCGTCGGGGTGGAGCTTGCCCAGCAATGGACGGGGCGATCCCCGCGGGCACGGGGAAACCCCGGTGATCGTCGGAAGGCTTCGGTGCTGGCCGGGGCGATCCCCGCGTGGCACGGGGAAACCGGTCCTGCCGGCGAGTACACCATCCAGGACGAGGGTCGATCCCCGCGGGCGCGGGGAAATCATCCGCTGCTCCTCATTCGAGATCGTTTTCTCGGGTCGATCCCCGCGGGCACGGGGAAACCCGGAAGCTGGTCAAGGTGCCGATCAATGTCACGGGTCGATCCCCGCGGGCACGGGGGAAGCTGGAATCGCGAAGGAGTACAACAAGCAGAACATGGGGCAATCCCCGCAGGTACGGGGAAGCCAAGACTCTGTGACTGGAGTGCAACTACCTGCCGGGTCGATCCCCGCAGGCGCGGGGAAGCCAAGCGGTCCGGCCAGATCTCCCGCAGGATGTCGGGTCAATCCCCGCAGGCACGGGGAAGCCGCCACATACTCTGAGGTCGAGACCGGGTTGTGGGGTCGATCCCCGCAGGCACAGGGAAACCGATTTCGTATGGGCCTCGCCTCCCTGTCAGGCGGGTCAATCCCTGCGGGCACGGGGAAACCTCTACCTCCGCCCGCCCCTCGTCTTCGCCTGGGGTCGATCCCCGCGTGCACGGGGAAACCATGGTGGCCTGGAATGCGCGGATGCCCACCCAGGGTCGATCCCCGCGGGCACGGGGAAATCCGTCCGACACCACCGAAATAGCCCTCCACGGCGGGTCGATCCCCGCGGGCACGGGGAAACCTCCCGAGACTGCGGTGCGCCGACGTGCATGCTGGGTCGATCCCCGCAGGCACGGGGAAGCCGCTGCGACGTTCTGCCGCAAAGAGCGGTTGACCGCCAAAGCGGCAATGTTTTCAGTTTTCAAAGAGCATCAGTGACCCCAGCCCGCCATCCGCACAATGACCACCCCCGCCCCGTGCCGCGCCAGAGTCGCCCCTTCAACATCTTCCAGGAGCCCTCAGAAGGAGCATCCCGAAGCCAAACGCGCGGTGCCTTCCCACTCCGCGCGCCAGGAGCTCGCGGAAAGCTTTGCTGTCCTGTACCTCCAGCTCCCCACGCAACAGGGCGTCGGGCCTCTCCAGCACCTTCGCCCGGCGCGGCGAAGTATGGGTCCGGCGGGCGAGCCGCACCCGGCGAAACCCCCGGAGCCGGACTGCGCTGACCTCTGCCGAACCCCGCAGTCGCTCGCGCAGCCAGTCGGTGTACGCCCCCTCTCGATCGATCTCCGATTCCGCTCCCTGGGCCATGAACCGGCGGTGCACCCACGCGTCAACCTCCACGCCGGCCGCATACCGTAGCGGCTCCCCATCCTTCCCGGGCACTTCGAGAGGTCCGGAGAGACGCACCACCGGACATACCCGCAGATCGAAGCCCAAGCGGCGCCCAGTCTCGATCTCAGGCATCGGCTTCGTTGCCAGCTCGTCCCAGGCGCAGGCCGCATACCGGGCAGGATCCGCAAAGGTGGCGGCGTGCTCGCGCAGCTCGGCTTCCGTCCGCTGGGTATAGGCCAGGATCGGGACCTGGCGCGCCGTCTCGTCCACCACATGAAAGGGCTGCACCGTGCCCTCGCCGAACAGGCCCGCGAGCGCCGCATGGACGAGCGCGCCGAGATCCTCCTGCTGCATCGGAAGCCGGGCCGCGAGGCTTTCGCGGGCGAGCCGGGCGGCGTCGAGCTGGAGGCGAACCATCCAGAGGGGAGTCGTTTCACTCATCGCCTGCCTCCAGGTCACCCGCCTCGATCCTGCCTTCCCAAAGGAACCGCCGTCCTGTGTGAATCTGGTTGGTCCAGTCCCGCTCGTCGTACACGGGCAGCAGCCGTCCTGCACCCGCCGTCGGCGCCGGCTCGCCCGCATCCGGCCACCAAGCAGCCCACGGTCCCCCCTTCGCAGCTCTCGCCGAGATCGGTGCCCGTAGCAAGGCCGCATGCAGCGAGGCCGCCCGCACCATCCCCAGGACGAGCGGCAGCGACGGGATGCACGGCTTACGGCCCAAAAACAGAGGACGCTCCGGCTCCCCGAGCGCGGCGGCACAGCACGCGAGGTCGGGCGCTTCCGCCTCAGGCTCCAGGCTGAGCGCCACTGTGAAGACAGCATCCGCCCAATAGTGCCGCCGCCGGATATGCGTTCCCGTCGCCGCCGAGCCCCCCCGCCGGCCCACCGCAACCCCTCGCGTGGTCCACCCCTCTGCCAGAAACGGCTGACCCAGATCGACGGTCTGGAAGTCGACCAGCAGCCGACCCGGCCGGTCCCTCCGCACCGCATGCCGCAGTCGGTCCTGGAGGCGTTGGAGAAGCTCGGCATCCCGGTGGTCATACCCCAAGGCATTCCCCAAGAGGCCCGTCAACATCGACCGGGTCGGCATTTCCTCCGTGACGCCGCGTTCATCGACCACGACACCGCCGAAGCTCATCAACGGCGCATCGAGCCGCAGCAACAAAACCTCCCTCTCGCTCATGCCCCCGCCCGTCCGATGGTCTCGGCCGCCCACGAGGCGACATCGGCAAGATTGAGCCGGCCGTCCGTGCGCTCGACAAGCGCCTCCGGCGGCTCGATCGCCGCCACCCGCCGCCCCGTCTCCCGCCCATACATCCCGTCGTACTCCTCCAGGTAGCGCGCCAGCCGGTCGTAGGTGGCCTCCAGCAGATTGCCGCCCCGGGTGGGAACCGCTTCGAGAAACGCATTGGCCAGGGTCCGCGGCTGCCGGTTGCCCGCCTCGGCCAACACCAGAGCCGCGTGGGCATAAGGCGCCGTCGCACCCAGCTTCGCTCCGGGGGAGATGGTCGCCGTCAGGTGGATAAGCCGGCGGACGACCTCGGCCGCCAACGTCCGGTCCGCGTCCAGCCACCGGCCCCGCTCGCACCCCTCCAGGTTCGAGACCAGCAGAGGAAGATCGACCACCACGTAGCCGTAGTACAGCCCGGTGGTCAGCTCGGCCGTGTTGATGTGGGCGCTGCCGGTCTCCTCCCGCGTCTGCAGATCGTCGATGGCCGAAAAGTAGTCGGTCTCCGGCTGCCCTTCATGGACCGTGAACGCATGCGCCACATGAATCGCAGCATCGCAGCGGGACAGCATGTCGCCCGTGGTCATCCGGCCGAACAGGGCGGCGTCGAGGCCCGCACCGCGGACGAGCGCCTGAAGGTTCTTCTTGATCTCCCCCTTGTCGATCGCCTCGAACCCCTTGACCGCCGCCTTGGCGTCTGCCGCCCCCTCCGCCGCCTGCCGCGCCAGAGAAACCAGATACTCCATCTCGGGCCGGCCGAAGACGGTCACCTGGTCGGTGTAGATCTCGCTGTCCTCGCCCTCGCCCTCCCGCGCCTCCTCGCGGCCGGCCCGCTTCTTCTTCCCCTCTGGCAAGAGAGTTTCGAGCACCTTGCGGGTCAATGCCTCCGCGATGTCGGGCCGCACTCCGCCGGCCACCAGCGGCTCCCTCACGTACTGCTCGAACGTCCGGCGCGAGCGGATCGACATCGTCACTCCGCCATCGCCCGCCCGGATGCGGTCGAGCGCGTTCTCGTCGTCGGCCGTGCGCCAATGCCGCTTCAGGCACTGCGACGAGATCCGCGTCCTCTCCGTACCGCCGAACGGAATGCGCTTGGCGAACCCCACGTCGTCACGGTTGAGCAGCGAGGCAGGGTACGAGGTCAACGTATGGATCTGCAGAAAGCGCGGGGCCATCAGCTCTTCTCCTCTTTCTGGACGTCGCTGGAACCGCGGCCGGTAGTCCGATAGAAGTCGCGGCACATACGGCGGCGGACCTTGTCCTCCCAAGGCCTGCCGTCGCTCAGGATCAGATCGGCGAAATCGCCCCAGTCGACCTTCAGGCCGCTGCTCGCTAGCTGCTGGGCCACGGCGCGGACCGTCTTGTGAAGGCTGTCACCGTGCGCGCGGGCCAGCCGCAGCACGCGCGCCTCGGCGATGTCGGCCTCGGCGAGAACATCTCCCAACCGGCGGTCCCTCCTGTGCAACTGGGGATTGCGCGCCAGGCCGGCGAGAATGGCCGCCCAGCGAAGCTCGGCCTCGTCCCGCCAAGGTCCATCCACCAGCAGGCCCTCCGGCTCCAGGTGGCGGACGGCGATCTTCCAGAACGCCGGTCCGCGCTGCTCCTTGCGCAAAGCCGCCCGATCGCCAGCAGGGAAGTGCTCCTGCGCGATCTCCAGGGCGATCTTGTGGACAATCTCGCGTTCAGCGGTGCTCATGTCCCTTCCTCCATGACGTTCTCCTGAGCCGGCGCCTCGGTGGGGAGGTTCTTGCGGGCCGTCCCGCGGAAGAGCAGCTCCGCTTTGGCGACGGCGCGGGGGCGTTGCGCCAGAGGCACCGGCGCACTCCCGATGGCGTTTTCGAGCTGCTCCCAGGCGAGCGTCCGCAGCCGGCTGTTCCACGCGATCTCGTGCTCCTCGCGAGGAACCCCGGCAGCCTCCCAAAGATCGGGAAAGAACACCTGGTCGACCGCGGAATCGAACCGGTCCAGCCAGACCCGCGCCCGCGGATCGCGGAAGTCGAGGTTGTCCGAGCCGCCTTGGAGGAGCGCGCAGAGCGCCGGGCGGAGCACCGAACGCTGCGCCTTCTCCGCCTGCTGGATGCGTTCGCGGGCGATCCCCCGGAGCTCGTCGCCGCCCCCCGCCGCGAAAAGCCTTCTCCGCGCCTTCGCCGGGATAGTGATGAGCCGCTGGTGATACCCCTCGGTCTTCCCCTGCCCCCGCACCAGCACCTGGGCCACCACCACCGGCTCCTTGCCGTCCTCATCCCGGAGAAGAAGCGCCGGCTTCCGCGGATACTCGCCGGGGAAGAGCAGGTCCGTCATCAAACGGTACGAGAAGCCCCCCGGCCCGACGGTCAAGCCGACAGTCCCCTGATTGTCGGACTTCACAGGCGTCCACACGTCGCCGGTATCCCCCCGCAGCTCCTTGGCGTTGAGGAACGCCGCCTCGGTCGGCCGCGCCATTGCCACGATCCGCCCTCCCTTCTCCTGGAGCCGCACCCGGCGGCAGACCTCGATGAAGAAGGGATCGCACTCCAGCAGGTTGCAGCTGGCCGCTCCGTCCCATGGCAGAAGCCAGAGCAGGGCATGCCCCCCGGCACCTCGATAGCCGTAGCCCTCGATCAGCTCCTGCCGCTCGTCGAGCCACACGCCGACGTCACGCCGGAAGCGCTCCGCCCACCCCAGGCCGGGAGCCGCCGCCAGGGCCGGCCGGCTGGCGAACCCCCCGTTCATCCGGGCGATCCCGTAGTTGCCGCGCCCGAAGAACCCCTCCATCGTCTGGAGGGTCAGAAGAGCAAAAATCCAGTGCTCCGGCGCCGGCGACGTGACACGGTCCGCCTTGACGTCGTGGTTCTTCGCGGTGTTGACCACGTCGAGCCCGTCCGGCTCGGTCACCAGATTCCGGAAGCCCGCCAGAGACCCTTCAGGCACCGGTGGCTGAAGAAACGCCGGGAGCGCCAAGTCCGCGACCACCAGAGACCACGCCGCCTCGCCAGCCTCACCCGCCAGGTCGAGAAGCGCCTGCCGCCACTCCGCGGGAGACCTGTCGAGCGACCGCTCCCCCGTTCGATGGGCGACCAGAGCCCCGAGCTGTACGAGAAAGGCATGCCAAGCATGCTGCTGGTGAGGACGCAAAGCCAGAGGCTCCACCTCCTCACCCCGGCCGAGATGAGCCAGGAAATCCGGCAGGGTGACCCTCACCCGTGCACCCACCCCGTTCCTGACGGTGAGCAGAGGTTCTGCGATCAGGCTATAGCTGTTCATGGTTTCGCCCAGACACGACTCTATAACTAGAGATACAAAAGCCGTGCGATTTGGTTATTCGTCGTGGCGCTCAAAGGCAAAAGTAAGCGCGGAGAGCCTCAGGCGGTGAGAGTCCGCAGCCCCAGCCGGTCATACACATACCGCCCAGCCCCAAACCGGAACCTCACGCACCTCTCATCCTCATCCACCTCCTCGCCCGCCTCTGCCTCCGGCGAGGTTCCCGGCGCCACGAGATGGTGAGGCAACGTCATTTCGGTGATCCCACCACCGCCAAACGGGCTCGCCACCGGCGGCTCGAACCGCACCAGGCGGTCTTCCAGCCCCAGGCGGGTCGGAATCCTCCGCGCCGTGTCGCCGCTCGGAAACACGACGCTCTCCCCGGACGACTCCTCCCCGAACCCGAGATCGCGGCGGATCAGGTTGAGCTTCCCCTGCCGCCGTTCGGCATAGCCCCGCCCGACCACATGCGTCTGATGCGCTGCCCAAGGCCCGCCAAGCTCCCGGACGAGCTCCTCCAGCACCGCGGGATGCGTCGCCGCCTCCACGAGCTTCCGGTTGTCCGTGGGGATCGACATCCTCCCATCCGCCACGAGCGCCCTCCACGTCGCCTCCAGAGCCCGCAAGTCCTCATACACCGACCCCAGACCATGCGGTCCGGACGGCTCACCGCTCGCCCGGATGCGCTCCGCGAGACCCTCGGCTGGCGTCAGCACCACGACTCGCGCCGCTTCGAACCCCGCCGGCCGCAACCGCTCATGCCGATGCAGGCGTCCGATGCGCTGCAACAGAACGTCCATCGGGCAAAGATCCGTGATCAACAGATCCGCGTCCAGATCCAGGCTTTGTTCGACCGTCTGAGTTGCCACCGCCACGCACCCGCCGCCGGCTGGTCTGTCCTTCCCAAACGCCGCCTCGATCGCCTCATCCAGCAACCGGCGGTCCGGCCGGGCAAAGCGGGCATGATGGGGCGCCACGACATCGCGGCAGCGAAAGAGAAGCCCTTCGTCGCCCGCCGAAGCGAGCGCCTCCAGAGCGCCCTGCGTCTCCATGCAGCCCAGAACCGTATTGCGGATCACCAGCACCCGCGCACCCCGCCGCGCCTCGCCGAGCGCCCGCCCAGCAATCGCCTGCGGTTCATCCATTTCCGCCGCGAGACCGATCTCCACCACCTTCTGAGACGCCGAGCCCGCCGCCACCGGGATCTCCCGCCGGTGCCCCCCCTGATGGAAGCTCACCAGCGGATACGGACAAGCCACCGCCTCCGCCGGCCCGGGCGTCATCCCTCCGCGGCCGAGCAGACGCTCGCGCGCCGCCGCCCCCAAGGTCGCCGACATCAACAGCGCATGGCCCCCCGCCGCGACATGGTGGTCCAGGACCTGCTCCAGAATGCGCGTCATGTACGCATCCGACGCATGCACCTCGTCCACCACCAGCAGATGCCGCAACAGCGCCGTCGACCGCATGTGCGCATGCGACACCATCAGAGATGACAGCAGCACCTGGTCCACCGTCCCCACCGCCACAGTCCCCACCAGATACCTCTTCGGATGCTCCGCCGCCCACCCGCGGTGCCGTCGCCGCTCGCCCGCCCCGTCCGGCCACAGCACTCGGAAGTGAGGAAGCCGAACGCCCTCCATCCCATCCACCTGCAGATATCCGGGAACCGCCAACACCACCGCCGGCCGCGTCTCCTCCTCCGGAAAGGCACACGCCACCGCCGCACATACCCGCCGATAGATCTGCGTCGCCGCCGTCCGCGTCGGTAGAGCGAAATACAGCCCGTCTACCCGGCCCGCATGAAAAAGCCGGGCAAAGTAGGCGAGAGCCGCCTCCGTCTTCCCTGACCCCGTCTCCGCCTCCAGCACCGTGACGCTTCCCGCCGGGCCGTCCTCCGGCATCAAATCGAGCATCACCGCCTGAGCCGGCTTCGGCGTGAATCCCGGCGCGATCCGCGCGAAACCTGGAGCCTCGACACCCAACGACCGCCGAGCCTTGCCCGTCGCGAGCCCCAACCGCTCGCACGCCAAAGCCGCCTGCCGCCGCGCAAAAGGCATCCGGTTCGCCGCCGGATCGTCGCTGAACGGAAAGAACCGCTCCGAATCCGAGCCGATCCAATCCGCCAGAGTCACAAGCCCGCACCACGCATGCTGAAACGCCGGCGCCTCCGGAAGCGGCTCCCCGCCGCCGGACCACGCCTCCGGAAACCAAACCTTCGTCGTCTCCACGAGCTCGGCGATCCCGGCAAACGGATCCCGCCCACCGCCGCCCTCCCAGCACCCCGGCGGCACCTCCACCTCGATCGAAAGCGGCCGCCCATGGTGGCAGATCGTCGCCACCAGAAGAGCCTCGACCCCCTCGCCCCACGTCAAGAGCGTCTCGACCTGGAGAGCTTCGCAAAGCCTGGTTGTCGCCGCATAGCTTCGACCGAAGAGACCCAGCACCTCGGAAAGATGCCCGGCCTTGAACCGCGGCTTTGAAAGAGCCTTGTTCTGGAACCCGTGATTGAACTTGCCGATGTCATGGAGGGCGGCCAGCACGCCAAGCCGGGCGGCGACCACCGAAGAGAGCCGCTGGCGGCCCGCCAGCGCCGCCAGCCGGCGAGAAAGAAGCGTCTCCCGCAGCAGCGCCTCACAACAAGCCGCCACGTCAGCACAGTGATCCGCCACCGGATGCCACCCTGTCACCACTCCATCCGGCCCCTGTTCGAGCTTGCCCCAGAAACCCTGCGGATACCCTTGCACCGTGCTTGTCCTCCATGTTCCCGCCCCTGCTTTTCACCCCTCTCCCCCTCGCGGGAGAGGGGGAGAGGGTAGGGTAACCTGTCCAACTTTTGGCCTTATAGGGGGCAGGGCGTCGCGTTAGCGACTCTCCGGCCCAAACCTGGGCCTGACCCGCCGATCGCGCCTCCGGCGAAAAATTTCCGCTTCTTTCGCCGGGAATCCGAGCCGAAGGGCTATTCCGAGGCCGTCGACGGGCCGTCCCCGGGCCGAAGCTCTACCCAAAGCTCCCCCAGGAGAGCATGCGCGGTCGATCGCCCGGTCGCGCAGCCCTGATCCGTTAGCAATCGCGCGAAATTTCGCGCACTCGGCGGTACGTCGCCGCGATCGAGAGCCGCCTGAACAATTTTTCGCGCCAGCTCGCGCCGCTCCCGCGTCCGCTCCTTCTGTCCCTTGGGTCCCGTCGAAAGATTCAAGCCGAGCTGCTCGATCCGCTCCCGGTTCGCCACCGGATCGAGGCCCGCAAAAACCGCGAGCTTCCGATTCGTGATCCTGTGTCCGCTCCGCGCCCATTCCAGAGCATGCTCCGTAACTCCCCGCAGCTCGGCCTCCGTGATCTGGTCCTCCGCCGGCTGCTCGCAGAACTTCCGGGCAATCGTCGCCACTTTCCCCGCGATCTCCGAAAGATCCCGCGTCAGCTTCGCGTAGCAGTAGGCATAGGCCGAAAGCATGCGGTAGCGATGGCCGCAAGGGATCACGCCGCCATGAACCTCGACCCGGGCCCGATCGAGAAAGCGCAAGCGATTGCGCCAGAGCGTGATGTGACCCTGCCGCCCCAGCTCCGAGAGACGCGGATCGACCCCCGCTCGAGCGGCCTCCCTCCGCCGACGCTCCTCCGCACGATCGTCCTGGCGCCGACGGTGGGCTTCGAGTGCTGAATCTCGCCGGTCCTCCTCAGCCTCTACGGCAGGTCGGGGACCTGTAGGGCGGGGCAGGCCATAGAAGCCGGCCAGCTCCTCCAGGCTGTAGCGGACCGGCTCGCCGGCCGGACCCGGGAGCAACTCATAGTGCACCTGCCGCTCGGCCGCGGCATTCACGCTCTTATGCAGCCGAGTCACGCGAGTCAGATCGCCGGCCAGCCGATCCAGCTTCAGGCTCGGGAAAGCTGCCGCGATCACATCGGCGGTCCGCTGCTGGAGCGACATCCACAGCTCCCGGTTCTCATAGTTCGCAAATGGTGTCGTGCTCGGGTCCTGCTCGTCCCGCAGGAGCCAGAAGGCCCACAAGCCTCGGCCGGAGTACTGGTACATCGACGGCCGCGCCAGCAGGCCGCGCTGCACGAGATTCCGGAGAATCTCCGTAGCCTCCCAGGCTGACCAGTCCGAGCGCCTCCGGCCGCAGTCGATGTCCACAAAGGTCGCGCCCAGGCGGACGACATACTCCTGGGAGCGCTCCCAGCGATAGAAGCGGTTGATGGACGCGAAGGCGTCCTGGCAGAGGTGCGGTTCATTGTTCTGGAGCCACCAATCGAGCCGCTGCGTGGACGTCGAGCGTTGCCGCCAAGGGCGCCAAGCCCCTGTCCCGAGCCAGGGTCCCCGCTCGCCTCTCGGCACCTTCACGCTAAAAATCGCCACCGCCCGCGGATCGCCCATCCAGAAGAGCCGATGCGGCCAGAGATCAACCGGGATCTCCAATACCGAACCCTTGTCAGGCAAGCACATTGAGACGTAGCGTAGGAGAAGCCAGAGCACTCTTGCAAGCCGCGCGCCCCACCGCCTCCAGCCGCATCGGTGCCCATCGAGCCTCGGGCTGCTCGTCGGGAACGTTGCCCTCTGCCATTGCGAGACTGCCGCCCCACCTTCAGAGAGAGACCAACCCCTAGCGGGGCAGGGCGGCCGGGCAGACCCAACTCGATCTCCTGTTCGCCAGCACCAGTGTCTTTCCAACTTCCTTCATCGGGACGAACACTGCCCGCCGGGCCCTTCGAAATCGGTTTATTCGTGCAGGGCCACATCCACGAGCTTACAGAGTCTTTATTCGGGTTGAATCTCGACCGAGAAGTCCCGTTCACTGCTCCTCATCCCAGCATCCGAAACTCTGATCGTGAAGGAGAAAAGACCTCCAGAGAGAGGTTTGCCTGACACAATACCACTGTCTAGATCGAGCGCCAGGCCTGGCGGTAGAGAACCATTTGTGATGGTCCAGGCATAAGGGAGTTCCCCTCCATTGGCAATAAGGCGAAGCGAGAACGGACGGAGCAGGCGCCCCTTGGGGAAGCGTTCCGTCGTGATCCTCGGCGGCTGCCGAAGGCTGGCAAAATTCGGGCTGATGTAGATACCACTTCCAGTGGTCGCAGCATAGAGGATGCTGCCTTCTTGTCCGCTGGCAGCCAAATGGCCGTGCGTGATCCGGTGGACTTTTCCCTCTTCTAGGCCTCCGCTGAATGGCACCCATTGGCCACCCAGGTTTCCGCCCCGATAGACACCTCCCGACTCCTCGGCGGACAGGCTCACGAACGCCTCTCCACTCTGTGGGTCGAGCGTAATCGACGTAACAGGTACCCCTGACGGCAACCCGCTGGACATCTCGACCCAAGTCAACCCTGCGTTGCTCGTATAAAACACTCCATCATCTGTTGTAACCCAAATTTTACGTGATTCCCCACGTTCAATGAACAAGTCGTTCACGTTGCGGTTTGCGAGACCCGGCCCCGCAGCAGCTTTCCAAGTCAAGCCTAAATCATCCGAGTACGCGACTCCGTCCCCACCCCGCGTAGTGACCCAGAGACGCTTCCTCTCGCCCACGGTCTCAAGATCGATGCCAGTCAAGTCGAGAGAGGTGAGCCCTTGGCTGGAGAAACGAAAGCTAAAACCCTCGTTGCTGGAGAGGCCCACTCCTCGATCTAAACTGGTAAGCCAGACCCTCCGAGGTCTCGCGCCAGTATCGAGAACGAGGTCCGTGATCTTACCGCTCGCCAGCCCCGTCGCCGACCAAGTCAGGCCTGAGTCGGTCGACCTGTAAAGTCCCTGATCGGAGGCGGCGTAGACCACCGACGGGGACTCCGGATCGAAAGCGATAGCATTGATGCTGAGATTTCCCAGGCCCTCAACATGAGCCTCGAAGCTCCGACCTCCGTCTGTTGACTCCTGAACGCCGAATCCCTCGGTGCCTGCTAGCAGCCGTTGTGGATTGGAAGGGTCCTGGACAACTACATTGATCTTGTCGGCGACAGTACTGTGCTGGTTTAGACGCTGCCAGTTAACGCCTCCATCCTCTGACCTAAAACAACCTTCCTCCCACGTACATGCTGCAACGATTCCAGAGACACGCGGGTGCGTGCTTAACCCACCTACGCCGTATTTATCGACAGGGCCATTGAGCCGTTTCCAGGTCCGACCACCGTTCTCGGTCTTAAATACGCCCCCTTTAAATCCAGGATATCCCGGATGCCCCTTTCCTGCATACGCGATCTTCGGATTATTTGGATCCACAGCTAGACTAAGAAAGCTATTCGACCCGTTTAATCTGCCATTGCTTAACTCGTCCGGCGGCAATTTGAAAACTGTCCAGCCAAGGGCAAGCGGGTCGTAGGACCAGATCTCACTCATTTGGGCGACATATATGTATTCCGAATTCGAGGGTGCAGGCTCGACCACGGAATCGAAGAAGAAGTCATCAGGCGAATTGGTTGGCGCGTGAAGTCGCCAAGTGGTTCCTTTGTCGTCGGATCGATAGAGTCCACCCTCTCCAATCGCATAGACTCGCCCCTCGATATCCCGAGCAAATGCAAGGCCCGATTCTATATCGTGCATGAAATTTCCCCAAACATCCTTTAGGCCAGCGCCGACTCGCGCCCAGGTCGAGCCGCGATCACTGGAACGCCAAATTTCCGACGACCCCTCCCACGGGATAACTCTCGCCACTACGATATTGGAATCAAACGGATCCACATCTATGTCTCCAATCACGTCCGCCCCAGAAACAACAGGAATCTTCTGCCATGAAACACCTCGATTTTCAGACCTAATTAGGTCTCTTTGAGATGTTATGAAGAAGAGTGAAGGGTCCGCAGGAGAGATAAGTGAAAAATAGTGAAACTCACCCTGTAATGGATTTTCGAACAAGCGGGTCGGCACCACCCAACGGCTCCCTCCTGAGCGCGATACTATAGGCCCGTCACCGCCGGAAGTGGCGAGCAAATCATCAGGGTTAGCACTACTAAATGCAATTCCAGAGAGAGAGGTGTGAGACAATCCGTAACTTCTACGCGCCCAAGTCTTCCCTCGATCACCGCTGTACCAGATCCCGTGTGTCGGAGTCCCCACGAAGAGGTTGTCCGAGTTCGTTGGATCTATCGTCACGCTGGCGTACGCAGTTGTCCATCGCTCACATAAGTCATCGTCGAGAAGTGGATTAGAAATTGAATGCCAGGTTAAGCCCGCATCTTCACTGAGCAAGACTCCGTGATCAGTCCCCGCGATCAGGATTGAAGGATTGGTCAGAGATCGATCGAGGAGACATACCTTTTTGACACCTGGCAGCGGGTAGCTCGCCCAGGTCCTCCCGGCGTCGATTGTTCTTTCGATGTAGTTGAAGGTTCCGCCAGTATCCCGCGATGGAGCCTTCACTACGTCCATTGGATTCGTGGACGAGACAAGGATCTTCCCTGCCCATTGGGAGCTTCCCTGAATGTCTAGCCAAGTACTACCGCGGTCGGTGCTTCCAAAGATCCGGTCTGAAGTTCGACCTAAATCATGTTCACCCAGTGTGGCATACATCGTTTTCGAATCAGGGTCGAATACTGCAAGAGACCCAAAGATTTGGCGAGCACCACCAAGGTCATATAGGGGCCCGATCCCCGACGGCAGCTGCGAAATAAATCCCCAAGACCGGCCACCATCCATTGAACTGAAGAGTCCTAGGTATTTGTTCAGAGATGGATCCGTACAATGAAAATCGTAGACCAAGACGTATAGGTTCTCATTCCTATCGAAGGCAAGATCGCTGATCCTGGCTCCATAAGATTCACAAGAAATTTGCGGCGACGTCCAAAGTTGAGTCGCCGCATCGTAGAAAGAAAGGCCGGGGTACTGATCGCCAGCCGACCAGATCCTCGAGGTAATCGGACCGAAGGCCAACCGGGAGCCACCACCCACGAAACCCTTGTTATGTGAGATAGCGTTCCAATTTAGCCCCCTATCGAACGACTCGACAATATGGTCTCCGTTGAAGCCGGTGGTCAAAGCAACGAGATGGTCGGAGTCATTCGGATCAACCGCGATCTCTTTAACCGCAGGCGCGAGTTCCCCCAAGGGAGACCAAGACTCCTCACTGTCGACCTGAACACGAAGAGTGAAGCTGCGGAATGCTTCGACTCCTGTACCATCTGTCGCACGTGCCGTAAATGAGAACCGCCCAGACTCTACTGGGGTTCCTCGTAACTCACCACTCTGAAATGTGATCCCCTGCGGCAGAAGGCCGCCGGCGAGTTCCCACGTGAAAGGCGGATGGCCTCCCTCAGCACGGAGGGCAGCTTGGTAAGTCGCTCCGACTCTTGCAGGAGGAAGACTCACATGTTGAATATCGAAGAGAGGCTCCGCTTGAACCTCCATGACGAAGTCGCTCTGGACCTCTTGTATGAGCGATGACGCGTCTCGAACAGCTATCGAAAAACGGAAGACTCCTGGACTTTCCGGCTGTCCCGTGATCCTCCCGTCGGCCATTGTGAGACCCTGCGGGAGTTGGCCAGCGGCGAGGCTCCAAGAATACGGCGGTCGCCCTCCAGACGCCTTCAAAACAATCCCCGTCGGCTGGCCTACAATCCCGAGGGGGAGTTCCTCCGTGTCGACTCGCAAGCTCTGTGGCAAGGAGCCTCCGCCCGCTGCCAGGGTCAGGTCCACCTTCCCGTAGCCCCACCGAGGGTCGGGCGTTTCGCCTGTCGCGGAATCGTGCTGCGCCGCCGCAAGAAGGATATTGCGCACTTGAATCGCATCCAGCGTCGGATCGATTCCCAGAATTCGGGCTGCGAGGCCCGTCACGGCCGGAGCAGAAAACGAGGTCCCCTCCTGGAAACCGAAAGCGCGCTGAGCGCGTACACTAACAAGCAGGCTGTCAGGTCGGCCAAACGGGGTGAGACGATATATGGAGTGGGGCGACTTGGCAGGAAGCGCGTCCTGGGACACGCCTCCGAGCACCCATTCCCCTGGAGCAGTGAGTTCCGGCTTCGTGCGGCCGTCGCGTGTCGGCCCCGGGCTCGAGAAGTCCGAAATCTCACCGGACCTTGCTGTCGGATCGATTCGGGTCGTCCCACTGATATCTTTCCAAGATGTCCGAAAGCGCATCCCTGGGGCGTGCAGCCCATAGCTGCCGACTGTGATTGCATGGAAAGCGGTCCCCGGCTTGCCCACCAGAAACCCGTTGTCGGCGGGCTCGGGCAGATACGGCTGCACATCCCCGACT
>WUUC01075887.1_pt1 | contig 15381 bp, 12 predicted proteins | sample 6278441 | NCBI WGS metagenome assembly WUUC01 (sample SAMN13675441, study PRJNA597444) | soil metagenome | isolation source: soil | place: USA: Washington | collected 2017-10
ATGATGCGTCCCGTGTGCGGCTGCGGCTCTCTTAAGGAGAGCCGGCACGCGCTGTATCCGCACGGGGCGACGCTGCCCCGAGGGTGGTTAAAAGCCGGCGGAGTATGCAGACCCGCCCCAGGAGCGTCAAGGCAGCCGTCGCGAGGGGGCTGATCGTGGGCGATCCAGCGGGAGATCACGCGCAGCAGGCTTCTCGGCGAGCAGCGCGTCGACCGCGCCTGCTGCGACCTTCGTCAGCTCCACTTGGGGCGAGACCTCGACCGATTCGGTGACCAGCGGGTAGCGCACCTTCACCATGCCGGTGAAGCGCGGCACGTCGAGCGCATCGACAGCGCCCATCAGGCACTCGCGAAGTGGCTCGGGGATGCGGCCCTCGATCTCGGCCGACACGACCTCGCGCTCGGCGAGCGCGAAGACGAACACGGCGCGCCGCTCGTACTCGCTGCGGCCCGCGCGATCGCGCCGAAAGCAGCCGCGCGCGAGCGGCAGGACGCGCTGTCGCAGCATCTCGAGCAGGGGGTCCGAGGGCATGCCTCTACCGAGTGACGCGCTCGCTGCGCTCGGCTTGGACACGGCGCAAGCGCGCTCTTCAGCGAGCGCGAGCGGTGCGGCGTCGCTGCTGACGCCCGAGCGCACGCGCGAAGGACCGCGCCGGTCGCAGCTGCCGCGCGGGCCATGCGGTCGGGGCTCCGGCCAGTGCTGCGCGCTCAGGGCGCCGTATGCGAGGTCGCGCGCGTCGACCGCGACCAAGGCTTGCGCGCCGCCGAGCAGCGCATCGCTCGTCACGCTGCGGCTGCGTGCCGCACCGACGCGCAGCGCAGGCGTGGGGCTCGCCGCGCTGCGCAACACCAGCGCTTCGCCTGCGCGTAGCAGGCCCAGCTCGAGCGCGATCGTCTTGGGCGAACGCTCAGCGCTCGCGTCGAGCGCGCGCAGGCCTGCGACCTGCACTCGTCCGAGGCTTGGCGAAAACAGCGCCGCGAGCTGCTCGCGCAAGAGCTCTGCGCCCACTTCCCGAGCCGCGCGCTCGGCGTTCGCGCCCACGTCGATCGCAACGCCGCCGGTGAGCTGCACGCCTGCACGCAACGCGCTCACCGTTGTGCGGTCCGCGACGTTCACCGTGCTCACCTCGACGCCTGCGCGCTTGGCGCTCGCGAACGCGCTCTTGGCGCCGACAGTGAGCCCGCCATCGCCCAGCAGCACGATCAGCGGCGCGGCTTGTCGATTGCGCTCGAGCCAGCTTCGCGTCTGCGCCCACACCGCCTCGAAGCGCGTCGCTGCGCCGAGCTCCGCTTCGTCGATGGCGCGCGCGAAAGGCGCGATCGAGACGCTGCCCGGCTCGAGCGGTGTCTCGATCAGCGCTTGGCTGCGCGCCGCAAAGGCCAGCGCGCGAATGCGGCTGCCGGGCGGTGCTGCTTCGAGAAGCGCCACGAGCGCAGCCATCAAGCGGCCACGCGCAGGCCCTTCAGTCGACGGCGAAACGTCGAGCGCGACCACGATGTCGCGCGCGGCTTGAGCACGCGGCCCTGCCCATGCACGCGCATGCACGCAGGGCACGCCACCGCAGGTCATGCGCCGCAGCTGGTGGCCGGTGCTGCCCGCGGGCGCTTGCGCGGTCATCGCCAGCTCGATCCACGGGTCGCCGATCAGCGCTGCCGTCGCGGGCTGCCCGAGCACGCGCGCGTTTAACAGGCCCGGTGCGTCGAGCTCGACCTCGGTTGGCGCGGCGCGCGGGTCCATGCCGCGCGCCGGCAGCGCAAAGCGCACGGTGCCGCCGTGCATCGGCGCGTCCGCCTCGTAGCGCAGCTCGATCGAGAGCGGCGCGCCCTTCACGACGGGCGCCGCGCGCACGATGACGGCATGCGCATCGCTATCGAGCCGCGCGTGGGCGACGGGCAAGGGCCCTTTGTCATTGCGCCGCGGGCTCGACGGCTCGCGCTCTGCGCGCGCTAGCACCGCCGCGTCGTACGCGCTTTGACTCGCGCCCTGGCGCTCGACCTGCGCTTGTCGACAGCCCGCCGCGTTGCACGCGCGCAGGCCGACGAGCTGCGCGCCGTGCGGCACCGCCAGCCGGTAGCGCACCTCGCAAGGCTTGTCCGCCGTGCTCTCGAGCTCGACCTCGACGCGCACGCGCGCAAGGCCCGGCGACAGCTCGACGTGCGCGCGGTGCGCGGCTTCGCGCGCAGCAGGCACGGCCGTGACGACTTCACCGGTGCGCGCGCTCGCTATGGGCGGCACGGGCCCAAAGCTCATGTCGATCGCGGGCGCTGCGCGTGCCGCGCTCGCGCTCGCGCGCTGCTTGGCGAGTGCATCGAGCTCAGCGGCGTCGGCATCGACGCCGATCGGGTCATCGGCTTCGTCGTGCGGAAACGGATCGTCGGGCAAGGCTTGCGCGCTCGCGCGCGCCCCGAGCACCAGCAGCAGCGCGAGCGCCTGGCTCGCGGTCCGCAGCCACTCCATGTGGCTGCGCGCGCTGCCCACGACTATGCTTGGGCACGCGCGTCGCGCTCGGTGCGTCGCGCTTGCACATAAAGGAGAGAGCGGGATGGGTATTGTCGACTTCATCAAGAGCGGCGTCCGTGAGCTGATGATCGCTCGGCCGGACTCGGCCAAGTCGCTGCTCCTGTACAAGCACCCTGACAAGACGGTTCCCAACGGCTCTCAGCTCACAATCGACAGCGATGAAGCCGTTGTGTTCTTCCGCGACGGCGCAATTGTCGGAACTTTGCGCACGGCCGGCGCCGGACAGCGCCATTCGCTCCGCACCGAGAACATCCCGTTTCTCGACCGCATCGTCGACAAGCTCACGGGCGGCGATGTCTTCATCACCGATCTCTTCTTCGTCACGCTGCGCCCGGTCTTCGACCAGCGCTTCGGCGGCGAGCTCGGGCTCATCGAAGACCCCATCTTGGGAGAGCTGGTCAAGCCGCGCATCTACGGCAGCTACGCCTTCCAGGTGGTCGATCCCGAGGCATTCATCCTCAAGTACGTGGGCCTTCAGGGCGGCCGCAGCAATGACGACCTGCTGGCCTGGGTCAACGGCCTCTTTCTCAACTCGATTAAGACGGTCATCGGCCAGCTGTGCGTGACCGAGCAAAAGAGCGTGCTCGAGCTGCTGCCGATGCAGGACATGATCGGCAAGAAGCTGCTCGAAGTGGCGCCCGACCTGCAGGCGATCGGCTGCCGCATCGTGCAGATCGGCCAGTTCGCGCTGAACCTGAGCGATGCCGACGAAGCCCGGCTCAAGGCTGCGCAGGCGGAAATCGGCACCGCAAAGCGCGCCGCCCGCGTCGCGCAGATCGGCATCAATGAAGCCGAGGCGCGCGCCAAGCAGCGCCAGTTCGAGCTCGACCAGACCTTCCAAAACGACGCGCGCTACGTGCAGAACCTCGCGGGCAGCTACGGCACCTACGCGGCGGGCCAGGCCATGATCGGCGCAGGCCGCGGCATGCAAGAGGGCGGCGGCGAAGGCGGCGGGGCGATGATGGGCGGCGCGGCGCTCGGCGTAGGCGTCGGCATGGCGCAAGCGATGACGCAGGCGCTCGCGGGGGGCGCAAGCGCCGCAGCCGCACCGGCAGCGTCACCTCAAGCCAAGCTTGCGAACGTGGCATGCCCGTTCTGCAAAGCGAGCGTCACGCCGGGGCGCTTCTGCGCCGAGTGCGGAGAGAGCCTCGCGCCCAAGCCGCGCTTCTGCGCGTCGTGCGGTGCGGAGGGCGCCGCCACTGCCCGCTTCTGCGCGGGTTGCGGCACCGCGTTCGGCGCGCCCTGAGCGGGCGGCGCGCGGAGCCGCTTCCGACTACCGCACCATGCGCCGGCACTCTTCGACGTACTCGCCTTTACCCAGCTCGACGCAGCGCTTGTATGCGTCGCGCGCGCCTGGGCGATTGCCGAGTCCGTCGAGCGCAGCGCCGAGCACGATCCACGCTTCGGAGCTCTGCGGGTCGACCGCTGCCGCGCGCTGCGCGAAGTCGGCGGCCCGCTGGTTGTCGCCGCGATTCAAATGGTTGAACGCCATGCGCGCCAAGAGCGCTGGATCGTTCGGCGCCGAAACCAGCGCCTTCTCATAGAGCGCGAGCGCCTCTGCGCGCTTGCCGGCGCGCTCGAGCGCGCGGCCTTCCGCGATCAGCTCGGAGGCGGGCGGTCCGCTGCGCGTGAGGTCGAGGTCCACCGGAATCGGCGGCTCGGCCTGCGCGGCTTCGGGCTCGACTGCCGGCGCCGGCGCAGGGCTCGCGCCTGGTTGCTTTTCTTGCACCACGATGTGGCGCGGCTGGGTCGGCTTGCTCGAGAGCGCGCGATACAAGAAGGCGGCGCTCACGAGCGCGAGCGCGACCAAGAGCGCGCTCAGCACCCAGCGCGAGCTGATCGCCGTGCCTGGCACCGGCAGCTCACGTGTCGCAGGCAGGTCAGCGCGGCGCGCGCTGCGCGGGATCTCCGGCATGCGCGCGGTGTCCGGCCCGCGCGGCGGTTCCGGGATGCGCGCAGCGGTGGGCGTCGGAGGCGGCGTGGGTGGCGGCGCCTTGAGCGCGCTCGATTGCACGTGCCAAGAGCCCGGCGTGCTTGGCGCGCTGGATGGAGTGCCGTTTCCGCGTGCCGTCTGGCTCAGCGCTGCGCGCGGCGTCGGCGGAGGCGCGGTTCGCGCGTCGGGCGCCGCTGCGTGGCTGCGCATGGGGCTCGGCTCGGCCGCCTCGAGCGCCGTCACCTGCGGCCGCCATCCGGGCGCGCTTGCAGCCGACGTCTCACCTGCTGCCGCCTCGCGCACCTTCTCGAAGGGTTCGGAGTCGCGCAGCGGATCCTTGGCGCGCGGCGCATCGTCGACGCGGCCCTGCACCCAGTTGTCGATCGCCGGCACCGCGGGAAGCGCGCGCCAAGTCCCACCACCGCCGAGCTTCGCCGCATCGTCGAGCGGAGCCGCCGCGGCGGTCGCGGCCGCGACGAGCTGGGTCATGCTCACGCGTACGGAGTCCTCGGTCTGCGTCGCGCTCGGCCGCGCGCCTTGCTCAGCGCGTGGAGCGCTGGGGCGTTGCGCCGCCTCGACCGAACGGTCGAACAGCGGACGCACGGGCGCTTCCAGCGGAGCAGGCGGCTGGGGCGGTAGCTGCGGCTGCGAGGGCTCGGCCATCGGCGTGCCTTCGTGCAGCGTATCGGCGAGCGTCGCTTCGTCGTCCGCTTCGTCGTGCGCGCTTTCGTGCGTGCCCTCGAGCGGATCGAGCGCGCTCAAGAGGCCAGGTGACGAAGCGAGCGACAAGCGCTTGCGCTTGCGCGCCTTCTTACGCGCACGAAGCGCCGCTGCCGGGTCGTGCATCGGCATGGACTCCGAGCGCTCGCCTTCACCGCGCGCACTCTCGCCCTCGGGGGCAGTGCCAGGGGCTCGCAAGCCGCGCAACGTGCCGTTGTCCCGCAGCAGCTTCCAGCGCTTGCCTTTGCGCGCGCGCGCGCCCTCGAGCCCGAGCCCTTCGAGCGGCGCTGCGAGCGTGCCTGCCGCGGTGGTGGTGTCGTTGGCCGGTTGCTTGGAGTCGTAGTCCCAGGTCCCACGCAGCCGCGCCTCTTCGGTCACCGCGCTGTTCGCGGGCGCGTGCCAGCTGTCGACTGGCGGCTCGACCGTCGGGTTGCGCCGCCCCGGCACGACCGAGGCATCACCGCCGCCGAGCTCGTCGCGGCCCGGCGGGATTACGGTCGGTTGATCGTGTGTGGGCCCCGACAGCGGAACGACCGAGCCGCTCAGGCCATCGGGCGGATCGCTGGCGGCGCGTGCAGCCGCTTCGACTGGCAGCGGCACGAGCGCGGTCTGTGCTTCGGCCGGGATACTGCCGGGCACCGTCACCTTGCTCGAACGATCGCCCGTCGTGTTGGGATCGGTCTGAACGATCAAGCCTTCGAAGTAGAGCTTCGATACGGCGTTCAGCGTCTCGAGGTCGTCTTGGTCGCAGCGATCGACGACGTCGATCAACGTTCGCTCGCCATCGAACTCGCGCAAGATGCCGTTGATCTCGTCGGGGATCTCGGCGAGGCGTGCCAGCAGCTCGTCGGCGTTCACCTCGAACACCGTGTCGAGCCGCGGCAGCTGTTCGGCGAGCCGTCCCCACTCATCCAGGCGCCGCATGCCTTCCATCAAGACGCCCTGCGTCGAGGTCTGGACGACGTCCTCGCGGCGCACGTCGCGGAAGTCGAGCTCGAACGTGCCTTCGCTCCACACGAGCGCGCGGTAGATGGCGCGCTCGCCGTGCAGCCGGCCGAGCTCCGCGTCGACGATCGAACCGTCGCGGAAGTAGATCGCGCTCGTCTGCGAGCCCGAGCGCAGGTGCAAGACGCCCGACTTCTTGCCGTTGTCGATCGTCTGCAAGAGATCGACGATGCCCATGTCGGCGAGCGAGCCGGTGAAGCGCGTCTTGCCGCTGGTCGTGCGCTCTTCGAGGCCGCGCCGCTGACGCCGCTGCAACACCAAGTTAACTCGCGCGATGATCTCTTTGATGTAGATCGGCTTGGTGAGGTAGTCCTCGACGCCCTGCTCGAGCCCGCGCACCTTGCTCTCGACCGATAAGTCGCTCGACAGGAACATGAACGGGATGTCCGCCCATTCGCTCGAGCCGCGGATCTTCTGCGCGAGCGCGAAGCCGTCCGTGCCGGGCAAGCGCGTGTCCGAGAGAATGAGATCGGGTTTGCTGAGCTCGAGCGTCTCGAGCGCGCTCTTGGCGTCGGAGCACGCGGCGACGCTGTAGCCCGCTTTCCGCAAGCTCACCTCGAGCACGCGCAGGCTCCGCAGATCGGCGTCTACGAGGAGAAGGTTTTGCCTAGCCACTTTGGGTTGCTTGCTCGACCGCGTGCCCGATCAGCCTCGGTGGCGCGGCGTTGGTCGGGCGCTTTCGCCTGGTGCGAGCGCGCGACGGTCGTTGGCGTTTAATGCTGAAGTGTCGCGGGGCTTGCTGTCTACGAAGACGCGCGTTTTGGCGCACGCGCTGCGTGCGTGACATGTCGGCACGGTTATCCCAAGTGTGGGTGCTTGACCCTCAACGCGCCGCTCGCCTATCGTGCCTGCCGGGTGAAGTGGCGGAATTTGTCCGCTTTTTTACTCGGTTTCGCAGAACGGCGCCGGGCTTGGCCCGCGCAGCTGCGAGTGGGTTTTGGCGGCGAGAGGTGACGGTCATGCGCGCTTCGATAAGCTGGGCAACGGCGATCGGTTTGGTTCTGATGCTGGCGCTGGCGGGACTTTCGGCCTGCGAGAGCGGCGGCGAGATGCAGATCCTCGACGTGAACCCGCGGGTTGGCCACACGCAGGGCGATCAGTCGGTCCGCATCTTGGGTAAGAACTTCCGCAACGACATCGGTTACACGGTGTACTTCGGGACGCACAAGACCAACGCGGTGACGATCCGCGATCCCGAGACGCTGGAGGTGCTCACACCTTCGCGCGTCGAGGCGGGCGAGGTCGACATCATGATCCGCACCGACGACGGCGCTGCGTTCAAGATCTCGCAGGCCTTCAAGTTCGAGAACATGGGCGGCAGCGTGGTCGAAGGCCTCGGCAACACCGGTACAGGCGCGCAAGGCGAGAAGAAGGGCAACCTCGCGTTCTAGTAGCGCCGCGCGGTTCGTCGCTCGCTCTCGAGCGATCGAGCCGCGTATGCTGTGCGCCATGAGCGGCGCCTTCGTGCACGAAACCGCGATCATCGACGATGGCGCGGTGATCGGCGACGGCACGCGCGTGTGGCACTTCGTGCACGTGAGCGCCGGCGCGCGCGTCGGGCGCAACTGCGTGCTCGGCCAGAACGTCTTCGTGGGCTCCCGGGTGTCGCTCGGCGATGGCGTGAAGGTTCAAAACAACGTCTCGATCTACGAGGGCGTCGAGATCGAGGACGACGCCTTCCTCGGGCCGAGCTGCGTGTTCACCAACGTCCTGACGCCGCGCGCGTTTGTCGAGCGCAAGCACGCGTTCGCGCGTACGCGCGTCGGTCGGGGCGCGAGCATCGGCGCCAATGCGACCGTCTTGTGCGGACGAGAGCTGGGCGCGTACTGCTTGGTCGGCGCGGGCAGCGTCGTGCTGCACTCGGTGCGAGCCCACGAGATCGTGGTCGGCAACCCCGCGCGACATCTCGGTTGGGCATGCCGCTGCGGTGAGCGGTTGCCGACCGATGCGGGCGAGCGCGCCTGCGCCGCTTGCGCCGCTCGCTACAGCATCGATGACGACGGCTGTCGCGCGCTGTGAGCGCCGCGTCTAGGCCAACAGACTCTTGAGCCGCTCTGCGCGGCGCGCGGCGCGCTGCATGAGCGGCTTGGCCTCGGCTTCCGGCACGCGCAGCCGTTCGGCCAAAGAGTCGAGCAACTCGCGCTCATCCGCAGTCTGCGCGCCATCGACGTACGTAAGCAGCACCGCGTGTTGCAGCAGCAAGCGCCGGTCATCGGCGGACAGCTCGTGCAACGGAATGTCGTCGAGTGTTCGCGGCGCGCTCGCATAACCGCGCAGCGCACGGATGCTCGCGGCGTCGACTTCGAACGCAGTCAAGAGCGCGTCGATGACCTCGGCTTCGTGCTTGTGCACGCGACCATCGGCCCAGGCCATCGCAACAAGGGACTTCACCATCGCTTCGACGTGAGGGGCCATGTGTGCGAACGAGCGTACTCCGATTCGTCTCTCGCCACAGGCTCGCTTCGCTCGAGATGGGCGCGAGCCGCAGCAAGCCGCTCGGTGCTTCCTGGCTCGGCGTCGGCCAAAAAACCTGAGGCAGGGGGCTTTCACCCTCGTGGGGCCATCCTTACAGTCTTTGCGATGTCCGCTGCTCGTTACGTCGCGCCTTTCGCCTCTGGCGGTGCGACCCCAATCGATTCCGAAACCGCGATGCGCGTCCTACGCGTGGCGCTCGAACAGGGCGGCGACTACGCCGACTTGTTCTTCGAATACAACGTGTCGGGCAGCTACTCGCTCGAAGATCAGATCCTGCGTTCCGCGGGTCGCTCGGTCTCGATGGGCTTGGGCGTGCGCGTGATGAAGGGCGATGCGACGGGCTATGCCTACGTCCAAGAGCTGACGCCCGAAGCGATGACGCGCGCCGCCAAGACCGCCGCGCAGATCGCGTCGGGCGGCAGGGCGCACGCGCCGGTCGAGGTCGAGATGCGGCCCGTCCCGATGCGCTACGCGATTGCTGTGCCGTCACTCGAAGCATCCGGCGAGGACAAGCGTGATCTCTTATTCCGTGCGGACAATGCAGCTCGCGCCGCCGACGCGCGCGTCAAGCGCGTCGAGGTTTCGCTGAGCGAAGAGCTGCGCGAGATCCTGATCGCGACCAGCGATGGAAAGCTCGTCCACGATCGCCAGCCGCTCGTGCGCTTTTCGGTGCGCGCGATCGCTGAAGAAGGTGGCAAGCGTCAGACCGGTAGCTCGGGCGGCGGCGGGCGCATCGGCCTCGAGTACTTCGACGACAAGACGCCTGAGGAGCACGCCGCGAACGCGGTGCGCCACGCGATCGCGATGCTCGATGCGCGCGAGTCGCCTGCCGGCGAGCTGCCCGTCGTGCTCGCGCCCGGAGAGAGCGGCATTCTGCTGCACGAAGCCGTTGGTCATGGCCTCGAAGCTGACTTCAATCGCAAGGGCACCAGCAACTACACAGGTCAGATCGGCCAGCGCGTGGCGAGCGAGCTGTGCACGGTCGTCGACGATGCGACGCTGCACGCGAGTCGCGGCAGCATCAATGTCGACGACGAAGGCAACGAGCCTTCGAGCGCCACGCTGATCGAGAAGGGCGTGCTCACCGGCTACATGCACGACCGTCATTCGGCCGAGCACTTCAAGCGCGGCCCTTCGGGCAACGGACGGCGCGAGAGCTTCCAGTCACATCCGATGCCGCGCATGACCAACACGCTGTTGCTCGCAGGCCCACACGACCCGCAGGAGATCCTCGCGACCGTCGAGCGCGGCATCTACGCCCGCAAGTTCGGCGGCGGTCAGGTCGACATCGGCAACGGCGACTTCGTGTTCTCCCTAACCGAGAGTTACCTGATCGAGAACGGCAAGATCACCGCGCCGCTAAAGGGCGTAAACCTGATCGGCAACGGTCCCGAGGTGATGCGCCGCGTTTCGATGCTGGGTCACGATCTCGAGATCTCGGACGGCATTTGGATGTGCGGCAAAGACGGGCAATCCGTTCCGGTCGGCGTCGGTTGCCCGACGATCAAGATCGAAGCGATGACCGTCGGCGGAACGCAGGTAGGCTAAAGGCAGGCATGCGTTACGACATCGAAGGGCTCATCAATCTCGGCCAAACGGTCGTCGACTTGGCTACGAGCAAAGGCGCGACGGTCGCCGAAGCCGTGGTCGGCGAGGGCGCGCACTTGAGCGCGAAGGTGCGGCTGGGCGAGCCCGAGCTCGTCGAAGAAGCCGGCTCGAAGTCCCTCGGCCTACGGGTCATGCGCGGCCAGCAGGTCGCGGTGACCTTCACGAGCGACCTGTCGCCCGAGGGCCTTACGCGTGCGGTGGAAGACGCGCTCGAGCTGGCGCGCCTCTCCCAACCCGATCCCTTCGCAGGGCCTCCAGACGCCGCGCTCTTGTCGTCGGCGCGCGATCACGCAGAGCTCGACCTCTTCGACGAGCGCGTCGATGCCATCGATGCAGCCGCGGCGCTCGACATGGCGAAGCGTGCGGAGCGCGCTGCGCTGCAGAGCGATGCGCGCCTCAAGAACAGCGAGGGGGCCACCGTCGCCCGTCAGTCGGGTGCCAGCGCTCTGGTGACCAGCGGCGGCTTTCGTGCGGGCACGCGAGGTACATACGTCTCGCTCGTCGTGAGCCCCGTCGCCGAGGACGAAGGCGGTAAGCGACGCACCGGCTACCACTGGAGCGCCCGTCGCCACTTTGCCGAGCTCGATGAACCCGAATTCGTGGGCCTCGAAGCGGCCAAACGCACGCTTGCCAAGCTCGGCTCGCGCAAGCTCGAGACCCAAGAGCTTCCGGTCGTGTTCGATCCCGACACCGCCCGCTCGATCGTGGGCATGATCGGTGGCTGCATCTCGGGCGGCGCCGTGTGGCGGCGCTCGACGTACCTCGCCGAGCGCGAAGCTACGCGCGTCGCCAGCGATCTCGTCACCATCGTCGACGATCCGCTCATGCAGCGTGCGCCAGGATCTCGACCGTTCGACGGCGAGGGGCTCTTGTCGCGCCGCAACGTCCTCGTCGAGCGCGGTGTGCTGCAAGGCTTCCTCCTCGATACGTACAGCGCACGCAAGCTCGGCAAGGCGAGCACGGCCAGCGCCTCGCGAGGAGGTAGCGGTGGCGTCGGTGTCTCGAGCACCAACTTGTATCTAGCGCCGGGAACGCTCTCCGAGGCGGAGCTGCTCAAGGGCACCAGCCGCGCGCTCTACGTCACCGACATGATGGGCTACGGCTTCAACCCCGTGACGGGCGACTTCAGCCGCGGCGCTTCGGGCTTTCTGATCGAGAACGGCGAGCGTGTTTTCCCGGTGAGCGAAGTGACGGTGTCGCTCAACCTCGATGATCTCTTGCAGCGCATCGACGCGGTCTCGAGCGAGCTCGACCTGCGTACGTCGACTGCCGCCCCGATGCTGCGCGTCTCCGCGATGATGGTCGCGGGCACGTAGCCTTCGTCTGCAGCGCCAGCTTTGCGCTAACCCAGCGGGTCTTCGATCTCGCTGTCGCGGCGCGGGCGGCGCACGGTAGCGGCTTTTTTCTGCTGCTCGGAACGCACGTAGTCGACCATCACGGTCAGGTAGCTCGGCGCGCGTGGACACTCGATGCCCGTGCCCGCGAGCAGCTCGCGCGCGTTGCGCGCGTCGTACGACACCTCGACCGCCAGCTGTTCGAGAAACGCACGCGGTATCTGACTGAAGCGCTCGAGCCCCGGCGTGCACAAGAGCGCCGACGCCAACTGCGTCGGTAGGCTGCCTACGGGTCCCGGCCGTCCGCACGCCTCCGCGATCAGCTCGAACACCCGGCGTGCAGTCAGCGGATGCTCGTCCACGAGATGAAAGGTTCGTCCGATCGAACGGCCGTCCATGGCGATGGTGTGCCCGGCGTTCACGACGAAATCGATCGGCACCAAGTTGAGCGGTACATCACCGCGCCCAGGAAGCGGTACGCGGAGATCGACCGGCGAGCTCAGCATGAGCTGCACCAGCAAGTACGGACCCTCGATGCGATCGATCTCACCCGTCATCGAGTCGCCGACCATGATCGACGGCCGCAGCACCGTCGTAGGCACGTGATCCATGGCGTCGCGCACCATCAGCTCGGCCCGAAAGCGCGTTTCTTCCACCGCGCTCGGAAAGCTAGACGGCGGCCGCAAGTCGCCCTCGAAAACGCGGCCCTTCGACGCGCCAACGAGCGCGCTCGACCACAGCACGAGTTGCGAGAGATGGCTGGCAGACTCCGCGAGCTCGAGCACTTCGCCCGTCCCTTGGACGTTGACCTTCTCTGCGAGCTCGCGCCGCGCGCCCGCATAAGAGACGAAGGCGCAGTGATGAATCACGTCGACTTGGCGCGCGATCTCCGTGAAGCGCGCGCCCGAAAGGCCGAAGTCCATGTCGGCCGTGTCACCCGGCAGCAGCTCGACGCGCTCGCGATCTGTTTCCGCCAGCGCGGCAAGTGCTTGTTCGGCCGCTTCGAGCTGTGCGCGGGGCGTAAGCGCAATCACGCTAGCGTTCGGTTCGCGTGTAGCGATGCGAGCGAGGAGCCGTCGCGCCAGCAAGCTCGCAGGGAAGCCCGTCAGCAAGATGGTTCGCGAGCTCATGCGGGCTCCGTGGTGCCGAGACCGAAGCGCGCTAGGATGCGCGCGTGAACGTCGAGCGTTGCGGCTTCGAGCTCCGCCAGCGACCGATCGTTGTTCACGACGTAGTCGGCGAGGGCGACCTTGTCCGCGAGCGGCAGCTGCGCCGCGATCCTGCGCTTTGCTTCGTCTTGAGTCATGCCGTCGCGCGCCGTCGCTCGCTCGACTTGTTGGACTTCACTGGCGGCTACCACGATCAGTGCATCCATGCCGCGATACCCCGAGACCTCGACGAGCAGCGGCGCATCGTACACGACGTAGGGGGATCGGCCCTCCATCGCTAGCGCAATGCGCTCCGCGCTGCGCGCCGCGATTCTTGGATGGGTGATGTCCTCGAGCTGCGCGCGTGCGCCGCGATCACGAAACACGACTGCGCCGAGCTTTTCGCGGTCGAGCGCGCCGTCCGAACGCAGCACGTTAAGGCCGAAAACCCGGGCGATTTCGCTCAAACCGTCGCTTCCCGGCGCCACCACTTCGCGCGCGATCTGGTCGGCATCGACGATGTCGATGCCTTGCCCGGCGAGGACGCGCGAGACACTGCTCTTGCCCGACGCGATGCCACCGGTGAGCCCGATCAGCGGTTTCTTCTTGTCCATCCCGTCCTCAGAACACCTTGTCGCTGTCGAGCAAGATCGTGACCGGGCCATCGACGCTGCACTGCACATCCATCATTGCGCGAAAGCGCCCGGTCGCGACGCGCAGCCCGAGTTGTGCGAGCCGCTCGCAGACCCTTTCATACAAGACGCGGGCGCCTTCTGGCTCCGCGGCGCCGTCGAATGAGGGCCGACGGCCTTTCCGCACGTCGCCGTAGAGCGTGAACTGCGAGACGACGAGGACCTCGCCCGCGGCGTCGCGAACGTCGAGCGACATGCGATCCGCGTCGTCCGCGAAGATCCGCAATCCGGCGAGTTTGTCGGCCATCCACAGCGCCTGCGCTTCCGCGTCGTCCTTGCCGGCACCGAGGTACACGAGCAGTCCGCGCCCGATCTCGCCCACGACTTCGCCTGCCACCACCACGCGCGCCGAACCGACGCGCTGCGCCACCGCTCGCATGCGCGCGAGCCTACACCATGCGCAACGCGCGCTCAGCGCGAGCATTGGTCGCAACCTGCGATACGATCAATCCATGCTCGACGACTTCGAGATTCGGGCCGCCACGCTCGAGCACCACGCGAGCGTGTGCGAGCTCGCGCGCCACCTGGATACGGTCAATCTGCCCAACGATCCGGCGGCGATCGAATTGCTGCTCAGCGTCTCGGAGCGCTCGTTTTCTAGGCAAATTCCAGACCCGAGACGCCGCGAATACATCTTCGTGCTTTGGGATCGCGTTGCACAGCGTGTCGCCGGTACATCGATGGTTCTCGGGCAACTCGGCCGTCGCGACGCGCCGTACATCTACTTCGACGTTCGGCGCGAGGAGAAGTACAGCGCGACGCTCGACCGCCATTTCATCCACACCGTGCTCGCGAGCACGTATTCGTATGCGGGCCCAACCGAGATTGGTGGGCTCGTCGTGCATCCCGAGTATCGCCGCCGCCGCGAACGTCTCGGAACGCTGATCTCGTACGTGCGCTTTCTGTTCATCGCGCTGCGTCGCGCCGATTTCCGCGATGAAGTGCTTGCGGAGCTGTTGCCGCCGCTCGAACCCGACGGCACTAGCCATCTCTGGGACGCCGTCGGCCGCCGCTTCACGGGTCTTACGTATCGCGAAGCCGATCACCTCTCGAAGCTCAACAAGGAATTCATCAAGGGACTTTTTCCCGACGAGATCCACGCAACATTGCTTTCGGAGCAGGCCCAAGCGGTCATCGGTCAGGTCGGCCCGCAAACCGTTGGTGTCGAGAAGATGCTCACGCGCATTGGCTTCCACTATGCGGAACGCGTCGACCCTTTCGATGGCGGGCCGCACTTCATCGCGCCTACCGACGCCGTGACGCTCATACGCGATGTGATTGAAGCGCCCATCGCGCTCAGCACGTCAGACGAACTGCCTGAGGGGCGCCCCGTGCTCATCGCACGCCAGACCACGGGTCAGCCCCACTTCATCGCGGTCGTGGGCGCCAGCGGGCCTCAGGGCGCACCCGTGTGCGTGCGCGCGAACGTCGCTGCACGCGCTGGCCTCGGAGCGGGCGACCTCGCCGCCGTCCTCGCCGTGGCCGCACCCCCCTCCGGCACGGTCCGCTCGTAGCTCGGCCGATTCCGCCCTTTTTGCGGAATCGACACACACGGTCTCCCTCGCTTAGAAAATTGCTTGACGGGGAGGCGCGCCCGAGTACATTCCGCCCCCCACGGTGCTTCGGCACTGCGGTTCCCGCGAAAACCCAAGCTACTCAGCAACGGTAAGCGGAATCTAAGCAGAAAGTTCTTGACCCTCGGGTCGCCTTCCGCTAAGATAGCCGCCCCCGGGAAGCCGGGTCGCATCGGTCCTTGAAAACTGAATCGGAGACGAAAACCATTCAAACGAATGGTCGGGTCCCGCCGGATGGTCAACATCCGGCAAAACCGACACATGCCTGAACAGGCGAGAATCTGGTCAATCCAGCAAACTCGTCTCAACGGGTCAATGCTCACAGTTTTAACTGGAGAGTTTGATCCTGGCTCAGAGCGAACGTTAGCGGCG
>WUUC01061052.1_pt1 | contig 15374 bp, 19 predicted proteins | sample 6278441 | NCBI WGS metagenome assembly WUUC01 (sample SAMN13675441, study PRJNA597444) | soil metagenome | isolation source: soil | place: USA: Washington | collected 2017-10
CCAGGGGAAAATCCCCTGGCTGTAAGCCGCAAGCAGGCGATCGACCGAGAGGTCACCGCCTGCGGCCAAAAGTCCGTTCGGTTCGACGAGCGCCCGGGAAACGGGTGGAAACGGAGCGTCCGACTCAAGCCAGGGAATCACTGGAGTTCACGCAAAGTCCCGGTCGCTGCGCTCCCACGATACTTTGCGTGAGTAGGTCACTGCGAATGGCTAGGGGCGGCCCGTCGCCATTCGCGAAGTAACTGCAATTAGGAGGCGGCGATCACTCCACACGCGACGCGCGGTCCCGAATTTCCTGCCGGCTGGGATTTAAGATCATCGGGATCCTTGTGAACGACCAAGCCCTTGCCGACGATACTGTTCGGTCCCGGCTCGACCGTAATTCCAGTGGCTTCTATGCTGAACTTCGCGACTCCATTCTCATCCGCGGTGATGTTGCCAAGATCTCCGCCGTGCCTTTGTGCGGTGTCCGGGCCGCCGTGCTGGCTGTTTCCCGGATTGAAGTGTCCGCCGGCGCTCGTTGCATCGGGCGCGCTGCAATCGCCTTTTTCGTGTACGTGGAATCCGTGCTTGCCCGGAGTAAGGTTGATGATCTTGCCGCTTACCGTCACCTTGTCGCCCGACTGCGCAAATTGAACCGTGCCGGTCGCGGTGTTGTCCTTCGTCGACGCCAGATTGGCGCTCGCTTTTGCCGAAGGTTTGAACGGATTGTATTTCTCAGCGGTCTCGCATGCCGTGAGCGCGAGAAAAGCTGCTGCAACGGTGAGATAAGTCTTCATGTTGAGTCCTTTCTGGTTGATTGATGTTAGCAACGGACCTCCTGCCGACAGAAATTCTCGAGCTCGGTTACGACAGTCGACTGCGTCACCGCATTTTTTGCTCCCGGCCCGTGATCCATCGCGAGCCTGAAATCGTACTTTTCGAAAAACGCGTCGAATAGCTCGCCTCCGAGCGTACCCACCGCGAACAGTTCATCGCTTCGAGCGTCGTGCTCGAGGAGAATCGCAGCCAGCGGCTGTTTTGCCGGGCCGGCGACGACGCGAGCGCCATTTGCAGGATCATATTCGCTGTGCTCAGCGCAGCAGTGAATCGTGCGCGCCGTCGCATGGCTGTTCTCCGCTACCGATTCGCGGAAGCTGATAAAGCTGATCTGCCGGGTCGGATACGCAAGCCGATGCGCACAGATCGCGGAATACCCAACGATCGAATGTGCTGAGCCCACTCCTCCCGGCCATTTGTACTCCTCGCCTCCTTCGGTCTTGAGTGTTACGGCTTCCCCGACCCGCCTGCCGAGGTTCAACAGAAAGCACGGAGTACCGGCGTAGGGATAATGGAAGATGTAGTTGCGATCGACAGCGAGAGCGGACGCGAGAATCGGAGCGTTGTGTACATCGTGCAGCCGCACTCGCTCGTAGAAACGAGGCCGTGCCGAAGGACTCGCAAATGCCTGGACGGCGATTAGCGCAGCACCGGCCGCGCACATGAATTGTCTTCTTTGCATCTAGTCCTCCGTCGGCATTGCTCTTATCGCCGAGTGCGCTCCAGTGTCAATTCTGCGGCGCTCAACGGCAGATTTTGCCATTCCGGTTGGTCACACGATCCCGACCAATGTTCCTCATCGTGCCAAACCTTTGTTTTTTGAGGGGCCACATCTGCGTTGCCGCCAGACAGATTTATGGCATGAGCATTGCTTGTAAGTTTGTATTGGCGTGGGGGCCAAACGGCGCTTCCAGCCGCTGACGCGGCGGAAGCGCCATTCTTTTGGTGTCGGCGAGAGAGTGTACGCAAACAGGTCACTTAATTCCCTTGTTCGGCAACCCCGCTTTTCTACCGCTTTATCTGGCAACGCTCAAGCCATTGTCCACAAACCTGAAGTGCACTGCGGCACGCGACTTGCCGCTGTGCTCGTGGTTCAATCCTCAAGAGGACGCTCAATGAAATATGCCGTCATGTTTGTTTTTTTGTCGTGTGTCGCTGTACCGGCCGCCGCGGATGGCGTGGATAAGGGTGCCGTGATTGGCGGCGCGATCGGAGGTGGCGCTGGAGCCGCGGTCGGTTCAGCGGTCGGCGGACGCGAAGGCGCGATTATCGGTGGCGCGGTCGGCGGTGGTCTCGGCGCGGCGGTCGCAACTGCTGGCGACAAGGAAGAGAAAGTAGTGGAGAAGAAGGTAGTGGAAAAGAAAGTCATCCACGTGCACAAGCATCATTATCACAAGCACCCCCCCGGAAAGCACAAGGGGTGGCACAAGCACAAGCACAAGCACAAGCACCACGACCACGACTAACACGCACTACGACCACGACTGGAATTTCGGTCGGCAAAATGGCGCGACTTGCTCGCGCCATTTTTATTTCAGAACGATTGCTGTTCCGCTCGCGGTCACCATCAACATACCGTTCTTTTCACCCAGCACTTCGTAATCGAGGTCGACCCCTATCACAGCATTAGCACCGAGTTTTTTCGCTTCCTCGCGCATCTCTTCGAACGCAATGTCGCGCGCTTTCGCCAGTGCTTTCTCATATGTCCCCGATCGGCCACCGACGACATCTCGCACCGACGCGAAGAAGTCCCGTATGACGTTCGCGCCGATGACCGCCTCTCCTGCGACGATGCCGAGGTATTCTGAAATCGTTCTGCCTTCAATAACTGCGGTTGTTGTCATCAACATTGTGGTCTCCATCGACTGAAACGCTGCATGATAGCGCCGAACTTTAACGACTTCAGCCGTGTCCGACTCTGCGGGAGGGGAGAAAGGAAGCTCATGAAGACCATCTTGAATTCAGTCCTGGCTATTGCCGCGGCAGCGGCGCTGCAAGTCCATTCGCAGGAACCGACGAAAGAAGGCGGTGGCGAAGCCAAAGGGGGCGACGCGAAACAAGGCTTCCAGGTCGTGCGCCAGCTTGATTGCGCGCGATGTCATGGTGCGAGCTATGAGGGACAGGTGGGGCCTTCGCTACTCGCTTCGGCAAAACAGCGTTCTGCCGAAGACTTCAAGCGTCTCGTCCTCGAAGGCAACCCGGGCAAGGGAATGCCAGCGTACAAGAACACGCCGAGCGCGGTCGAGAATATCGACGCGATGTACGCATACTTCAAGGGCCGGGCCGAAGGCACGGTCGAGGCCAAACCGAAGTAGCGCTTACCGCACGAACGCGAAGTGCGAAGTTTCGCCGTTCACGATCATGCTGCCCTGAATGCGGCGCTCGTTCGCGACTTTCATATTTGATTCGCCGATCGGAATGTTGGCCATGTAGAGCGTCATTGCGATGTCGCGGCCCTGAATTGTGCCGCGTCCCTCGACTGCGATCCCTGCTTCGGTCGCGACGAAATGCACGTTGTTGCCATCCTGCGTGAAGAGGACGAGTGTTCCTTCTTCTTCATCGCGCCACTGCCCGGCAACATTAAGCGGTCGCGGCGTTGGCAACTTCGTTGTCGCGACCGAGTCGGCGAGAGCAGAGGCGGATACCGGAGGCGGGGCAGGTTGGTTTGAAGACGCCGGAGCGTTGGCTACGGCTGGCGGGGCTGAAGGCGGGGCGGGCGGGGGTTCGCTGACTGACGGCGCCGAAGGCGGTGGGGAGTTTGGAGGTGGCGCTGAAGAGTCGATCTTTGCAACTTCCGTCAAACTATTCGGCTGTGTCAGATTCCCTAACGCGCCGAGCGCTATCAGCGCCGACGTGATAAGACCGCCAATCGCAAGTCCTTTGCCGGTTGCTTTCTTCTGCCTGATATCGTAGTAAGCAAAGCCGGCTAGCACCAACGCAGCGAGCGACAGGGCAAGAGCGCCGAGCCACGTCTCGCTGTCTTTCTCTTCGGCGGCCAGGCCAATGATGACCAATGCGAGGATGCCAAGGCTCCAGATCGCTTTTGCGCTTCGCTTCGTCGCGGTGCGCTCGGGTTCCGGAGTATGGACCGGCTTGAAGCCCAACGCTTCCAGCCGTCTTGAAATCTTCGCTACGTCGCTTTCCCAGTCTCCGTCCCGCAACTTCAACGCGTTGATCTCGGACATCGTCGTGAGATCATGAGGTAGCTCGGAAGCGGCCGGCATTTCCGCGTTTTCGAGAAGCAGCGGAATGAGTGTCGCGTTGTCGCGAATTGCATCGGCAATCTCCAGGCGAATCGGATCGTCGGGATTGTCGAGCCGGCGATTGCCTTTGCTGTCGCGGGCTGAACTCCAGTCCTTGCCGATGAGGACGAGCAGCACTGAATCACGATTGATTTCGTCCAGAACATGCTGCCGCCACGACACGCCGCCTTGGATATCTTCCTTGTCGCGAAATACCTGAGAATCGCCGAAACGGCTGCGCAGCTCACGCCCGAGATTTCCCGCGACGTACTGGTCGGGGACTCTGCGATAGCTTATGAAAATCTTTTTCATGGCGCCCTCCCGCCCGATTCACCGCGTATCACCCGCGGCAAAGCTTTTTTGTATCCAGAATGTACGCCTGCCCGGCGTGTTTTTCCACGCTTTCGACCATGTGCCGGGTACCCCCCGGCCCGTCTCCCGTTTCTCCGTTCCAGAGCGCGATGAAGCGCACTCTTTCCGGGCCTTCGCAAAGCGCGGTATATAACTCCCAGACGTTGGTTCGCGAATACGGGTCGGCACCTTGCGGCAACGTTCCCAGCTCTTCAGACATGATAAGAAGTTTAGTGAGCGGATTTCTTCTTGCCTCGTTGTAGCGAGCCACCCATTGTTCCCCCGCGAACGCAACCGACGTCCCGAGAAACTGTGCCTCGGAAAACGGCAGATGGAGGCGCAGCGACAGTCCCCGCTTGAGGCAATTTTCGATAAAGATGAGATCACCGCCACATGCGCCGCTGCAGATGGCGAGATCGGAAGCGCTCGCATTGAGTTGGTCCAGCATACGGGAGATTTCCGCGTCGGCAGCGCCTTCACACGAAGGGGGGAAACGCGCCACGTTGCGGTCGGGGCGATCGATCATATGTCCGCTGAAGAGAAATACTTTTTCCGGCTGCGTCCGCAGCGGACGCCGCGCGATTTCCTGGTCGACCATCGCCAGTACATCCTGCACCTGCTCGCTGCGAAATTGCAGATCTGCAAGCAGCGAAAGATTATCTTGAATCGATTGCAGCAACGAAGGATTCGCGTGAGCGAACGCGGCGCGATACCTGTCTGCCGCCACCGTCTCGCCCTGGAGCAGCGAAAGCTCGGCGAGCGCCGAAAGCGCCGCGTCGTTTGCCGGGTTCTTCTTCGATGCGCTGCTTGCTGCGCTGCGCACCGCTTCGCGAAGCCGCTGGGCACTGACGGGATGGTGGTCCGCTCCCGAGAGATGAAGGAGCAGATAGCGCAGTCTGAGCGCATTGACCCCGGACGCGAAATCCGCGGGATCAAGACTTATCGCTGCGTGGAAAGGCTCGATCGCCTGCACCAGGAGGTGCAGCTCCTGCTCGGCGCGCTCACGCATCCTCGCCGGATCTGCGCCAGGTCTGCGCCAGCGCGAGATCCATTCCGCTTCCTCGACTTCTCCGAGCAGCGCCCAGCTCGGGGCGTCTTTGGGATGATCGTTGACGATGTTTTCCGCCCAGTCTCGCGCAGCAGCGAACTTCTCGAGCGCTGCGAGGAGCGCTCCTTTCTGCTGGCGGCCCGCAAGGTTTTTCGGGTCCGTCGAAAGCGCTTGCTCGACTTGCGCGAGCGCGAACTCGTCGTGTCCTCGTTGATGCAGGAGCTGCGCGGCGCGCACAAGAAGTGAGACCTTCTGCTGCGCGTCGGCGGCCTCGCGCGCCAGCAGTAATGCGTCGCCCGGCCGGTCGCTTCTGGCTGTCAAATCGGCAGGAATACCGCGGTCGCCACGTTTTGCAGTACCCGCACGATACTGCGGTTGTTCTGTGTCGAAACGATGCGCGCCATCGTGTCGAGCTCGCCGATGATTTTCCCGAACTCGCGCTCGAATGAAAGATTCTTCACGGCGCCGTCGGATTCGTTGCTCTGCAGGAAAAGTTCATTGCGTGAATCGCGCGAGTTGGCGAGCTTCCATACCGCGATTTCGACGTTGCGAGCGCAGTTGTAGAGCTTTTGCGGGTCGATCTCATCGAGCGCGAAAAACTCGGTTCTGTCGCCATATGCCGACATTATCATCGTCGCCAAACCGACGATATAGGCGGCGACGCGGTCTCCCGGATAATCCGGCTCGAAGGCGAGCATGATCGCCTGCGAACCGCGCCTCGTTCCGAGATCGGAGAACGCGAAGTTACGCTGCTCGAACACCCTGGCGACGATGCTTTCCATCGAGGGCGCGGAGTTCTTTTTCCATTCTCCGGGGTTGCGCCGATAGAGTTTTTCCATCAGCGTCCTGAGGTGGTGCATCGATTCTTGGAGGTGGATCTCCGCGACGCGGTCGATGTCTGTCTTGGCCACGTCGCGCAGCCGAAAATGCGAAGTGGGGCGATCGGGATAGCTCGTCGCACAAGCGGCTAACGTGATCGCAAGCGACCCCAACCACAGGCGGCGGACGCATCGATGCATGCGTCATCTTATCGTCAAGGCTGACAAAAAATAAAGCGCCGTTGTCCTCCGAATTTGTGCACCCGACGTTACACCAGTCAGCGCCATTTCACGACGCGAGAAATATAGCAACTCGTGACAATGGCGTGATTTTTGCGGAACAAGCCCGATTGTCCGAATGCGGGCGGTGCGAGGGATATCAGGAGCTATCGAGGTGGCGAGAAACGAAGCGGAAGCAACTATCCCACTGCAGGTTGCGCTACCCGCACGGCGGGGTAAATACCTCCGCAATGCGCTCATCTCGCTGCTCGTATTCATGGCGCTGCTCTACGGCAGCGGGTGCGGCTATTTATGGATGTGGCAGGATCGTCTCATCTTCAAGCCGACGCTGTCAGTCGATCTCACCCCGGAAGATTACAGCCTGCCTTATCGTGAAGTTCGCCTTCCCGTCAAGAATGCGCTCGGCGGTTATGACGAAGTCCACGGGTGGTGGATCCCTGGCAAGGGACAGAAAGTCATGCTCTACCTGCATGGCAACAGCGGCAACATCGGCAGCAACCTGCCACACGCTGTGCGCTTTCAAAAAATGGGCTTCTCGGTTTTCATTGTCGATTACCGCGGTTATGGACAGAGCAGCGGTACCTGGCCGAACGAGCACCAGGTCTATGAGGACGCTGAAACAGCCTGGAACTACCTTCTTGCGCAGGGGGTGGACCCGAAGCGAATTTTTATCTACGGACATTCTCTCGGCGGCGCGATCGCGATCGATCTCGCAGCGCGGGTGCGCCGCGCCGCGGGGCTCATTATCGAGGGAACGTTTACCTCGATGTACGAGCTCGTTTCGTCGGGACAGAAATACTGGATGTTCCCGGTCGATGTTCTCTTGCACCAGCGCTTTGATTCTATAACCAAGGCGCGCTCGCTCGACTTGCCGGTACTGATCATCCACGGCACCGCCGACCGAAAGATTCCGTTCAATATGGCCGAGAAACTGCTCGCCGCGATCCCTGCAGTCAACAAGCAGCTCGTGCTCATTCCCGGAGGCGGCCATTCCAACAGCGCCAAAGTCGGCCGCCCGCTCTATCTGCAGTCGGTGCAAAACTTCGTCGACTCGGTCACCACGAAAAAGTAGCTGAGCGCCGTCGCACGTTTACGATCTTCCTCCGACGAGAAGTGGCTGAGTGATACGTTCGTCGTTGCGCAACGTAAAAGTTAAGCACGCGTGACCGATTCGTGATTTCTGCTGTTCAGACTGGCATCGTCAGGATGAACAAGTGGAGGAAGAAATGAGACAGCAGCAAATGATTCGCGAACTCGTAGATTACTCAGTCGACGCCGCGCTGCACGATGCAACGCACGAAAGCTTGCGCTCGATATTCGAACGCGGGTTCGTCGGTTTCCACAACATGTCCAAAGGCAAGCTCATCCAGGAGCTGCAGTTCCGCGGCATCCTCGACTACGAACACGAAGAGGAAACCGTTGAGGTCGAAGATAGCGAGGACCACCCTGAGCTCATGGTGATGCTGTCAGGTTTGAGTGCTGCGTATGTAGATTGATGGAGATCAGGAATGGTCGTAGGGAAGACCCGAATCGCGATTCCTGAATCCCTTGCCTAAGAAGCCTTCCTCCTCCGGTGCCATTCGCAAGCGTATGGCACTTTTTTTTCTTTTCCGCGCAGCCCGTGATCAAATTTTAAGTTTTCGTGAAAACCGCGGGAGCGTGTGCCAAGACACTGGCATTACCGCGCGGATAGCTGTTCGCGCTGGTTCTCGACAATCCACGCGCTCTCTGTCCGGAGCGCGCGCTTCGCCACGAGGAACCGCCGGCACCGCCGTGCACCGACTCAGGACATCCACGCACGGCGTCGCGTTCTAGCACTTCTCTACGGCTCACAGCGCCGTCTCGCTTCAAGCGTTCGACCAACGAGACAAACGTTTTACTTTTGCGTGACGGCTGTGTGAGCCCGCGCTTCCAAAATCGACACAAGTTCGATGGAAGCGACGATGAAACAAACAACCTCCCTGGCAAGCCTCACCATAGCTGCGCTCACTGCGATATTCGGCTCTTCGGCATGCCGAAAGCGCCGTGCCGAAATGCGGGTTCACGCGAGCCCTGCGCATCATCGAGTCGGTCGAGGATGTGAAATCGGCCACAACAAAACTGTTAAGTGCTCGTGATACGCGGGTGACTTTACGCCTCGACAATGCACGATAGAAGTGGAGAGCAAACATGAACGAGATCTACGCGATCATGATGTCCTGGGCAGTAACATTCACCGGCTACCCCATCCCGGAAACACATCCCGACATCGCCGCGGTTTCGCACAGCTATCTCGTCGAGCAGGCGTGCGGCGGGCGCGAGTGCAAGGTGATGGGGTGGTTTCTGCCCGGGAATACGATCTATCTCGATAAGCGACTCAATCCAAAATCAAGCCTGTATGCAAGCGCGATCCTGCTGCACGAGATGGTGCATTACGTGCAGCAGCAGTCGGGAAAACTCAACGCGCGGTTTTCATGCGAGACCGCAATCGCGCTTGAACGCGAAGCATATGCAGCGCAGCAGGAGTACCTCACTCGCTACGGCGTCTACCAGCCGGTCGGCGTGAGCATGCACCGGTCGGGCTGCGAGCCTGAATCGGCGCTCGCGGCGCGCGAGTAATCGTCATCCCGGCGTAAGCCGGGACCCAGCCGATGCCGCGCAGAGCATCTCTACTGGGGGCTTGTTGCGCCTCGTTCCGCTGTTCTACGGGTCGGGAAAAATCTCGATCGACCACTACCTGCGTCGCAAATGGCTGGGAATCTGATGAGTGGCGCAGACTTGTCCGCCCGAAAGTATCGTGCGAGCGACACGTTGTCACCAAAGAAATTCTGGCTTGGTCCGCTCGCTCAACTTTTGCACGCCGGCTTCGCGTAGGTGTGACCGAAATTTGATATTTGCGTGACAGTTATGCGAGCCGGCCGATGCACACTACATATCGAACGCAACGAGCGTTCGATTCCTGCAGCGCCTTAAACGCTGCGTTTCAACAACCAGGAGGCTTCAATGATGAAACATGCGATGCGTTTGTCGGCGCTGGCGCTCGGCTTGAGTTTCGCCGCCGCGAGCTACGCCAATGAAGTGTCGTTCGCCACCGGCGGGTATGCGCGCGGCGGACAAGCGATGCGGACCATGAAAGTGATGACCATGCTCGATACCAGCAAGGACCACCAAGTTTCGAAGGATGAGTTCATGGGGTATTACGAGAAAGTTTTCACGATGATGGACAAGGACAGAGATGGAATGATCTCCGAGGCGGAGTGGCTCGACAAACAGCGCAAGTCTGACGGCGGTTGATGTTGTTTCGCATTCCGCGGCGCTGGCTGCCGCGGAATGCGACGACTAAGGAGTGAGGGTTCTCCCATGTTCAGCCCTCAATCCGATCCGCGATCTTCAATTCAGAGGTCAACTATGACTGATCGCTCAACTTGCACTCACTGCGAGACGCACCTGCATCAAACCAATATTCGCGAAACGACGCTCGATGGGCAACACGCGATTGTCACAGGTGCCAACAGCGGCATCGGCGGAGCGATCGTCAAAGGCCTTGCCGAGGCGGGAGCGGCAGTCGTCGTCAACTATGTGAGCGGCGACGAGCGCGCGGAACGGGGTCGTCGCAGAAATCCGCGAGGCGGGCGGGCGCGGCTTTGCCTATAAAACTGACGTCTCGAACGAAGAACACGTGCAAGCGATGTTCCGCGCAGCATGCCAAGAACTAGGCAGCGTCGATATTCTCGTTTCGAACGCGGGACTGCAGCAGGATGCGCCGTTTCACGAAATGACCCTCGCGCAGTGGAACAAGGTCATCGCGGTCAATCTCACCGGACAGTTTCTCTGCGCGCGTGAAGCAGTGCGCGAATTTCTGTGCGCGGCGTCGTTCCGGAAATATCGTGCTCGGCGGGAAAAATTATCTGCCTTTCGTCGTGCACGCTGTCATCCCGTGGGCCGGCCACGTCAACTACGCGGCAAGCAACGGCGGTGTGTCGATGTTGAGCGAACTCGTCGAAGAGTTGTTCGAGCTCGCCAAGCTCGACTTCTGGGGATTTTGAATTGAACCGGGAAGCGCTCAAGCTCGACGAACTCGCCCGCGATGTCGTGCAGAAGTTCGAACTCGTGGCTGACAGAAAAGGTGCGCTTCAGCATCGTCGCAGGCGCGGGTATTCCGTATGTTCAAGGCGATATCGGGCTGATAGAGCGGGTTTTCGAGAACCTGATCGAAAATGCTTTGCGGCATTCGTACGATGGTGGAGAAATCGCGTTGAACATCGCCGAGCAAAACGGAAGCGTCGCAGTCAAAATCGCCGACAAAGGCAGCGGAATTGCGAAAGAAGATCTACCGCGTATCTTCGAACGGTTCTATCGCGGCGACAAAAGCCGAAGCAGCGGCGGTGCCGGGTTGGGGCTCGCGATTACCAAGCGCATCGTCGAGCTGCACGGGAGCCGCATCGATGTCACAAGCGCTCCCGGAGAGGGAACTTGTTTTGCGTTCTCGTTACCGCTCAGTTAAGCAGGACAATCCGTCGGCGCTTGAAACTAGTGTTACTCCCGTCGCTGCAACGCGATCGCGTTGAGCGCAACGTCGTGCGCTGTTATTTGCTTCGTTTCGCCTTCGATTCGTCCGAAGCTAAGTCTCGAGCTTCGCGTCCAGCGTGATCCGCGCGTTGAACAGCTTCGACACTGGACAACCTTCCTTCGCGTTGTTGGCGGCCTGTTCGAAAGCTTGCCGGTCGGCGCCGGGGATTCTCGCTGTCAGGTCGAGGTGAATGGCGGGAATCGCAAACCCGCCTTCGACTTTCTCGAGCGTAACCTCCGCGGTCGTGCGAATGCTTTCAGCGGTCATTCCTGCCTCGGCGAGTTGCGCTGACAGCGCCATCGAGAAGCAGCCTGCGTGTGCCGCAGCGATCAGCTCCTCAGGGTTCGTGCCTTTCCCCTGCTCGAAGCGAGTGCTGAATGAATACTGCGTATTCGAGAGAACTCCGCTGTCGGTCGAAATCGTACCCTTACCGCTCTTCAGGTCGCCTTTCCAGACGGCCGATGCTTTCCGTTTCATGTTTGCTCCTCGGGTTAAAAGTAACTGCAACTCTGCGGTTCAATGACGGGAATCGCAGCGATCGCCAAAGTGCTTCATCACTCGATCGCCCGGTTGATTTCTTTCAGATCGTTGACGAGCGCCTGATATGCAAGCTCGCGCTGTTCCTCCGGAGCGCGCAGGACTGACGATGGATGAACGGTGATAAGCACGCACAGGCCTCCAGGTCCGGTGAGAAACTTGCCGCGGTTCGCGAGCACTTTGACTTTTCCGCCCAGCACCGAATTTGCGGCGGTCGCGCCTAAGCACACGATCACTTCAGGCTTGATAATCGCAAGCTCGCGCTCGAGCCACTGGTGACACGCGTCGATCTCCCGCTGCGCGGGAGTCTTGTGCAAACGCCGCTTTCCGCGCGGCTCCCATTTGAAATGTTTGACTGCGTTCGTGACATAGACGCGCGACCGATCGACATCGGCGTCTACGAGCGCGCGGTCGAGCAAACGCCCAGCCGGACCAACGAAAGGTTCTCCGCGAATGTCTTCCTCGTCTCCGGGCTGCTCGCCGACGAACATCACTTTGGCGTTTGCGTCGCCCGCGCCGAATACCGTCTGAGTTCCCGTCTGCCAAAGCGGGCAGTCCTGACATGACTCTGCCGCTTCCTTGACGCTCTCGAGCGTCCGCTCGTCGGTCGCGCGAGTTGGAGTTGTTGACGGAGTGCGGCCGCGTACTGTAGGTGCTTTGCCTGCGGTTTCTAGCGCGATTCCGACGCGACGGGGCGCTTCCTTGACGAGCCCGGGAATGAGCTGCGCCTCCGGCAGGTTTCGCCAATACCTGACCGGCATCTCTTTTTGCATGGCACGGATGTTCAATCGCGCGGGGTTGAAGATGTTCGCGTAATAAGTTCGCCAGGTCTCCTCGAGCGATTCGGGCGAAGCATCTTCGGGTTTGCTCGCTGCCGGAAGGATCGCGAGGTCTGCTCCATCCCACGAGGCGCAGCCGCGCGGCGTCAATATGGTCCATCGCATGTTGGCGAATCGCGAAACCAAAAACTCGGCGTTGAGGTCGACGATGAAATGTTCGGGCTCGAACCATGCGACAAACCATCCCGACTCAACTTCGCGGAAGCGGATGAACGCGTGCATCTTGTGCTCGTCGCGCCGGACCGAATTTTCCATCACGGCCATGCGGTGGACGTCTGCGTCGAGGGAGTCGTCCAGGAGCTGCGGTTCACCATGAGTCAGTCGCCACAGGACGCGATACAGGAGCGGCCAGCAGTCGTTACCTGAATGGCAAGCGACGTATCTCGCCAACCCGATGAAGCGGCGCGGAACGGAAAACTCGGGCTTGCCCGGGCTCGTCTCTAATTGCTCGCTGTCGTCAGTGAGCTGCAGCTGGCCACCGCGCACATCGCTCCATGCGATGCTGTCGGGGGCCGCCTGGCGCGAAAGCAGCGTCCGCGCGACTTGACGCCAATGCTCGAAATTGTACACAGCGACGGTAATCATGCCGTCGAGAAAAGATCGAATTGCGCGCGCTTCGATCCGGGAAAGCGCGGCAGCTTACTTTGGCGAGGTGGCCGATGGTCGGGCGCAACGATAAAAGGAGAAATCTTTTGCAGCGGCAGCTTGAGTTTGCCGAGGTCGTGAAAACTTATCGTGTGAAAGCGCCGCGACGAAAGTATCTTATCAACGGTCCGCGTCCCTAGGGCCGGCACTCGCAAAAGCTGCTCGCGAGGCGCGGTGTTGATGTCGACGGGAAAGCGGTTCGGATTCCGGAGCGCCCACGCCAGTTTAGGGTCGATGTCAAGGTCGAGCATGCCGTTCCCGGCCGCGATTTCAGCGAGATCAAAACCATAGAAGCGCAGCAACCAGTCCGCCTGGTACAAGCGGTGCTCGCGCATGAGCGGCGGCGGCGCGATCGGTAGATTGGCGGCAGCCTCGCGGATCGGCGAAAACGCAGAATAGTAAACGCGTCGCAGCTTGTAAGCCGAGTAAAGCGTCGCCGAAGTTGCCAGAATCGTTTTGTCGTCCGACGGCTCGGCGCCGACGATCATCTGTGTGCTCTGTCCTGCTGGCGCGAAGTCAGGCGCGTTCGGTTCCGATTCTTTCTCGTCGATCTTCGCCCGCACTTTCGCCATCGCCAGTTTGATCGTCCGCAGCTTCTTCTCCGGCGCAAGTCGATCGAGCGCTTTCTGCGTCGGCAGCTCGACGTTGATGCTGATGCGATCGGCATAGCGGCCGGCGGCATCGACGAGTTCCGGCGACGCGTCGGGTATCGTCTTGAGATGGATGTAACCGCGGAAGTCGTGCTCTTCGCGCAGGCTGCGCGCGACCGCAACCAATTGCTCCATCGTATAGTCGGGGTTCTGGATAATTCCCGAGCTCAAAAATAATCCTTCGATGTAGTTGCGGCGATAAAAGTCGAGCGTTAGTCGCACGACTTCATCGATGGTGAAGCGGGCGCGTTGAACGTTGCTCGACTTGCGGTTGACGCAATACCCGCACTCATAGATGCAAAAGTTCGTCAGCAGGATTTTGAGCAGCGAAACGCAGCGGCCGTCGGGGGTGTAGCTGTGGCAGACGCCGACTCGCCCGGTAGACCCCATCCCGGCTCCGGGCTTCGACGAGCGCTCAACCGTTCCGCCGCTGGCGCATGAAGCGTCGTACTTAGCGGCGTCTGCAAGTATCGCCAGTTTTTTTTCGAGTTTCATAACGCCCGTTCATCGGACACCTGGTTCAACGCCCCGTTCCCGCGGCGAAACGGCACGGCATCGTCGCGGTCTGACCGGCATGCCACTGCTCGTCGTACTCAATGATAACGGCCTCTTTTGCGAGGCCGGCAATTTTTATATCGATCCCTGGCAGCCGGTCGCTCGAGCGCTGATTACGCACGCGCATTCGGATCACGCGCGATTCGGTGCGGAGCATTACCTCGCCGCCGAAGGCTCGCTTGCGATTCTGCGGGCGCGACTTGGCGACGATTCGCGAATCGAAACGCTTCGCTATGGAGAAGCCGTGACGATCAATGGCGTCCGCGTCTCTTTCCATTCTGCCGGTCATGTGCTCGGGTCAGCTCAGATCAGATTGGAAGCGGGTGGCGAAGTATGCGTCGTCTCGGGCGACTACAAACTCGCGTTCGATCCCACGTGTGATCCGTTCGAGCCCGTTAAATGCCACCGTTTCATTACCGAGTCGACTTTCGGTTTACCGATATACCGTTGGGAAGAACCGGCGACGCTGATGAGCGAAATCAATGCTTGGTGGCAGAGCAACGCCAGCGTCGGGCGTGCGAGCTTGCTTTACGCATACGCGCTTGGGAAGGCGCAGCGGATCCTCTCGGGAATCGATACGTCGATCGGACCGGTCTATGCGCACGGCGCAGTGACGAGAATGAACGACGCTTATCGCGCAGCAGGAGTCTGTCTGCCCGATACCCGCGACGTTGCCGGCGCTGCAAAAGGTTTCGGGCGCGCACTCGTGCTCGCTCCCCCTTTGGCAATGAATACGCCGTGGACGCGACGCTTCGGCGATGCGTCTCGCGCTTTCGCTTCCGGCTGGATGACGATGCGAGGGATGAAGCGCAGGCGCAGTATCGACCGGGGTTTCGCGCTCTCCGATCATGCCGATTGGCCCGGTCTGCTGCAGGCTATCGAAGCGACGGGGGCGGAAGAGGTCTGGGTCACTCACGGTTACGCGAACGAAATATCGCGCTATCTCTGCGAGCGTGGCGTCAATGCGCAGGAAGTGGCGACGCGATTTACCGGAGAGCAGCTCGAAGAGCTCAACGATGCGTGACTTCAGCGCGCTTTTCTTCAGGCTCGATTCGACCAACCGCTCGAGCGAAAAATTACA